>Ga0214472_10001573_pt1 | contig 25392 bp, 46 predicted proteins | sample RVTome_6_FD_207662 | JGI IMG/M metagenome (GOLD analysis project Ga0214472, IMG submission 207662) | Soil microbial communities from uranium-contaminated site in the Upper Colorado River Basin, Wyoming, United States - RVT140D175 | ecosystem: Environmental > Terrestrial > Soil > Contaminated >...
CCCGTTATATCTTAGAATAATTTTTCCTAGGTTTGAACCATCTGGTACTCTTTCATACTTTTTTACGTGGTACTCTTTTGTTAGGCTGTACTCGGCGTTTTCTACTGTTATACATAAGAAATCATCTTCAGGCTTATCGGTTTTTACTATTCCATCTTTTGTTACAAAGATTTCTTTTGATTTCTTCACTTCTAGTTGTGTTACTATTCCTTGCATACTCAGTGGTGTTGCTATAATGTCTTGTTTTGTGTAGTTTAGTTTTTCTTGTGTCATTCGTGTTTCCTCGTGTTTTTTGGGGAGAATAAGTAAGCCCAAAAGGGTTGGTATTATTAAAAAGCGCAAAATAATATATCTATAGGCTTACTTATTCTTATATATTTTTTATATTAAATCATATATAAATGTTTTGATTTTGTTTGATAATAGAAAAATATATAAACAACTAATGTTTGATAAATGTTAAATATTATTATAGGAGTAAAAAATGATACAGGAAACAACACTAATAAGAATGGGTGGAAGCACATATATGCGTTTAACACCAACAATGTTAGAACATTGTAATATTAAAGAAACAGACACAAAGATGAAAATACAAGATGAGGAAGGTAAACATGGACCTTTTCTTAGTGCATGGAAAAAGAAAGATGAGCTTTGAAAACTATAACACACTAACAAATATGTACAGCTTTTTTGCAATTAACAAGCAACAAGAGAGATACAACGCAATAATAGAGGAAATGATAAAATGAATAGAACAATAGAATTTAGAGAATATTTATGTGAATTAATGAATGAAAATAGAGAAATTCAAACATATATAGATGAAAATTATTCAGCAATAGATAAATTAACAATGATTGAAGAAGATTTTATACAAGTTACTGAAAGAAATACTCATAATAATGTTGTTAATATTTCTATAGAAAAAATTAAATATATTAGAGAAATAAGAAAATGACTAAATTATGTCTTTATTGTATACACTCATTAATAGAGGATGGAAATATTTATTGTGAATCAACAGAAGAATGTGAAAATCAAGAGGTGTAATTAAATGAAGAAAAGAGCTGATTTTGAAAATCAAGAATTATGGTTATATTATCTTAGTAACTCTTTAGGGAATCCAAATATGAAAATTTGCATGAGTGGAAGAACAAAAGAAGGAGATATATGGTTTAGTAAAAGATATAGTCTGATAGAATTATACAGTATAGAACCAAATAATAAAGTATATCTTAATAATAGTGAAACAAGGTCAGTTAGTAGAATAGAATTTATAAATAAAGCAACACACAGAACAATATTAGATATTGAGTTAGTGTTTGATGTCGATGATGAACCAATTCTTGAAACAGCACAAAAAATAATGAAAAGGTATGAAAAAGAAAAACCTGTTTGTTATTTTACTGGTAGTAAAAGCTATCATATACATATTTTTAAATTTGAGCTTAGAGATTATCAAGCTTTACAAAAAGCGAGAGGTAATCTTCTTAATAAGCTAAATTGTGATAGTGGTAAGGGAAGTAGTAATAACATGATTGCTATTGAAGGTGCTTTACATTATAAAAGTGGAAAGCCGAAAATAGAGGTAGAAATATGAGCCAATTACTTCAAGATTTGGAAACTGAAGCCAAAAAAGATATTATAGAGAAAAAATCTAAACGTACATTCCAAAAACCTAACTGGATTGATTTAATAAGTGATATACAAGATGAACTACCAATTTATTATGATAAGAATAGTTTATGGTGGTTATGGAATGAAACACTTAATAAATGGAATATTTGTGACGAAACAGATATATTTGTATTATTATTAGACCATTTCAAAGGTACAGATTTAACAGACCCAAAAACTAAAAGTAAAATAACAAACGCCTTAAAATTGGTTGGTAGACAAAGAGAAATTATTAATCCTAAACCTGAATGGATACAGTTTAAAAATAAAATTATTGATTGTATAACTCTAAAAGAAATTGATATGTCTAATAAATATTTTTTTACTAATCCTTTACCTTGGAATATTGGAAATTCTGAAAATACACCTATAATGGATAAATTAATTAGTGACTGGGTTGGAGAAAATAATAAAGAGTTAATGTATGAAATAATAGCTTATTGTATGTATAGAGATTATCCAATACACAGAATATTCTGTTTCACTGGGAGTGGTCGTAATGGAAAAAGTAAATATTTAGGATTAATAACTAAATTACTGGGTGATGAAAATAGTACAACAAGTGATTTAGATTTACTTATGAGTAGACCTTTTGAAAGTTTTAAACTCTATAAAAAACTTATTTGTCAAATGGGAGAAACTAATTATGAAGGATTGAAGAGAACTGCCATATTAAAACAATTAAGTGGTCAAGACATGATTAGTTATGAAAAAAAGGGTAAAGATGGTTTTACAGATTATAATTATGCTAAATTGATTATAAGTACAAATGGAATTCCAATGACACATGATAAGAGTGATGGTTTTTATCGTAGATGGTTAATAATTGATTTTCCTAATAATTTCCCTGAAGGAAAGGATATATTAAAAAGTATTCCAGACGTAGAGTTTGAAAATTTATGTTTAAAATGTATAAATATATTACCTAATTTATTAGAAGGTGGTAAATTTACTAATGAGCCTAGTATTGAGGAGAAAAAACGAATATATGAAGAGAAAAGCAATCCTTTAGTTAAATTTTTGAATGATAAAACTGAAAAAGATTTTAATCAAATTATTTTTAAATATGATTTTAACCAAAGATTTATTCTATGGCTTAATTATAATGGTTATCGTAATCTTAGTAATAATGAAATCAATGCTATGATGAGAGAACATTATGATGATGGGAAAAAGTATAAAGAAGATAGTCAAATATGGGCTTGGATTGGAATTAAATGGAAAGATGTATTAAATAATCCAAACAATCCAAAGAATCCAATACTTTTAAGTCAATCTCTACATAAGGGAAATCAACTAGAAACTATTGGATTTTCTGGATTGTTTGGATTATTAGATGATTGGAAGAAAAATGATAATATTAAATCTTTGCAAGAGTTGTTAGATATGGGTTTTTCAGAAAAACAAATTGAAGAATTAAGAGAAAACGGTACAATTTATAAACCATTATTAGATGGATATAAGTTATTATAAATAGAAAGATATATAAATAAGTATGAATATATATAACCATATGGTTAAACAAATATCAATAACAATGGATGAAGAGCAGATAGAATGGGTAAAAAAGAATTTTATCAATTTATCTGCTTTTGTAAGGCAAAAAATAGCGTTAGAACAACAAAAAGAGGTTAGAAAATGATAAGAACAGATATTAAAACAAATCCCACATTAACTTGTGGAATGTGTTTAAAAGTATTTAATTCAAAGAAAGAAAGAAACTCACATAGTTTAACTTGTGTAGATATTAAATTTTAATTAATAGGTGGAAAAATGATTGACCATAAAAACATATTAGATTTAATATTACCAGTACCACAAAAATATAAGATATTAAAGATTGAAAATAATGTAGTTACATATAAGAAGGTGTTAAAATGAAGAACACAATATATAAAGAAAAAATACTTGCAAAAAAAGGAGATTATTTCACAGATAATAGAGGGAGAGTTTGCAAGATACATAATGTTGAAACAATAACAAAAACGTATCCTTGTTATAGATATGAAATAATTGATTATAATGAATGTGGCACAATATTTAACAGTTCATTAAAACATGATGGTTACAAGAAATTAAGGAAAAATTCAAAATGAATGAAACAAATGAAAATAAACATGAAAGTAAATTTGAATTAACGACAGAATACAAAATAAATATTTTTGGAGTAAAATTATTCAGGATAAAAGCACTTGTGGATGGAAAATATTATAAGAAAGATGAATTAGGTGGTTGGGTCGAAAGTCTAAATTTATCAAATGGCGATGCAAGGATCTCTGGCAATGCATGGGTCTCTGACAATGCATGGGTCTCTGACAATGCAAGGATCTCTGGCAATGCATGGGTCTCTGGCGATGCAAGGGTCTCTGACAATGCAAGGATCTCTGACAATGCAAGAGTCTCTGGCGATGCAAGGGTCTCTGACAATGCATGGGTCTCTGACAATACAAGGGTCTCTGACAATGCAAGGATCTCTGGCGATGCAAGGGTCTCTGGCAATGCAAGGGTCTCTGGCAATGCAAGGGTCTCTGGCGATGCAAGGGTCTCTGGCAATGCATGGGTCTCTGGCAATGCATGGGTCTCTGGCGATGCAAGGGTCTCTGACAATGCAAGGGTCTCTGGCGATGCAAGGGTCTCTGGCAATGCAAGGGTCTCTGACAATGCAAAGGTCTCTGGCGATGCAAGGATCTCTGGAAAAATAAAACTTCAAACGATTCTTTGTTCAAGATTCAATTTTGAATTTGATTGGCAAGTAAAACTTTGGCAGGAAAAAGAAAAAGAATTTGAAGAACAACAAGAAGAAAACATAATTAATGCTTATAGAGAAAGCAAGAAAGAGGATATATAAAAATGGAATACATAACAATACTAACATGCAGAGGAATCAAGAGGATAACAATAAAAGACGGCTATTTAATGCCTATTGTGAGGATTAGAGGAAGAATATGAAAGAATTAAAAGGAATGAACGCAAACAAAGACCTAATTGAATTCACACGGATAGGAAGTTCAGGAGAATATGCACGGATAGGAAGTTCAGGAGAATATGCACAGATAGAAATTAAAGGAGTAAAAGGTGTTTGTGCAGCGATAGGGACTAATTCAAGAATTAAAGGGATTAAAGGAACATGGATAACACTAGCAGAATATGATAAGGAAAACAATCCATTGTTTGTTAAAAGTGCACAGATAGATGGGATTAAAATTAAAGAGAATGTTTGGTATGAATTAGTAGAGGTGAAAAGATGAAAAGAATATTAATAATGATGTTAATATTAGGAAGTATTTTTATGGTTGGGTGTCAAGATGATGCACAAGTAGCTTCATACAATATGATAAAAGCAGCAGACAATTTTGAATTAGATAGAAGAATAGTTTTTGTTAATGGAATAACAGATAAGTATTTACTAGAAATTGAAGGAAAATGTTCAATCAAAGCAGATACATATGATGTTCAATTAGAAGTTATTTGTAAAACAGGAGACGAACAATACAAAAAACATTTTTTAGGCTTATCAGATAATGTTTTTTATGTCGTAGAACAATTGGAATCTGTTCATGCAAGTGCATATCATTATAGGATTAATTTCAAGCCTCAATTAATATTACCAGACATTGATTTAAGAGTTGATACAACAGATTTACCAATAACACAAGATTAAGTAGAGGAATATAGGTGGTTATAAAATGAAAAATAAAAATATGAAAATATTGAAAAGTTTAAACGAATTATTCAACTTGAAAGACACAGGATTAAAAAACGAGATAACATATAAAGGTAAATCAGCCAAACAAAAATTTGATAAAAGAATAATATTAGATAATCATTGTATTATTGGGATAAGATTCATAGATAAAGACTGGTATGATTGGTTCGTTTCAAACTATTTTATAATAGAGATTAGTGAGAACACAAAACTCAATTATAAAATAGACACTGATAAAGAAGTTAGAAGTAATTATGATATTAATTATCTTAATAAATTCTTAGATGTTGCTAAGAGTTTCAATGCAGAAAGCGTTGTATTAAGAATTGGTAATGATTATCCTTTGAGTATGATCATTAAGGATGAAGATGATAATGAAGTATTAGAATTAATTCTTGCTCCAAGAATAGATGGAGATAATAAAAAATGAATAGTACTTCTGTCAAAAAGAATAGAAGATGAAAAATTAATGAGGTTTTGGGAATGATTAATATTATGTTTGCTCGTGTGAGTTCTGATGATCAGGATGAGCGTTCTCAGATTACTTCTATGATTTCTAAGTTTGGTCTTGTTGAGTCTGATTGTTTGGTTCTTAACGAGAGGATGAGCGCTTGGAATCAGGATAAGGAATATAAAAGACTTGAATTTTTGAAGTTGAAGTCTATGGTCAAGAATAGACAAGTTAGGAATATTTATGTTTTTGATATTGATAGAATTTATAGGAATCGTGTTAAGCTTGTTGAGTTTTACAGTTTTTGCAAACATTATGATGTTAAAATTTTTTCTCATAATCAGGAGTATCTTAATGCTTTGTTGAATATTGAAATGCCTGGCGGGCTTGAGTTTCTAGGAGAACAAATTTTTAGTAATACTTTGAATTTGCTTGCGTGGACGGCTGAGGATGAATCTAATAAGAAGTCTCAACGAGTTAAGTCTAAGATTAAGGTTAAGGATGATGGAGCTTATAGTGTTTATGGTAATAAGTGGGGCAGGAAATCTTTATCTAAACAAACTGTTTCTAAGGTTTTGGAATTTTCGGCTCAAGGTTTGAGTGTTAGGAAAATTGCTGAACTGGTGAAAACTAGTGATAAAAATAATAATATGAAAAATATTAGCAAATCCGTTGTCCATAAAATCATACATGATTTTATTAGTAAAAAAGTTAGTAATTGTGATGGTGTCCACAAGGGACTAATTAAAGGACAACAGTGTAGAGTTGAGACAAAATTAACGGAGCATTGTGAAGAATTATTAAAAGGGGTCAATGAGTCAGACGGTAAAGGCTTGGAGAAATAGAAGATGAATAAAGAATTAATACCATATTATGACACAAGAAACAGTTTTGGTGGTAAAGCATTAATCCGTGATATTGGAAGTGAAATACAGCTATATAGTTATGGCACATTAGTTTGTGATTATGATACTGATAGTGGCACAGTAAAAGTGTATGGTTGGTTTTCTGTTAGCACAGCAATTCATATTAACGAATTCTTGAAACAACGAGGATTTTGTGAATTAAGTAAATCAGAAATGGAAAAAAAACCATTTATTGAGAGGAAACTATAGAAAAAAAGTTGTGGGCATTGTGAAGAATTATTAAAAGGGGTCAATGAGTCAGACGGTAAAGGCTTGGAGAAATAGAAGATGAATAAAGAATTAACACAAAAATTAGGAATAATAATTATTTTAAAAGCACATGGTGATTTATTTAAATCAGATATTCATAAATTATTAAATGAATCAGGAATCCAAATTTCATATAAAAATACTCATGTTGCTATACAACAATTAATAAATCAAGGATTATTAAATTATAAGACAATAAAAGAAAAAAACAATTCAACATATATAAGTATAAATAATAAAAAAGTTACAAAAGAAATTAAAACTATGAAAGAATCATTTGATTTTTTAAGTAAGATTTTTATTACTTCTTAATCTTATGCCTTACCTTACTATGTCTTTCTAATCAAAAAGCAAAAAGCCTTAAGATTTGGATAGGGAATTAATCAAAAGCCTACATTAGCGAGTAATGTAGTTTAGACATCCATTTTGATTAGTCCTCGTGATTACTTCTCCTGTTTTCCTGTCTTTAATCGTGTTATCGTCGATAACTTCAAAATATTGACTGAATAAAGAAAGGAAAGAGCTCATTTTAATTGAGCCTCATTACAAAATTGGGAAACTCCCATTCTTATTACTGATGAAGAATTTATATGAAGCTTTTTTGCTGTTGTTTCTATTTTTTTTAGTAATTCTTCATCAAATAATACATGTTTTAGATGTTTTTTAACCATAAAAAGTATATATATCGAAACCTTTATATACTTATCTTACCTTTCTACATAAATAGATTGGACAAAAAATAATATCATAACCATTCTCAAAACCTCAAGCACAAAACCTTGATTTGAAGGGTTACTAGATACTAAAACCCTTTCAAGCCTGAATAACTTGCTTTTCTTTAAAACTGTTATGTATCTTTGGTCACTGCAACAAACAAGTATCATATTTGTTAATCTGTCCACGTTTACATGAAGCTCTTGCTCCTCAATACTGATACTTGCTAAATCATTCCTTATAACTTCTAAATCATTCCTTATAACCCATTCCTGATTTTTTATTTCTGTGATGTTCATTCTCTTTTTCTCCTTGTTTTGAAGAAAACAAAACCTTTAAATAGAATCTAAACCTAATATCCTTTAAGCATTACAAGGATTGGTTGGATTCTGAATAAGGGTTCGCCTCTTCTTTCTTTTCTCTATATGCTACTATTACACCAGTAGCTTTGTCTTTCAGTGCTTCCCGACCGTCCTCTAATACAATCTGTTCATAGTAAAGGTTTAGAAGGGAGTTGAGGCTCATTCTGATTGAGCCTCCTTGTTTAACAACCTATTTATAGCTTCATCAAAGCTTTTAAGCTCATTACTATATTGGTAAATCTTTAATTTTTGATGAGTTTCAGGCTTTACCAATGCGTGTTTATAATCTTTATATGCCATAAATAAATAATATGCAAAGGTTTATATATAAGTTTAGTCTACATAGTTATATAAAATCTACATAAGAAAGAAAAAATGGAAGAATTAAATTGTACAATTTGTCATCAATCATGGAAATCAAGAAAAAGTAATCCCTTAACTTGTCCTAAATGTCGTTCTTTAAGATGGAAAAAAACAAATAATATAATTAAGAAACATGAATTTGATTTCAAAGACTTAAAAATATTTGAAATCATTTTAAAAGAAAAACCATCAAACCAGATTATGATTGAAAAATCAGAACTACATATACAAAAAATTTATCAAAATGAGATTAGTTTTAAAACAAGAAAATTAATTAATGCTGGATTAATTAAAAGAGAACGAAAATATTTTATTGATTATGAAGGTATCATCCAGTATATATTTACTAATATATGTGATTTACCACTAAACAAACCAGTAATGTATGACGACTTAATAATAATTATTAAAGACTACCTAAAAGAAATATCACAATTAGATTTATCACAATATTCTATTAATGACATATTAAAAGGTTTTCTTATAGGACATGACCTTAGAAGAAATCAAGAGCTTATACAAATGGAAACAAGAATCCCTCTAATAGGATTATTAAAAGCAGTAGATTATGAACCTGAACCTTCAAGAGAAGGATTAACCCCTATCAAAGATATTCATGACGCTCATGAAAGAAATAAGGCAAACATACATTTTTATAGGTGCAGTTCTAAATTTGTTCATGAAATCCCACACATACAAAACAAGTTAAGCAATATTTCTAAAAAAATATGGGATAAATATAATATTATAGCTTAGATTTTTCTTTCTTTCCATAAATCTTTAAGCATTTCCTTAATCCCTTCAATCTCTGCCTTTAAAGAATTTACTTCAGTATCCTTACTCTTAATTTCTTCTTCATACCTTTTCACATTCAATATAATACCACAACCTTCACAAAAAATAATATCATAACCATTCTCAAAACCACAAGCACACAACCTTATAGGCGAATTGTATAATCCTAGACCTGATTATTGGATGGTGCTTTGAAGAATGGTTATCATCAAGTCAATAGGGTGTCAATAAGGTGTCAATAGGGTGTCAATAGGGTGTCAATGCCTATCAGACTGATAGGTCATTGATAGGTCATTGATACCCTGATTGATAGGTCATTGATAGGTCATTGATAGGTCATTGATACCCTGATTGATAGGTCATTGATAGGTCATTGATAGGTCATTGATACCCTGATTGATACCCTGAACCAATAGACCCATTAACTAAAGAGAGGAATCAGTACCCAATATTTGAATATATTAGTTACTGTGCAGTCTGTGCAGATTGTTCAAATGGTTTAAAATCTACTGGAAAAAAACAAAAAAACGCTATAGAGTCAGAAAGCAATGCACAAACTGCACAGACTGCACAGTAAAGAAAATATATCAATTAAAAAGGAAAGTATTTCTTTTAATAAAGAGTTTTTAATAAGTTTTTTAGAACAGCAAAAAGGAGAAATCAAAGAAGAATTTATCCATTCAGAATTAAGGAATGTTTATGAGGATTACAAAGTTGTTAAATGTATTGGTTTCTTAGAAGATTTATCAAGAGCTGGAGATATTATAAGAATAAGACCAAGTGTTTTTGGGTTATATTTCATTATTAATAATATCATAACATGGGTTACATATCCCAGTAGTTATATCATATCTTTTTATTTTGAATGGTAAACTTTTAATCCCGGTTAACTTGTAAATATCCACTAAAGGTTCTTTATATTTGTCGTCATCGAATACTATTCCACAACCCATACAGTGCTTATATTGTCTGTCTTCTATTAGTTTTTTATCCATTATCACCATTAATTCTTCTATTGTAGTGTTTAAATGTTTTTCAGTCCTTATATTTTTCATTTTTATCCTCTCCATCTAAATGTTTAAAAATCTTAGATTGCAAATCAACTATATTACCCATGATTATAATAGGAGATAAAACAATAATAATTCCTAAAACAAAAGGAAATATTAAACTCCCAATTAATAATACTTTTATTGTATGTTTAATATTTTTCATCATCTTTATTTTCCCATTCAGCATTCATTGGGATTCTTTCTTCTTCTACACTTCCTATTATTATATAAGTAAGTTATTATGTAGTATGTGCTTATCACTATTGTCGGAAACCAGACAATCCAAGGCTTAACACTGAACCCTAGCCATGATGGAAGAACTAATAATGCTGTTTGTATTATCAGATAAACAATTATCAAACTCATCTTCCTTTAAAACCCTCATTCATTATTTTTAAGAATTCCATTATCATACTGGGCTTATCATCTTTGTGGTGCTTATTAATTAGTATAATACTTCCTATTATTATGGTTAGGATTGTCAGGATTAGTATTGAGATGTAGTAATGTTTTTGTGCCATGCACAAATACTTATTTATAAAGTTTATATTAGTTAATTCACATAAATCCATAATTAATATGGGTAACTACTTATATATAAACATTTCTAAAAAAAGAATAGAAATGAAAAAAGGATTACTTCTTCCTTTTCCTTTTTGTTGTTCGTTTCTTTCTAAGAGGCTTATTATAACTATCAACTGCTTCTGCAAACATAAGAATACCTTTACCAATACCACTTAAAGTTTTCTTCGTGGTTGCTTCAATCTTTTTAAAGTTTTCATCTTTCTTCTTCTTCCTATCTTCCAATAATTTTATTTGAGATTTACTTAAACCTTTAAATCGTGCTTTCTGTATTTGCTTTTTAAGATTTTCAATCTCTTTCTTCTCTTTAATCTTCTTAGCTTGGGCTGATTGAATATTAATAGCAACCAATTTAAACTTTTGGGATTGTTTCTTAGCTTTTTTCAAATCGCTTTCGAGGAGCTTCTTCTGTAATCTATCTATAAATCCCATTTTATATCATCCCTTTAGCGTACTTCCTTGCCATAGCTGGGCTTTTGAATCGTTTCTTTCCAAATCGTGGTTTTGTCCTGCTTCCGTAGACGAGTGCAACCCCGCTTTTTTGTCCTTTGATTCCTCTTGGTATCTTTGTGATTCCTATTGGTTTACTTTTCATGCTTTTTGTTTTCTTCTTTGCCATATTTTCTCTCCTTATTATTATATTGTAAAAAAAAATTAAATAAAATAAAAAAATTATAAGGAGAATTTTCTCCTTACGCTGTCGTTGTAACTTAACATAACCTATGCTTATGTTCTGTTTCTTAGCTTACTCACTAGCATTACGAGGATCGCGCTGAATACTACTACAAGTATGATTATTGTAATGTATGTTATTGGCGTTCCTACTCCAGTTACTGCTGTATCAATACTAGTGTTTAGAGCTGCTGTGATTCCTGTGGTGTCTTTCAGGTTGTTCAATAGTATGCTTATCAAGACTATTGTTACTGCCATGACTCCTATTTCTGTCACATTACTGCCTAGTTCTTTAAAAATTCCCATATTCTTTTTACCTCCAAACTTTATTTTATGATTATGTGTTGTTAATTAACAGAATTTTATTCTCTGTCCCTCATTTTTTTCACAAGCATCACTAAGATAGCTGTGAATACTATTACTAAGATGATTATTGTAATGTATGTAATTGGTGTTCCAACGCCTACAACACTAGTATCAATGCTTGTTCCAACACTATTAATAGCACTTGTTACACTTGAGTTAGTTGTTAAGTAGCAATTGTTTGCTGTGCTGTTAAAGGTATATAGGTCTGCACATACGAAGCTACTAGATTTGAAATTATTAAGTAAGATACTAATAAGTACTATTGTTACTGCCATGACTCCTATTTCTGTCACATTACTGCCTAGTTCTTTAAAAATTCCCATTCTTATTTTACCTCCGTTCTTTTTATTGTTAATATATTCTTTTTTGAATAAATCATTTATTATTTTATTCCTTTAAGAATTTTTCTATATTGTAATTAGAACATATTAAATATAATGGTATTGGGGTATTAAGGTATAATCCCTTGTTGTCAATCCTATTATAAGAAGTTGAGTGTTTAAGTGTTGAACTCGTTAAGTAACATCATCTTCTTTCTTACCTGCGTAATAATCCTAGGACTAACCCCCAAAATAGTGCATATATCTTTCTGCTTTTTTCCGTCTAGGATTAAGTCCCTTATTTTATCGTGGAATATTGTTGCGGTGTTCCCGTTAACATCTAATTCACTAATCAAGCCATCAAGTATAGTGTCAGGGCTGTTATTTGCTTGTTCATCATAAGGCTCTCTAAGTACGCCTTGATAGTCTGGGAAGACTCCTGTGAATAAAGGGTAGGCTCGGTTCATACTTTTAATCTGCTTGTTCTCATTATAAGCATTCAAATATTCTATACCTAACCCAGTATAATATTTGAAGCAACCCCTCTTATATACCCAGATAACCCCTCTAACCCTTTCACGAAAGTATAGTGGTAGGCTGAAGAAGTTAGGGATTAGTATAGGAGTAATAAATAGTTTCTTCCGGAAAACATTGTATAGTTTTTGGATGTCTCTTCCGAACTTGGTCATGCTTTCGTTACTCATTAGTCCGTCGCTTCCTTCATCGTTAGCGTTGAAGTCAAGAGGATTAATTTCTTTGAAGTTGAGTATCCAACCTTTCCTAGTGTTCTGCACGTGCTTGATGTGTTCCCTTGTTAGTTTCTCTTCTAAGATTAAGTTATACCATAAGTCCACTATGTGTAATAGGAGCATACTTTTCCCGTTCCCGGTCTTCCCACAAATCACTAATGGGTAATCATACTTTAGGTTTTTCACGTGGTGGTGAATATTGTATAGTGCTGTGATTAGTTTAGGGTATCTTCTGAAATGGTCTTTACTTGTTACATAACTCATTTTTCTTTTCCTCCTCGTAAGGTAATCGTTTCATCCCTTTCTTATCAGGGTAAGTCATCAACCGACTATGAACATCGTGAATCTGGTTTATTGTCAAACACTTGATAATATTCTCTGTGCTGACATTCATCAACTCCTTCTTCTTATGAAATACTAGGCTTTCATTAGTGTTAAAAGTTTCTTGACCAAATCTCAAATCGTTGTCATCTACTTGTTTTTTTATTTCTAACCACAAATTAAGTTCGTATAGGCAGGTGGGTATTATCTTCCAGTACTCCTCTATCAATTTTTTGAGTTCGTACTTCTTATTATTGATTATTATTAGTTTGCTACGATCAGGCTTACCTCCAGTATTCTCTATATTATCAATGTAATTATTGATTTCTTGCGTGTATAATAATAGCTTCTCTTTATCTTGGAAATTAAAAGGGTATATCTTGTAGTAGATGTCTTTTAATGCGCGATACGCTTCTATCTCTCTTCCTTGAATATATAGAACCGTGCTGGTTTTTATACTATCTGCTATGCTATCAATAATCTTTTCGTGCATACTCTTTCCACTATTTATTTTATCTTCATCAATCATTTTAATAACTCACTTATATTTTATTCATTTCTTCCACCAGTTCACAATACTATCCTTTATTTTTATTAATCTGAAAACGCCTTTCTGTCCTTGTAGTGCAAAGATTAAACCAAGGTAGGTTATTGGGCTGATTAATATCCCTAGCCACCAAACCTTCCATAACACAATTAAATTAATTGCAGGTAATATTATCAAGTATGTTATTAACTTAGCATATATTATCAGTAATATTTTTAGTCCATAATTATCATAAAAATATTTCGTGTCACTTATTAATTCTTTTATAAAACTCATTTTTAATCATCCTCTTGGTATTTTCTTATCACATCATCAAAACTAGCAACCATATTATTATCAAAGAATCTTTTCTTGTCTTTCACTAGTTTATCGTGGGTTTCTAGTAACACTAGAATATGTTTGTAAGCTTTTCTAGTTCTCATAAATACCATAATTAATATGGTAGTATATATATTTTACTAAAAGTATATAGTGTATATGTTTTTGCAAATATTTATATATGAGTATATATATTATTAGTATTCATAATGGCTACGATAACAAGAACTGTTAATGGAAAAAGAGTTACTTCTAACCTCGGTGAAAGCCACGACGAATTCAGTAAGCGATTAAGAGAAAGGAATATTCTAAGAAGAAAAGCCGAAAACATCAGAAGAAGTGGAGGTAGTGCTTTCTTTGAAGAAATAGGCGGAAAGAATGTATTGGTAGAAGTGAAAGCCCCAGAATTATTTACTAGCATAGGAGGGAAAGCCGAGAGTAAAAGAGTAAGTATAGGGGGCGTTGAGTATGATGTCACTGAAGGATTCAGCAGGGCTGACTTAGTAAAACAAAAAGCACTAAGAGAATCTGATATTAGGGAAAATAAGCGTATAGAAAGATTAAGTAAGTTAGATAGGAGTATTCCAGAAAAAGCTTTAAGAAACCTTGGTTTTAGCGAGATTAATCCTTTAAGACAACCAACCACGGAAGAAGTCATACAGAGGATAAGTGAATCAACACAAGAAAATAAAATAGTAGGTCCTGTTAGAGATGACAGAGAAGGTGTTAAAGTATTATTATCATACGAGAAGCAAGATTTGGAAAGAGCAAAGAAACTACAAGATAATCGTTTCGTTGCTGATTCAGAAAAAAAAAATGTTGAAGCATTAGCTAAGAAATTGTATAAGGGTAGAATAGTCCAAGAAGCAAGGAAGAGAGAAGCTATAAATAAAGTTTTTAAAGAGGTTTCTAGAATAGATGAATTTAATAAGCGTCAAGATAGAACTATTAATAAAGTCTTGGATTATGTTGATAAATCAAGGGTTTTTCTAGGTAGAGAAAAGTTTTTTGGTGAAAAAGAAAGTTTTGGAAAGGTTGGTAGGAAAGTAGCCGAGAATCTAAACCAGTTCTTTAATCCTTACGTAGTTGCCAGTAATTTAGTTAGTGCTTCTCTTATAGCTAGGGATTTGACAAAAGCAGGGATTACTCAAGAACTAGCCAAGTCAGGAGTTAAATTAGGCGGGAAGGTTGGGAAAGAAGTTTTTAGGCTTTTAAATGATAAAGATTTGAAAACCAGTAAAGATTATATTAATAAAGGAAAACAAGGTATTGTTAATGTTTTAAATAAGAATCTTAATCCTAAAACAGAAAAAGGATTAGCCAATTTAATAACTTTAAGTGTTATTATTAGACCTGATAAACTAGCTACTAAAGGGGTTAAAGCTTTGGCTAATTCGTTAAAAAATGATAAGAAAATATTATCTTCTCTTAAAAAGGCGGGTATTATTTCTATTGAAGCCCTTGATAATATTATCCCTAGTAGATTATTTAGGAGTAAGGGTGCAAAGGTTAAGACTCCTAGTTTGAAGAAATCGCAGAGGATTATTAGACAGGTTAAGAAGCCTGTTAGTAAGGTTGAGAAGAGTAAGAGGAGTAGGGCTAGTAAATTACAAGTTCTTACAAGTCAACAGGTTGGTTTGGGTGTGAAAGCTCCAAGCGTAGTAAAAAGGGAATTAAGAAATCTCGAGGTAAACAATCTTATAAGACAAAGTAAGGTTAGAGAAGGCAAAGGAATAAGAACTCCAACAGAAGGACAACTAGTAAAAAGAAAAAAAGACAAGTTTTTGGTAAGAGAACAAAAAAGAGGAGATAAATTAATTAAAGCAATAAAAGAGTTTGAATATCAAAGTTTCAGGATTAAACCTAAAAAGAAAAGTGTAAAAATAACCAAGACAAAAACTAGTGTTGATGTGGGTGTTGGAGGAGGACAAAAAGCTAAATTACAAAAAATCCTTATAACTAAGCAAAAGTTTGACAGGGTTAAGAGTCCTAGTATTAAACAATCATTAAAACAACCTAATTTTGTTAATCGTTTGGGTTTTACTAGGCAAAAACAGAAAGAATACATTAAATTAGCAGGAGAGAACAAAATTGATTTTGTTGAATCTGGTACTAAGAAGGGTTTTGATCGTAATAAAAAGGCTGTTGAGGAGTTAAAGGCTAGGATTCAGAAGAAGAAACGAGAGGATTTTAAAAAGTTAATTAGTGAAATAAATAAGAAAGTTAATACTACTAAGAAAACTCCTAAAAAGGTTAAGGAAACACTTGATTCTATAAATAAAATTAGAATAGGTCAGGTAAGCGATGTGAACTTTGATGTTAGTAGTATAAGAGCACTAGCAACAGACAACAAATTAAAATCATTATCACTAATAGCAAGTAAGCTATTAAAATCAGAAAAACAAGAAAGTTTAGTAGAACAAGCAAGTAAACAAGCAGATAAGATAAGCTATAAACCTATAAATACAATTTCAAGTGTTCAAACAATAAAAAAGGTAGTTAAGAAAATAAAGATTAAACCTAAAACAAAAGGTTTATTTAAAAAAATAGTGGAAAAAACACGAATTAAAATAAAACCTATCAAGATAACACTAATTAAGATAAGGAAGAAGATAATAATAAGGAAACCAATAATAAAAAAGAAGAAGATAAAGATTAAACTTCCTCCTATCCCTAAGGGTAAGCCTTCTAAAGCTAAGCTTCCAGTGTTCACAAAGAAAAGCTTAAAGGGTTATTACACGCCAACACTAGCAGGAAAAAGCACTATCAAGAAAAGAAAAGAAGAAAAACTAAGACAATTAAGTTATACAGGATTAGAGGTTAGAGCATGAACTACGAATATAATGATTTACTGATGGGAAAAGAAGCAAAAACTGTTCAGGATGGTGGTAAGATAGATAATAGTGCTAGTGACAGGTGGAGCACGGAAGTAGAAGAATTATTCGATACCAAGTATCATCGTTGGATTGGGCAGAAACTCAACAGGGAGGGCGTTTGGGTTGATGACAATAATGTTAACAAACTCATGAATGAAGAGTGCGCTAGTTACCTTATCGAACAAATCAGTAGTAGGTTTAATAAGAACATAAACTTTAGTTTGTTGGAAGAGAAGGAGATTATCTGGATGATTGCCGACATGCTAGAGGATGTTAATAATATCTTGATTGAGAAGTATGAGGAGTTCAATGTCAAGCCAGAGTATTTTAGTAGTATAATTAATCAGGTTAAAAGCACTACTTATGGATTGTTGAAGATTCCTTTCCATGGATTGATGAGAATGCACTTAGGAGATAAGAACAAGACGATTATTAGTAAACATGAAAACGCAGAAGTTTATTAGAGAGGATAATTTATGGTAAAGAAAAAAGAAGAATTATTAAAAGAAGATATAGGGGATAATAAGCCATTCTATGATAAGGTATTAAAGAGTAGTGCTTTCCTTAATTTTGTGAGTGGAAGAGCCAATATCAGGGTAGCAACTGCTATGATATATGAGAGGATAGGGGATAGCGAGTATTTCCTTGGCGGTTTTCCATTATTGAAGGGTAAGTATGACCAGATAGGAGAATATTTCGTTCTTGAAGCTCCTGGAAAGAATTATTTTGTTGATTGTCTTGGTAGTGATGTGTTCACGCCTTGTAAAGATAAGAAATTGGGTAAGATTGTCGAGTTCGTGAAGTATAGTGATGATGATTACCGGGTTAGGAGGAAGCTTAATAAGAATTTCTTTGAGGTGGAGAAGAAGCCATTAATCAAGTATGAAGCTTTGAAAGATGAGGATGGAGTTATTGAGGTTGACGAAGATGATAATCAGGTTATGATTCCTGTTCATCAAAAGGATGAGAAAGGCAATCTTATGTATGTAGAGGAAAGGATAGAGTATAAAGAGCCTAAAGGAGTAGATCAGGAAGGCAGGAATGCTATAAGAATCCATAATAACACGACTAAGGAGATTAAGAAGTTCCGAGAACAGAACCAAAGCTTCATGGAGAAGTACGGAGGTATTATAGTTCCGGTCGTGGGCTTAGCTATTGTTGGTATGGTGTTTTTGTTCGGGATGAAAAGCATAGGGGATAGTTGGAGTGAAGGAGTGAATAGTCTTACAGGCGAGATTAAGGATGCTGGGGAAAACATTAAGTGGTGGCAACAACCAGAAGCATTGGAAACAATAGCTGGTAGTGTTGAGAAGATAACGGATGAGAAGAATAGTCCGCCCTTGAAGTAGGAGGAATATTAACTTATGAATAAAAAAATATTTATATACCTTTTTTTTTTGTTAATTCTTACTTCTAGTGTTATCTCTCAACCACCTTTTCAGTCTAATCCGACAACGCAAGGCTTAATCATTATTTACCCACAAACAGAATCTTATAATTATCATGAATTGGTAGAGATTGATTTTCATGTCGCAAACATTAATGGAAGCTTGTTATTGAACACGGATTATGATTGTAACATTCACACTTTCGCACAGAACGGGAGCCACATATTAAAAAGTAGCTTGTCAGACGCAGGAATATATGATGAGAGCATAATAATTAATAATACTTTGTTAGATTATGGATTTAATCCTATTATTGTGTGGTGTAATAGCACGACGGGTTTAACAGGTTTCTTCAGTGGGGGTTTCTATGTTACTAACACAGGAATGAAAGACGACACGGCAGGGAGTAAATGGCTTGTTATAGTGTTGGCTTTGCTTGGGATGACTTTTATGACTGGTTATATTAGTGGGAAGATTAACGATAAGGGTTTGAAGCCTGTTAAGATAACTTTCTTCGTGTTAACGGTTATTAATGGTTTATTATTGGGTTTCGTTGCGTGGATGATAAGCATTAACCCATATGATAGTATGAGTTTTCAAGGTTTAGGATTAGTTTACGCTAGTATTAATGTATTTTTAATTTTGGCTTTCGTATTTAATTACTTCTTCCTAATGTTTTACAGGATTTATGAATCTAATAAGAACAGGTGGGTTAATAGTTTCAAGAAGCGAGGGAGGGGGGATTAAATATGAGATTATTTAATGATAAGCGTGGTAACTGGCAGGATGTGTTAGAGTATGGGGTTGGAGCACTTGTTTTCGCTGTCATATTAATCCTTGGTTTTGTCATGATAAATAATTTTAACAGTACTCTTCATACTGTTGCAAGTACTGATTCAACACTTAATGATACTATCGCTCTTGGTTACATGGATGAAGCCGAAGCTGGTTATTACAAGAGTGATTTCATATTGCCAGTATTATATGTTGTGTTCCTTAGTTTTAGCATGTGGAGTGCTAGGAAGATAGAGAGTAGTCATAAGTTCTTATGGATTGGATTGATAATGCTTGTATTACTAGTCTTATTCTCTTTACTTATTGAGGTTTTATGGGAGGAGTTCATACTGGTTCCTAGTATTGCAGGGGTTATTGGTGGGTTTAACTATACTAATTTTTTCTTGTCTTACCTTAGGTATTTTGTTATAATTTATGGTTTCTTCGTGGGGGTGGCTTTGTATGCGAAGAATGAATAAAACAATCCTTATAATAATTTTTGCTTTGGTTCTCTTTTGTAGCTTTGCGAGCGGTGTTGAAGTGGGATATTGGAATTTAAATTCTTTAAATGATTTAAGTCCTCAAGGAAATACTTTATTTAGTGGTGGAACTCCAACATCCGATTCAACATATCCAACTTTTAATTCAAGTGGTGATAGTTCTCCTTCTAGTACTAATTTCGATGGTAATGATTATTTAATTAGTTCTAGTACAGATTTTGCATTCGGTCAAACTTGGTCTTTCAATATATGGGTTAAAACATCATCAACATTAGCAAGTTCAATAATTAATAAACAAAACAGTGGTTATGGTGGTTACTATTGCTATATTGTAGCTACATCAGGTTTTGCTGGTTGTGCTTACCAAAGTTCAAGTGCTGCATCACCAGCTCTCTTTTCCTCTACATCTGTAAATGATGGTACTTGGCATATGATTAGTTGGATTAAAAGTACAACTCAACATAAAATCTATATTGATGGTATATTAGAAGATACTGAAGCAGGAACATTAACTCATTATGCTTCAACCAACCCATTAGATTTTGGCGATGTTTATTATAATCATTTAAGTGATTATAATGGTAATTTAGATGTTATTAGGGTTTATAATAATGCTTTAAATCAGACTGAAATAACTAATTTATTTAATTGTAATCAATTAGAATGTAATATAATATCAAATTTCTCTATAACTGCTAAATCTTTTTGGGATAATAGCAGTATAAGCTCATTCAATGCGACAATTAATGGCACAACTTACAGCACGACTAACGGCACGATAACCACTGATATTTCGGATAATAGTACGAGCTTATACAACATAACAATAAGTGCTAGTGACTGGTTCAACACAACATACACTGATTATAATGTAAGCACTGACTTAACAACTACTCTTAAACAAAGCCAAGTAATAGTGTTCGTGAACGAGTTATTCAGTAATAATTCAATAAGTAATTATACAATACAATTAGACGGACAAAACCACACTACAGAACAAAATAATATTACGATATACCCAAATGAAGGTAATTATACTATTGTCGTGTATGATAACACTGATAATGATACTTTCCACACGACAAGTGGTTCTTTAGTCGTGTCGGCACTTGATAATAAGAGTAAAACCGTGTATGTTCATCAACACTACATAACAGTAAGCGTGACGAATTTAATAAATGGTGCGCAAGTCAACACTTACACAGTTAATATATCTAGTTTGAACACGATAACTGATAAAAGGCAATACAGCACTACTAACGGAACAATAATTATCCCTGTAATCCACGAAACTTATAACCTCACTGTGCAATCTGCGAGTGGGTACTCAACACAAGACAGTGAAGGAACTTACTACGCATATAATGATAGCGTGACGATAACAGGGGACACTAATGTTAGTTTCGAGTTATACACGCTTAATAGTTTGAGCATAACTTTTTATGACAGTGAAACAAACACAATACTTGATAGCGTGAATATTAGTATAGAGTTCATAGGTGCACTTAGCTTTAACGAGAACACTAGTAACGGAACATTATATGTTGATCTCCTCACACCTAGCAGTTACACATTATCATACACGGCAACAGGTTACAGGCAAGGAAGCTATGTATTCAGTGTAACAAATAATACTATTACAACTCTTAGTCTGTACTTAGACGCTGATAACCTAACAAGCTTAGCGTTAATAACAGTAAAAGATATTTATAGTAAAGACCCGGTAAAGGACGCAGAGATAACCATTCAAAGATATATAAATGATACATGGAAGACGGAACAAATATTAATAACTGATTTTAATGGTCAAAGCGAAGCGTGGTTTGTTGTAAGCACAGAATTTTACAATTTCCTAGTAAAGGTTGATGGAGTAACTTATTTTGGAGTTCTTAATAGTAATGAGAACAAGAAGGTTATTTACGCAGAGGATATAGCTAACGGAATAACTATCGAGATAGATACAAGTCCAGACCAAACAATTTTCAATTACCAGAACACTTATAGTGTGGCTACAAGTCTGAACTTTTACAATACTAGTAACATAACTGGTTACTTCGTGTTTTTTTGGGATAATAGTGAAAACACGGATGTGACAGGAACCATAAATGTTAAGCAAGGGAATATTAATAATTGTAGTAACACGGCAACAGGGGAAACAGGAAGCATAACCTGCCTTGTTAATGTATCAAGTGGTAGCGACTTAACCTATTTTACGGCTGTAGGAAGCATTAACGGGATCGCGTTAGAAACAAGTGTGGGAGTGTTAGGAAACAACACGGTATTAGAGTTTGAGTGGGGCGTTACTGGGTGGATGATAAGCATATTCATAACATTATTAGGATTCCTGATATTCTTATCAACCCCAAAAATAAGTGTTGTCGTCGGTAGCGTTGTTTTTGGGATGTTAATATTATTCAACCTCATATTTGAACAAACAGAAATAAGTGTTGTGATACTAATATTTTTTTTAGGGTTCATATTAGCAAAGATACCACGGAAGGAGGGGGAATAATGGCAGAGAAGAAAATAGGAGATATAGTTATAGGAATAATAATGTTATTATTCTTCGTTGGTGCTTATAGTGGGTTAATAGTTAGTTTTGACAGTGAATTCAGTAATAATGAAGGTTATGGGATTAGTTTGAACACGATAAGTAATAATATTACCAGTAATTATCAGGAAAGTGATGTAGCATTGCAACAAAACCTTCTTAATGGGAGTAGTTTTAGCATTCCAGGGGGGAGTGATGTTGATGTTAGGGGTAGTAGTCAGGTTGCGTTGATTAGTAAGAACAGCCCGGGAACAATAAGAAATTTTATTGATGTAAGCACAAGCTACCTATTATTTAATAAGTTGATAACTGGAACGCTTGTTTTATTGATGATTGCATTAGTCACTATTGTTTGGCTTAGGTTTTTCAGACCGGGAGGTGCATAGCGTGGAAGTTTTTGTTAAGAAGAAGAGAGAAAAAATGGAAGGTTGGAATATGATTGCATCTTATGTTTACATATTTTTATTGTTGACTTTATTTGTTGTCGGTTTAAATAAAACTTATGAGAAAGGCTTTGTCGAGGGAATGATGGTTCTTTGCGATGATGACCTAGGATATGATATGGTTAATAATATGTATGTTTGTTATAATAAGACAGAACAATATTATTATAATTATGATTATAATAATGTGAGTTGGGGGGTTATAGAATGAAATATGATTTTAACATGACTTATACTGGTGATGTGTTTGTTGACGGATTAGTTTATGCTAACACTCAAGTTAGTGGATTATTAGTTTACTTTATCGTTTTCTTGATCGGGTTAGTGTTCTTGTATGTTTATAATAATAAGTTGGATGATTTCAGTCTTAGCTTCTTGTATGCTTTGTATGCAGTTGATTTTTTTGGTATATTATTTTATTATATGGGTTTATTGGTTGGGGTTGGATTGTTTAGCGGGTTCTTGCTTATCGGCTTGTTATTATTAAGTAGTGGTCTTGGCGGTTTATTGTATTATAGTAGAAATAAGATTGGAGGAGATTAATCCTTTTTTATTTTTTCAAAAAACATGTTGAAATAATAACAAAAACATATCCTTGTTATGATTATGAAGTTGATAATTATAAAAAGCTTTGTAATAATTGTAAGAGGAAATATAAGAAAGCTGTTTGCACTCCTTTATTATGGAAAAATGTTTTGGTTGGTAGTAATTCTGCTGATAAAATTGAAAGTTTTTTAGAAACATTATGTAGTGATTGTAAAAAATTATAATTAAAATTATTTATAGCGTGTTTTTTACCATTTTATTTATTAACCCTTCTCCTAGTATACCTAAACATTATATAATTGATTCTACACGCTTATACATTGTCATATCATCATTTAATGTAAGTTAATAATTAAAAAAATGGTTTAGAAAGACAGGAAAGAAAGGGTGGGTCGCTTTGGCAAAAATGGTAAAAAATTAACCTATCCCACTAAACCATTCAATAAAAATAATATAATCACTAATATATAAAACTAATGATTACACTTATTTTAATGTCGCCTGTAATTCTTTCTTTTTACCCTCACAAAGATACCAAGAGGAATCAAAGGACAAAAAAGTGGGGTTGCCCTGGTCTACGGAAGCAGAACCAAGCCCAGGTTTGGAAAGAAACGATTCAAAAGCCCAGCTATGGCAAGGAAGTACGCAAATGGGATTTGAAAAAAGCTAAGAAACAATCCCAAAAGTTTAAATTGGTTTCTTTTTTTAGAAATGTTTATATATAAGTAAGTAGTTACCCATGTTGTGGTATCTTTTTTATACCATCTTTTTATTATAAACAAATTGAGTATTTAATTAATAATTATAAGAGTAGATCAAAAACAGGCATTAAAGGTATAAAAACGATTGAACAAACAAAACATTAAAAGGTGAATAGAAGATGAATGATTTATTTTTTGAAAGAATGTTATGGACTAGTTTATTAATAAGCTTTTTCATGCTAGGAAGAGCTTATCAGTTACTAAAAGTAGTTGCACATTGTATTGATTGTAAAAAAAAGTAGGGTTATTCATAATATTTAATCATATTTAATATATGAAACATTAGAACCTAGAGTTTTAATTTTTTTACCTTTCCTAAATAATTTATCAAAAGAATTATTCCCTATTAAATTTCTTGCTTTTTCACCAGCAGACACAGATTTTTGGTTTTATAATAATATTTGATTTCTTAATAATCATTAGGAGTCACATAGAACAATTTTATTTATTAATATAATAATCAAATTTATTTGTTCCAGTAGATTTTCTATATATTACTCTTTTATTTAATCTTCTAGCTTTATCTTTTATTTTTTTTTCTAGTCTTTGTTGTTCAAACCCACTTCTTGCTATATAACCATCAAACTTTTTTAATTTTGGAGGTATTTTTTTAATTCTAGTTAATTTTTTTATTTCTACCATTTATATATTTATAGTTTCACTAATTTAAATATTTTTGCTTTTTTAGATATTTTTAGGGGTGCGCAAGTCAACATTTACACAGTTAATATATCTAGTTTGACCACGATAAGTGATAAAAGGCAATACAGCACTACTAACGGAACAATAATCCTTCCTGTAATCCACGAAACTTATAACCTCACTGTGTATTCTTTGTATGCAGTTGATATTTTTGGTATATTATTTTATTATCTTCTTCTGCCTTTTCTGGAAAATAAATAATAACCGTAATATAATATTGCAATCAAACTTGGAAAGAATTTAATATATGGGATTAAAAATATCCCTAGTAAAGGATGTAATAATAAAAGAATTGTTTGTAATACTAAATATACAATTATAAAACTCATTCTAAAAACTTCCTGTAGATATGTTTATATCCATTTTATTTATGGGGAATAAGTGAGGTGGGAGAGGTGCGTTTTTTCAAAAAGAGGCAAGAAAAAATAAGCATCCACCTCACTTAGACTTATATTATTAGTGTAATAAGTAATATATAAATATTACTACATTACTAAATCATAATGTCCTTCACTATTTTTAGCAAGTAAAACAACTGTTCCAACTTCTAGCCCGTTATATCTTAGAATAATTTTTCCTAGGTTTGAACCATCTGGTACTCTTTCATACTTTTTTACGTGGTACTCTTTTGTTAGGCTGTACTCGGCGTTTTCTACTGTTATACATAAGAAATCATCT
>Ga0214472_10001574_pt1 | contig 25381 bp, 32 predicted proteins | sample RVTome_6_FD_207662 | JGI IMG/M metagenome (GOLD analysis project Ga0214472, IMG submission 207662) | Soil microbial communities from uranium-contaminated site in the Upper Colorado River Basin, Wyoming, United States - RVT140D175 | ecosystem: Environmental > Terrestrial > Soil > Contaminated >...
TCGTGTACGCCGGCCTGCCCGGATACCACCTGAGCGACACCGGACGCCTGCAGGCGCAGCAGGCGGCCGACCACCTCGCCACCCTGGCGCCGGACCTGCTGCGCACCTCGCCGCTCGACCGCGCCACGGAGACCGCCGCTCCCATCGCCGTTGCCACCGGGCTCGAGGCCGTGGTCGACCCCGCGCTGACCGAGTGGGGCCTGGCCGCCCGCTGGGCGGGCCAGGCCCGGGACGGCGTCGACGCCGCTGAGCGGGCGGCCTATCACGACCATCCCGACGATCTGCCGTTCTCGCCCGAGCAGGCCCGCACCATGGCGGAGCGGATGGCGGGGGTGGTGGCGGGGCTCGGAGACAGTCACCCCGGAGCGTCGGCCGTGATCGTCACCCACCAGGACCCGATGCAGGCCCTGCGGTTCCATCTCACCGGGCGACCGCTGCGGCGGATGATGGAGGACAAGCCCGGGCATGGCGAGGTGATCACGCTCGTGGCCGGCCAGGGGCGGTGGGAGGGCGAGGCGGGGAGATGGCGGCCCGCGGCGCGCTCCGCCCCCTTCCCGCCCCGGGAATGAGGCCGCCGCCCCCCCCGCACCGGCGACGGCCCGCCAGAATCGCCGGAAGCCGGATCATCCCGAGAAGAACCCCATCGTGCGACGACTGATCGGCCTCGCGCTCGCCCTGGCGCTCGCGGCGACGGCATGTGCGAGCGGACCGTCGCCCGAGGCGCTTGCCAGGAACCAGACCCCGTCGACCACGACGACCACCGAGCCGCCGCCCGAGGGCACGTTCGTCGTCGAGACCTCCAACGGCCGCTTCGCCCCCTCGAACGTCGAGCTGCCGATCGACACCACCCCGATCGTGCGCTGGGAGAACAACGACCCACCCCGCGAGTATCAGATCATCTCGAGCCCGGTGGGCATCTTCGAGAGCCCGGTCATCAAGCCGGGCGAGTCGTGGGAGTTCGACTTCTCCACGCTCGATCCGGGCATCTATCGCTACAACACGTTCCTCGGCCGGCAGCGCATCCCGGCTTCGTCGACACCCGTCCGGCGCGCTGACCCGGCGGCCGGCTCGCCCCCGGATCGGCCCATAATCGGGCCGTGGAACGCTCCGCCCCCACCCTGATCGCCGCCGGCCTGCTCGGGCCGGCCTCGGTGCTGGGCGCCGTCCGCCTCGCCGTCGACCCCGAGCCGCTCGCCGCCGATGCGGCGGCACTCCTCGCCCTCGGGGCGCTCCTGCTGACCGTCGTGTCCCTCGTAGGCCTCGTCATGGCGCGCAGCCGGTGGGCGCGGCTCACCGGCCTCGGTGTCGCCGTGTCGTGGGTGGGCGTGTTCGCCGTATCGCCGATCGACCCGCTCGGCGTGGCGATGCTGGCGGCCGCCACCACCGCCGCCGCCGCCTACGCCGGCCCGTGGGCCGCGCGTTGGGCCCGCCGCCTGCCCCGGGCCGACGGGCCACCCACCGCCGGCGTGGTGGCGCTGCTGACATTGCTGGCGACACCGGTGGTCGTGGCGGTGGCGTCCGCCGACGGCCTCCACCCCGCCGGGTGGGCGTTCTCGGCATGGTCGTTGGCCGCCGCCTGGGGGCTGGGCCGCAGCCTGCGGCCCGCGCTGTGGGCGGTGCGGGTGGCCCATCCGGCGCTGGCGCTCGCGGCCGGGGCCCTGGCCGGTATCCCCGGGGGGATCGCCGTGGCTGCGTCGGGCATCGTCCCCGCCGTGGCGGCGTGGCATCCGTCGGTGGCCGACGCCGTCGCCTCGCTGGACCCGGTCGCCACCGTCGCCATGCCGCCCGAGCTCACACCGGCCGACGTGCTCGAGGCCGCAGGCATCGATGACCGCGGGCGGCCCGCAGGATGAGGCTGCCGAACCCCTGGGTGACGATCCCGGTGCTGCTGGCCACGATCGCCGGCGGCGCGGTGGGCTACCTCGTCACCGAGGCGTCGTGTGCGGGGCGATGCACGCTGCCGGCCCTGCTCATCGGAGCCGGGGTCGCCATCGGCGTCACCGCCGGGGTCGGCACGGTCGTGGTGCTGGCGGTCAGGTCGATGCGCGAGTGGCGCGAGTTCCAGGACCGGGAGATCTCGGTGTATCAGGGCCCCGCCGAGGGCGGGGAGCCACAGCCTCCGACCTGCTGATCAGTCGGAGCGAGTGCGGTCGATGTGCCGCCAGATGATGCGGCCCTTGGTCGGGTCGTACAGCGACACCTCGAGGTCGACCGTGTCACCGGGGAGGATGCGGATCTTGCGACCGCGGCGCATGCGCCCGGCGGCGCGTGCCACCACCTCGGTGCCCTGCTCGGTCTTCACCAGGAAGGTGGCGTCGCGCAGCACGTCGAGGACGGTCCCGCGGGTGTTGTAGGTCTGATCGTCTGCCATCGGGCTCCATGGTACCCGGGCGCGGGCACCTGACCGGCTCACGGCGGCCTGATCTCGATCTTGCCCTCGTGGACCATGGTGTGGTGGCGGCGGCACAGCAGCACCAGGTTGATCAGCGCCGTCACGCCTCCGTCGGCCCAGTGGACGATGTGGTGGACGTCGGTCCATCGTGCCGGGGCGGTGCAGCCGTCGATCACACATCCGCCGTCGCGCAACTCCAACGCCCGCCGCTGGGCCGGAGTGACCACCCGGGTGCGCCTTCCCATGTCGAGGACCTCGGACTCGCCCGACATCACGGCCCGGACGATGGAGGCATCGCAGGCGAGGCGGCGGATGGCCTCGGGGGTGATCACGCCCGCCTCGTCGATCTCACACTTGCGCCCCGCCCGGCCTTCGAGGGTCTCGAGGTCGACGACCACGGTGATGTGGGGCTTCTCGCCCCCGCTCACCGGGGTGTCGCCGTGGTCGAGGTGGTCGCGGCACATGTCGACCAGGGCGTCGGCCCGCCGTTGCGGGGCGGTCCGGTCGTCGTCGGGTGCGAGGTTGCCCGGTTCGGCCAGGGCGCCGATGGCGGCGGCCACGATCGCCCCCGACTCCCGGTCGAGGTCGGCGTCGAGGCGCACCATGCCCTCGAAGGTCGGGGAGATCGAGAGGCGGCGGCGCTCCCGCTGCGACTCCACCTCCTCGTGGACCACCTCGGGGGCGGCGTTCTGCCGCCACAGGTCGAGGAAGATCCGCAGGTCGCGCAGCGACAGCTGCGCCGCCTGGGTGACGATGGTCGTCTCCATCCTGCGGAAGGCGTCGGGGTTGGCCTCGCGGGTCCGCACCAGGTGGCGCACCCGGGTGAGATCGAGATCCCCCTCGGCGAAGGCCGCTGCGGTCTCCGGCATCCCATCGAGCGCCGTGGCCAAGCGCACCAGCTCGGCGGCGGCGTGGCGCCCCATCCCGGTGCGGTCGCACACGAAGGCGACGGCGCTCAGGTAGCCGGCCGGCTCATAGGAGCGCCGGGCGATGATCTCGGCGAGATGGCGGACCGACCGGGCCTGGAGGACGGCGATCTCGCGGCGGCCCTCCACGAACCCGTCGTGCAGCTGCTCGTCGGAGAGGCGGTCGAACTCGCCCGGCAACTCTGTAGCGAACATATGTTCGATCATGCCACAGAGGTGTGACAAAGACAACCCCCCTGTTCGTTGAGATCTCTCAAGGGGTCACACGGCTCGGGCAGGCGGCGGCGGACGCTACATCCATCGACGTGACGTGCCGCCGTCTCAGGGCTGCGAGGGGACGCTCAGATTGCCGCGCGTCATCAGGTGCGCCCCCTCCATCACTTCGTGACACCTGCCGCTCCGGGGGGGAAACGTGGCCGCCGCCAGCGTGCGGAGATGCCACCAGCCAGAATCGGGCTGGGCCCCCTCATCCGGGCTTGGCCGCCGACATCTCGGCGCAACTCATCGGGGGTTCCGGGATCCAGGATTCCACGAGGGCCTCGTCCTCGGCAGAGATCCCGTCGTAGGTGATGCCGATCCACGGGGTGTCATGGTCCCAGGCGAACAGAGCGAATCCGCTCTCATCGACTTCAGCGGTCAGGTTGGTTCCGTCACGCAAGGCGACCTCGACAGAGACGACATCGGCCGGGACGCCCCAGACGTGGACCTCATTGAGCGTGTCGACGCAGTTGCCGCTCGCACCCAACCCGAAGTCGGAGAGCAGGGCACGCAGATCCTCTGCCGTGCGGGCACATCTCGTGCCCCCCGCATGGTCACCGCTGCCGCTTCCGATGCGGGCGGCGTAGGAGGTCAAGCAATACCACGGTCCGCCATCATCCACCTCGGAGATCTCCTGCTGGATGCCGAACAGGCCGATCTCGAACTCATCGGCGTACCCGGCTGTCCAGGCCAGCCGGATCGCGGTGCCGGGAATGAAACCGAATGACGCCCTCTCTCCGACCAGTGACAGGTACCGCTCGTCGCTGATGGGCTCGCCGGTCGACAACCAGACTTCACCATCGACCAGAGTGGTCGCGCGTGTCGTAGGGCTCGTCGTCGACGATTCGCCGGCCCCGGGCGCGGCCGAGTCCTGTCCCGAGATGAACACCGCACCCGCCACGACGGCCCCGGTCGCGGCGACGGCAGCGATCAACGGGAGGGCGACACGCCACCCGCTCACCACGGTCGGCTTCTGGAGCCTCACCCGCTCGCTGCGGTGCAGCAGCATCTCGAGATCGGGTGCGGGACCCACCCTGCTGATCTCGATATCGAACGAACGCCTCAGCAGCTCCTGTTGGTCGGTGTCGAATGGCATCACATCACTCCTCTCAGCCGTCGCCGCGCCAAATGGAGGTATCGCTTGACGGTCCCCGGCGCCGCGCCCATCAGGGACGCAGCATCGGCGACCGACTCGCCTTCCCAGTACACGAGATACACAGCGGCTCTCTGCCTGGCGGGCAACCGCATCACGGCATCGAGGACCTCGACCTCATGGGCATCCGAGTAACCCGGCTCCGACAGCAACGGCAGCAGACCGGGACGCCGCAACAGACTGCGCGCCTCGTTCAGCACCGCCTTGAACAGATACGGGCGTGGATTGTCGAGACGCACGAGACCACCCCGCCGAAGCACCTTGACCATCACCGCCGACAGCACATCCTCCGCGTTGTCGGCGCCGGCAACTGCCGCAGCGAACCCGATCAAGTCATCACGGTGCTTGTTGTAGATCGACTCGTCCGTCGCCTCCATACCCATACCACGCCCAGCATGCCCCACAGGTTGCATCAGAGATAGGCACGCTGGAGAAATGTGAGCACGTGGCGTCGGCCGGCGTGCGGGAATGACACCGCAGCCGACGCTTCGCTCCTCGCCCGATCAGGATTCGTCGGCGAGGATGCGTCCAAGGGTTCGGGTACCCATGTCGTGCATCGCCGGGTTGCTCCGGCGGTAGTACCACGCTGCACCCATCGCTTGTTGCAGCGCCCACGCCTTGCCGCGCTCCCATTCGAGGTCGTCGCAGTCCAGTTCCGTGCGAAGAACCTGGCGTGGGGTGTGGTCGAGGAGGTGCCACGCCCCGACCAGATCAAGGGCAGGATCTGCGGGGGCGAGCCCGCCGACATCGAGCACGCCTGCCAGACGACCGTTCTCGACGAGCACGTTGCCCGGGATCAAATCGCCATGGGTCATGACGTCCGGCGACCGACGCGGGAGTTCGCGCAAGCCCTCCCAGATACTCCAGAGGCTCGTCACGTCCACCAGCCCTTCGCTCTGCGCGAAGCAGTGAGCCATCCACTCCTCGTCGAAGCGCAGGTCGCCGCCCCGGTTGGTGCCGTCGAATGTGCGGCCCTCGGTGTCGAGCGAGCGAACGTCGCCAATGAACCCGGCCAGGTCGACGGCGAAGGCCTCCGAGCTCGAGGGATCGTCCTCATCGGCCGTCACGCCTGGGAGCCAGGTCTGGAGCGACCAGGGCAGCGGATACGCGGCACCGGGCTCGCCGATCGCCACCGGCTCTGGGACCGGGAACGACGTGGCGCCACCGACCCGACGAGCGGCGTCGGCGTGGGACTCCAGCCCGGCACGCACCCTCTCGACGTCATGGAGCTGCAGCGGCAACCGAGCAGCCAACTCGTCGCCGATCCGGAAGATCGCATTGACGGTTCCCCCCGGACGAACCCGCCTGATCGGAAGAGAGCCCCACTCGGGGAACTGCTGCGCGATCAAGTCGCCGACCATGTCGGCGGTCACCCGCAGCTGACCCACATGCATCTCCACGGATGACATTATCCCCAGACGGCGGTTGGGTGATCGCCCGCGCCTCGGCCAGGGACCAGTCGTCTCAGGTGAAGCTGGCTGAACCCATGTAGTCCACCAATACCCGATCGTCCTCGCCGTCGTACCAGAGGATTGCCCAGGCTTCCCCTGAAGCGTCGAACTTGACACACCACAACGGGGGGCGCTGGAAGCGGTGCACCCGCAGCCACGCCTGACCAGGGTCGGTCTCGAGGGCATCCAGTATCTCGTCCACCCGCTCGAGCACTTTCCGTCGGCTTGGGTCTCCTCTGAGCCGCTCGTATTGCGGGAATGCAATCTCTGGGCTCAAGAAGACCTCAGCCATCCGACGACACTACCATAATGCCCAATTACCCCACTCCCCCACTACCCGATTGCCAAGTTGACAACTGTAGGGTATAGTGGACAGCGAGAGAGGAGACCACCACCATGTCCTCCGAAGCCACGTTGATCGAACTTGATCAACGGCGTCGGGCCAGCCTTGGCAAGATCGGCCACGAAGGCCACAGGCGGTACCTGGCGAGCGTTGAGCCCGACGGAACCATCATCCTGAGACCCGCTGTCGTCATGACGGAGCTCGAGGCATCCTTCCTCAGCAACCCTGAACTTGTCGAGTCAATCCGCCAGCAACGGGAGGACCCCGGGGCCTACGTCAAGCGCCCGAAGTAGGCGTCACCACCGCCCCTCCGGAGGTATGTGCTTAGAGAGTCGCTACCCCAGCGTGCGGAAATGTCATCAGAGGCGTTCAGCGACCTTTCAACGCCGGAATGCGACCGAGCAACCACCAAGCGGTCAGTCCAACCGCCGATCCGATCCCAAGCGGAATGAACAGGTCGCCCCAGAACCCTGCGCGCCACTCGATGATCGGGTTCCCGAGCCACGAGGTACAGCGATCCCAGTCAGATACGCCACCAACGTCGTCACAGAATCCGGTCATCGTGGCCATGAAGGCCAAGAAGCCGAGTGCCAACGAGGGGACGATCCGAACAACGCGCCTCATCGGTTCACTCACCCTGTGAGTATCACAATGTGTCAGCCAGCGTGCGGAAATGTCACCGGAGGATCTCGTAGCCCCCCAGGTCGCTAGCCGACTGCCTCCAACGCCTCGGGTTCCGACATGGACACGTCTTCGCCAGTTCGAGGAGCCACCACAACGACGTTCAGTCGACGATCTCCGCTTGAAGTCCGGATTCCCTCCCAGACAAATGCGGAGGTGACGGGCGTCTCCGGCAACAGCCGGTCAACCTCTCGATCAACCACAGACCTGATCCATGCGCTCACCGTTTGCCCGTCCTCGTCGGCAAGCTGCTTGACCCTCTCCACGGTCGAACGGGAAAACCGAATCGCGACGTGTTCAGTCATACGGCCGCCGGTACTCCGCCTCACGGGGTCACCTGCCGGTTCGCGGTTCGCGGGATCGTCGTAGTGGGCAGCCATCTCGCGATCATCACTCATGTGTTCTCACCTGTTTCAAGGTCGTCGAAGTAGCGTCTTCGCTCCCTGTCAGTTGCCGTATACAAGCCTATCGGTCGGCATTGAGCCGGATTGAAGGTCGACGGCGGAGCCAGCGGAACGACAAGGATCAGACCCGGCACCTTGCCGATCATCAGCCAATCGGCGGCGCCGTCCTCCCTTGCTGGGTAGAAAAGTGGGTTCCCGAATGTGTAGACGTCATACAAGTCCTCCACACCGACTGTGATCGGCTTCCCGGCCACCACCGGTAGGTGTTTGTACAGATGCGGTCGGTTTCCGTCGTCGATCTCGAAGGGGTCGTCGGGGTCGAGCAGGTTGATGTCGAACCTTCCTCGATCCATGTGCTACAATGTAACACACCATGAAGGTCATCACAGCGATGCTGGCCGATGCGGCCCGAGTAGAGAGCGGGAAGCTCTATATCCACGGTGGCGGATGGGACAACATCAGCACCGGATCCTTCCCGACCCTCCACCCGACTCTTGCCCTCGTGCTCACCCTCCAGGTCGAGTACGACGAGGCGCTGCAGGAGATTCCGATCTCAATCTCGCTCATCAACGAGGACGGAGAGGAGCTTGGGCCGGTCCTCGAGGGCTCGGTGACCACGGGGCATCCGCCCGGGAGCAAGCGAGGGAGCCCGACATTGGTACACCAGGCGATCACGTTCAACGCCCTTCGGTTCGAGGCGGCGGGTGGCTACACGTTCGTGGTCAAGTCCAAGGACACTGAACTGCAGCGAGTCTCGTTCCGACTGCTCAAGAAGCGATAGGACCGGATCCGAATTGGGCCGGTGTTAATCGTCCTCCTCGGCCACGGCGATCACACCACATAGCACCGCGCATCCGTCCCGGCCACCTCCACGGCTACTCGTGGGCGGCGAACACCAGCGACACGTTGTGGCCGCCGAACCCGAACGAGTTGGTCATGGCCCTCACCACGGCCACCTCTCGCGCCTCGTTGGGCACGTAGTCGAGGTCGCACTCGGGGTCGGGGTTCTCGTAGTTGATGGTGGGCGGGACCACCCCGTCGCGGATCGACAGGATGCACACCAGGGACTCGAGTGCCCCCGCCCCGCCCAGCAGGTGCCCGGTCATCGACTTGGTGGAGGAGATGGGCAGGGCGTAGGCGTGGTCACCGAACACGGTCTTGATGGCGGCGGTCTCGGTGGCGTCGTTGGCCTGGGTCGACGTGCCGTGGGCGTTGATGTAGTCGATGTCGGTCGCCGACAGCCCGGCGTCGTCGAGGGCGTTCTGCATGGCGCGCGCCGCTCCCCCGCCGCCGGGGCGGGGCAAGGTGATGTGATAACCGTCGGCCGACATCCCGTACCCGACGATCTCGGCGTAGATCTTCGCCCCGCGCGCCAGGGCGTGCTGGCGCTCCTCGAGCACCAGGGTCGCGGCGCCCTCGGCCATCACGAACCCGTCGCGCTCGGCGTCGAAGGGCCGGCTGGCCCGCTGCGGCTCGTCGTTGCGGAACGACAGCGCCCGCGAGGACGAGAAACCGGCGACGGCGAACTCGCAGATCGAGGCCTCGGCGCCGCCGGCCACCATGACGTCGGCGTCGTCGCGCTTGATGATCTCTGCGGCATCACCGATCGCATTGGCCGAGGCGGCGCAGGCGGTGACGGTGGCGGTGTTGGGCCCGAGCAGGTTGAAGTCGATCGACACCATCCCCGAGGCCATGTTCGAGATGATCTGGGTGATCGTGTAGGGGTTCACCCGGTCGGGCCCGCGCTGGCGCATGGTGTCCATGCCTTCCTGGAACGCGATGATCCCCCCGATCCCGGTGCCGACCACCACACCGGCGCGGGCGGCGGCGGGGTCGTCCTCCGAGAAGGCGAGGCCCGAGTCCTCCATCGCCTGCTTGGTGGACACCCAGAACAGCTGGTCGTAGCGGTCCATCTTGCGGGCGTCCTTGCGGTCGAGATACTCCTCGGGATCGAAGTCGGGGATCTCCCCGGCGATCTGGGCGCGCATCTCGGAGGCGTCGAACGCCGTTATCGGCCCGATGCCGGACTCGCCCTCCTGGGCGGCCTTCCAGAACCCGGCGACGTCGCGTCCGAGCGGGTTGATGGTCCCCAGCCCGGTGACGACGACTCGCCGCTCGTCACCCATGTGGGATCAGCTCTCCAGCTTGGTCATCACGACGTCGACGGCCTCGCCGACGGTGACGATCTTCTCGGCTTCCTCGTCCGGGATCGTGACGCCGAACGTGTCCTCCAGCGCCATGAGCAGCTCGACCACGCCGAGCGAGTCGACCTCGAGGTCCTCCTCGAACCTGGCGCCCATCGCGATCTTGTCGCGCTCCAGACCGAGCTCGTCGACGAGCAGGTCGGTCATCTTGGCTTCGACTTCGGGCCTGTCCATGGTGTTCGTTCTCCTTGCCTGTGGACGGTGTATGGATCGGTGTGGTGTGCGGCCCCCGGGGTGATCAGAACCCGAGGCCCCCGTCGACCACGAGCACGTGGCCCGTGACGTACGAGGCGTCTTCCGACGCAAGATACCCGACGGCCGCCGCCACCTCCCCGGGAGAGCCGAAGCGCCCCATGGAGATCATGGGGAGGGCGGCGTCCCTCACCTCGTCGCCGAGGGCGCCGGTCATGTCGGTCTCGATGAACCCGGGGGCGACGGCGTTCACGGTGATGTTGCGCGACGCCACCTCCTTCGCCACCGACTTGGTGAGACCGATGAGGCCCGCCTTGGCGGCCGAGTAGTTCGCCTGGCCGGCGTTGCCCCCGATCCCCGCGACCGACGTGATGTTGACGATGCGCCCCCAGCGGCCCTTGAGCATGCCCCGCAGGGCCGCCTTCGTGGTGTGGAAGGCCGCGGTGAGGTTGGTCTGGATGACGGCGTCCCAGGCCTCGGGCTTCATCCGCAGCACGAGGTCGTCGGCGGTGATGCCGGCGTTGTTCACCAGGACCTCCACGGGCCCGAGCCGCTCGGACACCTCGTCGAACAGTGCGGCGATGGCGTCGGGGTCGGCGACGTCGGCGCCCACGGCGATGGCCTCGCCCCCGGCGACCGAGATGGCGGCGACGACCTCGTCGGCGGCGTCCTTGCCGCTGCGGTAGTTGACGGCCACGCGGGCGCCGTCCGCCCCGAGCCGGGTCGCGATGGCACGGCCGATGCCGCGGGAGCCCCCCGTGACGAGGGCGACGCGTGACACGCTCAGATGCCCTTCCCGTAGAGGTCGACGTTGCGCTGCAGCAGCTCGAGCGCCGTGGCATCCGACGGCGGCAGCTCGGCGTCGGTGGTGCCGAGCGGCTCGGTGCGCGAGCCCCAGCGATACAGCACCGCACCCCACGTGAAACCGCCACCGAAGGCGGCGAACACGATGTGGTCACCCGGCTTCACCCGGCCCTCCTCGAGGGCCTCGGTGAGTGCGATCGGGATGGTGGCGGCGGAGGTGTTGCCGTACGAGGCGATGTTGACGTACACCTGAGCGGGATCGAGGTCGAGGCGCCGCGCCGTGGCGTCGATGATCCGCACGTTGGCCTGGTGCGGGATGAGCAGGTCGACGTCGGCCACGGTGAGCCCGGCCCCCTCGACCACGCGAGCGGAGGCGTCACCCATCGCCTTGACCGCCCTGCGGAACACGTCGGCGCCCTGCATGGAGATGTACGGCAGGCCGCGGTCGTCGATCGCAGGGGCCGTGCCGGTGTTGGGCACACACAGCAGATCGCCGGCGGATCCGTCGGCCCCGAGGTCGAAGGCGAGGATCCCGGCATCCTCCTCGGACGCCTCGAGCACGACTGCCCCGGCGCCGTCGCCGAACAGCACGGCGGTGTCGCGCCTGGTGAAGTCGAGCCAGGTCGAGAGCTTCTCGGCGCCGATGACGAGCACCCGCCTCATCGCCCCGGTGCGGATCATCTGGTCCGCCACGGTGATGCCGTACACGAACCCGGAGCAGGCGGCGTTGAGGTCGATGGCGGGGATGCCGATCGCCCCGATCTTCTCCTGGACGACGGCTGCGGCGCTCGGGATCAGCCGGTCGGGTGTGCAGGTGGCGAGCACGATCATGTCCAGGTCGGCGGGCCCGACGCCGGCGGCGGCCATCGCCCGCTTCCCCGCCAGGGCGGCGAGGTCCGAGACCTCGACGTGGCTGATGCGCCGCTCCTTGATGCCGGTGCGGGTCGTGATCCAGTCGTCACTCGTCTCGGTGACGGTTTCGAGGTCGGCGTTGCTGAGCACCGCCGGGGGCACACACTTGCCCCACCCCGTGATGACACCTCGCTTCACGGGCGTCCCTCCTCGATCGTCAGAAGCCCCATGCTATGAGGCGCCCAGTGCACCCGCCACCTCCGCCACCTGCGACGGCGATGACGCCACGAGCGCCTCTCCACCCTCTACCGACTTCCTGGCGAGCCCCGCGGTTACATCCCCCGGCCCGACGTGGACGAACGTGGTGATCCCCGACGCCGCCATCGCGGTCAGGCTCTCGGCGAATCGGACCGGCGACGTGAGCTGGTCGACGAGGGTCGAGGCGATGGATGCGCCGGCGGAACCGTGGGGTGCGGCGGTGGCGTTGGCCCACACCGGGAAGGCCGGGGTGTCGAAGTCGACCCCCTCCATCGCGGCGGCGAGCCGCTCTGCGGCCGGCGCCATGTACGGAGAGTGGAACGCCCCGGCCACCTTGAGCGGGATCACGCGGCGAATGCCGTGCTCGGCGGCGTGCTCGGCGGCCCATTCGATGTCGGGCTCGCCGCCCGCCACCACCACCTGGCCGGGTGCGTTGAGGTTGGCGACCCAGAGGCGGCCCCCCTCCTCGCGCCGGGCGGCGGCGAGCGACTCCGCCCCGGCCGTGTCGCCGCCCAACAGCGCCGCCATGCCGGACGGCTCGGCGTCGGCGGCGGCGGCCATGGCGCGGCCCCGCTCCGCCACGAGGCGCAGCCCGGTGAGGTAGTCGACCGCCCCGGCGGCGGCGAGCGCTGTGTACTCCCCCAGCGAATGGCCGGCCGCTGCCGCCGGCGGGGCGGGGAGCGAGGGGCGCAGCATGTCCCACATGGCGTAGGCCACGGCGTAGAGGGCGGGCTGGGCGTGCTCGGTGCGGGTGAGCTCGTCCTCGGGGCCGCCGAGGCACATCCGGCGCAGCGACCAGCCGAGCACGTCGTCGGCGGCGTCGCCCAACAGGTCGGGGCGGGCATCGAACAGCTCGGCGCCCATCCCCACGGTCTGACTCCCCTGGCCTGGGAAGAGGATCGCAGTCGCCATGAGGTGAGGCTACCCGCCCCCGGCCGACTGCCCGCGGGGGGATCTCACGGCCGGCGGCCGGGCGCAGGCGCCTAACCTCGCCCATCGCGTGACACCCTTCGACATCCCCACCGCCCCCGGCACCGACGTCGTGGTCCCGGACCGATTCGACCGCCTCCCCGACCTCGCCTACAACATGTGGTGGACGTGGGCGTCGGGGGGCCGCCAGCTGTGGCAGCACATCTCCCCCGCCGACTGGGGGCGCTCCCCCAACCCCCTCACGGTGCTGCAGACGGCGCCGCCGAAGGCGTGGGAGCAGCTGGAGGGCGATGCCGAGTTCCAGGGCCTGTACCACGACGTGGTGCGGCGCTTCGACGCCTACATGGCGGCCGATCCCGGACCGGACGGCCTCCCCGGCGGCGTCGCCTATCTGTGCGCCGAGTTCGGCGTCGACCACACCCTGCCGTTCTACTCGGGCGGTCTCGGCGTCCTCGCCGGCGACCACCTCAAGGCGGCGTCCGACCTGGCGCTCCCCCTCGTGGCGGTGGGGCTGCTGTACCGCCGCGGGTTCTTCCGGCAGGCGGTGGACCCCGACGGCCTGCAGCAGCACCACTACCGGCCGATCGAGGTGACGCGGCGCGGGGCGCGGCGCGTGCTGGGCCACGACGGGCACCCCCTCACGGTGCAGGTGCCCCTGCCACCCGGCCCGGTGGACGTGGCGGTGTGGCGGATCGACGTGGGCCGGGTGCCCCTGCTGCTGCTCGACACCGACCTGCCGTCCAACGACCCCGCCGACCGCCCCATCACCCACACCCTCTACGTCCGGGGCCGCGAGATGCGCATGACCCAGGAGCTGGTCCTGGGGGTCGGCGCCGTGCGGGCGCTGCGCGCCCTCGGGATCGACCCGTCGGTGTGGCACGTCAACGAGGGCCATGCGGCGTTCTCGCTCGTGGAGCGGCTTGCGGAGGCCGGCGAGCCCCTCGACGACGCCATGGAGGCGGTGCGACGGTCGACCGTGTTCACCCTCCACACCCCGGTGCCGGCCGGCAACGAGATCTTCGACGCCGCGATGGTCCGGGATCGCCTGACGGCGCTCGGCACCGGGCTCGACCTCGACCGCGTGATGGCGCTCGGCACGGCCCGATCCGAGGGTGTCTTCGATCTCGGCGCCCTCGCCATCCGCCTGTCGTCGAGCACCAACGGCGTGTCCCGCCGCCACGGCGAGGTGGTGACCGACGAGTGGGGCGATCTCATCGGCGGGCCGGCGGGGGCGATCACCAACGGCGTCCACCTGCCCACCTGGGTCGGGGCGTCGATGGCGCGGCGCTTCGCCGCCACGGTCGGGCCCGACTGGGCCGAGCGGGGCGATCATCCCGCCGCCTGGAGTGCGATCCGGGATGCGGACGACGGCGACATCTGGGACGCCCACGTCGCCCAGAAGGCGCGCATGCTGCGCCACCTCCGGGCGCGCATCAGGGACCAGCGCGCCCGCCACGGCGCCGCACCGGACGCCCTCCGCGCCGTGAGCCACCTGCTCCCCGAGGACCGCCTCACCATCGTGTTCGCCCGACGGTTCGCCACCTACAAGCGGGCCGGGCTGGTGCTGCGGGACCTCGACCGCCTGCAAAGCATCCTCGACCATCCGGAGCGGCCCGCACAGATCATCTTCGCCGGGAAGGCCCACCCTGCCGACCAGGGCGGCAAGGACCTCATCCGCAGCGTGTTCGAGATGTCGATCTCGGAGCGGTTCGCGGGCCACGTCTTCTACATCGAGGACTACGACATCGAGATGGCGCGGCACCTGGTGGGCGGCGCCGACGTGTGGCTCAACGTGCCGACCCCGCCCCGCGAGGCGAGCGGGACGTCGGGCATGAAGGCGGCGGTGAACGGCGGCCTCAACGTCAGCGTCCTCGACGGGTGGTGGCTCGAGGGCTTCACCGGCGACAACGGATGGGCCATCGGCGGAGGCCCCCACGACGACCACTCCGACGAGACCGACGCCGCCGCCCTGTACGCCCTGCTGGAGGCCGAGGTGGCGCCGACCTTCTACGCCGGCGGCGACGACGGCGTCCCCCACCACTGGGTGCACAGGATGAAGGAGTCGATCACGACGACGGCGGGCCACTTCGGGGCGCGCCGCATGGTGCAGGAGTACGCAGCCCTCTATCGATCGCGGGCGGGCTAGCGGGTCCAGCGCCGGGCGTGCTTCACCTCGACGCCGCCGAGCACGACGAGCGCCGTGATGTCGAGCCGGGGGGCGTCCGAGGCCAGGTTGGTGCGGTCGGTGGTGTCGTCCCACCCGCCGAGCAGCGGCAGGCCCCGCATCTCGACCAGCCAGCCGCGGGGGACGATCACATCGACCCCGCCGAAGATCGCCGTCACCCCGAGGCGGGCGCCGCGCTCATCGGGCTCGGCCTCCGTGAGATCGACGGTGACCCCGCCGAACACGGCGGTGGCCGACCCGCGCAGGAAGTGCTTCGACGAGGAACCGACCCGCGCCGAGCCGAGCACGGCGATGGAGTTGATCTCCTCCTTGGCGGGCATGCGGGTGGAGCCGGTCCGGCCCAGCCCGAGCATGATCCACAGGCCGACGAGCACGATCGCCGCCGGCCACACCAGATCCCAGGCGTCCGAGCCGAACAGGCCGGACGTGACGCCGAGCAGCACCAACCCTCCGCCGACCAGGACCACGGAGGCGGGGGCGAGGCGGCCTTCGGAGACGGCGTGGAGGACGCCGAGCACGACGATCGCCACCGGCCACCACTCGCCGAACGTGCTGCCGGCGTCGACGATCCCGGCCCCCTCGAGCAGGTACAGGCCGCCGAGCGAGACGAGGACGAACCCGAAGAGGACGCGACCGGGGTTCACGATGCCGCCTCCCGGGGCAGCACGGCGGCGCGCAGCCACTTCAGGCGGCGCGGCACGAGGCCGGCGGCGGCGTCGAGGGCGGTGCGGAGGCTCTGGAGGTCCTCGGGCTCACCGTCCCACAACTCGGCCAGCAGGTCGTCCCCGGCCCCGTCGAGCAGCCCCTTGATGGCCGCCAATGCCACGGCGGCGTCGTCGACCTTGCCGAGCAGCGGCACCCCGTCGGGGATGATGTCAATGGGGGAGATCGCATAGAGCACGGCCAGGCCCGCTGCGACCCGGCGCTTGACGTCGATCCTGGAGTCGGTGGCGAGGCGGCCCAGCAGCCGCACCGAGGCGGCGCCGAACGACCACGCCCGCAGCATCCCGTCCTTCACCGTCATGTCACGACCTCCTGTGCCGCCATCGCCGCACCGGCCAGGCCGGCGTCAGGCCCGTACGAGGCCGCCACCACCGGCGTGGGGCTGCGGTGCTCGGCGCCCTCGAGGCGCTCCATCATGCCATCCCGTGCGGCCTCCAGGATCGGGTCGAGGACGCCCACCGATCCCGCCAGGACCACGACGTCGGGGTCGAGCGTGGCGACGAGGCCGGCCAGCCCGGTGCCGAGCGCCGTGCCGACCGCCGCCACCGCCGCCGCCGCCGGGGAGTCCCCTGCGGCCGCCGCAGCCACGACGTGCCGGCCGTCGACCCGCCCGCCTGCCGCCGCCGCCGCCACGCCGCCGTCCGGCTGCGCCACCACGAGCCGCGTGGCGGCGAGGTCGAGCGCCGAGCCCGACGCCGCCGTCTCCCAGCACCCGCTCCGCCCGCACGGGCAGCGCCGTCCGTTCGGGTCGAAGGGGATGTGGCCGATCTCGCCGGCGAAGCCCCGGCCCCGCTCGAGGCGGCCGTCGATCATGAGCCCGCCGCCGATGCCGGTGCCCACCGTCACGCACAGCACCATGCGATGGCCCTTGCCGGCGCCGGACCGGCCCTCGGCGAGGACCGCCATGTTGGCGTCGTTGTCCACCACCACCGGGATGCCGAGCTCGGCGGCGACGTCGGAGGCGACCCCCACCTCGGTCCCGGCGACGTGCGGCATCCACACCAGGGTGCCCGAGCGGTGATGGACGAGCCCGGCGATGCCGACCCCCATCGCCCGCGCCTCCGATGCGAGCGGGATCGCCGCCTCCACGACGGCCTCGGGGATGTCGCCGGCCCGGCGCGGGGTGGGGACGGTGACGCGCTCCACCACCCCGTCCTCCCAGAGGGCCACGGTCAGGTTCGTCCCACCACAGTCCGCTGCCAGGACCGCCACGCTCGACCTCCTCGGGCGTCAGGCTATCGGGCCCCGCCTCGCCCCGCATGTACCAGCGTGGATGAGGGGAAACTTGAGTTGACTTGCATCATATTTCCCCATATGATGGTCATCATATGGAACGACGACACGGCAAGGAGGCATTGACCATGGATCTGGTCCAGTTCGATCCCTTCTCGCTCCTGCGCGACTTCGACCGCGGCTTCGACCGCGGCCGCGCCGCCGCCACCTGGATCCCCCGCGTCGACGTGTTCGACCGCGGTGAGGACATCGTGGTGCGCATGGAGGTCGCAGGGATCGACCCCGCAGACATCGACATCACCGTCGAGGACCGCACCCTCACGATCAGCGGCACCCGCCGCTCCGACGAGGAGGTGCAGGAGGGCTCGTGGCATCGCCGCGAGATCCACACCGGCGAGTTCAAGCGCACGCTCGTGCTCCCGAAGGGCCTCGACGCCGAGGAGATCACGGCTCGCGCCGACAACGGCATCCTCGAGGTGGCGCTCCCCCGCACGCCCGAGGTGCTGCCCCGCAAGGTGAAGGTCGACATCGGCTGACACCCCCGGCACACCGTGATGTCGAAGGCCCGCCATCCCGGCGGGCCTTCGCTCATTCCACCTCGATGTGCTGTGGGGGGTCGTGGTCCTCGTCGCCGTGTGCCCGGCGCGAGGAAGCCCCCATCTCCTCCAGGAAGGCGCTCAGGCCCGCCACCACCTCGATGGCCGCCTTCATGAGATGGACGCCGGCCCGCTGCATGCCGCGGCGGGCGGCCTCGCTCAGCTCGCCGAGATCCTCCTCGCCGGGCCGGTGGTGGCCGTCGGCGTCATCGAGGTGCTCGTCGGCCCGGTCACTCATCGCGCACCCCGAACCGGATCTGCAGCTCGCCGTCGGCGAGCCGGGCCCCGAGGACCTCGCGCCGCCGCAACGAGTCGGGCAGGACCATCGAGCGCCGGTAGGGACCGAGCGTCACGTAGATCTCGTCGTGGTGGCGGACCACGTCGAGCTCGCCCTTCTCGGCCAACGGCACCCGCAGGTGGAGGAGCACCGTCCCTTCCTCCTCCTCGGACATCGAGAAGGCCACCCCGGAGGACAGGCGGCCGGTGGGGTCGGTGTCGCCGTACAGCTCCTCGCCCACGATGCGGAGCTTCTCGACCCCCACCATCTCCTCGTCGAAGAGGCGCAGCCGCAGCAGCTCGAGGTCGCCGAAGGCGTCCTCGACGACCTCCAGGTGCTCGGCCTGGAGCTCCTGCCACCGCTTGAAGTACGGGTCCGTCACCGCGTCGGGCAGGATGCGGTTGACGATGGCGGCATCGACCGCGTACCCGAACAGCCCGAGGTAGGTGTAGGTGCGACGCGCCTCGGCGACCACCATCTTCTCGAGGTTCATGACCAGCCGCGCCGACGTGATCGCCGGGTCGCTCAGGATGCGCCGCACGCCCTCGATCCGCCCGTAGAACCCCTCCCCCGCCGCAAACACGTTGTCCTCGGGCAACGGCAGCGACATCACCCGCTTGAGGACCGGGCGGACCACCTTGGCCACCCGCCGCTCCAGCGGGAAGAGCTTCTCCATGTACCACCCGAGGGCCTCGGGCAGGCTCAGCAGGCGGAGGGTCTCGGCGGTCGGGGCGCAGTCGACCACGACGAGGTCGTAGCGGCCGGACGAGACGTGGTCCTGCACCTCGGCGAGGGCGAACAGCTCGTCCATCCCGGGGAACACCAGGAGCTCCTCCGCCTCGATGCCCCGGACCCCGCCCCAGTCGAAGAGGTCGGCCAGGTAGTCGCGGACCGTGCCCCAGTACTTCTCGAGCCGGCTCTGGGCGTCGATCTGCTGCCCCCACAGGCCCGGCTCGATCTCGGTCGGCTCGTCGCCGAGCGGCGCGGCAAAGGCGTCACCGAGGCTGTGGGCGGGGTCGGTGGACATGACGAGGGTGTCGTGCCCCAGGTCGGCGGCGCGCAGCGCCGTGGCGGCGGCGACGGTGGTCTTCCCGACGCCGCCCTTCCCCGTGACGAGCAGGACCCTCATGACGCCTGCTCGACCCGGAGGCGCAGGCCGCGCAGGGCCGCGCCCACGATCTGCTTCTCGGCCTGGCGGCGCAGGAATCCCGGAACCGTGAAGGCGGGCTGCACCCGCAGGGCGTACACGATCTCGGTGCCGCCCTCCTCCAGGGGGTTGAAACGGTAGGACCCCTCCATCTCGGTGATGTCGTCACCCGGCACGGCGGTCCAGCGGATCTCGTGCGGCGGGTCGTAGGTGTACTCGAGGGTGTAGCGGATCTTCTTGATGAAGCCCTCCACCTCGAACGAGGCGCGGCGGGGCCGCCCCTCCCCGTCGGTCTCCAGCACCTCGACCTCCGACACGCCGGTGGCCCACTCGGGGTACGAGGCGACGTCGGAGGCGACGGCGAACACCTCCTCGGGTGGCGCGACCGTCTCCGTGCTGCGGATGGTTCCCTCCATGGACGCAGAGGGTACTCAGGCCCCGCCGGCAGCGGTCCGGGCCGACACCCGGGCGTATCGCTGCTCGTAGGAGACCTCGCCGGCGGGGTCGGGGTGCTCGGCGCCGAAACGCTCCAGGCCGGCCTCGATCTCGGCGGCGGGGACGAGTTGCAGGGTGCTCACGAACCCGGCCCGCACCGCCGCCGCCCACTCCCCCGCCGTGCGGGTGCGGGTCAGCAGCCGGGTCGAGCGTGCCACCGGCCCGCACCCGGCGCCCGCCATGAGATCGGCCAGGTGCCCGGGGTGGGGGAAGCGGGCGGCGTCGATCTCCCCGACTGTCGGGAACCAACGCGCCAGGAACGAGGAGCGGTGGTGGTCGGGGGCCAGGGTCCACACCCACACCAGGCCGCCCGGACGGCACACCCGCACCGCCTCCGACAGCATCGCCCCCGGGTCGCCGTGGTGGATCGACAGGTGGAAGTAGGCCAGGTCGACCGCCCCGTCCCGGATCGGGAGCGCCTCGCCGCGCCCCCGGATCGTGGGATGGGCGGCGGCGGCGCGGTGCGTCATCCCGACCGACGGGTCCACGACCACGGCCACCGCCCCGGTGGCGGCGAGGACGGCGGCATGGCGTCCCGGCCCGCCGCCGATGTCGAGCGCCAGGGTCCCGGGGCCGAGGCCGGCGGCGCCGGCCGCATGCGAGGCCAGGGCGGCGTCGTCCCCGCCGCGGAGGCGGTACCCCGACGCCAGCGCCTCCAGGTCGACGCCGTCGGCGGTCACCGGTGCCTGACCGGCCGCTTGGTGGCCCGGAAGTACCCGACGTTGCGGCACACCGTGTCCCCCACCCGCCACAGCACCGCCTGAGGCTGGTGGATGTCACCGAAGTAGTGGAACGGCGGACGGAACTCGAGGAGGTAGTCGAGCACCGCCTGCGACTGCTTGGGGCGCCCCCCGATCACGTCGTGGCTCAGCTGCCGCACCGCCGGTGCCACGTGGGTGCACAGCACGTCCACCTCGCCGAGCGACCGCAGCTTCTCGGCCAGCCCCTCCTCCGACACCTCGCCGGGGACGCCGAGGTTCCTGATCCCGCCTCCGGCGAACCCCACCCGCAGGCCCTCGATCTCGACGACCTCGGCGTCGACGAACCGGGCGGGCCCGGGCTCGAGGGCGTCGCGCAGCATCCGGGGCCGGTCCACGTTGCCGTAGGTCACGTAGCACTCGGCGCCGCCCAGCGCCGCCACCACCTTGCGGTACTCGCCCTCGATCAGTTCGTCGTACCGGTCCCGGATCTCGTCCTCCCGGCCGACGGCGAAGTCGCGCCACACCTCTGCGGCCGCGGCGAACCGGCCCTCGGTGCGCAGCGCGGCGACCTCCCGCACGAAGTCCACGCCCGCCACGTCGGCGAGCAGCCCCTCCATGGTGCGGTAGTCGACGAAATTGAGCAGGTCGCCGAGCACGAGGAGCGGCTCGCCCGACGCCGCCACCTCGGCGAGGGCGTCGTACTCGCCGTGCACGTCGCTGACCAGGAGCATCACGGCAGCGTACCGGCGACCGCGACGGCCCCTTCGAGCGCCGCCGCCATCTCGGCGGCGGCGCCTGGATCCCGCTCCCCCGGCGCCGCCTGCGACAGGGCGGCACGCGCCATCGGCCCGCCCAGCGCACCGAGCGCCCAGGCGGCGTGGCCCCGCAGCAGCGCATCGGGATGACCCAGGAACCCGGCGGCGACGCCGGTGAGCGAGCGGTCGCCCGAGTTGCCCAGGACGACGAGGGCGTTGCGGCGCAGGAAGCGGGCGCGGTTGCGGGGGATGTAGAAGTGCTCGAAGCGGGCCAGCAGCGGCCGGTCGGCGGCCCCGAGCACCTCGACCAGCGAGATGCGCCCGGCCGGGTCGGCGGATCGCTCCGCCAGGGCCGACCCGGGCGGGCAGGCGGTGAGGCAGTCGTCGCATCCGTAGAGGCGGTCCCCGACCAGGGGGCGCAGTTCCATCGGGATGGGACCGGGGGCCTGCAGCACGTGGGCCAGGCAGCGGCGGGCATCGAGGATGCCGGGGGCGGTGATCGCCCCGGTCGGGCAGGCAGGGATGCACGCCGTGCAGGTGCCACAGGAGCGCTGCATCGGCTGGTCGGGTGCGAGCAGGGCGTCGGTGGCGACCGAACCGACCAGCAGCCAGGGCCCCGCACCGGGCGCCAGCACCAGCGTGCTCTTGCCCCACCATGCCACCCCGGCCCGCACCGCCGCCGCCCGGTCCACAAGCCGATTGTCGTCGACGAGCACCTCGGCGCGGTGGCCGGCGCCCTCGAGGCGATCGGCGATGCGGGCCAGCGCCCGCCGCAGCGGGGCGTAGTGGTCCGAGGTGGCGAAGCGGGCGACGACCGCCGTCCCCGGCTCTGCAGGGCCGGGCGACCCGGCGGCGGGGAGGTACGCCATCGCCCCGACCACGAGGGAGCGAGCCCAGGGGAAGCTGCGCGTCACGTCGGTCGCCACGGCCGGATCGGCGTACGTGAAGCGCAGGGCGGCGGACTCCCCCGACGCGGCGCGCCGCTCCATCTCGCGGCGCACCTCCGGGAAGGGATCCGCCCCTGTGAACCCCAGCCCGTGCAGCCCGGCGCCCAGCCCGAGACCCCTCAGCTCGTCGGTCAGTGCGGCGTCGGCGGTGGTCGGCGGCTCCATCGCCACCGAGGCTAGGAGCCGCCCGTCGGGGACGGCCTCAGCCGGCCGCCTCCCGCCGCACGAGGCGCAGCGTGGGGACCAGGCCGGCGTCGGCCATGATCTCGAGCGCCTCTGCCTGCTCGACGTCCACCTCGATCGGCCCCGCCACGTCGCGCAGCAGGTGGGTCACTACGCAGTCCTCGCACGCCGTCGTGTCCTGCATCGCACACTCGTCACAGTCGATGAGCACGTTGATCCCTCCTGATCCCGTTCTGTGGACAAGGTAGAGACCGCCTGTGACACGTTTTCGGGCCCCGAGCCGCACCGCACGCCGGCACGGGCCCACCCCGCCGGAGGCGCCGTCGGGGGATGGCGCCGCCTCCGGCCGCGGGCCCGTTAGCGACCGGTCCAGTCGCGCAGCGCCTCCGACATCAGCGTCTTCGCTCCGTGCGACTCGACCCGGGCGGACAGCTCGCGGTCGCTCGTGATGACCACGGTCGGGCCCGCGGCGGCGGCCACCAGCTCCACGATCACATCGTCGGCGATCACCCCGGGCGGGGTGAAGCGGACATCGATGCGCTGCGGGGCGGCGCCGACCTTCACGACAACGTCGTCCGGCCCCTCGGCCGAGTCGTAGACCACGACCACGCGATGCGGGCCGCCCCGCGCCAGGGCCTCGGCCTTCACCTCGACGGCGCTGCGCATCCCCGAGGGGTCGTCGGCGAGCGGGTTGCCGACGTTGTAGCCGTCGACGAGGACCGTGGCCGGGGCGGCGACTCCGACCAGCCAGGTGATGGCCTCGCCCCGGTCGGGTCGGATCCCGGGCGGGATGGGCGGCAGCTCGCCGGGCGGCGCCTCGTCGCGCCGGGCGGCAACCGCCGGGGCGGCCGGCGCCGCCATGAGGGCGAGCTCGTCGATCCGTTGCGCCAGCTCCACCGGGTCGTCCGCCCACGAGCCGCCGGTGGCGGCCTCGAGGCGGCGGGTCAGGTCGGATCGATCGAGGCGCAGGGCCCGCACCTCGTCGCGCAGCCCGCGCTCCCGCGACCGCAGCGACTCGACCTCGGCCCGGAGGCCGTCGACCTCGGCCCGCAGCGCCGATGCCACCTCCTCGCCCTCCCTGCGGGCCCGCTCGACGGCGGCGGCCTCGGCCCGCCGGTCCACGCGGAGCTCCTCGCGGCGGGCGGCATGCTCGCGCTCGAGGCGGGCACGCTCCTCCTCGGCGGCCTTGTAGCGGCGCTTGGCCTCCTCCAGCCGCTCCAGGGCGGTGCCCCGCTCCGACTCGAGCACCTCGATCCGTGCCGCCACCTCGCCCGAGGCGCTCTCGACGGCTGCGGCCACGACCCCGGCGGGCCAGCCGGGCGGGCGCAGCACCAGCAGCGCCGAGGCACCCGCCGCTCCCCCAGCCCCCACATCGGCGGCGGGCCAGGCGGCTGCCGTCTGCTCCCGCAGCCAGTCGTACTTGTCGAGTGCCCTCACGAGCACCCGCTCCAGGTGCGGCGGCAGCTCGCCGGACGCCGCCACGACGGGGCGCAGGTCGTTGGGCACCTGATCGGCGTCGAGCTGGTGGAGGGCGCGCCGTGCAGCCTCGAATGCCGGGCCGAAGAGCGGGCGGAGCCGTGCCATGGGCCGATGTTGGCACGTCATCGCCCGCAGTTCGGGGTGTCGGCGCAGCGCCGGGCGGGCGGTAACCTGCGCGTCGCATGCGCCGCACCGCCGCGGCCATCGTCGCCGCCGTGCTCGCCCTGACCGCGTGCTCGCCCTTCGACGGTGGCCTTCCCATCCCCACCTCCGAGCCGCCGACGACCGCGCCGGGCGGCACGATCGGGCCGACATCCACGACCGACCCCACCACGCCGCCGACCATCGGCCCGCCGTCCACCTCCCCGGTCGACGACGAGGGCGTCGCCGCCGACGGCCTGGGCGATCCGTACTTCCCGGGTCTCGGCAACGCCGGCTACGACGTGACGCACTACGCCGTCGCGCTCACGGTCGACCCGGACGCCAACACCCTGCAGGGCGAGGTCACCATCACCGCCACGGCGCTGATCGGGATGAACGGCTTCCACCTCGACTTCGGGCCCGACCTCACGGTGACCGACGTCGAGTTCGAGGGGCGCGCGGTGACCTTCACGCACGAGAACGAGGAGCTCCTGGTGCGGGCCCCGCTCGGCATCATTGCCGGCGAGGAGTTCACTGTGACGGTCCGCTACGGCGGCACCCCCGAGGCACGCGTTGCCCCCGGCACCGGCGGGCTCCCGATGGGGTGGCAGCAGACCGGCGAGGGCATCTTCGCCGTCGGCGAGCCCGACGCCTCCCACAGCTGGTTCCCCGCCAACGACCACCCATCCGACAAGGCCGAGTTCACGTTCCGGATCACGGTGCCGGAGGCCTTCACGGCCGTCGCCAACGGAGAGTTGATCTCGGTGACCGAGTCCGGCGGCTTCGGGACCTACACCTGGGAGATGGACGACCCGATGGCGACCTACCTGGCGGTTCTGGTCGTCGGCGAGCTGGAGCGCATCGACCGCGGCACGGTCGACGGCGTCGTGCTGCGCGACTACCTGGACCCGGTCCTCGCCGCCTCCGACCCGGCCCCGCTCACCGCCATCCCCGGGATCCTCGAGTTCCTGGCCGACGTGTTCGGCCCGTTCCCGTTCGACGAGTACGGCCACGTCGTGGTGCCGGGATGGCCGGCCGCCCTCGAGACCCAGACCATCTCGGTGTTCGGGACACCGGCGCTCGCCGAGCGGGTGGTCGTCCACGAGGCGGCCCACCAGTGGTTCGGCGACTCGATCACCCCCGCCACGTGGCGCTACACCTGGCTCAACGAGGGCTTCGCCACCTACGCCGAGTGGCTGTGGATCGAGCATCGCTTCGGCGCCGACGCCTTGGCGGCCGAGGTCGAGTCGGCGCGCCGGGTCATGTCCGCTCCGCATGCCCCGATCGGAGACCCGGGGGTCGACGACCTCTTCGGCGCCGGCGTGTACCTCAAGGGCGCCCTCACGCTGCACGCCCTCCGCCAGGAGATCGGCGACGACGCCTTCTTCGGGACCCTGCGGACCTACGCCGAGCGCTTCTCCGGCCGGAACGCCTCCACGAGCGACTTCGCGACCATCGCCGAGGACGTGAGTGGCGCACATCTCGACGACTTCTTCTCGGCCTGGCTGGACAGCACCACACTCCCCGCCGGGTGACGGCGGGCAGCCGGTAGACATCCCACGGGCGTAGCTGTCAAGCGGCTTGGTTGTTGCGGTGTGCCCAGGCGGTGTGCTCGTTGTAGAGGGTTTGGTGGCGGAGGCATCCGTGGAGGATGCCGACGAGGCGGTTGGC
>Ga0214472_10001575_pt1 | contig 25355 bp, 24 predicted proteins | sample RVTome_6_FD_207662 | JGI IMG/M metagenome (GOLD analysis project Ga0214472, IMG submission 207662) | Soil microbial communities from uranium-contaminated site in the Upper Colorado River Basin, Wyoming, United States - RVT140D175 | ecosystem: Environmental > Terrestrial > Soil > Contaminated >...
CAACCGCCCACAAAACCAATAAGAGAGCCCCACAGCCCGTCACACCGCCACACAAACCCGTCCACAACCCGATCCTGCCCAAAACACGCCACCCACCCCACCACCCCACGAAGACACGTCACCCAAGTAAAGCGACACTTCCGGAAGGGGGACAATGCCGTGGCTCCACCCCCTCCGTCGCTGCGCTCCTCGTCCCCCTGGAAGGGGGACAATGCCGTGGCTACCCCTCCGTCGCCGCGCTCCTCGTCCCCCTGTGGGAGGGGGACAATGTGTTGGGTCTGCAGTTTCCCGGAGGGAAACTGCCAAGCTGAATCGGGCTCTGCCCGATTCAGCCCTTGACCAGCTTTCCTGATTTCCAGATGTGGGTGACCCGGTCGGCATCGCCCCAGACGGTTAGGTCATCGACCGGGTTGACGTCGAAGGCGATCACATCAGCGTCGTAGCCCTCCACGAGCCTGCCGGACCGCGGCGCCTGTGGACCAAGGGTGAGAGGACCGTTGGCGGTCGCCGCCTGGATCGCCTCGAGCGATGTCATGCCCGCGTCGATTAGGTGCTTGACCTCGAGGGTGTTTGTCCCATAGAGCGGGCCGCTGATGAAGATGTCGGTACCCATGGCGATGGTCACTCCTGCCGCGACCGCGATCTTGAGAGCCATCTCGTGACGGTCGGCGGTGGCTACGGCCTTCCTGTAGGCATACGGCGGCAGCTTGTCCTCCATCGCCAACAGAGCCGAAACCACAAACCGTGTCGGTACGAGGATGGCGCCCTTGTCGATGATCATCTGGGCGCTTTCCTCGGTGAGGTACGAGCCGTGCTCGATCGTCTTCACACCCGTCTCGAGTGCGGCCACGATTCCGGGTTCGCCATGGCAATGCGCACCGACGTATCGTTCGGCCCTTCCTGCCTCTTCAACGATGGCCCTCAGCTCTTCTGGCGAGAACTGCTGGTGGATGGGGTGGTCGATCTCGCTCATGATGCCACCGGATGCGCAGATCTTGATCACGGCCGCGCCTCGGCGGAGCTGCTTACGCACTGCCCTCAGGACACCGGGCACGCCGTCGGCGAGCTCGCCGAAGGTGAACCCGCGGTCCCCGACATCGAGGACGAAGTCGAGGGGGAGACCGTGGATATCGGCGTGCCCCCCGGTGGGGGAGAGAATCGCCCCGGCCGGGTAGATGGTTGGTCCGGGGATGACCCCCTCGTCGATGACCGGTTTCATGGAGATGCCGATCCCGCCCATCTCCCTGAGGCTTGTGACTCCGGCGTTGAGTGTCGCCGCGGCGTCGGCGGTGGCGCGAGCCATCAAGGTTCCCGGGTCGGTTGTGGCCATGTGCTCGAGATCGGGGACCGGTGACCCGATAAAGTGACCGTGCGACTCCCAAATGCCAGGCATCACCGCAGGCACGCTGTACGTTTGTTCGCCTGGCGTGATCGGTGGGGAACTCGCACTCGGCCCGGCGTAGCCTATCTTGTCGCCGTCGATGATCACCGTTCCATCGTAGATCGGCTCGCCTATGCCCGGGATGAGTGTCTTTGCAGTGATCCTTACCGGCATTGGTCCTCCTGTAGTTCAGGTCTGAATCTAATTCGGATGTATGTCGACAGTCGAAGTGTCGCTTGTGTGGCCTGTAGGTGACTAGTCATGTTGCACGACTGCGCTTTGTGTCTGGATTGCCACGGAGAGTGGCGGTAGGTTATCGAGGTAGGTCGGAAGACCTACTCCGCCGACGGCGGGCCAGATACAGCCACTAGGTCTTCGCAAGCAGGGGGAATGCGTGGGGGCCACCAGGTGGGAAGGCAGTATCACAGTGAACCCGGGAGCCAGCGCCCCGGGTTCGCTGCATTATCATGCGCGATCCGTCCAATCGACTCTCGAATCGACTCTCGAATCGACAACTCCGATTGGTGACGCCGAATCGAAACAGGCAAGGAACGATGGAAGCTGTCTACGACCCACACGCTGTCGAATCCCGCTGGTACCAGGTGTGGGAAGACGCCGGGGTTTTCAAGCCGGAGCTCAACCCGGATGGTGAGCCTTTCTCCATCGTCATCCCGCCACCAAATGTGACCGGAGTGCTCCATATCGGTCACGCGCTCAACATGTCCATCCAGGACGTGATCATCCGTCGGAAGCGTATGCAGGGCTATGCAGCCCTCTGGATACCGGGGACAGACCATGCCGGTATCGCCACCCAAAACGTTGTCGAAAGGGAGCTGGCTAAGGAAGGGCTCACCCGTCACGACCTGGGACGAGAGCGATTTGTGGCCCGGGTATGGGAATGGAAGGGTCAGCACGGGGATCGCATAAAACAGCAGGTGCGACGGCTCGGCTTTTCCACCGATTGGAGCCGGGAGCGATTCACCCTCGACGACGGGCTCAGCGATGCCGTGCAGAGGGTGTTTGTCGATCTCTACAACCAGGGTCTGATCTACCGCGGAGAGCGGATCATCAACTGGTGCCCCCGGTGTCACACGGCCCTGTCCGAGATCGAAGTCGAACACGAAGACGAAGTGGGTGAGCTCACCCACATCCGCTACGACTTCACCGACGGCACGGGATCGGTAGTGGTGGCGACTACCCGGCCCGAGACGATGCTTGGCGACACCGCGGTCGCAGTGCACCCCGACGACGATCGGTACCGGTCGGTCGTCGGTAAGACCGTCACTCTCCCGCTCGTGGGGCGGGAGATACCGATCGTCGCAGACGAAGGTGTCGAGCCCGAGTTCGGCACAGGTGCCGTCAAGGTCACCCCAGCCCACGATCCACTCGACTTCGAGATATCACAACGTCACGACCTGCCGGCGGTCAAGGTCATCGACACGGAGGCCAACATCACCCAGGCGGGTGGGGAGTTCTTCGGTCAGGACCGGTTCGAGGCCAGGGAAGCGGTCAGACACGAGCTGACCAAGCAAGGCTTCATCGTCGCCGTCGAGGATCATCACCACTCGGTTGGCCACTGCTCACGGTGTGGCACCGTCGTGGAGCCGATGTTGTCGCTCCAGTGGTTCGTCAAGGTAGGTCCGCTGATCGAGCCATCGGTGGCTCCGATCAAGGAAGACAGAGCCCGGTTCATCCCCAAGCGATGGGAGAACAACTACTTCCGTTGGATGGAGGGCCTGCGCGACTGGTGTATCAGCCGTCAGTTGTGGTGGGGGCATCGAATTCCCGCGTGGTATTGCGACGACTGCGGGGGCGTCATGGTCACGACCGATGACCCGGTCCGGTGCGCCGCCTGTGGCTCCGACTCTCTGCGCCAGGAACAAGACGTGCTCGACACTTGGTTCTCCTCTCAGCTGTGGCCGTTCTCGACGATGGGCTGGCCGGAGAGAACCGGCGACCTGGAGAAGTACTACCCGACGGACGTCCTCGTGACGGCATATGACATCATCTACTTCTGGGTTGCCCGCATGATCATGATGGGTGTCCACTTCACCGACGCAGAGCCCTTTGAGGACATTGTGATTCACGGTCTGGTCAGGGCCGCTGATGGGCGCAAGATGTCCAAGTCCACTGGCAACACGATCGACCCGTTCGATATCGCCGACGAGTGCGGTGCCGATGCGCTGCGTCTCGCATTGCTCCAGTCGGCTGCCCCCGGCCACGACATCCCGCTCAACGTCGAGTGGATCGATGCCGCTCGTCGGTTTGGCAACAAACTCTGGAACGCTGTGCGTTTTGCGCTGCGACACATCGAGCCGGGTGGTGTCCCCCCAGAAGGCGGTTACCCCGAGAGTCCGGGACCGGTCGATGTCTGGGTACTCAGCCGGCTCGACGAGACCATTGGCGAATACGACCGGCTTCTCGACGAGTATCGCTTCTCCGATGCCGTGGGTCTGTTGTACAACTTCGCCTGGTCGGAGGTGTTCGATTGGTACCTGGAAATGGCCAAGACTCTGCTCGGCGACGAGGCAACCGCTTCGGCAACAAGGGAGACGCTCGGTTTTGTCATCAGGAACCTGCTGGCGCTATTCCACCCAGTCATTCCATATGTCACCGAGGAGCTGTGGTCCGAGTTGGTGGGTGTCGGTCTGATTGCGGGGAGCCGGTGGCCCGAGGCCGAAGGGGCGACGGGGCCCGGCGGTATGGACGAGCTTCAGGAGCTGGTCGTGTCGATCCGCCGCTTTCGTGCCGAGCACGGTGTCTCTCCAAAGCGGGAGATCCCGGTGATCGTGGACGATCCCGATGGTGTGGCCGCTGGTTGGTGGCGTACCCAGTTTGACGCCATGGCCAATGTCGCCGCCACCTACACGGTACGCCCCGACACCGTCACCGGCCACACCCGGATGACCGCCGGGACGTTGCAGGTGTTCGTGCCGCTGTCAGGTCTTGTGGACGTAGAGGCGGAGAAGCCTCGTCTTGAAAGAGCGATCACGGAAACGGAGCAGACGCTGCAGCGATCAGCCGCAAAGCTCGCCAACCCCAACTTCGTTGAGCGGGCGCCCGCCGAGGTGGTGTCGGCCGAGCGTGATCGGGTCGCCGAATACGGTGCCCAGCTCGAGAAGCTGCGTACCCAGTTAGCCGAGCTGGTCCAATGAATCGTGGCTCTCCCGGTGATTTCCAGGGTGACTTCCCGGGCGACTATGAAGCCGCCGTCGCATTTCTGGATCGGAGGATCGGTGACGGGATCCGACCCGGTCTCGAGCGTATCGAGCATCTTCTCGGTCTAATGGGCGATCCGCAGCGGGGGTACCCGATCATCCATGTGGCCGGCACCAACGGGAAGACGACAACCGTCCGGATGATCTCGGACATTCTCGGCGCGCACGGTCTATTCACGGGAACCTTCACCTCCCCACACTTGCATCGCGTCGAAGACAGGTACTCGGTTGGTGGTGCCTCCTTTGGGCGCACCCACCTGGCTCGCGCCGTCGAGGATGTGGCCCCCTTTGTGCTGATGCAGGAAGAGCAGTTCGGCGAGAGCCCCACCTATTTTGAGTTGACTGCGGCCGTTGGCATGTCGTCGTTTGCGACAGACGTCGTCGACGTCGCGGTCATCGAAGTGGGTATGGGCGGTCGCTGGGACGCGACCAATGTGGTCGAGGCCGACGTCTCGGTCATCACCGGGATCGCGATGGACCACATGTCAGTGCTCGGTGAAACTCAGGCGCGGATCGCAGCTGAGAAGGCCGCGATCCTCAAGCAGGGGGGAACCCTGGTGAGCGGCCCCCTGTCCGATGAGGCCGCCCGGGTGGTCGGCGATCAGGTTCGGGATACGGCTTCGACCTGGTACCGGTCGGGGGTGGACTTCGAGGTCACCTCCGCAGAGTGGGACGAGCGTGGCTGGGTGGCGACGATCCGGGGTATCCACGGTCATTACCCGGACGTTGTGCTCGGTATCCACGGCCGTCATCAAACCACGCATCTGGCGACCTCGGTGGTTGCTGCTGAGGCGTTCTTCGACCGTGCCCTCAATCCCGAGGCCTTACGGGAAGCGGCAGCCATGGTGAGATCCCCGGGCCGTCTCGAGGTAGCCGGTCTCGCTCCGACGGTGCTGATCGATGGCGCCCACAACGAGGAGAGCTTCGCCGGTCTTGCCGAGACGATCGAAACCGAGTTTGCCGAGGAGAGATGGGTGCTCGTCATCGGGATCCGTGGTGACCGCGACATCGCGTCGCTGGTAGCCCCGATGCGTGGGCTCATCTCGCGCGTGATCGCGACCAGGGCGGCTGATCCGATGGCCGTCGACGCGGCGTCTGTAGCGGCAGCCGCAGGGGACGAGCTAGGTGCTCCCACCCGGGTCGTGACCCCGGTGGCTGATGCCGTCGAAGCAGCGATCTCGTCGGCAGAGGATGGCGAAGGCGTTGTTGTGGCAGGGTCCCTCTACGTCATCGGCGAGGCTCGGCATGCCCTCGGTCTGGAAAACGCCGCGTCACCTGTCCACAGGCGGTTCGAGTCCGAGATAGGGGAGTAGCCGAGGCAGGTGGACGGGGCACTACCATCTCACGGCGGAATTTTCACTCGACGAGGATTGAGATGGCTGTAGAGCACACGTACGTGATGGTGAAGCCCGATGGGGTGCAGCGGGCGATCGTAGGGGAGGTCATCTCTCGGTTCGAGCGCAAGGGTCTCAAGCTGGAGAAGATGCGGATGCTTCGGATGGATGAGGAGATCGCAGCCAGACACTATGCCGAGCACACGGATAAGCCCTTCTTTGGGGAGTTGGTCGAATTCATCACCAGCGGGCCGGTCGTTGCCATGGAGTGGTCCGGTGAATCTGCGGTGAGTGTTGCTCGCACGTTGATGGGGCCGACCAACCCCGCTGCGGCGCCTCCCGGGACGATTCGCGGTGACTACGGCCTCATCATGACCAACAACATAGTCCACGGATCGGACTCGATTACGTCCGCCGAGCGTGAACTCGGGATCTTCTTTCCCGCCGGATAGCCAAGCAGATTTGGGGTAACGCCCGACCACCTATACGGTTAAGGTCACTCAGAGTCGCTAATGTCGCGACATTGCCCGGTGGCGCCTGGGTAAACTGAATCGAACCGCTGCACTGTGAGCACCGATGCTTGACAACCTCTTTTCTGTCGCAGGCCGGGATATGGCCATCGATCTCGGCACGGCAAACACGCTGGTGTTCGTGCGCGGCATGGGCATCGTGCTCAACGAGCCGTCGGTCGTTGCCATCAACACACGTGACAACCGTCCTCTCGAGGTCGGGATGGAAGCCAAGCGCATGATCGGTAGGACGCCGTCGCACATCCAGGCGATCCGACCGCTCCGCCACGGGGTGATCGCGGACTTCGACATCACCGAGAAGATGTTGCGGTACTTCATCAACAAGGTGCACAACCGCCGTTTTGCCGCCCGCCCCCGGATCGTCATCTGTGTGCCGTCCGGGATCACCGCCGTCGAGCGTCGTGCCGTGGAAGAGGCGGCATACCACGCCGGTGCAAGGCGTGCCTACACGATCGAGGAGCCGATGGCGGCTGCGATTGGTGTCGGTTTGCCGGTTCACGAGCCGTCGGGATCAATGGTGGTGGACATTGGCGGTGGTACTACCGAGGTGGCTGTGATTTCCCTCGGAGGCATCGTGGTTTCCAAGAGCACCCGCATCGGTGGTGACGAACTCGACGAGGCTGTTATGGCCTGGGTCAAGAAGGAGTACAACCTGATGCTCGGTGAGCGCACCGCAGAGCAGCTCAAGATGGCCATTGGCTCGGCGTTCCCCTTCCCGGATGAGCCGTCCGCCGAGGTGCGGGGCCGTGACTTGGTGAGTGGACTCCCGAAAACCGTCGTGCTCAGTGCAGCCGAGGTTCGCGAAGCAATCGAAGAGCCCGTGCAGCAGTTCGTCGATGGCGTGAAGTTCGCACTCGACAAGACACCACCAGAACTGGCCGCCGACATCATGGACAGAGGAATCGTCCTCACCGGAGGAGGAGCTCTCCTACGTGGCCTGGACCAACGGCTCGCCAACGAGACCGGTATGCCGATCGTCACAGCCGACAAGCCGCTTCAGTCGGTTGTGATGGGCTCGGGTGCCTGTCTCGAGGAGTTTGAGGTCCTTCATGTCGTCCTGTCGAGCAGCGGACGCCGGTAGCCAGTTGCCTTCGGCGACCGGCCGAGGAGGTTGGTGGGAATCAAGCCGAGGCGGCCCGCCCGGCCCACAGCCCGTCGCCTACAGCGCCGGACGCGATCCAAAGCAGGCGACTCACAACAACCTCCCAGCGCGTGAGGCCGGCTGATGCAATCGTTCCAACGTTTTGACCGATCGACGACGCTCATGGTGGCCCTGCTCGTAGTCTCCTTCCTGCTTGCCACCTTCGATGTGCGAAGCGACGGCGCAGGAGTCGGAACGACCATGCGAGATGGTGCCCAGACGTTGTTCGCGCCGCTTCAGGATATGGCTTCGGCCGTGACCCGCCCCGTCGTGGGGTTCATCGACGCCCTGTCAGACATAGCCAGCCTGCGCGAGGAGAACGAGACACTCCGTCTCGACAACGAGCAGTTGCGGGCTCAGCTCGATCAGCTGGCGAGCATCGAGGCGGAGCTCGAGCATCTGCGGGAGCTCAACGAGCTCGAAGCTCCACAGAACTTGCCGACGGTACCGGCTCGTATCGCTTCGTTGGGTTCGAGCACATTCGACCATGTTCGCTACATCAACAAGGGGTCCGACGACGGGATCTCGCTGGGTGACGCGGTGATCGACGAGCGGGGGCTGGTCGGCAGGATCGATCTCGTCCTCGATAGGCGTGCCCGCGTCCGGCTGATCCTCGACCCAAATGTCGAAGTCGCGGTACTCGATCAGTCGACCAGCCAGGCGGGCATAGTCCGTGGCAACAACGACGATCCTCTTGTATTGCGTATGTTCGATGTCGAAGAGCCTGCCCGCGCCGGTAGTGTCCTGGTGACCGCGGGGAGTCGCTTCCCGCCTGGGATCACGGTCGGGACGATCACAGAGACCGCCACCGACGAGGCAGGTTCCGGTCTCGTCACCGGTGTGGCTCCTGCGGTCAGCTTCTCCCGGCTCGATTTTGTCAAAGTCATCGTCGGGTACTCACCTCTCGATGTCGAGAGTGTCGAAGAAGAGCTGGAGGAGGATGCCGGCGATAGTGAGCAGGAAACGGACGAGATCCCCAACGGTGACGACGATACAACCGAGACGACCGAGGAGCCGGCTGGATGACGGGTCGCAGCATCGTCGTATCCCTGATCCTGGTCGTCGGGGCGGTAGTGGCGCAGACCGCGGTATTTGGTGATGGTCGGATCAACCCGTTCGGTGTATCTCCCGCGGTCGTGATCGTTGTGGTGCTTGCATGCGCTCGGTACCTGGATGCCGAGCCGTCGATACTGCTCGGCTTCACAGGGGGGATGCTGCTGGACCTGCTCGGCGGGACACCACTCGGCTTGTGGGCAATGGCATACACCGTCGTTGTCTACGTGGCATTCCGTTTCAGGGAGCGAGCCGAGGACGGTCCGTTCATGCTCGGGCTAGGCGTCGTGGGGCTCACACTTTTAGCCAATGCTTTGTTCCTGGTTGCCGGTACTCTCTTTGGGGAACGGTTCTTCACCAACACCGATGTCATCAAGGACATGGTCGTGCCCGGCTTCTACAATCTGATCATCGCAATGGCGGCCTTTCCGGTCGTCACCCGGCTCATCGGTGACCGCCGTAGGGTCCGGTGGTCCACTTGAAGTCGGGGTGGCGTCTCGGAGCGGTCGGTTTTGTGTTCGCAGCGATGTTCGTCGCCCTGACGCTCGTGCTGTGGAACGTACAGGTGGTCGCCACCGAGCAGTACGTGAAGGAAGCTGAGCTATCCCAGGTGAAGCCTGTGGCCACGCCTGCGCCACGCGGCCAGATCGTCGATCGGGCCGGCCACCAGCTGGCCGGTACGACAACGGCGCTGGCGGTGGTTGTCGATGGTGCGCTGGTGCCGGAGGACGCTGTAAAGGAGCTCGTATCCCGGCTGGCCGCTTTCACGGGGTTGCCGGCCGATGAGGTGTCGGCAGTCGTCGCGGACGCCAGGGATCGTGGTGACCGGCGGGAGCTACACGTTGAGCTGAACCAGCGGGACGCCGTGTATCTCGCCGAGCACAGCGAGGACTTCGTCGGTGTCTCGGTGCTCCCGGTACCCCAGCGGGTGTATCCGTACGAGAACGTCGCTTCGGGGATCATCGGCTACATAGGGCGACCATCCCAGACCGACATCGACGCAGGGGCAAGACCGACCGATATCCTCGGAAAATCCGGTCTCGAAAAGCAGTACGACAGCTACCTCCAAGGTGTGGAGGGAGTAATCAAATACCAGGTTGATGCACAACGTGCCGTTCTCGCCAAGCTCGGTGAGGATTTCCCCGAAGCCGGCAACCGGCTGGTCACCGAGATCGATATCGAGCTGCAGATGGTGCTGGAGCAGGCCCTTGTCGACGGTTTGGATCTGGCGAGAACCACGTACCGCGAGGAGGGTTGCGACCCGGGAATCGCCGATGAGGGAACCGAGGACAAGGGCTGTCCCGTGCGTGCGGTCGGCGTGGTGCTGAACGCCAGCGACGGTGCAGTTCTGGCGATGAGCTCCGTACCAAACTTCGATCCAGGACTGTTTGTCAACTTCGACGCTGATGAGTACGAAGCCCTCCCGGAAGGGGCACTCACCAACTTCGCGGTACAGGGGCAGTACGCCCCCGCGTCGACGTTCAAGGCGCTCACCTATGTGATGGCGATGGAGGAGGGGATCTCACCGGAGGGAACCAATTCGGTCGAGGACGACATCGAGTGCTCCGCGCAGCTGTCGGTCGCGGCACTGGAGGAGGGGAGCCTGAAGGTCTTCCAGAACTGGACAAGAGCCGACGATGGCCCGACCGACATCCACCGCGCCCTCCGACGATCGTGCAACACCTACTTCTGGGAGGTCACCCTGGCTCTGTGGAACCAGTTCAAGGAGACCGCCAACGAGAACCTCCTCCAGGACTGGGCCCGGGAAGCCGGGTTCGACGAGCAGACGGGCATCGACCTCCCGTTCGAGAAGACCGGGATCATCCCGGATCGGGAGTTGTTCGAAAAGTGGAAGACCGACAGCGATCCGCGTCTTGACGAGAGCCGCCTGCAGTTCGGCAGCCCATGGTTCGGCGGTGATCTGTTCCAGGCCGCAGTCGGTCAGGGCTCCGTGTTGACCACACCCGTCCAGCTTGCCACGGCGTACGCTGCCCTTGTCAATGGCGGCACCGTCTACCAACCGAGAGTGGTGGCTGAGATCCGCACCGAGGCCGGCCTGTTGGTCGAGGGCTTCGAACCGGTGGTAACGGGGACGATCGAGGATCTGTCGGCGGCGACGGTTAGGGCTCTTCGGGAGGACCTCCAGCAGGTGGTCAACAGTCCCGAGGGAACGGCATATTCGGCGTTCACCGACTTCGGCCCACTGGTGGGCCAGGTCGGCGGAAAGACCGGTACCGCCGAGATCATCAAGCGCCAGGTCGACGACAATGGCAATGTGACCCAAGAGCCGGTGACAACTGCGTTGTTCGTCGGAGTAGCGCCGATAGACGATCCCGAATACGTCGTTGTTGTCATAGTCGAGCGTGGCGGAAGCGGCGGAGGGATCGCCGCTCCGACCGCAAAGCCGGTGCTCCAGTACCTTCTCGACCAAGAGGTCACCGACATCAGAGCCGGTGAGGAGGCCGACTGATGGTGCTCACCGCCCGCCGCACTGAGCCTATCGCCCTGCTTCAGCGTGAGCGGGCGCTTCGCCCGGATATCGTTCTCATCGTTGCCTACCTGGCACTCAGCGGGGTTGGTCTTGTGATGATCTACTCGGCGTCGGCACCCCGGCTGGTGGCCGAAAATCTGAGCCCGACCGAGTCGGTCCAGCGCCAGCTCGTATTCGTCATCATCGGAGTTGTCGCCTTTTTCGCAACCTCACTGATCGAACCGCGCACCCTGAAGATGTTGATCCCCGCTGCGTATGCGGGAAGTTTGATAACCCTGATTGTCGTGTTGTTTGCGCCCGTCCGGGCCGGGGCAACCCGGTGGATCCCGATCGGGAGCTTTCAATTCCAGCCGTCCGAGCTCGCCAAGGTCGCGGTCTTGCTGGCCTTGGCGCAGATCTTGTCGTCGTCACGGGACAAGACCTTGCATTGGGCCGAGGTCGCCAAGGCGGTGCTGCTGGTCATGGTTCCGGCGGCACTCATCTTCAGACAGCCGGATCTTGGCACGATGCTGGTCTTTGCCTTTGTCGGGGTCGTCATGGTGTTCAGCGCAGGTACTACCTGGCGGCAGTTCGCTTTCCTGACGATTGCAGCCGTTGTCGGCTCGGTCAGCCTGTTCGAGGTCGGTGCGATCCGCGATTACCAGGTCACCAGGATCACGGCGTTCCTCGACCCAAGTGTCGACCTCGCCAACACCGGCTACAACCTGGCGCAAAGCAAGATCGCCATCGGCTCGGGGGGTCTGTTCGGGCGAGGCCTGTTCGAGGGCACCCAGACCAATCTCTCTTTTGTCCCACAGCAGTCAACGGACTTCATCTTCACAGCCATTGGAGAGCAGCTCGGGTTTGTCGGAGCGACTTTGGTGATCGCGCTGTTCGCCGTCCTCGCCTGGCGTCTGCTGGTTGCCGCCGCCAACGGCCGGGACCGTTTCAGCCAGCTCGTCGCGATTGGTGTTGCCGCGATGCTTGTGTTCCAGGCGTTCGTCAACATCGGGATGACGGTGCGAATCACGCCAGTTACCGGTCTCCCGCTCCCGTTTCTCAGCGCGGGTGGCACAGCGTTCGTGGCGATGAGCATGGCGCTCGGCCTGGCGCATTCGGTGTGGATGCGCAGGTCACCTGTACCCGCCGACATCGACATCTGAGCGGCGACACCTGAGCGGTGAAATTCAAGAAAGGGAGAACCAAACCGGCGCATCCTCCGTATAGCCACTGTGTATTCACCCCTAAGGAGGAAACGTGAGACTGAAGTTCTGGCTGCCCAAGTTCTGGCTGGTGGTTGTCTTTGCCTTGATCGTGGCTGCCTGCGGTGGCGACGACACCGATGACACGACCACAGCCGCCCCCGAGACTACCGTCGCCGACACCACTGCCTCCGAGACCACGACCACTGCTGACGAGGCCACGACAGAGGCCCCTGCCTCCGGTGAGACCGTGATGGTGGCCTCGTCGAGTCTGGGAGACATCTTGGCGGACAGTGCCGGCAACACGCTGTACCTGTTTGTTCCCGACGCGCAGGGCCCAAGCGTCTGCTACGACGATTGCGAGACGAACTGGCCTCCGCTGGTGGCTGAGGTTTCGGCCGGTGATGGTGTCGACGGGTCCTTGCTGGGCACCGTTGCCCGGGACGATGGCTCGCAGCAGACCACCTACAACGGCTGGCCCCTCTACTACTTTGCGGCCGATGCCGAGCCCGGTGACGTCAACGGCCAGGGTGTCAATGACGTGTGGTTCGTGATTGGCCCCGACGGTGAGGGTGTCGGTATGCCGGCGACGGAAGCGAGCGGTGAGACGGTGATGGTGGCCTCGTCGAGTCTGGCAGACATCGTGGTGGACAGTGCCGGCAACAGCCTGTATCTGTTCACTCCCGACGCGCAGGGCCCAAGTACTTGCTACGACGCGTGTGAGGCGAATTGGCCTCCGCTGGTGGCTGAGGTTTCGGCCGGTGATGGTGTCGACGGGTCGTTGCTGGGCACCGTTGCCCGAGACGATGGCTCGCAGCAGGTCACCTACAACGGCTGGCCCCTCTACTACTTTGCGGCCGATGCCGAGCCCGGTGACGTCAACGGCCAGGGTGTCAATGAAGTCTGGTTCGTAGTGTCGGGGGCAGGGGAGGCCATCGGAGGGTGATGACCGCTGGAGGATGCGCGTGGTGAGACTCTCGGACCGGACACTTCGTCGCTTCAGCGAAGGCGATCGCGACGCCGTCCGGGAAGTGTATCGAGAGTACGGCCGGGCCGTGTTCACCGTGGCTCTGGGAGCGCTCGGTGACCGCGGTCTGGCTGAGGAGGCCGTCCAGCAGACATTCCTCCAAGCGTGGCGAGCCGCCGGGCGATTTGACCCTGAGCGGGATCCCGGTCCCTGGCTCTACGCAATCGCCCGGCGGGTCGCCGTCGACATCCACCGTCGGGAGCGGCGTCACCAGAGCGTCGACAACCCTGAGGCGCAGGTCGCCGTGCTGTCGCCGTCATTTGAGGGCACGTGGGAGGCGTGGCAGGTCAGATCGGCCCTCGACAAGCTGAGTGCGGAAGAAAGAGCGATCATGCGGGCGACGCATTATCTCGGGTTGACCCTCGCGGAAACGGCTGAGAGGCTGGGCATACCGATTGGGACCGTCAAGTCGAGGTCATACCGAGCACACAAGCGCATGGCGACGTTGCTAGGGCACCTGAAGGAGAGGAGCGCATGAACTGCGATGAGTTCCGGGCCGCGGTCATGGCCGGTGAGGAATCAGTCTCGACCGATGCCCACCTCGAGTCGTGTGCTGCGTGTCGCTCCCACGCCCGCGAGCTGCGCCAGGTTGCGGTCACGCTTGCCGACAAGACACTCTGGGAGGAAGCGTCACCCGAGTTGGGGGACCAGATCGAATCACTGATCGTCTCCGCTGCCACACGGGGCGGCCACATCGCTGTCGGGGGGAGACGATGGTCGTGGGCGGTTGCGGCTGTTGCGGCTATTGCGATTGCTTTTGTGATAGTCGCCGGCTCGTTTGTCGCGTCCCGTTCCCCGACTCCCGACTGGGAGATCGCTATGCCCGCGACGGGGCTTGCCCCGGGCGCCTCGGCAACCGTCAGCGGATGGAACGAGGAGGCCGGCACTCGTATGTTGCTTAGCGTGGATGGTTTGAAGCCCGCGCCGCCGGGATTCACCTACGAGATGTGGCTGAGCGACGGTCCCGTCCACATCTCGGCAGGAACGTTCCGCACCGGTGGCGAGGTGAAACTGTGGGCCGGTGTGCCCCGGTCCGACTTTCCGAGACTGTGGGTGACCTTGGAGCCCCTTGACGAGGACTCGTCGCCGTCGGTGGCGACTGTTCTCGACACCGGCTCCTAGCGTCCCGACCGCCGGCCGCGCCCGGCTCAGTCCTCGACGAGCTCGAGACGAGTCTGTCTGGCCTCGTTCGGGTCGTAGCAGTGGCGACAGCGGGCCTCGTACGCGTCGGTTGCCCCCAGCACAACGAGCTCGTCGGAGTCGACGACACGCTGGGTGAAGAGCCCCGCGCCGCCACATCGGTGGCACACCGCCAGGCTCTTTGTCACATACTCGGCGCGCAACATGAGCGTGGGAATCGGCTCGAACGGTCGACCAAGGTAGTCGAGGTCTAACCCTGCCACGATGACCTGTTTGCCCGCGTTGGCCAGCATTGTGGCCACTTCCACCAATCCGAGGTCGAAGAACTGACCCTCGTCAATACCGATGACGATGGTTCTATCTTCGACGGCCGACAGTAGGGCGGCGGAGTCGCCGACGGGCTGTGCCGCCACTGCCAGGTTGCTGTGAGAAACCACCTGCTCATCGGCGTAGCGGGTGTCCAGCTGCGGTTTGAAGGTCTGCGATGGGACCCTCGCAAGCTGATACCGCACGATCCGACGTATCAGCTCCTCACTCTTGCCGGAAAACATCGGGCCCGAGATGACCTCGAGCCAGCCCTCGTCTGAACGTCGGTGCATGAAGGGTGAGCGTAGCAGTGTCCCGCCGACCGACGGCGAGTCGAAAACCCTCATGAACAGGTGCCGCCAAGCCGATACCAATGGGGAAATCGCCGGGCTGTTGCAGGGTCTCTGCTACCCTTCAGCACCACCGAACCGCTGTCACAGCGGGAGAGTTCTCGAATCAAAGGACCGGGATGCGGGCCAGCTTCGCACATCCAGGATCAACGCCGGGTGAACGGCGTGAATCGCCTGTTCCGGCTCGCATGCGCCGCCGGAGCCACCGACGCGCCAGTGGAGCGAGTCTTCACGGCTGTCTTCACACCAGTCACGTAGACCCGTCAGTTGCCGGCGTGTTCGCCGCCCTGGCGAGTTGGTCGCCGATTGTTGATAGATCCTCCAGCTTCGTCGAGAACACGTTGCCGGTACCGGCACCTTTGCCGTCATCAGTGTCTCGCCCGATCGGGCATCTCAAGGAGATCATCAATGCCATTGTTCCGCAAGAAGACCGCGCGGATAGTCCGCCGGGGAGCGGTCGAGGAACCAGAGCCCCAACAGGAGCACGCCAAGCCGTCCTCCGGCTCTAGAAAACCCCAAAACCAGGGCTCGCAGTCGAAACACAGCCAGCCGCAACACAAAAGCGCGCAACCAAAAAGCACGCATAAGAAGAACAACGGTCGTAGCTCGTCCGCCCGTACCGGCGGTGCTCGGGCTCGGGGCGGGGAGAAGCGGCAGACCCGCCCACATCTCGAGGTCGTTGCGCCTCCAAATACCGCTCGTAAACAGATGCTGGTCCGCTCCAGCCCCCACCAGACCCAGATTGTGGTTCTCGAAGGTCCGCTTCTCGTCGAGCATTACGTTGCCCGCTCGGACCAAATGTCGTTGGTTGGCAATGTCTACCTTGGAAAGGTAAGAAACGTGCTTCCCGGGATGGAAGCCGCTTTTGTCGACTTTGGCGAGGGTAAGAACGGTGTCTTGTACGCCGGTGACGTGAACTACGACGACGCCGAGATCGAGGGCAAGGGTCGTCGCATCGAGCTGGTGATGAAGCCGGGCGACACCGTGCTGGTCCAGGTAGTCAAGGACGCTCTCGGGCACAAGGGAGCGCGTCTCACCAACCAGATCAGTCTGGCGGGCCGGTATCTCGTTCTGGCACCGAACTCGGACGTTCGTGGCATCTCACGCCGGCTCCAGGACGATGAGCGGCGCCGTCTGCGCTCGGTCATCGGCGAGGTGCGACCCAAAGGCATGGGTGTGATCGTCCGCACCGCGGCCGAGGGGGCGTCCAAGGAGGACATCCAGGCAGATATCAAACGTCTTCTCGAGATCTGGGGAGACATCGAGAACCGCACCGATGTGAAGGCCCCGGCGCTGCTCCATGCCGAGCCGCCGCTGATTCTCAGGGTGATCCGCGAGCACTTCACGGGCGAGTTCCGCAGGCTGCTCGTCGACGATCCCGAGACGTACAAGCAGGCTCTCACATACCTCGAAGGCACAGAGGCGGACCTGCTCGACAAAGTGACGATGTACGAGGACGAGCTGCCCCTGTTCGAACGGTTCCACGTCGAAGATCAGCTCCGCAAGGCACTGGACAGGAAGGTCTGGCTACCGTCGGGCGGACACGTGGTCATCGATCGTACCGAAGCCCTGACCGTAATCGATGTGAACACCGGGCGGTTTGTCGGCCGGTCCAACCTCGAAGAGACCGTGCTCCAAAACAACCTCGAGGCTGCCGAGGAGATCGCCCGACAGCTTCGGCTCCGGGACATCGGGGGCATCATCGTCATCGATTTCATCGACATGGAGATCCCCAGGAACAGGGATGCAGTCTTGCTGCGGCTGCGTGAGCACCTCGCCAAAGACAAGACGAGGACACAAGTGTTCGACGTATCGAACCTTGGTCTGGTCGAGATGACCAGGAAGAACGTCTCTGCGGGTCTCCTCGAGTCGTTCAGCGACGTTTGCCCACACTGCAACGGGCGGGGTGTGCTGCTGTACGAAGAAGCGGCTACGTCGGGTGCGCCGCTACCGGCTTCCGGCGTATCCTGAGCAGGGCTTCCGGGCGGTCACGGGGTTTTGGCGGCTCGAAACCTGTACTATCATGCGCCAACGCTCACCGACGAGTTTGTTCGCTCGCGGCGTGAGCGTGCACCGGCACAGAGCTGTCCGGGGATGCTGTCCGGAATCTCGGAGGAAATGATGTACGCGATCATCCGCGCCGGCGGAAAACAATCCAAGGTGAGTGAAGGCGACGTCCTTGACATCGAGCGTCTCAAGGAGACCGGCGATGTCAGCTTCACCCCGCTCCTAATCGTCAAGGACGACGGCACCGTCATCTCCGACGCCGAGAAGCTGAAGAAGGCCAAGGTGACCGCCGAGGTCATGGGCGAGCATCGTGGTGACAAGATCGAGGTCTTCAAGTACAAGAACAAGACCGGCTACCGCCGTCATGCGGGCCATCGCCAGACGTACACCACGATCAAGGTCAAGAAGATCACAGTGTCCGGTGGTGGCAAGAAGACCAAGGCAGCCGCCGAGGCCGCAGCCAAGGACGAAGCGCCGGCTGCCGAGGAGAAGTAGCTCATGTCCAAGACAAAATCGGGTGGCTCGACCAGGAACGGCCGCGACTCAGCGGCAAAGAGGCTGGGTCCCAAGGTGTTCGATGGTCAGGCGGTGACGGCCGGCTCGATACTGGTTCGCCAGCGGGGCACCAGGATCCATCCCGGTCCCAATGTCGGCCGGGGTGGCGACGACACCCTCTTCGCCAAGATCGACGGGGTTGTCGAGTACGGATCCCGCAAGGGCCGCCGTCAGGTGAGCGTCGTCTCCGACGGATAGCCGGAGCCGGATGGCGTCGTTTGTAGACCGGGTCGTTGTCCACGTTCGCGGTGGTTCGGGCGGCGCCGGGGTGGCTTCGTTCCAGCGCCAGAAGGGCAGACCGCGGGGCAAGCCGATCGGTGGCTCTGGTGGTGCCGGTGGGTCGGTGATCGTGGCCGCAGACCCTGAAACACCAACTCTGCTTCGTTATGCCAGGAAACCGCATTGGAAGGCGGAACCGGGCACACACGGCGAAGGCGACCTCCGTCAGGGGCGCGCCGGCAGCGATCTGGTCCTCCCTGTTCCGCTCGGCACTCTCGTTCGTGACCTCGACGGTACGCTGCTTGCCGACCTGGTCGAGCCGGGTCAGCAGATCACGATTGCCGCCGGTGGTCGGGCCGGGCGTGGCAACGTCGCCCTCATCGCTCGTAACAGGAAGGCTCCGACCTTTGCCGAGCAGGGGGAGTACGGCGAAGAGCGCTCGGTGATCCTGGAACTCAAGCTCATCGCGGACGCTGCCCTTGTTGGTTACCCCAACTCAGGGAAGTCAACGCTCATCGCACGTGTGTCGGAGGCGAAGCCCAAGATCGCCGACTACCCATTCACCACCCTGACCCCGAACCTGGGTGTCGTTTCGATCGGCGAGTACGAGTTCGTCCTGGCCGACATCCCCGGGTTGGTCGACGGAGCCGCAGATGGCAGGGGTCTCGGGCATGAATTCCTACGACATGCCGAGCGCGCCCGGGTGCTTGTGATCCTGCTCGACCCCACACCCCTCCAGATCGACTCGATCGATGAGCAGTATTTGGTGCTGTGCCGCGAGTTGGAAAAGCACTCGCCGGAGCTGGCCGCCCGCCCCCGAATCGTCGTCATCAACAAGACCGATTCCGTCGACGTCGCCGAGGATGTCGAGCTGGGTGTAGACGCCCACCGAATCTCAGGCATCACCGGGGACGGGGTCACCGCGCTGCTGTACGAGATCGGCGAGGCGGTCGCTGCCGAGCTGCGAGCCGCACCCGACCGGGCAGGCTACGAGCTGCACCGCCCGGTGCCTGCCGGCTTCACAGTGACGAGGGTCGGTGACGAGTGGGTCGTCAGCGGTAAGGCAGCCGAGCGTGCCGTGAACCTCGACGATCTCACTGCCGGTCCCGCCGCCGACTTTGCCGCAAGGAGGTTGAACCGTCTAGGAGTGGATGGGGCCCTAGCCGCTGCCGGGGCAGTTGCCGGTGACGATGTGCGTATCGGCGATATTGTGTTCACCTACCAGCCAAGGGACGATGAGGAAAGCCAGTGAGAACCAAAGCCGCAGTGGGTCGACCCGTCGTGGTCAAAGTCGGCTCGTCGAGCCTGGCCTCTCCCGGCGGAGGGATCAATCGCGACGGTCTAATCAGAACCGTTACACAGGTATCCGATCTGTGGTCGCGAGGTCATCCGACCGTGCTCGTCTCGTCCGGAGCGGTTGCCGCCGGGCTCTCGATCATGGGACTGACCCGGCGACCGGCAGATGTACCCGGTCTGCAGGCCGCCGCGGCCGTGGGGCAGGGGAAGCTCATGGAGAGCTACTCGGGCGAGTTCTCCAAGGTGGGCCTCATTGTCGGGCAGGTGCTCATCACTCGTGATGTGGTCGCAGAGCGCGGACAGTACCTGCACGCGCGAGAGGCGTTCGAGCGGATGTTGTCCCTGGGGATCGTCCCGATCGTCAACGAGAACGACACCGTGGTCGTTGACGAGTTGAAGTTTGGTGACAATGACCGGCTTGCCGCGATCGTCTCTCACCTGGTCGACGCGGCGCTACTCGTGATCCTGACCGACACCAGCGGGCTATACAGCAACGACCCCCGGCTCGATGGCAACGCTCAGCTCATCACTGCTGTGCGTGATACCGATGCAGTTCTCGATGAAATCCATCGTAACCACGGGAGGGCGGGTGCACTCGGCTCTGGTGGCGTTGCCACGAAGATCGCAGCCGCGAGGATGGCAGCGTGGTCCGGGATCCCGACGGTCATCGCAGCCGCAGAAGACGGCGCGGCGGCAGCCAAGGCTGTTGCCGGCGAGGACGTGGGGACTTGGATTGCGCCGAGGGAGAACCGGCTGTCGGCGCGCAAGCTGTGGATCGCCTTTGGGCTGCCGTCGTGGGGTCGGATCCACGTCGACCGCGGCGCAGCCAGAGCCCTGACCGAGCGGGGCGGCTCATTGCTGGCGGTCGGGGTGACCGGGGTGGACGGGGATTTCTCGATCGGCGACGCGGTGGAGGTCATCGACGCCGATGGCGGGCTCCTCGGCAAGGGATTGACCGGGCTCGGTGCGTCGATGCTCACCAAGGTTGCGGGCCGCCATACGTCCGAGGTCGGTGGCGAGGTCATACACCGTGACGACCTCGTTGTTCTTCACTGATCAGCCCGGCGCGCCACGACCTCACCATGGAGGAAGGCGAACCAGCCACTGGGCTCGTCGGCCCAACGGAGCCAGGCTCGGGCTAGATCGTCCACGTCCACGCCGTCGTGCACAGCGACGGCTCGCTCGGCAAATCGGGCGATCCGAATCCGGTCGGCCCACAGCTCTGCCCAGCGCCGACGTTGCTCGGGGGTGGTGTAGTACCACGCCGATGCCGTTGCTGTGATGTCGGTGAACCCGGCCGAGGCGACCCAATCATGGAGTCGACGCCCGGCATCCGGCTCGCCGCCGTTGTGGCGGGCGACGTCCCGGTATACCGCCAGCCACCGACCCAGCTCGGTGTAGTGGGGATGGTGGATCATCGAGCCGTAGTCGGCATCTCGAACGGCCACCAGCCCGCCGGGCCGTAGCACACGGCGAACCTCGGTCAACGCGGTGACCGGATCGGCGAGATGCTGGAGGATCTGGTGTCCGTATGCGACATCGAACGACCGGTCGGGGAACGGCAACTGGTAGACGGACGCTTGCACGTAGTCGACGTTGGGTGCCGTATGGTCAACAACGGCCACGGCCAACGCCTCGGCGTTGCTGTCGACCCCGACGACATTCCCCTTTGGTCCCACGATGGTCGCCAGGTCGGCGGTGATGGATCCCGGCCCGCAGCCAAAGTCGAGCAAATCCATGCCCACAGAGAGGTGTGGCACGAGGAACTGCGCCGAGTCGGCGACAGTTCTCCCGGCGTGCGATCGCACCACGGGAGGGCTGTGGCCGTGGGTATAGAACTCGTGACCGGACGCCATTGACGGAGCCTACCCCGACTCGACGACCCTTCCGGGTGTCGTCTGAACCGGCTACCGTTGCTGTCTATGACGGATCGATTGACCAGGCTCGAACCAGGTATGGCAGTCCTCTACGGAGGCGACAGGGTTACGCATGTGACTGCCGAATTGGCTGCCGCGTTCCAACCCGGTGACCATGTGATCGTCGTCCAATCGACCGGCGACCTGCTCCACGTGCCGGTTGATGCCCATAGGACGGCCACTAGTGCGATCGACGCCGCAGAACGTGCGTTCCATTCGTTCGGGTCAGTCGGTGACGACCAGATCAGTGCGTTCTACGAGCAGTTTGCGGCCCGGCTGGAAGACGACGTTGTGTTCGGCCCGATCGCAGCTGCGAACGAACGCGACGTTGCGGTAGCGCAAGAGCGGGGTCGTTCTGTCACCCGGCTCATTCTGTCCCCGAAGATGCGAGCCGACATGGTCGACGGTCTCCGGCTGTGGGCGCGGACCGAACCGAGTCGAGACCAGGTGGTCGACACGATCGATCACGACGGGTGGACCCTGGACCTGGTTCGCTCCGGTCTTGGTGTGGTCGCCTTCATCTTCGAGGGCCGTCCCAACGTCTTCGCCGATGCCACCGGCGTGCTTCGCAGCGGGAACGCAGTGGTGTTTCGGATCGGCTCCGATGCGCTGGGTACGGCGCGTGCCATTGTCGAGCAGGCACTCAACCCGGCGATTGCGGCGGCCGGTCTTCCGGAAGGTGTCGTGTCGCTGGTCGACAGTCCGTCGCGCGCCGCCGGCTGGGCGCTGTTTTCCGATCCCCGGCTGGCGCTGGCGGTTGCCAGAGGGTCGGGCGGTGCGGTCGGGCAACTCGGTGCGGTCGCCCGGCAGGCAGGTATCCCGGTGAGCCTGCACGGCACCGGCGGGGCATGGATCGTCGCAGGCGATAGTGCCGACCGTGATCGGTTCGCAGCTGCGGTGGAGAACTCCCTGGACCGCAAGGTCTGCAACACGCTCAACACGTGCTGCATCGTCGTGTCGCGAGCCGAGGAGCTCGTGCCGGTGTTCTTGGACGCGTTGAGCAAGGCCGGCGCCAATCGGGGCACCAATCCGAAGCTTCACTTCACAGATCAGGTGCGGGAGATGATCCCGCAAATCTGGCTCGAGGAGGTAGCGATTGCCAGGGCGGGAGGCGATGTGACCGAGGCACAGGCCGAGTGGATAGCCGAGAGTGACCTGGGGGTGGAATGGGAGTGGGAGGACAGTCCCGAGGTCACCTTGACCATCGTGCCGGACCAGGCGACTGCGGTCCGGTTGTTCAACGAGCAGAGCCCTCGCTTCGGCGCAAGCCTGATCGCGGACGTCGATGCTGAGCAGGTGTCCTTTTTTGCAAGCGTTGATTCGCCTTTTGTCGGCAACGGCTTTACCCGCTGGATCGACGGCCAGTACGCGATGAATCGTCCCGAGCTTGGCCTGTCCAACTGGCAATTTGGGCGTCTGTTCGGGCGTGCCGGAGTGCTCAGCGGCGACTCCGTCTACACGATCCGTTCCCGTGCTCGTCAGATCGATCCAGACCTGCACAGGTAGCGAATACTCGATTCAGCCCCCCTTTGCCCGACGACCCGGGAACCATTACCGTCGTTCGAGCGTCTCATCGGTGGATCGCGAAAAGAGCCCTCACAATCGCTTAATGGCGCTCGATTGCGGCCGACTAACAAGTAGCAGGAACCACCTGTCTAGTTACTCAGAGGGAGCCTTGTGTCAGCACAACGAGCGTTGATTGTCGACGACTCCGACGTCTTGCGTCGGTTGATCGAGATGTGTCTCCGCCCGGAGGGCGTCGAGCTTGCTACGGCGAGCAGCGGCAAGGAAGCGATCGACCAGGCTGCGTCGTTCCAACCCGATCTGGTGCTGCTGGACATTGGACTTCCCGACATGACTGGATGGGATGTGCTGGATGCCCTTCGACGGTCACCAATCGGTGACCACGTAAAAGTGCTCATACTCTCGGGTTACGAGGACGTCCATGCGGAGGCGAGAAACCGGGGCGCCGATGCTGCTCTGGTCAAGCCCTTCCGCAACGACGAGCTGCGTCGTGTTGTCGTCGACATGCTGGCCGCCCCCGCAGGCGAGGCCGCCTCCTAGCCACGCTCCTGGAGTTCGAGTCTCTTCCCTTCGTCGGTGCTTAGCTGTACGTTGACGCTGCGGTCGGTGGCCATAACGCAATGCTCCATCTGATACTTGCCGTTGTCCTGCTGGCGCCAATTCACGTCGAGGCAATCTCCTGTCCCGGCCTCGTGATGCCGATCGACGGCGAGATCGTGCGTCCCTACGCTCCGATCGGGCGGTATGCCGGTCATTGGGGTATCGATATCGCCGCGGCCGAGCGCTCCGCTGTTGGTGCGGCGGATGGTGGAACCGTCAGCTTCGCCGGTGAGGTGGCCGGTGTGAAGTCGGTTACGGTTGACCACGGGGGCGGTTTGCGCACCTCGTACTCCTACCTGAGCGAGATCGGGGTGCGGCGAGGGCAATGGGTGGCGGAACGTGCGACGGTCGGGTACAGCGGGCTGGATCACGAGCTCACAGCTCTTCATTTCTCAGTTCGCGTTGGCGATGTCTATCAAGATCCGCAACGCTGGCTCGGGTGTCTGTCGGTGCCCCACCCGGCACTCTCCCTCGTCCCGGTTCCGGTGCCATAGACGGCTCGTGTGAGAGGAGCCGTGGCAGCTCGCCCCGCCGGTAACCCGGCTCTCCCGGCGGCGCCCGCAAGCCGGAGCAGGCGATTCACACCGGTCATCTAAGCTGCCTTCGTGCGACGTGGCATTCTCGGCGGTACATTCGATCCTCCCCATCTTGCTCACTTGTTTGCCGGTGAAGCGGCCTACCGTGATCTACACCTCGATGTCGTGACTTTTCTTCCGGCCGGAGCCCCCTGGCAGAAGGCAGGCAGACAAGTGAGCAGCGTCGAGGACCGGTGGAACATGACGGTGCTCGCGTTGGAAGGGATCCCGTACTTCGAGGCGGATGATCGTGAGGTCAGAGGTGACGGCTGGACCTATACCGCCGAAACCCTGCGTACCTTCCCCGACGACGAGGATCTGTTCCTGATCGTCGGCGCCGACACCGCCCGTGGAATCCCCACGTGGCACGATGCAGATACGGTCCTCGAGCGGGTAACCACTGTTGTCATCCCCCGGCCGGGTGTTGATCGGGCCGATGTCGACGCCACGCTGGCCGGGAGCAGCTTCGAATGGCTGGACACCCCCGACGTCAGGCTCAGCGGTACCATGCTCCGGCGTCAGGCCGCCTCCGGGCGGAGTATCCGGTTTCTGGTCAGGGAGGCAGTGTGGCGCTACGTTGAGGACAACCAGACGTACGCCGGCAGAGTCGGGTGATCGCTCTATTATTGACGCCTCAGCAACCGAAGGGTCCTAGCCATCAGCGCCACAGCCGAAGCCATCGAAGCAGCCTTGACTGCCGCCGCTGCCATCGATGAGAAGAAGGGTCTGGGCGTTGTGCTACTGGACATGTCGGAGCTTCTCGTTGTCACAGACGTGTTTGTGATCGCAGCAGGGACATCGAACCGGCATGTCCGCACCCTGGCCGATGAGGTCGAGGCGAAGCTGGTGGTCGACCTGGGCCGTAAGCCGCTGCGGCGCGAGGGCCGTGAGTACTCGACGTGGGTGTTGCTCGATTACGGCGATATCGTTGTCCATGTCTTTGATCAGGAGACGCGGGACTACTACCAGCTCGAACGGTTGTGGGCCGATGCCCCGGCCATCGCCTTTGAACCCACAGCGTCTGAAGCCTGATACAATCCGCCGCCCATGGGGCTGTAGCTCAGCTCGGCAGAGCGCTTGCATGGCATGCAAGAAGTCAGGGGTTCAAATCCCCTCAGCTCCACGAACCCAGATCCCCCGTATTTGCGGGGGATCTTCTCGTTTAGAGCTCGAGCGACATCGGCCCCGATCTTCTGAGAGTCCGCGGAGAGTCCGCGAGAGATCGGGCTCGGGCGGCTTCCAGGGCGGCCGAGGCTTCCCGGTCGCGGCCTTCGAAGAGGTGCCCGTAGACGTCATAGGTGGTGCGGATCGAGGCGTGGCCGAGACGTCGGGAGATTACGTAGGGGTCCTCGCCGGCGGCGATGAGCAGGGCGACGTGGGTGTGGCGCAGGTCGTGATTATGCCGATGTCGGGATAAACATGATTATGCCGATGTTCGCGTTATGCCGACCTGGGCGGGGTTTGGCTGGTGAGCCGGGGTGTGTGGTGGCTGCGTGTCGGCATAATCAGAG
>Ga0214472_10001576_pt1 | contig 25347 bp, 22 predicted proteins | sample RVTome_6_FD_207662 | JGI IMG/M metagenome (GOLD analysis project Ga0214472, IMG submission 207662) | Soil microbial communities from uranium-contaminated site in the Upper Colorado River Basin, Wyoming, United States - RVT140D175 | ecosystem: Environmental > Terrestrial > Soil > Contaminated >...
TGAGGAAGAATTTCCTCCAAATAGTTTTTTTCTTGAAGAATATCCCGAATGACTTTCTGGAAAAGGTGTTCGGGAATATCTTTATGGATGGCGTCTTTTTTAATTAACTCTCTGGTTAATTTAGCCCGCAAAAGATCTCTTGCGTTCCGATCCTTTAATGGGTCAAAAATATCCTGGGGTTGTTTTTTGATTAATTGGCGAATAAGGTTATAAATCTTCATTTCTTGATTGATGGTTATTACCTCTTTCATTACATCCATCAGAGACTTGTTGTTGTTTTCTATCTCTTTTAACCCATGAAAAAGGCAATAAATTTTCCGGCGGCCAAAATCTGTGAGGTAACGGTCCTTTAAAATTTTATTGATGAAAATTTCCTTAAAGAGTTGGGGTGAGAGGTCCTGAAAAATTTTTTTATTATTATAAACGGTTCTCAGCATTTTTTCATTTACATCAATGTTTTCCATAAACACGATTTGGTTGAGGGTATTGTAGGTGGCATCGCAACGATCAAAAAAGGTAATGATGTGTCCGAGTTTTTCCAGAAACTGGGAATCATTGGTTTCCCTAGAATGGTCATCACAGGTTTTTCCGATTTCCAGTAATAACCCTTCAAATCCAAAATCTCGTTTCTCTAATGCTTCTAATTTAGCCCTCAATAAAAGGGAAATGTCCTCTTTTGTAATGGTTATGTTTTCATCGTGGGTATTCAGGAAAAGACCTTCGAGAATCTCCCGGGCGGTGGAAAGGTATTGAGGTTCATCAATTTGGGCAAGATTTTTTCCTTTTAAGAAAAGCTCATCAATGGTGAGAAAAACCTCTATGGGAATATTCTGCCGGATTCCAAGGGACCTTAGGCGGTTCAGCCTTGCAATGTCACTGGAAGTCATCTGGGGGTTTTTGGAAAGTTCTACCAGGTTCTCTTTATAGGAATCGATGAGCCGTTTGTTATGGGAGTGTTTGTAAATCACATCGATTTTGATCCGTTCCTGTTGATAAGTTGAAATTTGAAATTGGTTTCCTAAATCATCCAGGGTTACATTGTCTTTAGGATTAATCCCGTTGGTTTCTTCATAAAATTGTTTATAAGCATTGAAAAAGCTTTTATTGGCAGTATGAATAATTTTAAATAAAAAAACCGTGATGTTCGGTTTATTTAAGGTTTTAAAAATTTCATGAAGGATATTCAGGTCATCTTCCCACGCAACTGCGAGGGAATGCTTGAGCCTTTTACCCATTGTTTTTAGGAAATTTTCCTGCTGCTTTTTGGTGTCGATGGGAGTGGGGTCGTTAATAAAAAAGAAATAATTGGCAAGGGCGTTGCCATGGAGAAATATTTCATCATATGTTTGAGAACCAGTGGTCTGGTCTGTGAAGTGAATTAGGCCCATATTGGGCTCATAAATGGCACCGTTCATGACAAGTCGGTTTACTACTTCCTTCTTGATCATGTCCTTAATGGGCTGGTTGATCCCGAACATATATTCACAGAAACTCCCGCCATTTCCTTTATAATGAATGGCTTCTTTTCCGATGATAAATTCATTTCCCGGTGAAAAAAAACGGATGATCGTATCCTGGTGGGGTGAAGCGGTTTCATAAAAAAAACGTTGACTGACCTTCTCACCAGCAACGGTAGCAAAATATTCTATGGTATCGGTCACCAGACCATGTAAACGAATATCCTGGATCATATTGTGTCTTTATTCAAGTGGTGGTTGAAATAGGATATAAATCTTTCTAATTATAGCAGAAATTTTAAAGATGGCAGTTTTAGGGGACAGAGGTGAATAATTAAAAAATGGGATCCAGATTTCAGTCTGGAAAAGGCTTTTAAAAAAAAGGGGGAGGGTGCAAGGGAAGGAGTTTTTCCTGTAAATTTAGGCTATAAACATTAAGGGTAGTATCCTGAATAGGTGGATTTCTAAACCCCATTTGAAAAAGTAATATTTCTGTATTAACTTCCCCCGATTACTTCTGAACGGCATGTGGCACATAGAACTAGAAAACCGCCTCCTGTTTGAACCGGATGGGTGGGTTCATCATCCGTTCCACAGTGCTCACAAGGATGAACGGTTTTTCCGGAGCCGCCACTATTAGGGGAATCGTATGGTGTCATGGGCGCATACTATTTCTTTTTTTTTTGAAGGAGTCAAGGGGGAGAAAAAACAGTATTTAAAAAAGTTTAAAACTTACTCCGGTAAAAAAGCGGGCCTGCTGATTACAAAAAAACAGGTTTTTCCTTATTCTAATGAAAACGGAGGAGGGGGCATTCCGAAAAATGGTCTTGCAAAAAAAAATCCCCTGGGGCGTCCTGAAAAATCCAGGACTGCTAACCCCGAAGAATGGGGGGAGCCACTTGCCTAAAACCTTTGTTCGCTCCACTTCCATGGGAAAACTTTTTTTAGAAAAAGAAAGAGTGGGTTAGTTTTAGGCGGGATAAAAATTCTGGTGGAGCTGAGGGGGATCGAACCCCTGACCCCGAGACTGCCAGCCTCGTGCTCTCCCAGCTGAGCTACAGCCCCACACACGTTTTTACATTTATTTTAAAGGGAATGGTAACACTCTGGTTTGGGCCTGTCAAGAAAGGGCTTTAGCCAAGATCCAAATCTCTTCCTTTGACGGTCTTCCGGCCATCGGCTCGAGCCCGTTCGATGGCTTCCAGACAAATTTTTTCAACTTTTTGGCTTAACCCATCAATGAGTTCGGCTGAGGTATTAAAACCGGATTTTTCCCGAACAAACTTTTTAATCTTCGAGGTCACCACTAAAGCGTCTGCCATGATTTAATCTCCTTATCAGTTTGGAAATAGAACCCTTTATTGGAAAGGGGGTATTATATCCAAACCGCTAAGTGTGGACAAGAGAAATTTTTGCTTTTTTAAATTTGATTTTTCTTGAGTGTATTTGAGGTTCTCCTTTTTAAATTAATTTTTTAAGCTATTGAATTGATTAAAAATAATTATGTTTTCAATGGATATTCTTCTTTCTGAAAACAGATTTTGACTTTTTAAAATTGTGGGAGTAGCCTGGAGTGGTTTGGGTTTAGCGAAAACGGGTTCCAGGAGGTAAATAAAGAGATCGAGTCCATGGGGGGAAAGGTATACGGGACACTATGCGGTCCGTGGCCCCCATGTTTTTGTCAATATCATCGAAGCGAGCGATATTGAGGCCATGGCCCGAATTTCCGTTAATTTGGGTTCTTGACGGACGGTCCAGTTTCTGACACTGCCCGCAATCCTATTGAAAAATTTTCCCAGATTCTTCAAAAAAGGAAAAAAAACTAACGGGTACCGATTCCCCTGTAGCATGTGAAGGAAATGACCCCATTGGGATGTTTAGCAATCTGACAGAATTCCCGGAGGCCACGGCGGGCATCGTTTTCAGTTATTCCCCCATTTTGAACGATTTGTTTTACGGCGCTTTGACCGATCCGGAAAAAAAATGCCACGAAGCGGGTAAACCCTTGGGGGGACCCTTGGTTGTAATGGAAGGTGATGGGATATACCTTAATTTTGGAAAAACCGCTTTCTTTTAATAACGGGTAAAGTTTTTTTCCTACAAAGGGGTCGCCCTTGAAGGATAATTGTGTTTTATTAAAGGCATTCCAAAATCGTTTAAAAGGTTTGCTTTCCGGCCAGATGCATACCGAGTTGTTTTCCACTTCGGTCATATAAATACGTTTTTTGGGTTTAAGGACCCTTCGACATTCTTTGAGGATTATGATGGGGTGTGAAACATGTTCGAAAAACCAACAGGTGAAAATGGCATCCAAAGAAGATTTTGAGAATGGAAGTTTTCGGGCGTCTCCTTGTACCAGATTTGGGCGATTTATCCCTTGGGTTTTTAGGTAGGTTTTTGCTTCAGACAGTTGTTGTAATGAAAGATCGACTCCCAAAAGATGGATTCCTGGAAAGCGTTGATCCAGAATTCCCAACTGGGCACCAACAGCACAACCGACCTCTAAAACCTTTCCTTTTTTCGGGAAACGAATTTGTCGATAAAGCGTCTCCTTCAGATAATTTGCCTGATCAATCAGTCGTTTTCGTTCGGCGAGGCTGTACCCATGGAGGTAAGGTGCTTTCATTGATAAGGACCAGTAAAGAGGGTTGGAATAACAAACAGGAAAGGTAAAAGAGTGGCAGGTTAAAGTCAAGAATCTCTTTTTACCCCGGGTGTAAAAGATGACAAATCAAGAGGTTGCGGAGATACTTTTGAGAGTAGCGGAAATTTTGGAATGTCAGAAGGATAACCCTTACAGAGTGAGGGCTTACCGAAAGGCTGCCCATACCATTTCCAATACCAAAAAAAATATTGAGGAGATTGCCCAGGAGAAAGGATTGCAGAATTTAAATGGGATTGGAAAAGATTTGGCAAATAAAATTGAAGAAATCCTTGCTACAGGGACGTTAAACCTGGATAAGAATACCTCCGAAGGGGTTCCTGATGGGCTATCGGCTTTATTCAATGTTCCCGGGCTTCCCAAGGAGACGGCGCGATTTTTATTTTTCAAATTAAAAATCCAAACACTGAATGATTTGGAAAAGTTGGCCCGGTCCCACCTCTTACGGACTTTGCCCGGGATAACCAAGGAAAAAGAGCAAAAAATTTTAAGTGAACTGGAAAAACAGGTTTAAAAACGTAACAAGTAAAAAGGGGAATGGCCCCGGAAATTGAGAGAATATTCGGACCCAGATGGACGGTTTTTAATCGGGCATTGGTTGGTAGAGACTGTGCTGAATGATTGACTAATCTAAATGATATTTGCTATGGTTTAGAAGTATTATCAATGAGGAGAGGCCTAGGTGGATCGAAGAAGGGGAGACCGTCGGGATGGCCTAGACCGTCGGATTATGGGAAATGTCAATGATGGAAAAATAGAAAGGCGAAAACGAGAGCAAAGAGAGGGAGAGAGAAGAAGTTCCGAGCGAAGAAGGAACCTTAGATATAATTTTGGCCATTCTTAGATGTCATTATTCCATTCAAATTTTTTATCCATGCAAAAAGGAGGGTAAGGTGTGTCCGTATCTGCATTTATTTTGGTAGATGTTACCGGTAATCATACCAAAAGTGCTTTTAAAACCATGACACGGATTGAGGGGGTAAAATCGGTTTACGCGGTTACAGGTTCCCATGATATTATCGCCTATATCGAAGCAGGGTCAGTTGAAGAGCTGAGCGATACGGTTATATCAAAAATCCGAGGGGTGGACGGTGTTACCAAAACCATAACCAGTATTGTCCTCAATTTAAGTTCCCCACCAACAACGGGTCCTTCAGGAGCTTAGTTTTAAACACCTGGTCTTAATTTTTATCGACCGGTTTATTGGGTTTCTCAGGTTGGATTTTCCCCTTATTTTACCCCATTGAGTCTTTTCCAAAAGGTAGAAAGCCTTCCGGAAGAAACTTCCATATCTTCCTTGGGTTCTCCCCCAATGATTGTGACCGGATTTAAAAGTTTCTCCTTTCCTTCCAATAAAAGACTAAAAAGAGCGGGGACCACAAAAAGTGTAAAAATCGTTGAAACCAAAAGCCCTCCTAAAACCACGCTCCCAATTCCCCGATAAAGCTCTGAGCCGGAACCAGAGAAAATGACCAATGGGGAGAGGCCAAACAGCGTGGTGAGGACGCTCATAAAAATTGGCCGAACACGACTTCGAACCGATTCACGGACCGCTTCTCTTAAGGGAAGTTGGTGGTCACGGATATTATTAAGGGATTGGTGCACCAGAAGGATGGCATTATTTACGACAATTCCGATTAGAATCACAAAACCCAACATGGTCAACACATCCATGGGTTGATAGGTGAAGATATTGACCGCGTGTAAACCAAGAAATCCGCCGACGATGGAAAGAGGAACAGAAAACATTATGACAAAAGGGTAAAGGAAACTTTCAAAAAGAGAAGCCATGAGTAAATAGGTAATCAGCAGCGCCAGCAAAAAATTCCATTTAAACGCATGAAAGGTTTTGGTAAGGTCATCAACCGTCCCTGCCAACCTCACACGGTTTAAACCTCCGATTTGCCCGCTTTCAAACATTGGCGCTACAATTTCTTTTTGAATCATTTCCATAGCTTTTTCGAGGGGAATTTGCTCCGGGGGAATTACCTGAAGGGTAATAGCCCGGACCCGTTCGATATGATTAACCTGCTCCGGCCCGGTGATTAAACGGATGTCCGCCACCGATCCCAGGGTGACCAGTTTTCCTCCCGGGGTATAAATTGGTAATTGTTCCAGGTCCTGGATTCGATTGGCATAAATATCCTTTCCCCTAAGCGTTAGATCAATTTCTTCTCCCTCAAATTTATAATTGCTGACCTTTGCCCCATCCACCAGGGCGTTGACCATAAAACCTAATTCTTGATTAGACAGCTGCAATTCGGCGGTCCTCTCCCGATCGGGTTTGACCTGAATTTCGGGGTTTCCCAAATCAAGACTGGGGATTGGACGAATTTGGGATCCCGGAATGAGGGGGCTAATTTGCCCAAACAGTTGTTGACCAAGCCCTACCAGCTCCTCCAATTTCGGCCCGGTAATTTCCACATCAATGGATCGCCCTCCAGCAATTCCCCGGCTAAAAAGGCTGGGTTGGGTGATAATGCCGAAGGTCCCTGGAAGGGGAGAAATGGCTTTTTGCAATACTGGAATCAGTTCTTTTACACGGAGAGGATCGTCCGCAATGGCACCCATAAAAACCATCCGTCCCCGGGCCACATAAAAGAAGTTGGTTATACTGGGGGCTCCCAAATTTTTTGCTTCTGCTGAGCCAGGTTCGGCTTCCCAATAGGGCCTGAGGTTATTTTCAATAACTTCTCCCATGTGTGTCAGTTCAACCAGATTGTAGCCCGGAGGAGGAAACAAAATGCCAAAAATCAGGTTTCGGTTTCCTTCTGGAAGGTATTCCGCTTTTGGGATTAAAAGCCATGCTCCCACAAAGGAAAGAACGGTAAAAAAAATCACTATGGACAGCCGGTGGAAAACGCTTCCAGAAATAAAAAAGGTTGTGTTAGCGAGCCAATCCCGAAAACCCTCTGCCGTGTGGAAAGGGTTTAAATTTTTTTTTCCTTCAGAGAGGGTTGAATCCGTTTCCTGTGTTTTATCCGGAAGGGAAGGTTTATTGGCTTTCAAAATTCTAGAGGAAAGGCTGGGGATTACGGTAATGGCTACGATTAAACTTAATCCCACTCCTGCCGCGATGGCCAGGGCAATATCCCGAAAGAGCTGTCCCGCCTGCTCTTCGATAAAAAAAATGGGGATAAACACCGCCATGGTCGTCAGGGTGCTGGCCAAAACCGCACCCCATACCTCTACAGTTCCATCGTAGGCTGCTTGTGTTCCTGATTTTCCCATTTCCCGATGGCGGAAAATATTTTCCAGAACCACAACGGCATTATCCACAACCATCCCTGCGGCAAACGTCATTCCTGCAAGGCTGACCACATTGAGGTTACGGCCCAACAGTTGTAAAAATATAAAGGTCCCAATCACACTAATGGGAATCGCAACCGCAATCACCAGGGTACTGCTCCAGTTCCGTAAAAATATCAGAAGAATGAAAACCGCAAGCAAACCGCCAATAACCAGATTTTTCTGGACCAGGGTAAGGGAACTTTTAACATAATCGGTTTCATCATAAACCTGATAAATTTGAAAACCCCTTTCTCTAAGAATACCTTCGTTTAATTCTTTAACTGCCTTTTTCAGACCGGCCATGGTGTCCAACACATTGGCTCCAGTGGCCCTCTGGGCATTGATGGCAATGGCCGGATTTCCCCGCTGTCGAACAACAAAGTCCGCATCTCGATAGCCCAGTTCAATTTCGGCCACATCCCGAACATAAACGGGGTTCCCATTTCGTGATGTAATAATGATGTTTTCGATATCTTTCGGGCTGGTATATTCCCCGACGGTTCTCACCAAATACCTGCGTTTTCCTTCATCAAATTTACCTGCGCTAATATTCCGGTTTTCCCTATCGAGGGCTTGTCCCATTTCCAACAGGGTGATTTCCCGGGCAGCTAATTTGATTGGATCCACAAGGATTTGAAGCTCCCGGTCCTGTCCTCCAAAAACATTGCTGGTGGCCACCCCTGGGACCCGCTCAAATCTGGGTTTGATATAATCTTCGGCAAAGTCACGCTGGGTATAAATATTAATGGGGTTGTTATCCAAGGGACGAAATATGAACCAACCCATGGCGTTGGTACGGGGATTAACATTATAGATAATGGGTTCATCCGCATCGGTGGGATACTCCTGTACCTGATTCAGTCGGTTGGATACCTTGAGGAGGGAGGAGTCGATATTGGTTCCAGCAGGGAATTCCAGAGTAATAGAGCCTTGACCATCGGTACTTTCACTGGTCATTTTTTCCAGGCCATCCACGTTTTTCAGCTGTTTTTCCTGTTCCTCTACAATTTCACGCTCGACTTCCTGAGGGCTTCCTCCGGGCCAGCGGGTTTCAACCGTTATTTCCGGCTTTTCAACGTTAGGGGTTAATTGGATAGGAAGCTTAAAAAGAGAGACGATCCCAAAGAGAACCACCATGAGAACGCCAACGGTGACACTCACCGGGTATTGAATGGCAAATTCAACAAGCTTCATTCGACGCATGAATGGGTTACTCCATCACGTTTACTTCTTGGCCGGGGCGAAGCCGTTCGTTTCCCCGGATGACCACCTTTTGACCTATATTTAAAGGGCCTTGAACTTCAACCCAGTTGTTAACCATTAGACCCGTTTTAATGTTTACGGGTGAAACGGTCCATCCTTTCTCCGTTTTGTTTGCAATAAAGACGAGGGTTTGACCCCCTTTAATAACCAGAGCATCTTTTGGAACCGTGAGGGTTTGAACGGGGGGACCAACGGGAAGGGAAACCCGGGCTAATAATCCGCTTTTTAATTCTCCTTTTTTATTTTCAAGCTCAATTTTGATCGGGAAGGTCCTGGATTCTAGATCCGCCTTTGAAATTATGGAAAATATTTTCCCTGAAAATGGACGGTCCGGAAGGGCATCCAATGATACCTGGACGTTTTCTCCCACCCGAATGTTTCGAATATATTTTTCTGGGAGGCCCACAATGATTCGTACATGGGAAAGATCAATGATTTCTGCAACGGCCCCTCCCTTTGAAAGCCATTCCCCGATTTGGGTGTGGGTTTGAGTAATTTCACCATCATAGGGGGCAATAATTTTAGATTTTTTTATTTGGTCTTTGAGCTGATCCATCTCAGCTTGGTGCTGACTAATTTTTTGGGCCCAAGCTTCTGCCTCCGCTTCACCATCTTGAAGGACTTTCTCAGAAAGGACTTTTTCAAAAAATAAACGTTTGGACCGTTCCAAATCAGAATCGGCTCGTTGATACCTGGCCTGGGCCTCATTTCTTTGGGCCTCAACCACCCGGAGTTGAATTTCAAGGGTGTCGGTGCGCAAAGATGCAAAAAGATCTCCCTTGCGAACCGAGGTTCCTTCTTCGATTGGGAAAGATTCAACCAAACCCTCTACCTCGCTGGCCACAACACTTTGGGTTCGTGGTTCTACGGTTCCAACCAAAGTTAACGGTTGAACGAGTGTTTGTTGAGTGACCTCTGCCACTTTGACAGGGGTTGGAGGAAATTTTCCTTGGGCAAAAAGAGGAGGGGATTCGAACAATAGAAAAAAGAAAAGAAAGAAGGAGGTGAGTAAAATATCTCTTTTGATTCGAATATCAATTGTAAAGAACCTCATTTTCTCAATGATAAAGAATACTTTTCTTCAAAGCAACCATTGAGTTTACAGAAAAGTGAAATAAGCCGATTCGTTGGCCTCCATTCCCTTTGACAGTTTCTCCCATTAAGGGTACTTTATGAAAATATAAAATAAATCACTCTTGTCCAAAAACGGTTTTAGGAAGTCATTGAAAAAGTCCTCCTGATGGGGCACCATTAGTTTTAGAGTTTGGATGAGATCTAAAAACTAACGGAAACTCACAAAAGGAGGACGTCCTATGGTACGTCATGCGAGTCTTTTTGGTCAACTGATTGCCCTGTTTAAGCGCAATGAATTCTACCGTCTGGTTATCAAACACAAAGCAGAATCTTATGCGAAGGGATTTCATTGCTGGGATCATTTTGTCGCCATGCTTTTTTGCCAATTAGCCCAAGCCAAAAGCCTCAGAGAGATTTGTGGTGGATTGGCTTGCTGTCTGGGCAAGCTTCGGCATCTGGGGATGAACAACGCTCCCAATAAATCCACTCTCTCTTATGCCAATACCCATAGGCCCTGGTAGCTGTTTCGTGATCTGTTCTATGAAACTCTGGATACGTGCAAACACGCCGTACCCGCCAAGCGCAAGTTTCGATTCAAAAACAAATTGCTCTCCCTGGATAGCAGCACGATCTCCCTTTGCTTATCCCTGTTTCCCTGGGCTGAGTTCCGGCGTACAAAGGGTGCTATCAAACTGCACCTGCTTTTGGATCATGACGGATATCTGCCCACCTAGGTCTATCTGTCCAATGGGAAACAGCACGACGTCACCCTAGCTCGTCAAGTGCCTCTGGCCCCAGGCTCTATTGTGACCATGGATCGTGGATACAACGATTACAAACTGTTCTGCATGTAGACCCGCAGCGGCATCTTCTTTGTCACACGCCTAAAAGACAATGCCGACTATACGGTGATGGAGCATCGAGGCATCCCTCAAAACCGCAATATCCTCTCTGATCAACTCATCGTTTTTACTGGTTACCAGGCTCAAAAACACTGTCCTCAAACCTTCCGAAAGGTTGTGGTATGGGATCAGGAAAATGAGCGGGAGATCGTGCTTCTGACCAACCACATGAAGTTCGAGGCGAGCACGATCTCGGCGATCTATAAAGAGCGCTGGCCGATCGAACTGTTCTTCAAGGCGCTCAAACAAAATCTGAAGGTGAAGACATTTGTCGGGACCAGCCAGAACGCTCTGTATATCCAGATTTGGACAGCACTGCTAGCCATGCTGCTGATCAAGTATCTGCGTTCCAATCAAAGCTTGGATGGTCGCTATCGAATCTGGTCCCTTTCTCCGCTGGAACCTGTTTACTTATCGTGACTTATGGGAATGGATCGATAATCCATTTGACGTCTTACCCTTGGGAGCGCAGCCTGTCCAATATCACTTTCCGTTTCCCGCTCTTGGACAGCATAACGGGATCGTAACAACCTAAATGTGGGGAAGGCCGTTTATGGGGTATAACTCCTTGATTTCTCAACACTCAATTTGCAACTTTTAGATTATTTTGGACAGCAATGAATTTTTATATTGTGTTGGATCAGTTTTTTTTTAAGATCTTCCGCGTTTTTAAATAAAACCCCATGGATTCCCAAATTTTTGGCTCCTTGAACATTGAGGGGGGAATCATCAATGAAGAGAACCTGCTCAGAAGAAACCCCCGCTTTTTGAAGGGCAAACTGATAGATCTCTGGAGATGGTTTTAGATGCCCTACCTTATAAGACAAGATGGTCTGGTCCATTTTTTTAAGTACCGGAATGGATTTTTTAAGAAAGTTGTAGTGGAGTGGGTTTGTGTTGGATAAAAGAAAAAGGCGATAACGAGGTCTTAGATATTCGATCAACTGGGTTACTTTTACGTTTTCTTTAAAACTGGTATTCCACCTCATATTAAAGTCATCAAAAGAAATATCTAATTCAAAGGTGCTTTTGGCTATTTCAAAAAATTCTTGAGGGGAGTATTTCCCCTCATCAAAAGCTTTTGTGAGAGGTTCATTGTTATCAAAAACCTCCGATAATAATAGCTCCGGGGTTTGAAACCGGGGATGTTTTGATTTTTCGGCAAGGGCCGCCGCAATTTCGAAATGAGAAAGGTCAACAATTACCTTTCCGAGGTCAAATATGATTACAGAAACGGGTTTCAAGGGCCCCCTAGAGTTCTTCGACGATCTGTTTGGTTTTTGTGAATTCTAGTGTTCTTTCTTCTTTTTATAAGAATTGGATGAAAGGGTCAACCGGAAATGAGAAATGGGATGATTTCGGATCCCCTTCTGGGTTAATCATTAAATGATGGAAGGTTCTTCCCGCTCCAACCCTAATTATTGAATTAAAGGAGAGACCTACCGGTTTTCCCGAAGTCCCTAATCAGAGAAAGGCGTGTTGACCTTAATTCATTCATTTCTTTGATTTTTTTCAGTATTTTTGCGAATTTCTTCCTTGACAGAAAAATAAGGGCATGATAATTTAGCACCCTCTTTGGTTTAATAAAATAGGGTTTATAAAAAAGGGAAAATCAAAAGGAGAGTTTATGCAGAAAAGGTATCTTTTAGCCCCAGGTCCCACTGCGGTACCTTCCGAAGTATTAATGGCGATGTCACGTCCCATGATTCACCACCGATCAGCTGATTTTGAACCGGTGGTGGCCTCCGTCCGGGAAGACCTGAAATGGATTTTTCAAACCACACAGGATGTGATGATTATTGCTTCCAGCGGAACCGGGGGAATGGAGGCTGCTGTGTCTAATTTTCTCTCCCCCGGTGAAAAAGCCATTACTATTAATGGGGGAAAGTTTGGTGAGCGCTGGACCAAGCTTTGCAAAGCCTATGGGATTCAACCGCAAGAAATTAAAGTTGAATGGGGGCGGGCGGTTGACCCCAACCAAGTTTCTGAGCTGTTAAAAAAAGACCCTTCGATCAAGGCGGTTTTTGTTCAGGCCAGTGAGAGTTCCACTGGGGTTGCCCATGATGTGAGAAAATTGGGGGAAATGGTCAAAGGGTATCCTGATACTATCTTAGTGGTTGATGCGGTTTCTGCTTTAGGGGTCTTTGACCTGAAAACCGATGCGTGGGGCCTCGATGTGGTAATTTCCGGGTCCCAAAAAGCATTGATGCTTCCTCCGGGACTGGCTTTTGTCAGCGCCAGTGAAAAAGCCTGGCAGAAACTTGAGAATGCGAAATCCCCCCGGTTTTATTTTGACCTTAAACGGGAACGGGATAATTTGAAAAAGAACACCACTGCTTATACACCTGCTATATCCTTGATTTTGGGTTTGCAAGAGGCTTTTCGAATGATAAAACCTGAAGGGCTGCAGGGGGTTTTTGACCGTCACCAGCGCCTTGCCCATGCCACCCGGGAAGCCATGAAATCCTTGGGTTTGGAACTTCTGCCAAAAGAATCCCCCAGCAATGCATTAACCGCCGTTATGGCCCCTACAGGATATGACGGCCAAACTATTTACAAAAACCTGAGAGACCAGTATGGCATTACCTCCGCGGGGGGACAGGACCATCTAAAAGGGGAGATCTTTCGGATTTCTCACATGGGTTATGCGGATACCTTTGATGTCATCACGGCAGTGGCGGCAACTGAAATGGTTTTAAAAGGAATGGGCCATCCCTTGAAGTTAGGCACTGGAGTCGGGGTCGCTCAAGAATTACTTCTTAAAAAATAAAACACGATTAAATGGGGAATAAACATTGAAAGTATTGGTAAGTGATAAAATATCTGGAAAAGGAATCGAGATTTTAAAATCGGGGGGCCTTGACGTCCAGGTCAAAACCGGAATGACCCCGGAAGAATTAATTAAAGAAGTGGAGAATTATGAAGGGCTAATTATTCGCAGTGGTACCAAGGTAACTGAGAAAGTCATCCAAGCGGCTAAGCGATTGAAGGTGATTGGGCGAGCGGGTTCGGGCCTCGATAATGTGGATTTAAATGCGGCCACTAAAAGAGGTGTGGTGGTCATGAATACACCCGGGGGTAACAATGTAACCACCGCTGAGCATACCATTACCCTTTTATTGGCCATGGCCCGTAAAGTCCCCCAGGCAACCGCTTCCATTAAAGAAGGTAAATGGGAGAAAAATAAGTTTTCGGGGGTAGAAGTATACAACAAAACCATCGGTATTATCGGTTTAGGACAAATAGGTTCCTATGTGGCAAAGCTAGCTCAAGGGTTAATGATGCATGTGATCGGAAATGATCCTTACCTCTCCCAGGAAAATGCGGGAAAATTAGGAGTCGAATTGGTTGATCTACCTGATCTGTACCGGAGATCAGATTTTATTACCGTTCATGTTCCGATGACACCTGATACTAAAAATTTAATTTCCGCCAAAACCATTGCTCAGATGAAAGAGGGTGTTCGAATCATCAACTGTTCCCGTGGGGGAATTGTGAATGAGCAAGACCTCTATGATGCGTTGCTTAATAAAAAGGTAGCCGGTGCCGCCTTGGATGTTTTTGAAAAGGAACCCGTGGATCCGAAGCATCCCTTGTTGGGATTGGATAATATTATTTTCACGCCTCATCTGGGGGCCTCCACCACGGAGGCTCAAGAGAATGTTGCGCTAGCGGTGGCAGAACAGGTGGTGGATTACCTTCAAAAGGGTTTAATTCGAAATGCGGTTAATATTCCTTCGGTTTCAGCAGAAATTCTTCCCGTGATTCAGCCTTTTTTAACCTTATCCGAAAAAATGGGATCGTTTTTGGCGCAAATTTACGAAGGGGGTTTGGAAAGGATCACCATTGAATACAAAGGAGAGGTGGCTAATCTGGCCCTGGGCCCTATGAGTGTCGCCGTCCTGAAAGGGATTTTAAACCCTATTTTGGAGGAACCGATTAATGAGGTTAATGCCCCGGTGGTGGCCAAGGAACGGGGAATTGAGGTAAAAGAAATTAAGACAACCGATTCCGGAAATTTTTCGAGTCTTATTGTTTTAAAGGTGAAATCGGGGGGACAGGTTGCCTCTTTGGCAGGGACCCTCTCCAGTAAGAAAGAACCACGGATCGTTAGTATTAATGGGTTTGAATTGGAGGTTGCTCCCGGGGGTCATATGCTTATGTTGAGCAATGATGATAAACCTGGTGTGATTGGAAGTTTGGGAACACTTTTGGGCGATAACCAGGTCAATGTTGCGAGTATGCAATTAGGAAGAGAACGGTCGGGGGGAAAGGCCATTTCGGTTGTGGGGATTGATTCTCCTGCAAGCCGAGATCTTCTGGATAAAATTAAAAAACTTCCTCACATTCTTTCAGTGAAACAGATTCAATTATGATTTGCCCTAATTCTCTAATTAAAAGACTGGTGTTTTCCAGGTTAACATCAAGGAATTGATGTCCCCAAGTTTTGGGGTTTCTTACTTCCTCCCCTTAAACCTCAACAAAGTCGTCCTCCAACTTTTTTTGTGGAAAAGATGAATTCATCTCAGCAAATGGAAAAAGCCATGATTCCCCAGGGTGTGGCCACATTTCTTCCTGAGGCTGCCTACCTTAAAAGGGTGATCGAGCGTGAAATATTGACCATTTTTTTTCGATGGGGTTATCAAGAAATTATTACCCCAATTTTTGAATACCTGGATGTGGTCTCCGTGGGGATCGAGGAAGGGGTGCTTGAGAAGGGGTATAAAATTGTGGACCGGGCCAATGGCCGGGTCATGATCCTCCGGCCCGATGTGACGCCACAAGTGGCACGGATGGTCGCCATGCTTTTTTCGGAACACCCCAAACCCCTTCGGCTTTGCTACCGGGAAAACGTATTTCGACATGAGGGAGAACATGAGGGAAGAGAGCGGGAGGTTTTTCAAGTTGGGGGTGAACTCATTGGCCTTTCGGGACCTGAAGCGGATGCGGAAATGATCGGGATTGCAGTTCAATCTCTCACCCGCCTGGGGTTATCCGATTTTAAAGTGATTTTGGGTCAGATTGAAATTTCAAGAAATTTTATTGAGAAAACCGGTCTAAGTAAGGATGGAAAGAAACAACTTCAGGAAGCGTTAATTAAAAAAGACGTGGGAGTCGTCAAAGGGATTCTTAAAAGTTCCAAAATGTCTAAAAAGGAGCAAAAAAAATTTCTGGAATTAGTGGGTCTAATTGGTGGTGAAAAAGTTTTGAAAGAAGCCGCTGGTTTGATTTCCAACCCAACATCCCGAAAAGCGTTGAAAAATCTGGGAGATGTTTTTTCCCTGTTAAAATACCATGGGGTGGAAGATCGTGTAATGATAGATTTAGGAGAAATTAGGGGGCTGGAATACTATACTGGCGTTTTTTATGAAGTTTTTGCTGAAGGAGTTGGTTATGAGATTGGGAGAGGGGGGAGGTATGACAATCTCATTGCCAAGTTTGGTTCTGCTTATCCCTCGACTGGGTTTGCTTTCGACCTGGAGCGGTTGGAACTTGCTTTGGAGTGTCAGGGACGCCATCTTCCCTTTTCCACCGCGGATCTTTTGTTTGCAGGGCCAAGGAAACACATAAATCAAATCATCCTTGCTGCCCGGAAATTGAGAAACCAGGGTTACAGGGTGATCCACCGTGTTTGCGATGGGGAATCCCATTCCGTTCTTCGCTCTTATGCCCAGTCCATGGGAATTCCAGGAATCTTGTTGGTGGAAGGAGAGAAGGAACCCAAACTGGTTATTGTGAATACAGAATCGGGTAAAAAAAGAAAAGGTTCCTTAAAAGAAATCGGTATTTTAAAAGGGAAGACCTTTTGGAAATAAAAGGCATTTTCAGGAATGATGTCCTACGGGCAAGCCCATTTCCTTTTTGGTCCACCATCCGATACAACTACCTCGGATTTGGTGAAAAAATTTTAACCCCCCCAAAAAAGGTTTTTTTTGTACTACCCGATGGGGATTTATAAAGTGAGCAAGGTGTGGAAAAAGGAGAGGCTTCCTCGGATCTTGTAGGGGGAAGGAGCAAACCAAGTCCCTATAAAAAGAAGGGCGGCGCTAAGGTGAGCACAATGGATATTTCAGTTCGAAAAGTTCCCCCTCAAAACCTTGAAGCGGAGGAATCTGTTTTGGGGTCGATTCTCCTTCATAATGAAGCCTTAAATAAGGTTTTAGAAATCATGACCGGGGATGATTTCTATAAAGAATCTCACCGTAAAATTTTTTCGGCTATTGTTGATCTGGATGAGCAAAATGAACCGATCGATATAATAACATTAACGGATTTCTTGAGAGGAAAAAATGAATTGGAAGAAGTCGGGGGGGCTGCTTTTTTAACTTCCCTGGTGAATTCAGTTCCCACGGCAGCCAATGTCAAATATTATTCGAAAATTGTTCATGAACGTGCCCTTCTTCGAAATCTGATTAATGTGGCAACTGAAATTGTTACTTCTGGGTATGAGACCACCGGCCAGGTAGATGAATTATTAGATTTTGCGGAAAGTCGTATTTTTGGCATCTCGGAGAAAAAAGTGAAGCCTTCTTTTTTCCCTGTCAAGGATATCGTAAAGGAAAGCTTTGAAACCATTGAACGGCTTTATGACAAAAAAGAGCGAATTACGGGAATTCCAACGGGTTTTAAAGATTTGGATGATATAACCTCAGGATTTCAACCCGGTGATCTCATTGTGATTGCGGGAAGGCCCTCTATGGGTAAAACCGCCTTTTCATTGGGGATTGCCCAAAATACCGCAATTATTCATCGTCACACAGTTGCTATTTTTAGTTTAGAGATGGCTAAGGAACAATTGGTTTTGAGGATGCTTTGCTCAGAATCCCGCGTTGATTCCCATAAACTTCGGTCAGGTTATTTAGGAAAGAACGATTGGCCTTTATTGACCGCCGCTGCAGGGACTCTAACGGAAGCCCCTATTTTTATCGATGATTCCCCGGCCATTTCCATTCTTGAAATGCGGGCCAAGGCCCGGCGGTTAAAAGCGGAGCATGGTCTTTCCATGATCATTGTGGATTACCTTCAGCTGATGCGGGGGAGGGGAAATTCCGATAAACGGGAGCAGGAGATTTCGGATATTTCCCGTTCACTTAAGGCTTTGGCCAAAGAGCTTCGGGTTCCTGTGATTGCCCTATCCCAGTTAAGCCGTGCAGTAGAAACCCGGGGAGGGGAAAGGAAGCCCATATTGGCTGATTTACGAGAATCTGGAGCCATTGAACAAGATGCGGATGTTGTGATTTTTATTTATCGAAAAGAGGTGTATGATTCCTCTGAGGCAAATAAAGGGTTGGCTGAAATTATGATCAGCAAACAAAGGAATGGTCCAGTTGGAAGTGTGATGCTGACCTTCCGAGACCGCTATACCCGTTTTGAGGATTTTTCGGATCGGGATATTCTCTGAGGAATTTGACCCTTTGAAAGCTTAAAAATATAATTAAAAAAATATCCAAGCCATTGGAGAGAAGGTATGTTTGGAATTGGGATTCCCGAACTGATTGTTATTCTTGTTATTATTCTAATCATCTTTGGGGTTGGGAAACTTCCAGAGATCGGACAGGGATTGGGAAAGGCTATTAAGGGCTTTAAGAAAGGGGTTACGGAAAACGAGGAGGTGGATGAAACTAAAAAAGACCCAAGGGATTGAGCCAGAACCCCTGAGAAAATAAATATCATTTTTTTTGATTTTTCACACTTTTTTCCCCTTCAAACATAGAAATTTTATCCTTCCAAGGTTCCCATCATTATTAACTGCATTCCTTGACTCCTGCTTATTTGTTGTTTAATATGTTTATAAGTATTTGTTTTTTCCAATTCTTTTGGGTTGGATCTTATCTCGGGGGTTTTTAAGTGAAAGCGCCTTTTTTTTCCGTTTTTTTATTAGCCCTATTTCTTTCATCGTGTTCATCTCCTCTATTAATTTCCAAACCTGATCAGGCCCCCCCGCCCATTTCCGCGGGGAATGTGGTTCCACCCCAAGAACCACAGACTTACAAAACTTCTAATCCAATGGCCTATTACTATTTTATAAATGGATACATGGCTGAGATAAATAATGAGAAACAATTGGCTTTTGAATCCTATCGAAATGCCCTGTCTTTTGATGAGAGTTCCGTAACCCTTTTAACACGGTTGAGTGAAATTGCTTTTGAATTAGGAAAGGTTTCCGAAGCCAAAGAATTTGCCAATGCCCTTCTGGCAATGGAAAAAGACCATCTTCCCACTTTAACCCTTTTGGCTGAATTAGAGGCAAAAACCCACCAGATCGATGAAGCAATTTATTTGTATGAAAAGGTCATTGGTTTACAGCCTAATGAGTTAGATAATTATCTCAGGTTAGGGGCTTTGTACACTTCTTTGGACCGGTTTGAAGAGGCTGAGGAGGTCATACAGAGGGGAATCTCCATTGATCCAAAGTTTCCTTTAGGGTATTTCTATTTGGGGCGCATTGCAGGAGAGAATAAAGATTATGATAAAGCCCTTGGATTTTTTAAAAAAGCCATTATTCTCCAGGAAGGATTTGAGCCGGCTTATTTGGGAATGGGGGCCATTTATGAGCTTCAGGGAAAAAACCAAAAAGTAATAGAGCTCTATGGAAAATTTTTGGATAAAATAAACCCGATGAATCGGAATATTAGGGGAAGGTTAATCGATTTTCTTTGGAAGAAAAGGGCCTATGAAGATGCTGAGCGGCAATTACTAACCCTTTTGCGTTTTTTTCCAAGTGATTTGGATGGCCATTTTAAATTGGGGCTATTATACGCTGAAATGGAAAAATATCCTGAGGCTCAGGAAAGGTTGCTCTTGGTAAAACGTTTACGTCCCAATGAAGTGAGGGTGCTGGAGTCATTGGCCTTTCTATACGAACGGATGGGGGTTTTGGATAAAGCGGAAGCCCAATACAAGGAAATGATTGAAAATAACAAAAAAAATTCGGATGGTTATATATATCTGGGAAATCTTTACACCCGAATGAAAAAAGGGGATCAGGCAATAGAAATATTAGCGGAAGCTTCAAAAATTGATCCGGATCGTCCCGACATTTATTTAATCCGGGGACATGCCTTTTCTCAATTGGAACGCTTCGAGGAGGCGGCGGAATCCTTTGGAATAGGAATTGAAAAAGATCCCAAAAACCCGGACTTTTATTTTCAATTGGGAACCACTTATGATAAATTAAACCGTTTTGAAAATGTTATTGCATCAATGGAAAAGGCCATTGAATTAAACCCGAAACATTCCATGGCTTTAAATTACTTGGGGTATAGTTTTGCCGATCGGGGAATTCGTTTAGATGAAGCGGTGGATTTAATTAAAAGAGCTCTTGAGGTTCGTCCGGATGATGGGTATTACATTGATAGTCTGGGATGGGCATATTATAAGCAGGGAAATCTGAAAGAGGCACTGAAGGAACTTAAGAGAGCGGTTGATTTGGTTCCGGACGATCCGGTTCTACGAGAACATTTGGGTGACATTTATTTGGGAATTCGCAAAGGGGAAAAAGCAAAGGATGAATGGCTCAAGTCCCTGGAAATTGATCCCTCTAATGAAAAGTTGATGGATAAGTACCAAGGGGCGGGTTTTGGTGATCCTCGACAGGAGGAGAGATTAGAAAGAGCCTTGAAACAGAAAAATGGAAAAAAGGAGGGAGAAACCCAACAATTGATGCGTCTTCATTAAAACCATCGGAAAACCTTCTACACCATGGGCCTTCGGAAAAATAGAAGTACCGTATTTCCCACCTTTAATCCATCTTGATCCTTTAAAAAATCTTCTTTATTAATTTGGTTGTTCAGCATGGTGTCATTGTCATTCGCCAGATCTTTTACAATTGGGGTTTCATGAAAGCATTCAATTGTACAATGTTGTCTGGACACCTCAGGATCATTAGGAAAAATATCACAATTTTTTCTTCCCATCGTTACCTTTTCCTTAGTAATTTGAATTTCCTCTGACAATTTTCACAAAGTGTTTTTTTATGGAGGGCCTCCCATTTCTTGAAGGATTTTCCTGGCCCGTTCGGCCCGTGGAGCGTTGGGCGCGAGTGAGACGGCCTTAGAGAATTCATCGCCGGCCAGAGAGAGGAGGTTTTTTTCATAATAGAGGAACCCCAGATCGTAATGTAAAAGGGGATCATTGGGAAATGTACTGGAGGCCTCCGAAAAGATACGTAGGGCGGAATCTTTGTCGTTACGGTTTAAATATACGGTACCCAATAAATGGTAAGCGTTTGAAGAATTGGGGGTGATTTCAATGATTCGACGGAGTTTTCTTTCCATGGTATCTAAATCCCCTTGATTGTAAGCCAGTTTGACCTCTTCGAAAAGTTCTTGAACCTTGTGTTGGGAGAGAGTCCGTAAGTGTTGTCCTGGCCTTTGAATCTGTTTAGGGGATAAAAGGTTTTTCCCATCCGGGTTTGTCTTAGAGAAGGTTGGGGGAAAGTGATTAGGGCTTTCCTGGCCCTGGTCCTTTTCTTGAGGTCGGTTTTGGGAAAGAAAATCCTCCTTGTTATGGGGAATTGGAGCGGATAAGGCGCTTGGTGGGGGTGAAACCTGGGGCATATGGGGAGATGAGGTTGAAGAAAGAGAAACCGTTTTTAAACGATCCAACGGAAAATTTTTATCGGGTGGAAGGGTGGGAACGGTTTTATTTCCCCCACCCAAAAAAGAAACCTTAAGGCGCTGGAGTATTTTCTGGGTTTTTTCAATCAATGGAAAATGATTTGAAGCCTTTTTCATGAAATTGGGATTATAAAGGGAGGAAATGTAAACAGAGAGTAGAAGGAAAATAAAAGAAAAAAGAAAAGTTTTTAAAACGGGGTGGGACCCGTTGTTTTTAGTGGCCCTTAAAGATGGTGCGGAACCAGAAGTTTTGGTTTTTTGAGAAGGTTTATGTTGGGGTTTGTAATGAGGTAAACCCGGGTCTTTATTTTCAAAGGGTTCTAAAGGCTGACCAAAAGAAGAGGAAGAGTGGGGTTTATGTCCTCCAAGGGAAGGAAAATTAATTGGTCCGAGGGTGGGTAAAGCCGCTCCCATCGGTTCCTTAGGGAGCAGTGGGAGTGGGCCCTTTTGAGGGACCCGTGTTTCTATTCCGAAGGGGGGTTCCAATCCTGATGAATGGGAATGTGATGCCCAATGGATACGTTTGGTTTCCTCTTCTACTTTTTGTTGAAAGAGATGTTGCATATAGTTGGATAGGCTCAGGCTGCTGAAGGAATACCCTTTTTTGGAAATAATGTTTTCGAGAGAAAGGGCCATCTCGGATGCTGTTTGGTAACGATCGGACGGATATTTGGCCAACGCTTTTAATAAAATTTGATTTAATTCTTCATCGACTTGGGGATTGAAAAAGGAGGCGGAAGGGACTTTTGCTTCCCTGACCTTTTCCAAGGTGCTGATCTCATTTTCCCCTTTGAAAAGGCGTTCTCCGGTTAGAATTTCATACAGGACGATTCCCATTGCAAAAATATCCGTTCGACGGTCAACGGGTTTTCCCCATGCTTGCTCCGGGGACATGTAAGCTAATTTCCCTTTTAGGAGTCCTGTTCGTGTTTCCGTTCCGTGGGATGCGGCCTTAGCAATTCCAAAATCAACCACTTTTACGTCTCCATCGTAGGAAACCAGGATGTTTTGTGGACTAATATCCCTGTGAACGATGTGGAGGTCTTTTCCTTGAGAATTTTTTTTTCGGTGCGCATAATCAAGACCACAGCAGACCTTGTTCATGAGGGAAAGGGCATGATTAATTGGGAAAGGGGTGCCTATGGCACGAAGTGCGTTGATGATGCTTCTAAGGTCTTTTCCTTTGATATATTCCATGGCAATGTAATAACTCGGCTCGGGAAGCCCCATTGGAACGGCACTACCCAGATCATAAATCTGAACAATATTTTGATGGGTGAGCAAAGCGGCGAGCTTTGCTTCATTGATAAACATCTGGACAAATTCGTTGTCCTGGGTAAGGTGGGGTAAAATCCGTTTGATTGCAAGAATTTTTTCAAAACCTTCCATCCCTTCCTGTTTCGCCAAAAACAGCTCCGCCATTCCGCCTGTGCCGATTCTTTCCAGAAGGGTATATTTCCCAAAAGGGGTAGCTTTCATTTTAGGTTTGCCCTGAGTGATTTTCTTTAATTCCAAATAGTTTTCGGGCATTGTTTGATGTTGTCCTTGAAATTTCTTCCAGAGTCATTCCCTTTAAATCTGCAATTTTCTCAGCCACAGACCGGACATAAACCGGTTCATTCCGTTTTCCCCTAAAGGGAACTGGAGCTAAAAAAGGACAATCGGTCTCGATCAGTAGTTTATCGGCAGGAATATTGCGGGCCACCTGCTGAACTTCAATTGCTTTGGAAAAGGTCACAATTCCCGAGAAAGAGATAAGAAATCCCAATTCCATTCCCCGGGTTGCCATATCCTGATCTCCTGTAAAACAATGGAGGACACCCCCAACCTCAAACGCTTTTTCTTCCTCTAGAATGAGGAGGGTTTCTTCTTTTGCATCCCGACTGTGGATGACGAGAGGGAGTTTTCGTGATCTTGCTAACCGGATTTGTTCTCGGAACCACCGGATTTGCTGGTCAGGTGATGAATGCTTGTAATAATAATCCAAACCGGTTTCCCCGATGGCCACTACCTTTGAATGGTCGCATAACCGGGAACCTTCCAGAAAGTTTTCTGAGTCCAAGTTTTTTACCTCGTGTGGGTGAACTCCCACCGAGGCATAGACTCCCGGGAACCGATTTGCCAGAGAGACGGCTTGTTGACTGGAATGAAAATCAGTCCCGATGGTTACGAATTGGGTGACCCCTTTTTCTTGGGCTCTCTGTATGACCTGCTCCAGATCTAATTCAAATTTTTCGGAATCTAGATGACAATGAGAGTCGATTAACATAGAAAATGATCTTGGCTTTTTAATTTGGTTTTTAAAAATGCGCAGGGAATAATTGTTTCAGTGGTTTTGAAAATACCCAATTTCTGAAGGCATAATCTTTCCCCTCTACTTTCTTAAATCAGCTCACAAAAAACCGTTTTCTTTCATATTTTTGGATCGGGTTATTGAAAGTATATCATGGGATTTAGATGTCAGCAAAGGGGGAAAATTTAAATTCCAATCGTGGAAACATTGGCATTAACCTTATCTAAAAATGAAGTAACATTTATAGTTAAATCAGTAGGTAAAAAGTTTAGGTAATTAGTGTGAAACGTAACCAAAATAGATGTTCAAAAACTTCTTGAAAAGGTTCTCATTTCGATGGTTGAAGCGATATTCCACCTCTTTAAGATACATGGGAAAATGAAACTTTGAAACCCCACGGTAATTATACAAGATATGTTTAGTATAACTCCAAAATCCATCAATACCATTGATATGATTCTTTCCGCGATAGGCAAAGGCTTTGCTGTGATCCAATCGATGGTGCTTGCCCCAGCGCCTGAGGGAGTTGTAACTTCGAAAAGTGTCGGTGTAGTACACCGATCCCTTTCGGGTGTATTTTCGAATGTGAGCCATGAGCTCATCAGCGATGACCTGTTCAACCACTTTGGTATACACTCTTCCATCACGTTCCAAAAGCCCCAGGACGACGCTTTTACCTGCTGCCCCTCTGCCACGTTTGCCTTTTCTTCTGCCACCAAAATAGGCATCATCAATTTCAATCTCCCCTTTGGGTTTACCTGCTTTAAGGTCGGCCACGTGATAAATCGCTTCGCTCAGGCGCTGGTAGACGCGCGTGACCTGGTAGTCTACGCCAAGGTCCGTGCCCAAACGGTTGGCGGGTTGTTGCTGATAAAACCCGATGACAATTCCAATTTCTTTGCGCAAACGCATAAGCGATTTTTGTTTCCCACAGCTTTCATTGCGGCATCGGAATCTGTCAATGACTTTGAGACACCTGTTGTCCGAAATTAGTGTAGCGCCTCCTCACGTGCGGACGCCGGCTTGGGTTTGTTGATCCATGCGGCCTCCGGAACGACCGGGGGAACCGGCATCTTTCGTACAAAGCGCTCCGGATGGGCTTCATAGGCGGCCTGAAGAACCGCTGCGCGGGCCGCGCGTACCTCATCAGCCAATCCGTGGTGCAGGGCCTCGGGCGTGAGCAGGCCGATACCGGTATGCCGATGCTCTTTGTTATACCAGGGGAAGAAATCCTGGCAGAAGCTCCGGGCATCCTCGATGCACCCGAACCGCTCCGGGAAGTCCGGACGGTACTTGAGAGTCTTGAACTGGGCCTCGGAGTAGGGGGGGGTTATCATCGCTGGTATGGGGCCTGCTGTGGGTCTTGGTGACCCCCAGATCGGCCAACAGGAACGCCACGGGCTTGGACCTCATAGACGAGCCCCGGTCGGCATGAATCCTCAGGCGGCCGGATTGGATGTTCTGCTTTTCGCAGGCCTCCCGGATCAGCTTCTCGGCCAGGGCCGCCGATTCCGCCGGGGCGATCATCCAGCCCACCACGTAGCGGCTGAAGATGTCCAGGATGACGTAGAGGTAGAAATAAGACCACTTCACCGGGCCGAGGAGCTTGGTAATGTCCCAGGACCAGACCTGGTTCGGGGCCGTGGCCAGAAGCTCGGGTTGTCACTGGTCATGAGAAAATGTACCAAAAATGGTCATGAAAAGTGTACCAGGTTTAAGGGGCATTCCTCATAAAAGAGGGGTACCATCGATCTTTCTTGTGAAGACGGGAGGGAGAGATGGTCGG
>Ga0214472_10001578_pt1 | contig 25343 bp, 31 predicted proteins | sample RVTome_6_FD_207662 | JGI IMG/M metagenome (GOLD analysis project Ga0214472, IMG submission 207662) | Soil microbial communities from uranium-contaminated site in the Upper Colorado River Basin, Wyoming, United States - RVT140D175 | ecosystem: Environmental > Terrestrial > Soil > Contaminated >...
GTTTCTTATTTATCGCTTCCGTATAAGAAGCTTTTTACCTATATTCGACCACTAATAATTAACCGTGTCTAAAATATTGATTTGTTCAGTGGTGACTAAATCAGGGCATGCCAAATGAATAACCATGTCGAATGGAAACTGTAGAATTTCCCTCAATGAAATACGAGATGACCAATGCCAGAAAGATTTTATGCCCCTTATGCGCAAGCATCGGGGCAAATGGTTTTGGGCACTTTTGCCGAAACAAAAGCGCCTCGTCCGTCGGGATGAGACCCGGCAACCATAAAAAGGCATTAATGGATAAGTTACGATTAACCCGACAACAGGGTTAAATAAAATCGTTAACCCTGGAATTTCTGAAATACCAACGTCGCATTGGTGCCGCCAAACCCAAAGCTGTTCGACATGACTCTTCTAAGATCGGCATTTTTCACACACTCGCGCACTACCGGCATCCCTTCAGCGGCAGGATCAAGATCGACTATATTGGCTGAAGCTGATATAAAGCCATGCTCCATCATTAACAATGAGAATATCGCTTCGTTGACGCCGGCGGCGCCCAGGGCATGCCCGGTTAAGGATTTTGTCGATGAAAACGGCGGTATTTTTTCGCCAAATACTTCGCGCATCGCCTCAAGCTCCTTGATGTCACCAATGGGTGTACTGGTGCCATGGGTATTGATGTAGTCGATGTCACCAGTAACTGTCGCCATGGCCTGTTGCATGCAACGTACCGCCCCTTCGCCCGATGGCTGTACCATATCATAACCATCCGACGTCGCGCCGTAGCCAACCAGTTCAGCGTAAATTCTGGCGCCGCGCGTTTTGGCGTGCTCCAGTTCTTCCAATACTGCCAGGCCTCCGCCACCCGAGATGACAAACCCGTCGCGGTTGATATCATAAGTACGTGAGGCCTTTTCGGGCGTTGAATTATATTTGGACGATAATGCCCCCATGGCGTCGAATAACATCGTCATGGTCCAATGGACTTCCTCTCCACCGCCGGCGAAGACAATATCCTGCTTGCCATGCTGAATTAATTCAAAACCATTGCCAATACAGTGGGCACTGGTGGAACAGGCGGAACTGATCGAATAATTAACGCCTTTTATCTTGAATGCAGTTGCCAGATTAGCCGAGGTCGTACTACCCATGGTACGCGGCACCAGAAAAGGACCTACCTTGCGGGCACCTTTCCCGCGCAGGATGTCCGCCGCCTCAAGGAAGTTTTTGTTGGATGCACCACCCGAACCGGTGATCAATCCGGCACGCGGGTTAGAAACGTGTAACTCATCAAGATTGGCATCTGCAATGGCCTGTTGCATGGCGAGATAATTGAATGCCGCCGCATCCCCCATGAACCGCAGTATTTTCCGGTCTATATATTCCGCCGGATCGATGCGCACCGGACCGTGTACATGCGAGCGGAGACCAAGATCCGCATATTCCTGCACAAATTCTATGCCGGATTTGCCGGACTGCAGAGATTGTATGACTTCTTCCTTGTTATTCCCGATGCTCGAGACAATACCTAATCCTGTTATGACGACTCTCTTCAAATATACATCCCCTCAAAAATTTTCAGTTGATGTAAATAACCCGACCCGCAGATCCTGTGCCGAATATATTTCCCTGCCGTCGACTTCCATAGTGGCATCCGCGATACCCATGACAAGCTTGCGCATAATGACTCTTTTCAACTGTATTCGATAAGTCACCAGCGTATTATCAGGTGTTACCTGACCAGTGAATTTCACCTCACCTGAACCAAGCGCGCGGCCTCGCCCCGCTCCACCGCGCCATGCGAGAAAAAAACCTATCAGTTGCCACATGGCATCCAGCCCCAGGCAACCGGGCATAACTGGATCGCCATCAAAGTGACAACTGAAAAACCACAAGTCAGACTTAATATCCAGTTCTGCGATTATTTCCCCCTTGCCGTATTCGCCCCCTTTTTCAGTAATGTCGACGATGCGGTCAAACATCAACATGGGCGGCAGAGGTAATTGTGCATTGCCCGGTCCGAACAGCCGGCCATGGCCGCAAAGTAATAGATCCTCCAGCAAGTATTTATTTTTTTTATTCATTTATGAATAATCATATGAAATTATATGCTCCCTGTCTTACAAAAAACATTACTCCGGCCAAATCCGGCCTATTTTATTGTTATCTGGATCCGTGTGATCCGCGATATCTTAATACAAGATAAACACTATTTCGAATTAAACTGTTATATAAATCCTTTTGGGACGACCCTGAGGTGTAAACGGCGGGCATTGATAGCCCGCACGGATGTGTAATTGATGAGGGCAAACAAGGATGCATCAAGCTCATAAATATTGAGCCCATGTTTGTCATTCGGGGAAATGATGCACAAATGTAACCTTGACCAGCGGTAATACAAACACCCACTGCAGGATACTAAAAGAATAAAGGCCCGCTGATGCGGGCCTTTGAATTTACGCCGGCGTTACTTCCGTCGCTTGCAGACCTTTTGGACCTTGCTCAACTTCAAAATTTACAGTCTGTCCTTCGGATAAAGTCTTAAACCCTTCACCAACGATAGCTGAATGATGTACGAATACATCATCACCACCGTCTTTAGGAGCAATAAAACCAAACCCTTTAGAATCATTAAACCACTTAACTGTACCTGTACGCATGAAATATAACCTCAAAAAATATTATTACAAAAAGTTTTCGCACATGGTTAAAAATACAGAAAATTCACATGAAAACCCAGGCGGGAAGTTATGAAAAAATACCGTCCTTTAAACCAGTAGCAAGCGGAAGTATAGCCGTTTCTTATAAGGGATGCCATGTTTTTTATACAAAATTCGGCAATTTGGGGTACATCTCATTATTGGGTTTATTGATCGAATATCAGCCGCGCATGACAGGCATGCCTGTCATTCAGTGATTAATGAGTTGATTCCTGACAAACATATCAGTTACGGCCCGGCCCAGATAGAATCTGCCCGAATGTATGGTTTTGATTGCAAGGGCAAGCTCTTCAAATACACAATCTTTTTGTAAAAAACCACGCGCCCCTGCATTAAGTAACTTCCGTATGTATTCATCTTCGACTTGTATTATCAATGCCAATATTTTCGTTTTTTGTGCTTCTCTTCTGAATATTGCCGCAGGTATACGAAGACGTTTACGTTGTTAACTGAAATTGGTTTATATCCCTTCACGGCAGTCCTTGACGATTTTCATCATTGATTCGAATGTCTTCTTTGCTCTCTTGTTTCTTAATTTATGCCTGGACAGCGATGAACGTTGGAAATACTCCGGCAACAGGGCCTGTTGTTCTATAAATTTATTAACTATCTGATGTAATTCATCAGATTTCATATGCTTTTGACTGTTCATAATCTGTCTCGCCACGTGGATGATTGAATCCCCTGTCACCCGGTCATAACGATTTATCAATACCGACCGGTCTGCAATTCCTTTTAAAATTCTATGCGCTGATTTGCCTGACATAGCGGCTGCCGTTTGAACCAGTTTCCAATATGCCTTCTGGAATTGCCGTATCTTGGCTCTTCTGCTGTTACTCAACACAATATCCTGCCCGGTCGCGTAGTCAGATTTCAGGATCTCAATGAAATCGTGCGCACTCATGATGTTATTGCCTTTTAAATAATATCTTGGCAGCTCTCTCATGATATCCCGGACACAGAAGATGGCATCCCAGGTTATGCCGTCGACAACTTCATAGCGGCCCTGTCTGGATTTTGCTTTCTCGAAATAGGAATAAAGCCTTCTGAAATTTCTTACTTCATTCAATGCGGCGTTATCATTCATCAATTTTTTCTGCAACGTGCCGTCGAATCCCATTTTATACAATACCGCTTCATTCTTTGATCTTGCAAAAATTTCGTCGAATACTTTTATAATTCCATGATTCCTGAATGATCGTATGTTTTTCTTTTTTCCCGTAATAAGAAAATCGCTGATCTGGGCAAAAGTCTGCACTATATATTTTGCCTGATTTTTTTGTTCCGTAATGGTCGTTGACATTCTTTCCACGTCATCGTAACGGTATTCATGATGATAAAGACCGAACTGTCTGACTGATCCATAATCTATGATGGCCGCATCGGTGAGGATATTATCGCCATCCCAGTCCAGCCAGCAAAAAATATATTCGCTCTCAAACTGGGCTGTGGCCCTGGCAAAGGCAATCGCGATACGCGATAACATATCCTGGTATTTTTTCTTTGGATCGGTAATTTTTACCCAGCTTTTATTTTCTACCTGCCGGTTGATATAGTAGTCGATCGCGCCTTTCAGGCCTTCATAATTACCCTGCTTCACGTGATAAAAAAAATGGGCCGGCCGCAACAGATTCTCGTATGTACGCACATTTATCGAAGTCTTGTCGTCAAACGCGATGACGGCCAGGGTCCTTTCGGTCAATATATTGTTCTTATGCAGAATGTCGCTCATTAACGCCGCACACACGCCATCCCACAAATCCGACCGCCCTGAGCCATATGAGGCGTTTTTATCGCCGGTCCTGAAATATTTTTTTTCGATTGCCGTTGCAGGGCTCAGGCACGTTACTCCCGTGCCGCAACTTGATATATCCCAGGTAGCATCTCTTCCCCTGATCTGCCCATTCCATATACTGCGGCCATCGCCCGATGTATATCCCATTTTACCGGGATGTTGTAATTGCAAATAACGTGTTGCCATATATTTGTTGGGACGGATGTCTTTTTTTGGAACGGGCGTTTTATGAATGACATCGTACTCATTGATAATTTCAAGACTGAAGGTATCAAGGATGGCCTTTGACAATTCCTTTGTCAGCAGTGCCGGATGATCCTTTGCGATCAATCCCATCTCCCTGGCGAGTTCAAAATTAAAATAAAATACCTTACCGCCGTGACGCGTCTTTACCGGATAATCGACATAGCCATCGGGTGCAGCGTCACGAAATGAATGCGTGCCATCGATTTGGGAAAACCGGGGATAATCCCGTCTTGTCTTGTTTGTTTCCGCACTGCCGGAATTGTGTTTGATTTTACTCATGTTTTATGTATCGGATCATTTAAATTAACTCTTTAACATGCGGGGATTGCTATGTTGTTGTATTTAAAAATAAAATAGAAACCTCATTACGCATTTTTCGTTAAATATGAAATACAAAGGCATTATTGCGGCCGGGCACCCTGAAACCGCCAAGGCGGCAGAGTTCATCTTACGCGACGGGGGCAATGCCTTCGATGCGATTGTTGCGGCGCATTTCGCCGCATGTGCCGCTGAACCTGTGTTGGCTTCTCTTGCCGGTGGCGGTTTTTTATTGGCTCATACCAAAGACAACAAAGATATTGTTTATGATTTCTTTGCCCAGACGCCCAGACAAAAAATAGCCGCCGCCGATCTGGATTTTTATCCGATTTCTGCAAATTTCGGCACCGCTCAACAGGAGTTCCATATCGGTTTAGGCGCCGTCGCCACCCCCGGGAGTGTTAAAGGATTATTCGAAATTCATCGCGACCTATGTTCGATGCCCATGATCCGCCTTGCCGAGCCGGCACTGGAATTGGCACGCAAAGGTGTCAGCATCAATTCATTTCATGCCTATATTTTTGAGATCGTCGAAGCCATTTATTCTGCAACAGCCGATGCACGGCGTGTATTCACCGGCCAGGCTAATGGCAAACATCTTGTCAATGAAGGTGACGTGCTCAGGCAACCGCAACTCGCCGATATACTTGAAGCACTGGCCTACGAAGGTGAATCACTTTTTTATCTGGGTGAAATTGCACATCGCATCACCGGACTCTGTCATGAAGGCGGCGGGCACTTAAGACGGCAAGACCTTGAGAAATACAACGTCATCCGGCGTGCTCCATTAAAATTGTCATACCATGATGCAATTGTACTAACCAACCCTCCACCTTCGTCGGGAGGAATTCTTATCGCGTTTGCGCTTAAATTACTGGACGGGCAACAACCGGCAAAACATGATTTCGGTTCCCGGCCACATCTCGATATCTTGGCCAGAGTGATGGGCCTCACTAATAAGGCCCGCATCGATCTTGATTTGATTAAATCGCATCATTCCGATGCCGGGCAATTACTCGACCCCGATTACCTGAATACATACCGCCGACAGATCTTTGGCCGTGCCCGGTCGCTGCGCGGCACCACGCACGTGAGTATCATGGATAAAACAGGCAACATTGCCAGCATGTCGATGAGCAACGGCGAGGGCTGCGGCCATCTGATTCCCGGTACAGGCATCATGCTTAACAATATGCTGGGCGAAGAAGATTTGAATACCAATGGTTTTCATAACTGGCCGCTTGATCAGCGCATGACCTCCATGATGTCACCCACTCTGTTGTTCACGCCCGATGGTGACATCATCGCACTGGGTTCGGGCGGATCCAACCGCATCAGGACTGCGATCCTGCAAGTCATCGTCAATTTGGCCGACTTTGGCATGTCATTGGATGATGCCGTGAATTTTCCACGTATCCATTATGAAAAAGGGTTGCTAAGTATTGAAGGCGGCTTCGATAATAATGAAATAATGAAGCTTATCCGGGATTATCCTGAACATAAGATATGGCAGGAACGCAATCTCTTCTTTGGCGGTACACACGCGGTAATGCGCAGGGCGGATCATTTCGACGGTGCCGGCGATGTCAGGCGCGGAGGTATTGCCAATACAGTGTTGTGATTATAGCAAGTGTGACCTGAATGCTATCGCCATGATCTCATTATCAGGATGTACGGACTTCAAATCCGAGGATTCTTTAACAGGCCCTTGACTGGCCCGCATTTCTCGCCAGGCGGCGATGCATGATCTTATGGCGTTAGAATTGTTTGGAAATGTGCGGTCCTCAAAGATACGCTGTGTTAGTCGGCCATTGCCTATTGCGGTCCTGGCTTGTCTTCATGTTCGTAGATGTGCGCTTCACTCAAACCGTAGCTACGGCTGCGCTTTTCGCTCCAGAGCGGCGTCTACCAACACGAATCCTACGTCCCACCTCGCGCAATCCCGGTGAGAAATGCGGGCTAGTTGTTTGATTCCGGCGGCCAGTTTATCAACAGTCTGCTTGCCGGGCTTTGAAAGGCCCGGCATTTTTTAAGCAGGTATTTATGTATTCGAAAAATGTAGGAATGCAAAAATCATATTTTTTGCATTTCGCGTTGAAAAGACCATGGATGGATTTTCAACAATCTAAAGCTATTGGAAATCTCTGTCCTTGACTGTCTTACGGCCATCAGCTCGCGCATTTTCAATTGCCTGGTCGCATAATTGCCTTACCTTCTCCGAAAGCACTCCAAGTACGCTTGCGGATGTATTCATGCCTGATTTGGCACGAATATAATTCTTGAGTTTAGATGCGACGACGAGGATTTCATTACCATCTGACATTGTTATCTCCTTTTATTTGATTGGGCGTCGAAATATTCGACAAGATTTTTCCGGCGCTCCCAGCCCCATTTTCGATGTTCTAGAAAAGCCAATGATCTGTAATAAGCGGTATACAATACCATACTGCCGATGTCCTGCGAGCAGATTGTGTGTATTTTAAGGCAGGATTTTAAGGAAGATACTGATTTTTAATAATGTTTCTATAACTTTTTTGGCGCTTTTGCTGTAAAGTATCGTGCTGTTTTTTCTTGATGATAAATTCAACTCAAATCTCAATACATTTACATATCTTATTGTTATTGATAAATATAATATTAATTTTATCTATGACACTCCGGTATTTGCAGATAACATATCTGCCCGGATATTATCGGGCCGGCCCTTTGACGAAGCGGCCCGTTTATACCGATGATGGAAACGATACCAATATTGTTATTGCTGGTCACCGCAAATGCCGCACCGGTCGTCATGCAGATAATCTTTCACGAACGTTTCGGCTACCCGCTCGATGGCAACAGGACTTTTATCGATGGACGCCCGGTTTTTGGCCGTACCAAAACAGTCCGGGGCCTTTTAGCGTCACTAGGCATAACCACACTGATGGCATCAGCTATGGGGATATCCGCCGCCATCGGCGCATTAATTGCAATTGCCGCCATGACGGGCGATCTGTTATCGAGCTTTATAAAGCGCAGGCTTGCTATTCCTTCCGGTAAAATGGCCTTGGGCCTGGATCAGATACCGGAATCCATATTGCCATTGTTGGCGGTTAGAATATATTTCGAATTATCCTGGAGCGATATATCGATAATCATGGCCGCCTTTTTTATTCTCGAGTCGGTTCTTTCATCCCTGTTTATTAAATCTTACGAGAAAACTTGAGGAAGCTCTGAATTATATACGCATATCGTGTTTCAGATTGCGTGTATTATTGCCGGGCCCGGTGTAAGTGATGGATCGTAATCTCAGGCGGACAGTTAATGCGGACATCAACTATGCTTACGCCGGAACCAAGCGATGTGTAGCCGGTCAGATCGTGATATTTCCATGACTTGCGGCAATACTCTCTGGGGCAACGGGCATTCGTCATCAGCGGTATACCGCCCGGGAGACATATCTGTCCGCCATGTGTATGGCCGCATAACATCAGATTAAACCCGGCATGCGCCGCATGTTGATATAGCTCCGGGGAATGCGACAGTAATATAGAGATTGATTCATAGGGTATTTGGTAGGTCGCCTTCTCCATATTGTCGGCAAGGTAGTAATGAGGATCATCGACGCCCGCCAGATAGATCGTGGCCCCTGACCGTTCCATCGCAACCGATTCATTCAGCAATATACGTATACCCATCGCCTCTAATCCAGGCACCATGCGAATAGTATCATGATTGCCCAGTACGCCGTAGATGGGTTTATTGATGTACGCACGGACTCGCTCCATTCCTGCCAGCGTCGTGTCATAAGCGCCCGTCGTTCTGGCCCTGAAATCACCCGTCATCACACAGATGTCACATTCGGCATTGCGGACTCTCTCGATTAACGCGTCCGGCATTTCCGGATTAATATCGATATGCAAGTCGGTAATATGCAATAATCTGAACCCCTCGAATTCATCGGGCAGATTTTTAATATAAACATCGTTATGATTGGTCTGGATTTTTAATGCGTTCCTTTTCCCCCGGCCATGAAGTTGCAATAGCTTTAAGGTGTTGCGGATAACCGAATGCATGGAATACCAGTTTTCAGGGTGAAAAAAATTAAACCCCTGCCCGAATACCTTGGCTTCGCGGTCGGTTTCTATGCCAAGCCGCTGCTTTAAGTGCAGGCGGCCAACACGTTTTTCCAGTGCTTCATAATTCGCCTTATCCATTATGTCTATTTCCCGAGCATATGATTAAAAATGTAATCGGCATATGAGCAAACATTATTAATCTCATTTATGCTTGAACTATTGAGATTGCGGTATAGTATATAATCATTTTGACTAATTTATTTATAACAATAGATAGCAGCCATTGCGGATACTGAAGTGCCTGGTTACCAAAAACTGTCTGATGCAATGCTCAGTGAAAAGATTCTCGATACCATGTTCCTGATAACGATCGGTATCGGTTATATATTCGCGATGATCCATATCGTATTCACTCACCAACACCATGATAGAATTCCCGGCTTGTCCGTTGCGGATATTCGCATTGCATATTATGGAACACATCAACAGACGCGTCTTGGCGCCGCCATTAATGGTCCGATGGCCGGATTCCTGAAAAACGATGATCAACGGCGGATAATCCTTGACTGGATCGAGGGCGGAACCGAAGAAGAAACCTATTCAACGCGGGTAGCCTCTATCATCAATAACAACTGTATAAAATGTCACTCCATAAGCGGCATCATGAGTTCCATTCCGCTAACCAGCTATCAAAACCTGCTTGAGCTGACCGAAACGGATGCCGGCGCATCCATTAAAAGTCTTGTTCGCGTATCGCATATTCATCTGTTCGGCATCGCATTTCTTATGTTTTTTATCGGCCGGATTTTCATCCGCTGCGAGATGCCGTTAATCGTCAAGCGCGTTACCGTAGCCATTCCGTTTATAGCAGTACTTGTAGATATCCTTTCGTGGTTCCTGACTAAAATTTCACCCAATTTTGCCTATCTTGTCGTGATAGCGGGTATTCTGATGGGTGTTTCAATAATGGCTCAAATTTTCGTCAGCCTTTATCAGATGTGGTTTTATAAACCAAAATCAGTCTCCGTGGAAATGTAAATGTCTGCACAATCCTCTCATGAGACGGATGCCGGATATTTGATGAGCTCTTATCTCCAGCGTATCGCCACCGGTCCGGAAATGAGCAAGGACTTGAGCCTTGAAGATGCCAGGTCAGGCATGCAATTAATTCTCGACGGAAAAATACATCCCGTGCAAGCTGCCGTCTTTCTTATTGCATTAAGAATGAAACGTGAATCAGACGCTGAAAACCGCGGTATCCTCGAGGCTATTCGTGAATCAACACGATTTGCGATTGCAGAGGTTGATGATTTAATCGATATTGCCGATCCTTATGATGGTTTTTCAAGACACCTTCCCGCCTCGCCTTTTTTACCCGCTGTGCTCGCCGCCTGCGGTATTCCCGCTGTCTCACATGGACTTGAAACCATAGGCCCAAAGTACGGGGTCACTCACCGGCAAATATTAAATGCCGCCGGCATTGGCGTTGATGTAACGCCCCAACAGGCCGCGAAGCGCATCGCCGATCCACGGATTGGCTGGTCTTATATTGATCAACATCAATATAATCCCGCACTCTATAAGCTTGTTGGCCTGCGAAAACTGGTTGTTAAACGTACGTGTATCACCACTATAGAAGTAATGGCCGGTCCGGTCAGAGCAAAAGGCCGCACCCATTTGATCAATGGTTTTGTCCATAGCGGCTATAAAAGGATTTATATGGATCTGGCGAGACACGCCGGTTATTACAGCGCCCTGATCATCAAAGGCATTGAGGGGGGCATAATTCCCTTGCTTAATAAAGAGGTCAATTGCATTTCCTACTTCAATGATGATAACGAGAAAGAATTCACGCTTGACCCGGCTGAATGCGGTTTATCATCTGAGATCAAGGCTGCGCCTATTCCGCCAGATTTGGCACTCAGTAATGCCGCCAACGAAGAAACCATCTTAAACACTTCGTATTCTTTGGCAAATGAGGCCGCGAAGGAAGGCCTGAAGGCGTTACAAGGCTATTCTGGTTTGACGCGCAACAGCCTGATCTATGCGGCCAGCGCATGTCTGGTGCACCTGAAACGTTTCGATCTGTTGAATACCGCGGCCCATCATGTAGGCGAAGTGATTGATCAGGGAAAAGCTTTAACGCATTTTAAAGGTTAACGTTCACACCAGAATATTACATCCTGCTCGCGTAAAAATGACTCCGCCCGTTCACCTTGCAACATTGCCAGCGTACTTAAAATTCCCGCATCCGTACAGGTTCCCGCAACCACTGTAACCGACGCGGGTGCGCCATGCACGGGCCAGCCGGTACGCGGATTGAGGATATGACTATACCTGACACCGTCTTTTAGCAAATAACGGTGCGCGTCTCCGCTGGTAGCTACACCTCCCCGGGTGATCCGGAATTTTTTTATCTGTTCCGCCGAAACATCAGGTTGTTGAGATTGACCCCGGATTGTACGTTCTATGCCGATTACCCATCCTGTGCCATCGCGCCGCGGTCCCGTTACCCGGATATCACCACCATAGTTGATAAGCACGCTTGCTGCGTGACGCTGCAATAATATACTTGCTGCTCTGTCAACAGCATATTCCTTGCCGATTCCGCCCAGATCAATCTCCATATCACCCGGTATAGTGATCACGGGTCTCCTCCATGTGATTTTATCCCATCCAATCCTTGGCATTAATGCCGTGATTCGCTCTTGCTCCGGAACGTTGCCGCTGCCGTCAAAGCACCAGATCGACCGCAATATCCCTGATGTAATATCAAACATTCCATCGCTGAGCCGGTAACACTGATCTGCATAATCAAGCAAATTTGCGGTCTCTGCGTCAACTTCTATAGGTTCATTCGATGATTCATTGATACGATAAATGATGTTGCCGTCTCGATAGCGGCTGAACTTTTTTTCGATGCGCAATGCTTCATCGTAGGCCAGACTCAGCAATTCAGTTGCAAGCGCCTCATCATCAATATCAATCAGTACTTCACAGCGACTTGCCATCGCATGAAAGTGGCCCACCCAATAATTATCGTTGCGTTCGATGACAGGCGGTTGATGAATCATTGCCTAGAGGGAAAACAGGAGCCGCACCTGATATATATCGATCATTGTTCGAGCAATGACTTAATCGCCGATTCCAGTTTTGGTTTGTCTTTTTCGCGGAATCCCCCATGGGATAATTGTATTTCGCCGTTCCGGTCGATCAGGTATGAACTCGGCATAACTTTTACTTGGTATTTAACGGCAACCTCACCATCCGGATCATATGCAACGCTGAAATCGGCGGGGTATTTTTCAAGAAACTTTCTAACATCCGATTTGTCTTTATCCAGATTTACCGCCACAATGACAAACCCCTTATCTTTGTAGCGCGCCAGCACGTCATTAAACCATGGAAACGACTTTCTACAGGGAACACACCAGGTAGCCCAGAAATCCAGATAAACGACCTTGCCGTGTAAATCGGCCAACGTTACCTGACCGGAGTCAGCCGGTAATGTAAATCCGGGGGCGGATTCCGCATATACAATTAACGGGAAAGTGATCAACCCGCACAAATACAATCCGGTCAGGAGCAATGTAATCTTGCGACAAGACAACACTTACAAGAATTCCCCGGCTTACTAACCCGCTACCTTATCCACTTGTTCAATGTTGCAATAATTTTACCGGCCTGTTCAGCACTGGAAATATTAAATTTGGATTTTTGCTGATATTCACCGTTTCTTTTCTGATAACGCCTGATCGAGTAACGTTCGGGACCATACGCATTTTTATTTTTATCCCAGTCCTGGTATTTGAAAATGATCGTCGACCAGGCGCCTTTAGTAAGAATCTCCTTATCCAATTCTTTTACCAGCAATACACCCTCTTCCGTGTAATTAATTGAAATATCGTCTACAGTTGCAGCCATTTGATCCTTCCTGTTTGATTATGTTAGAGATAGAAAAAATATACGTATTTTCCGCAAAGCCGGTCAAAAGGTGCATATAATCACACATTAGAGTGCCCACCGTAAATCACCGTCTGGCGTTGAACCGCCACGGATCCATATGATCCACTTGAAAATAAAGAATATTTTCTTATTAAGAAACTCCTGATGAATACCGGGATTCCTAAAAGCTAGAATATATAAGATATCGAGCCTTGCAATATGACGGCATCAAGCGATTGAAATTCCCCCGCCCGGTCTTCCTGCCGCAAATACTCGGCACGTATGCCAAATTCCAAATCGTCGCGCAGTCTGCCCCCAAGTTTCAGTCCGGCCGTGGCCGAATCCAATTTACCCAATCTGTAATCCGCGCTGACGAATTCAGGAATCACCTCTGTATCCAATAACATGAGACGGTAGAAGCCGGCCGCGGATTGCGTATAAAAACGCACATGCGGCTGGAGGTAATAATCGCCCGGTATCTCATACCGGTAACGTAAGTCAAATGTACTGGAAGCGATGTCCCAATCATCCCAATAGTAACGATACGATAAAGTCACTACGTCATCTTTAATTTGGTGCAATATCTTGAAATATAAACTTTGCATCAATCTGTTATCGGGGCGCGATTCAAATATATAGCCTAGATTACTGTGATTGCCGTCAGGATTCACCGCCGCATCCATTATGCTTACGATTTTATAAGGATCAGTCAGATATCCTGAAGAATCAGTAATGGTATAGTTTAGTTGTGCAATAGTACGCCGGTTAATAATTCGCGTTACGCCTCCCAGCAGATTCAGAGTTACCTTGCTATCGCCGGATTTGCGTTCCGTCGAGGCTGTGTCCTGTAACTCATACGGTATACCGCCGACCGCGTCTACGCTATCGAAATCAGCGGCAACTCCCGCAGTAATCGTGGTCAGGCGTTGATTAACGTCCCGTCTGAATACTGCGCTTGCGCCCAGGGATGTATAATCTTTTTCTACGGAAACGCTTGCCCCATAATTTGCGGTTGTCGACAGGTTGAATGGCCTTTCCCACTCGGTATCCACTCCAACACGCGCATCACTAAAATCTGCAAGGGGGGTGTCACCAGGTGCGATAACCGTTGTTCCGCCTGAAGGTGCGGTGAAACTTTGGACATCGGAAGCAGGCGCGGCTCCATTTGGCGATGCACCGGTCATGGTATCAGTAATAATTTTTACAGTGACGAATTCTTCATCGCGTATCTGCTTTCTGGCAGAAGCGGCGTTTTCACTGACCGTAATCCGATCGGTTTCGGAATAATACAAACTACTGAAAGCGGCGTCCCAAAGCGGTTCATTTTTGGCGCTTGCCGAATGCCCGGGAGAAGACAGCAGGGTGCAGGTCGCGGCCGCCAGAGCTTTTCGAATCGAGCGGCGTTTCTTTAATTGCATCCACAGCCTCCTCCACCGATTCCCGGCCCGCCACGGGAGCCTTCCTTGCTGAAATATATCTTCTCATCCATTATCCCTTCCATTTTGTCCGGCTCAAGCTGCATTTTATCCCGCGCCAATAATTCACGATCCCATGGCTGTACATGTTCGATGCTACAAGCGGATATAAAAAGGGTTGTTATTAATGCCGCAATCAATTTTTTCATAGCCCTGCCCTAAGCTATACTATTTCAGCACTGTGTGATCTATGATAAACCTAAACATGATATTATTCATTTGAATTCCCCGGATTGCAGGATACACTGGAGGGCATAACGTGAAACGCTTTAATGTTACAGTAACTATCGTATTATGCACGCTATTAAGCATGGGCTGTGCTTCACGTTTAACAGGTGAATCATTTTCACGCGACGAAGCGAGAACACCTCAAAAAGTCGAAGCTGGTACAGTCGAACATGTACGCGATGTCATTATAGAAGGCACCAAATCACAAATCGGCAGTGGTGCAGGCACTATTATCGGTGTAATAGCAGGAAGCACGATCGGCGAAGGCAAAGGCAGTAAAATCGGCGCTGTCCTCGGTGCCGTTGCAGGAGGAATGGCGGGCGCCGCTGCCGAAGAAGCAATTACCCGGGTCCAGGGCGTGGAAGTGACCGTAAAACTGGAAAACGGCAAGATCATTGCCGTGGTGCAACAGGCGGTTCCCGACGAGACGTTTGCCGTTGGTGATAAAGTACGTGTTATGACGGTACACGGGAACACCCGTGTTACACATTGACATCTGCGCGTAAGTTTTTTCCGACACAGCGTTAAAAATCAGCTCAAAATATGGGGCCACAAAGCGGCAAACCGGCATGCAAACTCCGCTTTCCCGCTGATGTTTGCCTTGCTTGGTAAAAAACCATTACGTGCGGCGTTCCCAAACTGACCGTTTGTAAAGAATCAAAATAACGGAAAGTCCGCTTGAGACGGAACTGTTTACTTGTTACGATTAGCTAAAAACCGGGAGGAACAGAATATGTCCGACGAGAAAAGAAGATACCCCCGCGAAGCCACCCTGATGGAAACCATATATTTCACAGAGCACCTTATCGACGATGAACCCGGACGCATGCATTATCCGGGAACCATCGTTAATATCAGCAGTGGCGGCGTAGGCCTGGTCGCTAACTATCCACATCAACTGAATGAACGCCTTTGGCTCGAAGGGATCGGCGAGATAAAAAGTCCTATCCTGGGCATGGTAAAATGGATCAATGGTAAAGAAAGTAAATACAATATCGGTGTACAATTTTTGAGTGAAACACTGTAATAGGCCGTTAAAAAATTTCAGGCAAGACGGCAAGTATAAAAACGTTAACGAAACAACTCATTTAATACAGGGAAAGCTCAGAATAAGGCGTCATACCCGCCCCGATCGGAGTCGAGGGCAGGCTGCGGGTATTGGAAGTTTATGGACTCCCTGCTCCAAGGGAATGACAAAAATGTACGTACAGATATTCCTAAGCTTTAATATAACTCTTCAGCATTCCGGGGAAGTTGCATATACATGAATAAGATTTTCCAAGGGCAGAATTGGTCATTTGTCTGCCATTTAGATTATGGGAAAACGGGCTCCGTATCTATCGTCAGATATGACGGTAAACAAGCCACGTCACACCGCATTAACACGGGGAATAAAAGCGGCTTCGACATATCCCGCAAACCGGTATTTCTTGGCGCGAATCATAATGGAAATGCCATCTTGATGAATCCGGAAACCAGGCAGATCAATCTACAACATGATTTTCCGGCCGATGCCGTCGCCGCCTATGCCTACCCCGACCCCGATAACGACCGTATCTGGTTTATGAACGATGGCGACAAGGAAACAGGCAATGACGCCCTTAATTGCGGCGACAAGGGAGCCTCTGTCACCGTAATTGAAAACAATAATCCTGAAAATAGCGCCGTCCCACCTAAACTGCTGCAGACCATCTGCGTTGGCCGCGGACATCATGTCACGACATTTACATCGCCCTCTTCGGCCGCGCCTAATGTGCCACACCGGGCATTTGTGAGTAATTTGATGGATGGAACGATCTCGATCATTGGCAATGATTCCACCCATGCCGATAGTTTTTTAAAAGTAATTGACACCATTAATTTATGTGACCCCGGCAAGGAAGATAATGGCAAGGTCTCTATTCCGAATAATGCATTTCCACACGGCATGGGTTTTTCACGCGTCACGGGCAAACTTTATAATCTTAATAACGGGTATCAAACTATAGCGGTTATCGATCCGGTCACGAATGTGATTGAAGACACCATAGAACTTAAATCCAGCAGTAATCTATTAGTATCCCCCGACGGCCGTTTTCTGGTCGGCAAAGGTGTCGACCGCAAATCAGATCCCGATCATGTAATAGGCAGGATTTCGGTTATCGATGCGCGCACTAAAACAATACGCAAGGTCATCGATCTCCCGGATGTATATCCGAGCACATACCGGTTTAATGCCAACGGTACAAAACTCTATATCACCAGCGCGGCTACCGGCAAAGGCAAACAAAAGGACAACATAAAAATAGACACGCTGCTATTATTCGATACCTCAAAGCTCCCGGATATTTCACTACTGAAAGAAATCCCCGTGGGTATTGCCGATTGCGGCAGACGACCAATTGCCTTTTTGGAAAAAGGCGGTCAAACAAACCTGGTCTTTGTCCCAAATCCGACAGATGGCACAGTGACGGTTCTGGATGGTGAAAATGAATCCGTTCTTGAAACCGTTACTGTGGGTGATGGTTCGGTTGCGGAATTCAGTTTTTCATTTTGGGACGGTAAAACAACGGGCTGTTAGGAAAGGTTATTTTTCACATCGCCTATCATGACCGGTCATATTTATGCCGGAACACCTATAGGACACCATAGGCCTCACGCAACCAATAGCCAACGAAATAGGCCAGGATAGCGGCCCCGCCACCCATCAACAAGGTCTCAATACCCGATTTTATCGGGAATCTTTGCAGCACTTGTCCTTTGACCATTCCAATCGTGAAAAATGCCATGCCGGTTAAAATCACGCTGGCAGTGAATGTTTGCGATGAATTGGTATTAGTGAATAAAAACGGCAACAGCGGTATAGCGCCAATCAGCATGAAAGCACTCAATGTTGCCAGTGCCGCTAAAAACGGACGTGGTCCATCTGTCTGTAATCCCAATTCTTCTTTGATCATAGTTTCCACCCATAATTCACGATTCTGCGTAATAACGTCAACCACCTTCTCAAGCACATCACCATGAAATCCCTTGTTTAAAAATATCTGTCTGATTTCCTCCCGTTCGCCTTCCGGTATGGTCTCAATATGACGCAGTTCCCTACGCTTGGCCTTCTCCACCAGTTGACGCTGACTCTTGGCGTTATGATAGTTGCTGATCGCCATGCTGAACCCGTCTGCAACCAGATTGGCAAACCCGAGAATGATTGCAACACCGCTTGAGAAGCCCGCTCCCACTGTCCCTGCCACCACGGCAAAAGTGGTGACGCAACCATCAATAGCGCCTAACACGGCATCACCTAAATAATTGTATTTGCGCCGGCTTAATAGGCGTTCACGAATTTTTTCCGGCCGATGCTCCTCCTCCAGCGCTATGGATTCGTCAAGATGAGCCATGACTTTTTTTATGTATTGAAAGATACTTTAACCATTGAATGGTCTGATCGGAAATATCGGGCATAGATTGATACTCAAGCAAAGTTATAAGGGCTGGATACGCAACTCTTAATTGCAGGAGATTCGACAGATTGACGCCATGGTCCTTAATCTTCGGATTGTAAAACCCGAGTATCGGTTTCCCGGCATTAACAAATCGCATGGTATTGATCCCCGATCCGAAACCGGCCTCATCGTAGCAATAGATAGCCGCTTCGGCCTCGCGTTGGAACTGGAAATCCCGAATCAGCACAAAATCAACGATAGCCTCATCTTCGCTTTTATGCGGATCCTTGTTTGCCAGATAATCCGGCCAGTCCTTATCATAGAATTCAATGGGATCGCATACCATTCTTGCCAGCTGCCGTGCATCAGTTTCCGGGAATTGTTGCTGATAATACCGGTAGCGCGTGTCGTATCCCAATTTCAACGATTCCAGAATATCGATCACCGTCGTTTTGAATAACCACGTTGGATCGGTGGCATACATACCCTTTCCACTCACATAACATGGGATCATAAGCGCTCCTGATTTATAAGTCCTTATACCTACACTGTTTCCTTGTTTGAGAATTCCCCTTAATAAATGCCAGTTGCTCCATTCTTTTATAAGATTTACTACACCGTGTTTGTCAACCGTATACATCAGCGAGGCTGCATACGAGTCTACAGAGAATCACCCTATACATAAAAATATTTCTTCCATGAAAACGTCCATCACGCCGCATAGACATACCACTTGACCGTGCGGCAGACTGGTACACATGGGCGCTGCTCCAGAGTAAAACGATTAATTCCGTTCCATTTCTCAGCAAGGCATACCGGGCGCGAATCCTTGTTACGCCAACAAATTAATAAGGTTTTTTTGACATAACATATTTATAATCATAAAGTTATAATTCACTGATTGATTAATTTTTACACATATATATTAGTTGACTTTAATGTACTTATTTATTAATATACTGACCACTACCCCCTCCCTGGTAGTAATTAAACCCTGCCCCCATGCTCGTCCCTCCATTGAGTAACGGCAGGGTTTTTTCTTGTCCGAGCCTCATCAATCTCTCTGCACGCCGCACCTCTAAATTAATCTGATATTCTCTGAACATTAATATCGGGATTGGCAATGTAGTAGAATATTAATCATTTACATCCAATAAAAATTCGATATGAAAAATAAATATTTATTTTATATACGAGCCTTGATCTATTTCATTTCTTTCGTGCTGCTCGCTGCTTGTGCAACGCCCGGGGCCAGACTTAATAAAGCTATAAGAACAAATAACCATGAAGCCGTCATTCATGAGCTTTCTTCCGGCATCGATATCAATAACTCAGGCAGGCTTTATAGCACGCCACTGATCACTGCCATCCATTACCAAAATAAGGATATTGCCAGGTTACTTATTGAAAATGGCGCTGATCCGAATAAGGCGGACAGTGAATATCTCGAACCGTTAAAAGAAGCGGTAAAACTCAAGGATTATGCAATCGTCCGTTTACTGATTGATCGCGGAGCGAATCCCGCGCAAGGAGAGTGTGATGCATTATATGTCGCTGTAGACACGATTGCAGATCACACGATGGTTAAATTATTGGCCGGTTACGGCGCTGACTTACACAAGAAACATACCTACGATGCAGTTTCATACGGCGAAGCACACGGCTTATTTGTCGAAATTCCATCAGATGCGAATCTATCCGGAGAATTCTCATCGTCAATCATTATTTCCGGAAATGTCTTATTCGTTGCCGTCAACAAGGGCTATTACGATATCGTGAAAGTTTTGCTGGAAAATGGCGCGGATATCAATGAATCAGACACGCATGGCAGAACACCGTTGATGATAGCCGCCATTAACAATAAAAAGGATATTATAAAACTGCTGTTGGACTTCGATCCCGATCTTTTATATAAAAACCAGGGTAAGAATGCCCTGCACTATGCCATCAAGCATGGCGCCAATGACGTTGCAGATATACTGAAAAAAGAATTCAAAGAAAACAATATACGTATTTAATCCCTTCAATATATCAAACCTCTTAAAGAATATTGAGCGGAATATCATTAGGGTCATACAAAATATCCAACGGAAACAAGCAGATTTTATTTAATGGGCGACGACAAAAAACTCCCCGAAAAATCCAGTAATGCTGATATTAATGCGTTTCTTCAAAAAGTCGCTGCTAGCCCTATTACCAGAACAAGAGGTAAGCGAGGCCGTTTAATCTTTGCAATGGATGCTACAGCCAGCCGGGGCCCCACATGGGATCACGCCTGTCAAATTCAGGCGCAAATGTTCGAGGAAACGGCGGCGCTGGGCGGACTGGAAATACAACTCTGTTACTACCGCGGATATGGAGAGTTTCATGCCGGTCCGTGGATGGCCGATGCAGATAATCTGTTGAAACAGATGACAGCCGTGACATTCCTCGGTGGCCACACCCAAATTGAAAAAGTCCTGAAACAGGCTGTCAAGGAAACACAACAACAAAAGGTAAACGCCTTGGTATTCGTTGGTGACTGTATGGAGGAAGACCCTGACGAACTGTGCCAACTGGCTGGAGAACTGGGTTTACTCGGCGTCCCTGCCTTCCTGTTTCAGGAGGGTCATGAACCGCATGCGGCAAGGACATTTAAGCAGATTGCACGTCTCACCAATGGCGCGTATTGTCCGTTCGACGCTCACAGCGCCCAACAACTTCGTGAGCTATTAAGTGCGGTAGCGGTATATGCGGCCGGCGGCCGCCACGCTCTGGAGGACTATAGCAGGCGTAAAGGCGGTACCGCGTTGCAACTTACCCATCAGGTTAAAAAGTGATAATCCAGTGATACCACGTATCGTCCTTACAGTAATCGTACTAATCGTTATTTTCATGCTGATGCGATGGTTTATACGTACCAAACCTGCCGATATTTCGCGCATCCTGCGCAAACTGGGTGTCGCAGTACTGGTAGGCGGCCTGATCTTACTTGCCGCCACCGGACGGTTGCACTGGCTTTTCGCCTTGATTGGATCCATCTTTGCATTTTTACCAAGATTATTACCGCTGCTGCGCTATATTCCATTATTAGGTACCCTGATAGCCCATCTGAAAAGGAAACGTGCAACCACAGCCCCAGCCACCGGACAACAATCGAAGGTGGAAACCCGGTTTTTACGTATGACGCTTGACCATGACAGCGGCGCCATGAACGGAGAAATTCTGGAAGGTCAATTCAAGGGCCGGAAACTTAATAACCTTGTATTGGAGCAATTACTTGCCCTCTATAAAGAATACCGTGTCCAGGATGAACAATCAGCGGCCCTGTTACAGTCATATCTCGATCGCGTGCATGGCGATGAATGGCGTAGTAGTACTGAGAGTGCTGCTTCATCACCGGAAACAGGGAAAATGAACCGGGAAGAGGCCTATGAAATCCTGGGGCTTGCATCGGACGCCGGTAAACAGGAAGTCATTGATGCCCATCGCCGCTTGATGCAAAAGCTCCATCCCGATCGTGGTGGTTCCACCTATCTGGCAGCCAAAATCAACCAGGCAAAGGATCTTTTACTTGGTAATTAATCGCTTGTTTACCTCGCCATTGTTCTACAAGCTATGACTCTCCCGCCATACGTAACCCATAAATCGTTTCAGGGAACCTCTGACTTATACAGAGGTTCCCGCGATACGGGGAAGAGCATAAGTGAAGGGTGCTATCGCCATTTTTCAATCTCCCATGAGATTGAAAAATTTAGAAAAACAAGAACCGCGCCTTTTGTTTTTCGCCTCTGAAGAATTCAGCCATGTATTCTTCAGAGTTTCCTTAGGTTGCCAAATGCAGCGGGTAGCTATGATGGAATAAACGTTAACGAAACACCATTATTACACCAGCGCTGCCCCGTCGGTTCAGGGCCATCCTTAAATACATGGCCTTGATGGCCACCGCACCGGGCGCAATGGTATTCGGTGCGCGGATAAATCAATTTATAATCCGTCTTGGTCTCTAAAGCGCCGGCAATGGCAGTGAAAAAACTCGGCCATCCCGTCCCGCTGTCGAATTTCATCCCGGAGGCGAACAGCGGTAAATTGCAACCGGCACAGACATACGTGCCTTCGCGCTTTTCCTCATTCAACGGGCTCGAAAATGCAAGCTCTGTACCTTCATCACGCAGTACATAATATTGCTCGGCATCAAGGTGCCTGCGCCAGTCTTCCTTGGATTTATCGATCTTGTCCACAATTCTAATATCTGTATTTCAGAGAACTTCCAGCGTCGATTTGATCAGGTCCGCCGTCTTCCTCAGATCAGCACTGCTTACATTAAAACATTTACAATGCCTCACTACACTGATGCCTGCGTCTATGCCGCCTTCCGGATGAGCCAAAGGGTTCAGGGCATTAGCATAGAACCGCGCACTCGCTTCCGCAGCACTTATTGCATAAATGGCAGGCTCCTTTAACTCAGGATTATATTTCAAGAAAAATATCGCCGCCAACCGTACCGGTTCAGGACATATCCCGGCCGGCAGATATTCAACCGGCACATGAATAGTCGCGATCGTCCTGATCACATTTTCCGGCAGAGTATATGGCTTGGGTGGATCAGATTTCAGGCATAAGGCATGAGGATATGCAGATACCTGCATTGTCGACAGGTTTATTGGTGATAATTCATCACTAAGATATCTGAATCCATGATGCAGTAAAGCCCAGGTCGTGGTCGACTTCCCGCTTCCCGATGGTGCAACAATCAAACATGCCTTGTTTTCATATTCAAGTGCCGCTCCGTGTATAAAGAGCAGATCCTTTCTTATTTTCTGGAGTTCAACCGTAATGTCTTTTTCGAGAAAATATATCAGGTCATATACATCGGCATTGCCGATAAACAACTCCCCATCACGATAGATTTTAAACAGCCCGGGACCATCCGGCTCGACCGCATAACTGATCAAATTCCCTGAATATAACCGTGATTTCCCCGCCCGGATGGCGCCGAAGTTTTTGACGAGCAGATCTTTGATATGTGTGTTGGCATAATCTATTTTGATGCCGACATTCAGGATTTGGAGGGAAATTTTTTCCAATCGGTTTAATATATGGCGAATGAAACAAGAAATGAAAGGTTACAAGAAAAAACAATAAAATACTACCCAGCCGCCTTAAGCTGGGTAGTTCGGTATACTAGAAATATTAGAACCTATCTCAAAATTGGCGAGCGCAGGTGAGGCAAGGCAAAAATGAATGAGAAAACGGAGTTTACACGCCAGTAAATGAGTATTAGGTTCTAGTTACTGGCTCCCGGCGCCCCGGCAACACCACCACCGGGTTGATCATCGTTATTCAAAACCAGCCCTGAGCGGCCTGGCTGACATCCATCATTAACGACCGGTTCACCTACTCCCTGATTGCAGCCGCGTGGCGAACCTACTGATGCATACGACGGTACAGCAGTTAACGTCATCACCGCAGGTGGCACATAGGCCATTGTCTTTATGAATTTTCTTCTTGATGAATCGTGACCTGAACTATTCATAACCATTCCCCCCATATCAGTGTTTATGTAAACAATAGTAAACGTGAATCTATCTATTACATTCGAATTTATTATCTACGCCTTTTTTTGAAACCACTGTAAAAATAGCTGCCGCCACTATAGTGACTACCACCGCTATAATGGCTGCCATTACTGTAACTATGCCGCGGAGAACCAATCGTGGCATGGGCCGGGACAGCATTAAGAGTCAAAATAACAGGCGGGATATAAGCCAGTTTCTTTATAAACTTTCTTCTTGAAGCATCATGTTCTGAATTAGCATTATCCCCGTTCATTTCATTACACCCTTTATTATCTATTGTTAATAATAAAACTACTCAAAAACCAAATGAGGACAGTAAACGGTGGAACCATCCGCGTCTGCCCCGTCGTCCATGACTGCCATAGTTATTATCACCGCTATAATGACTACCTTTATCAACCTCATGACTGCGTGGCGAACCTGTAGTGGCGTATGACGGTATCGCCGATAAAGTCAGCACGGCTGGCGGCACATAGGCCATCTTCTTGATGAATTTCCTCCTTGAGGGATCATGTCTGGTAGAATTACTCATTGCTCACGTCCTATATAATTATCAAAAAAACCGAACTACTTATGATTTATACAGGTGTCAGAACTTTGAGTTCTACCAGCTGAGCGATCAGCTCCTTGACTTGCTTCGTTGCAACATGATCTTCGACATCAAATTCACGTGCAACTTGCTCGATGATTTCATCCGTTGATGTACTGCCATCACACCTGGACCAGATATAACTCGCGGTCCGATTTAGTTGATGAATCTGCATGGCCTGGTTATCCATGAGCAGAATTTCATCATCTATCTCACGCAAAATTATATCACTTCGTTGTTTTAGAATCATAGTCTTATAGGTATATGCTAATGAAATATATAAATACTATTTCAATATGTAGGTAATAGTGCAATTAATACACCATAATTTACTAATTATATGATTTTATTATATTTTATTATTATTTCAACAAGGGCATTTACGCGGAAAGAAGGTGATTTGTAAACTAAACCGACGGTAATGATATTACATTTGTACGTTATAGATATCGGCTTAACCGCCTATCCATCTGTTTAGCCTGATTTCCCTGCGCAGACGCGGTAACTGTCTTATAAACAGTTGAATGGTAAAAATAAGGTTAAGCGGATTCAAAAGATAATACACATATACTCTGCGGGCCGTTGCAGGGACATTATAGCTCCTGGCTAAATCCGGCCTGTCAGGAAGCAGCCATTTTATAACACCGCGCAATACGTCCCGCATGGAACGAAGATTTACCGGAGTTCTCAGCGCATAGGGCAATGGATGTTGCATATCATCATGCCGTATCAGATATTTGAACATTAATCTATTATACCTGTTTCCACCATCAAGACCCTTGAAAGATTTGTTATCGCCATGTTCCTGATCCAGGCTGATCTCGGTAGCAAGCTTTATTGTGGTATGGATCAGGTCGTTGATTTGATATCTGCTTGCCTGCTGGTCAAGATCATTCCAATCGATCCGGTCATCAAAATGATCAATGACACGGACAATGTCCGCCAACTGCAATAATGCAGCCGAAGTAGCAAAGACTGCACCATTTACT
>Ga0214472_10001579_pt1 | contig 25326 bp, 10 predicted proteins | sample RVTome_6_FD_207662 | JGI IMG/M metagenome (GOLD analysis project Ga0214472, IMG submission 207662) | Soil microbial communities from uranium-contaminated site in the Upper Colorado River Basin, Wyoming, United States - RVT140D175 | ecosystem: Environmental > Terrestrial > Soil > Contaminated >...
GCCCGCACTCGGGCGCGCGCTTGAGCAACATACGACGACCCAGACGGCTTTCTTCCGCGCCGCTCAACGCTTGTTGAGTTCCGGGAGAAGGCCGTTTTTTTGTCGCCGTGTAATTCGCCGCCAATGGAGCGCCTTGCTGAAATCGTTCCCCGCCGTTACGCTCTGAACCCACGTACGATTACCGGTCCGCAATTCAGCGCGCCTGCGGCGGCCGTGTGCCTGGTGAACAACCGCCCCGCGAAAAAAACGGACTTCGCTTCTATTTTCAACTCAAGATGGCGAAAAAAATTAAGCGGCTGTTGGCGACCAATCGTAGCGAGATCGCGATCCGCATCTTCCGCAGCGCACACGAACTGGGCATTCGGACGGTAGCCATCTACTCGCGCGAAGACCGCTACGCGCTGCACCGTTTCAAAGCGGATGAAGCCTACGAAACGGGCCGGCCCGGCGAGCCGATCCAGGCGTATTTGGACATCGACGCGATTGTGGCGCTGGCAAAAAAACACCAGATCGACGCGATCCACCCCGGCTACGGGTTTCTCTCCGAAAACCCTCGCCTGGCGCGGGCATGTCAGGAGGCGGGGATTGTGTTCGTGGGCCCGCGCGTCGAAACGCTCGAGCAACTGGGTGACAAAATATCCGCCCGCAAGATCGCCGTACGTGCCGGAGTGCCGGTCCTAGGCGGCAGCGGCAGCGCCATTGGCGACCCGGCCCAGGGGCGTCGCCTGGCCGCATCGGTCGGTTTTCCGGTGATCCTCAAGGCGGCCCACGGCGGCGGCGGGCGCGGCATGCGGGTGGTTCGCGAGCCGGCCCAGTTCGACGAGGCCTACGAGCAGGCGCGGCGCGAATCGCAGACCGCCTTCGGCAGCGCGGACATCTTTGTCGAGAAATACATCGAGCGGGCCCGGCATATCGAGGTGCAACTGCTGGGCGACCGCCACGGCCAGTTGGTGCATCTGTTCGAGCGCGACTGTTCGGTGCAGCGGCGGCATCAAAAAGTGGTCGAGATCGCTCCGGCCCTGCAGCTCGATCCCAAAGTGCGGCAGGCGTTGTGCGAAGCGGCGCTGGCCGTGGGACGCGAAGTCGAGTACGAAAACGCCGGCACGGTGGAATTCCTGGTCGACGCCGACACCGGCGAGTTTTTCTTTATCGAGGTCAATCCGCGGATTCAAGTGGAACACACGGTGACCGAAGAGGTGACCGGAGTCGATCTGGTGAAATCGCAGATTCTCATCGCCGCCGGCGCGCGCCTGGACGATCCCCAGATCGCGCTGCCCTCGCAAGACGCCGTCGCCACCCACGGCTACGCCATACAGTGCCGCGTGACCACGGAGGACCCGGCCAACCGCTTCATGCCCGACTACGGCCGCATCGCACATTATCGTTCGGCCAGCGGCATGGGCATCCGGCTCGACGCCGGCACGGCGTTTTCCGGTGCGGTGGTGTTCCCGTTTTACGACTCGTTGCTGGTCAAGGTCACCGCCTGGGCCCGCCAGTTCCCGGACGCGGCCCGTCGAATGGAGCGCTGCCTGCACGAGTTCCGCGTCCGCGGCGTGAAAACGAACATCCCGTTTCTGATCAAACTGGTGATGCACCCCACGTTCATGGACGGAGGTTGCACGACCGGATTTATCGACGAAACGCCGGAACTGTTTGATTTTCGCCCGCGCCGCGACCGAGCCACCAAGTTGTTGACGTTTCTGGCCGAGACGATCGTCAACGGCAACCCGCTGGTGAAAGACCGTCCGCGGGCATTGCGGCGACACGCGGCGCCGGTACCGGCATTTGATGAGACCACGGCGCCGCCGGCAGGCATGCGGCAGCAACTCGAAGAGTGGGGACCGAAAAAATTCGCCCAATGGGTGCGGGGCGAGAAACGCCTGCTGATGACCGACACGACGTTTCGCGACGCGCACCAGTCGCTGTTGGCCACCCGGGTTCGCACGCACGATCTATTGCGCGTGGCCGACGCCTACTCGCGACATGGTTCGCAATTGTTCTCCATCGAAATGTGGGGCGGGGCGACGTTCGACACGTCAATGCGATTTCTCAAGGAATCCCCCTGGAAGCGATTGGTCGACCTCCGCGAGCGGATCCCCAACATCCCGTTCCAAATGCTGCTGCGGGCCAGCAACGCCGTCGGCTATACGAACTATCCGGACAACGTGGTAAAGATTTTCGTCGCCGAAGCGGCCGACGCGGGGATCGACGTGTTTCGGGTATTCGACGCCCTGAACTGGGCGCCCAACATGCGGGTGGCCATGGAAGCGGTCGTGAAGCAGGGGGCACTGTGTGAAGCGGCCATCTGCTACACGGGCGATATCCTCGACCCCAACCGGTCCAAATACGACCTGAAGTATTACGTCGACATGGCCAAGGAACTGGAGCGGATGGGCGCCCACATCGTGGCCATCAAGGACATGGCCGGATTGTGCAAACCGTACGCGGCCGAAAAGCTGGTGCGGGCGTTGCGGCAGGAGATCGGCATCCCGATCCACTTCCACACGCACGACACGGCCGGCGTGCAGGCGGCATCGATATTGAAGGCTTGCGAAGTCGACTTGGATGTGGCCGACGCCGCGATGGCGCCGATGTCCGGCGGCACGTCGCAACCCAACCTGAACACCGTGGTCGAGGCGTTGCGTTTCACCGAACACGACACGCAGTTGCCCGCGGAACACCTTGACGCGATCGCCGAATATTGGCGCGCGGTGCGCGAGTTTTACACGCCCTTTGAAAGCCCCTCGCTGCCGGCCGGCGCGGACCTTTACCAGCACGAAATGCCCGGCGGTCAGTACACCAATTTGTTCCAGCAGGCGCACGCGCTGGGGCTGGCCGACCGCTGGAGCGACGTCTGCCGCGTGTATGCCGAAGTGAATCGGATGCTCGGTGACATCGTGAAAGTCACGCCCACCTCCAAGGCGGTCGGCGACATGGCCTTGTTTTTGATTGCCAACGACATGACGACCGACGACGTGCTTACCGGCACCCGCGAACTGGCATTTCCGCAGTCGGTGATCGACCTGATCAGCGGCCGCATGGGCCAGACACCGGGCGGTTTTCCGCGGAAGGTGCGCGAGAAGATCCTGCGCGGCGAAAAACCGCTGCGCGGCCGCCCGGGCGCGAGCCTGCCGGAGGCCGACTTCGCCCGGTCGGCCAAGCTCGTCCGCCCGCTGTTGGACCATGAGCCGACGCGCCGCGACGTGGTCACGTATCTCTTGTATCCGGAAGTCTATGCCGAGTTTGCCGCTCATCAGCGCCGGTTCGTTGACACCAGCGTGTTGCCGACGCCGGTGTTTCTGTTCGGACTGGAACCGGGCGAGGAGATCGCCGTCGATATTGAACGCGGCAAGACGCTGATCATTCGCCTGCTGACCGTCGGCGAGGCCCACTCCGACGGCCGGCGCACCGTGTTCTTTGAACTCAACGGACAGCCCCGCGAGGTCACCGTGACCGATCGCACTTTGGAGCCCGACGCGCCGTTGCGGCCGCGGGCCGACGCGAACAACCCGGATCACGTGGGGTCCAGCATGCCGGGCATGGTGGTCAACGTGGCGGTGCAGCCGGGGGACGCGGTCGCCAAGGGGCAAAAACTGCTGATGATCGAGGCGATGAAGATGCAGACCACGATCACCGCCGAGCGCGACGCCCGCATCGCGGAAGTCCACGTGCAAGCCGGCACGCAGGTGGAAGCGGGCGACCTGTTGATGACCGTCGAATGATTCGGGCGCGTTTATCCGGAGAGCGCGCGAACCACCTGACGCCCGATCATGGCCGCCATCGCCAAACCCGACGCTCCGGCGGCGGCGAAGCCCGCGTAGGCCAGCCACAGATAGCGGCGGTCGCGGGCCAGCGCCAGGGAGGTCCACTCGACGTTTTCCTGCTCTTCGACCAGTTTGTCGAAGACGCCCTTGACGAACGCCTGTCGGTCTTCTGTCGCGCCGGTCGAAGCGAAATAACACCCGCTGAACAGCAGCGGCTCGCGGCCGCCGGCGATCACACCGGGTCCGAATCCTTCGGCCAGCAACCGGGCCAGCCGGTTTTTCAGATTGAAACGGACCTTGCACAACAAACCATAGAGGTTCGTGTTGCCGGGTTTGTTCAGCGCGCCGGGCTGCCGAAACAGCGTGTAAATCCAATCCTCGAAAGCGCCGCAAAGGTGCGCGCACAGCGCGTGCAGTTGTTCGGCAGTGGCCGGCGACCGCAGGTCGAAGCCCCGTCCGAACCGCTGCACTCCGGCCCGCTGCCTCCCCACGCGACGGACCAGTTCCTTAAAGCCGGGTTCCGATTCCATCCCACAGATCAGCGCCGTGACGGGGCAGCGAAGCTGCAGGCCCTTCTGCACCGTTGTCAGGTCGGAGCTGACTGCTTGTTCCAGTTGCTCCGATGCACGGCCCACGCTCTGCACCAATTTGAACGGCAAGGTCATCAAGATCCCGTTGACGGCACACAGCGGCTGGCGAGAACGCGTCAGCAAATGGCACAGGTATGCCAGCTTCTGCAATTGCTCGGCCGACTCGTGCGAGGCCAAAGTGACGCCGCCGGCGCCAAGCGGCGCGGTCGCGGCGGCCGCCATCGGCGGTCTTTCGGCCGGTGGCTCAAGCGGCGTTTCCAGCATCATCGTGCCGCGGCCCGCGCCGGCGGACTGCGCAGGCGCGGCTTGGCCCCCTGCCGCGCCGGCGGGGCTGTCGTGCGCGGCGTCGGTGGAGTCCGTGTCGGGCCGCGGCCGCTGGGCATCGACAAATTCATCCAACATCATGGTGCCGCGCGTCGAGGCCGCGCTGGGCGAGCTGGCGGCCGACGCGCCTGCTGACTTTTTCGCGGCCGGTGCGGCCGCCGTCGGCGTCGGCGTGGCCCGTGTGGCAGCCGCCGCCTCCAGGTGCGGCAGGGCGGATGCCACGGCGGTCGTAGCGCGTTTGTTTTCCAGCCGCGCCAATGCGCCGGTCCAACTGGCCTCCGTGCAACACAGGTAAATGCCGTCGGGATTGGCGTACCAGTGCAGCGCGGCGGGCCCCTCCGGCGCGCCGCGAACGCGAAAACTCGCCTTCGTCGCGTCCATCAGAGCCGTTTCTTGCTCTGGACCGGCCGTGCCCGTGATCAGGAAGATGGGGATCGTACGGACGTCCAGGCCGTTGCGCTCGAGCGCATCCAACCCGGCGTTCCAGGCGTAGTCGATGTCGGGGAAGCGGGAACTCTCGCCTTCGAGCCACAGTTTCAAGCCCCAATACGCGACCAGCGGAATGACCACGACCAGCAGGACGACTCCGGCGAATCGCCAGAAGGTCATCGACTGCCCCCAACGAACGCTGTTCTCGTTGCTATAGAAGACGATCCAGGCGGTCAGCGTCAGCGCCACCAGCACCAGCGCGACAACGAGAGCGGCCCGGGCGGGCAGCGACAGCCGCAACAGTTTTTTCGGTAACGAAAAGACCTTAGAGAAAAACTGGGAGATCTTGCCCGGCGGCTTCTTTTCGCTCTTCTTTTCATCCATGGCCAGCGATCGATCGGTCCTCTAACTGAACTGAAAAATGGTAAAATAGTAGACGACGGCGCAGGCGGCCAATAGCACGGCGGACAACCAACTCTTGGCCACCAGCGGCTTGGTCCCGAGCGGCGGCGCGCCATGCACCTCGCGGATTGGCGGCGCCAGTTCGGGGCGTCCCTGACCCAGGCGAATGGAAAGCGACGCCTGTTTGCTCCACGACTCCAAATCCGGCGGCAGTCCCCGCGCGCCGGTGAACATGTGCGCCATTTCCGGATCGCGATACAGCCCGCGGAACCCCAACACGACGCAGACGTAAAACACCTCGAGTGCGTCTCGGCGGGCCAGCGTCGAGGCCTCTTGCGCCCGGACGTAGAATTGCTCGTTGCACAAGCGGGTGTTGAACAGTTCGACTTCCAGGACGTTGTTTCCCCACCATTCGCGACCGTCCCACGGCGTTTCCAGCAGCACCTCGTCGATCCAGGACACCAGCGCGTATTTGGCCAGATCCCATTCCTGACCCGCGCCGACGAGGGCCTCGCCCTGGTCCAACAGCGCGCACACCTGCAAGCGCTCCTCCTGCGGAGAGGGCGATTCTCCGCGGCTGATCCGGTCCAGCAGACCCAGGATCCGCAGCAGCACGGGATCGACCGCTTGGGCGAACTTGGGCGTCATGATTTGGAAGGGACAGCGAATAAGGCGAATTGCAATGGAGCGCGCTTCCCGCGCACCGAGACCACCAATTGACGTTCGCCCTGCAGGCGGTCGCCGTTGACGATCAGCGAATCCTTCAAGCGCATCGCCAGGGTTTGTGTTTCCTGCACGTCCCGCCAAGCGGGCGAGTCCTTGCGGTCGACTTCGTAATAAATCCAGTCGTGCCGCGCCGGCAGCGCGCGGATCAGACGATCGACCGGCAGCAGATTCAGGCCTTCGGCCCGGTGCTTGAACAGGATTTCCACCTGCCGGCTGCTGCCGAATTTCCAGTCCAACTGCCCCGGCGACAACAGGTCACGGCATTCCTGCTCGACCAGGTCCCCCTTGTTGACGCCGATGTACCATTGCCAGTCGGAGTTGAACCATTTCGGTTCCAGCGTCACCTGCATGCCCATGCCAACACCGACGAAATAGCGTTGTTCAAACTCGTAGTCGCGCACGGCGGCGATCAGTTGTTCGATCCGCCCGCGGATATATCGGAAGATGCGTCCCAGGTCTTCGTGGTCGTAAGGCGGAATGTCGGTCGTGCGCCGGTTGGGTCCGAAAATCGACAATTGCCCCACGATGCGGCACAACTCCGTATAGGCCGTCAACGGGTGCACGCCGCGGGCGGCGGCCACCACGGCCAGCGTGCCGTAGGCCACGTTCAGTTGCGTCAGCATCAAGATGCGGTCCAAATCGCCGGGGTCGCGGCTTTCCAGCCCGATGCCACGGTTGATGACTTGCTGGCTGAGGACTTCGATTTTCTGGCCGATCACGTCGGAAATGGCGCGGACGATGTCGCGCCCCAAACCGCTCCAAGCAGCGGTCGACAACACCGGCGGGATGTACTCCGGGTCCATCCGCGGCACCGCCCGGTCCTCGCTGGCGCGTTTGATCTGCGCGATCGGCAGCAATTCGTACCCGGAGAGATCCTGCGTCGATACCAGCAGCTTGGCGTTGAGCCGTTTGACTTGAACCGTCTGGTCGGAACCGCCGCCGCTTTCGTCTTGCGTCGGCAATTCGTATTCGATCGTGCGTGTGTGGTCGTCCTCCCCGACGCGGCCGACGTTGGCGCGGCCCAATTGCAGTTTGGGCACCGCCAGGTAGACCCGCACGGTCGACTCGGACTCGAAGGCCTCTTCCAGGTCAAGCTGGATGTCGGCCACCTCGGCTAGTTTTTCTTTCAGATCGACCCGATCCGGCTCGTTGCCGGCATCCATCGCCACAAGCGTGCCGTCTCGCATGCGGGCTTGAAGCGTATGGATCTGGAACTGATGATTGGCCAGCGCTTCCTTGCTGATTTCGATGGCGTGGATTCCATAATGATAGGGATGGTCCCATTGCTGAGAGGTCTCGATGACCTCCGACCAATAGCGGTCCGCGGCCTGAAAGTGTTGCGGCCGCAGAAACAGCCCCTCGTACCAGTGGACCGGTGGATTCCTCATCGAGCCTCAATCAACGGTGAGCCAAGCTTTGTTGTCGTAACCGGTTTCCGCACCGACGCTTCGGGCATCCTAACACCGCTTGCGAAGGAAGTAAATATTAGCCGGCCGAGAGTGATTTCACACCGCGCCGAAAACGTTGCCGGCGCGACTGCGACTGCCGTTGCCGTCGACCGGTTACGGGCCCGGCAACTGCGGACCCAGTTGGATGAGATCGTCGCCGCCGGCAATATCGACGACGGCCGGTTCGGCCATTTGCAGCGCGTCGGCCTGCACGTCCCGTCGGGCAGTGAAACGCAACTCGAACTCCGCCGCGGCCGGGTTTTCAGGCGGTTCCAATTGAAAAATGTGGATCACCCGCCGCGACTCGGCGTCAAAGCGATGCACGACCTGCCGCGCGCCGGGGCTGATTTCCACCCTCAGCGCGGCAAGCGGCGGCGCCTGCTGAGGGTGCCTTTGGATCACCATCACCGTGAGCGGTTCGCCGGGAGCGTCGCCGCGGCGCGCGCGTACTTGATAGGTGACTCCTTCAAGCCCCGGCAACCGATGGTCGGCGTGCGGCGCTTGAGCGCGCACTTGATGCGTGGCGGTCCAGGTGGGCGGCGTGCGGACGGGTTTGCACCACACGCGGACTTCCGCCTGCCGGGCCGCCGCGGGCCATTGTTCGGCCAACCATTTCAATACCGGCACCGGTGTACCGGGTTCGTAGTTGACGTCGTAGAACGTGTAAACGTGTGGCGCCGGGCTGCCGTCTTCCAGCAGCGGAGTGATTTCGATCCAGACGTCGGCCGGCCGCGGCACAAACTCCCGGTCGGCATGTTGAAACGAAATCGGAAAACTGACTCCTTCGCCGAATGTGATCGGCCGGTGAACGCCGACCAGCAACTGGTCTTCGGCCGGCCGGGCGGGATTCATAAGTGTCTCAAAACGTGGCGTCCCCTGTTCGTACTCGATCGACTGCAAATGTGTGCCACCCGGGGCCAGCAGCAGTTGCACGTCCTCGCCGCCGGCCAGTTCGATCTGGCCGGTGATTGACTTTAGCGCCACCGTATAGTTCCGCGGCCGCGCCGGCGGCGGCGAGATCACCACCGGCGAGCCGATCCGCGCCGGTCCGAATGCAGCCGAACTTTCATTATCAAACACCTGGTACTCCTGCGACCCCAGCAGGTTCTCCAGGCGTTCGACCAACGACGTGGCGGCCGCCACCGGCACGTAGCTGCCGCCGGTCTGTTCGGCGATGCCCTTGAGTTCCTCCAGCGACGCGCTCGGGGCGTCGCCCGGAGCGGCGAATTCCACGATGTGGATCGGCACGGCGTTTTCCGCAGCCGCGGCCAACACGGCGTCGGCGCCGGTCGGCTCGGCGGCGTTGAACTGATAGTTTTCGCCGTCGGTGATCACGACGATGCTCTTTTGGGCGTCGACCCCTTCGCCAGCGAAATCACCGGCCGCCTGCGACAGCGCCAGGTACAACGGCGACTGCCCCCACGGCTGAACCGTCTCGAGCAGATTCGCCACGTCGCCGGCCAACACCGAATCGAAACGCCCCAGCCGCAGCACTTCCTCGACGTCCGCGGCCGGGTCGAGCGATCGATCGAACGGGCGGCCGTAGCCGTTTTGATACAGCACCTCGCCGGGCCGCGTCTTGTGCCAGCCGGCGCGATGTCCGAACAATCGCACGCCGACGCGGGCGTTGCCGTCCGCCGCCAGGCGCGTGAGCATCCGCTCAAGCGCGTACTTGGCGGCTTGGATGCGTGTGGTCGGCTCGGCGTCGGGGCCTTCGATCGATTCGGCCGGATCGCGCATCGTGCGCGAACAGTCCAACACGAAGACGACCGACGGCCGCTGTTTTTCTCGGCCGCCCAGGGTGACGGTGGGATTCCCGTACACGTGCCGCTCGAAGCGCACCGCGACGCCGCCCGGCGGCCGCAGTAGAAACGGCGCGCTAACGCGGTTGCCGCGCACCAGCAGCGTCGCCTGCATGTGCGGACCACGGTCAACCAGCGAGGGGCCCGACAATCGAAACTGTTCGACGTGACTCACGGTGTTTTGACCCTCCGTGGCCGGTAGCGGCAATCCGACGGCTCGGCTGGTTCCGTCCAGACGGCCCCGTGAATCGCTGAAGAACAGCACCGCCTGCCCGGCCGGTTCCAATGGACTCATGGCCAGCCGGTCGCCTTCCACCTGGGCCGTCGTCAACACGTCTTCGGTCTGGTCGACCAGTGGGACGTCGACCGCCGCTACGGATACGCCTGCACGGACTGCCTGGCGGAGTTTTTCCAGCCGCTCTTCCACGCGCGCGATGCGGCCGGCCGTCACCGGTAGCGGGTCAATCAACTGACGGGCGGCGGCGAGATAATCACCAGCGGTGGTTTCGAAAAACGGGCGCTCGTCGTCCGCCGCCGCGCCCCACATCTCGTCCAGCGCCCGGTCGGCGTGCCAAACGAGCAGGTTCTGCACGTCATGTCGTCTCAATGCTACCACCGGATCGAAGTCCGGTGGTTCAAACCAAAACGGCGCGGCGGCCCGCAGCATATGCTCGGCTTGCGATAGGCTGGATGAGTCCGCCGAACGGTCCTCATTCGACGCCGTAACCGCCAACGTCGATTCGGCCAATTCCCGCGTCGCGCGGCCGACGCGGGCCAACAGCGTTCGCAGACGCGCGCCGACCGCGTAAGCGGAGCCGCTGGTCCCGCGCGTGACGTCCTCTTGGCTGGCGCTGGAGGTCGTGTCGTCGCGCGCCGGCTGCAAGATCGCCAAGGCTGGATGGCGGCGCCAGACGGACGTCATCCGCTGCAAATATTGGGCATGTCCGTTGTCGCCGGCCTGATCGCCGGTGTCCGGTTCGACGCCGTCGCCGGCCGTTGACAGATCGTATTGGCCGTGCATCGCTACGGCCAGTTGATGACGCACGCGACGCAACCTGTCCCGATCAGCGGCCGACAGCAACGGCGTGACCAACAATGCGTCGATATCACGGTACTCGGCCGGACCCGGGTTTTTGGCGTTCAACAGCCGTTGCACTTCAGCGTCGAACGTCGCCCTCAGGATCCGCCACTGTTCCTCCGCATCGCCGGCCTGCGCCAAAAAAGCGGTCGCCGGCCTTCCGGCGGCTTCCTCGGCGTGGCGATGCGCGTCGATCGCGCGACTCAGGCCGTGCAGCCGATCGACCAGCGGCAGCAGCACGTCGCCCAGCAACCGGTCCAGTTCGCCGGCCGGCACATCCGCCGGCAAGGGGCGCGCCAGCCAGCGCGCGAATTGGGGCAATTCGGCCAGCGCCCTGTCGCGCGAGTCCAACGCCGCCGTCACGCGGAGGCTGAGCGAATCGGCCTCGTCATACTCCACGGCCGCCGCCTGCCAATCGGAAAGCGCAGCCACGAGCACGTCGGCGCCACCGAGAAACATCCCGTTTTCGGCCGCGCGGCGGCGGCCGTCCGCCTGCGCGATGACCGACCGCACCGCATAAAAGGCTCTAACGTCATCGGGAACCGTCGCAGCCAGAGCCTGGTTGCGCACGCGAATCGCCGCGCTGATCACGTCAGGCCGTTGCCAAAGACCGGGACCGAAATCGCGCGTCAGCAAACGTAAAAAATGCACTTCGGCCATTGCCGGTTGCCGGTCATCGGGCGCCAGGGCCGCCAATATGTCGACCAGAGCCGGCTGGCTGGGCGACGCCGCCAGTTGTTCCAGCGCCGCCCGTAAACGGTTCGCCTGTTCCGCGCCGATCGTCCCGTTGCGTTCTGCCAGGGGCAACGAATGGACTGACGATGAGGGCAGCCCCGTTGTCGATTTCTCGCTTAGCGATCGGCCCTGTTCCTCGACCAACTGCCGTTGCAACTGCGTGGCCACGTTGACCGCCGCGGTGGCATAGGCCGCGCCACTTTCGGCGGCCTCTTCCAGCCAGATCAGTTTGCCCTCGACCTCTCGCCAGGCGATGGGATCGAAACGGTACGGCTTCGTCGTGGCGGCAAGTTCATCGCGGGCCTGCCAGAGCGCTTTGATCCGCGCACCGCGCACCGGCGGTGTTTCTCGCACAACTGCCTCGGTGGACTCGATCAGCCCACGCAGGCTGCGCGGCTTCAGCGCCCACGCCACGTCGAAGTCGGCGGCCTCACGGGGCAGCAACATGGGCCGCTGGCCGGAGGCGCGATTCCGCCGCGACCAGTCGTCGACGTGCCGCGCCACGTAGCCGTGCAATTCGCGGAGCGACACACGGCGGTTGCCGGCGCCCATGCCGGAGGCCTCCGCGTCGGCCGCGCCGGCCAGTCCCAACTGAACGAAATTTCCAAACACCGACGCCTGCATGTCGGCCGAGGCGGCGCCGATCTGTCCGGGACTGGTGGAATTCAAGACCGCCAGGTTGCGTACCGCGGCCTTGTCAACGGCGGCCGCAAGCCGCTCGGCGAAGGTGTTGTAGGCCATCCCCAGATTCCAATCGACCAGCAGTCGATTGCAGTCGAGGATGACGAGCTTGTTCCGTTGGGCGAGCTGCTCGTACGAGCCGATCCGCGCCAGAACCTCTTCGACCGGCAACCAGGTGTCGCTGTTGTGCGGCGACGCGCCAGGCGGCACGAGGCACGCCCGGCCCTGCCCATCGACTGCTCCGTGCAGGGCGATGTAGACGATCAAGGCGTTGCCACGGGCGCCGTGTTGGGCGAGTTGCTCAAGCTGCCGCTGGAAACTGCTCATGCCCACATTGCTGCTGCGCCAATCGGGTGAAAGGTCGACGACGTTGAGCGTGTGGCCGTCCAACAGAGACAAGTTGGCGATATCTTCGGCGGCCCAGGCGTGCGGACGCAGCGGCCACGCGTAACTTTGTCCCGCCGGCGCGCCGATGGCCAACAGCGGCGTCTGCACCGGCGCATAGAGCAAGTAGAAAACAAACAACGCCACCAGCGCGACGAACGACGCCAGCACGGCGGCCAGTTTCAACCGCCAGCGATGCTCCTGCGTGCTGAGATGCTCAAGTGGCCCCGCCGCGGCGTCTTTTTGCCATCGATGACGAACCGCGTCGGCCGCGGCGCCCCGCTTTCCTCGCCACCCGGCCGGATTGCCGGCGGGAATGCCGGATTCGTGAAGAGTTTCCGTGTTGCCGCGAGGGATCATGGGTCGAATCCCCATTCATGCTTCAGCGCCCGCTGGGGGCTCGGTCGGTCAGTGGGCGATTATCTCGCCGATCGCGTCGCGAGGCAACTTCACCGCGCGGTCTCGTGGCCGCGCGGCGGTTGGTTCGTGGCGCCGACGGCGGCGGGAGTCGGTTCGTCGAACAGCGTCCAAATCACGCTTTGCCGCCGCAGGTGGTCGACCCGTTGCTGCTGGGTCCGCTGCCGCCGGGACTGGATGATCTCTTGTCGAATCTGTTCGGCCGCCTCGGAAGCCGGTATCACGCGGCCGGGGCGGCGCTCTAACACGCGGACGACGTACAATCCGCTGGCGTCTTCCACCAAATGGCCCAACGCGCCGACCGGCAAAGACGCCAGCGCCTTGGCCACCGGCGCCGCGGCCACCTGTTCGGGGTCTGTCCAGCCGTACGTTTCGGTTTCGACCCTTTCCACGCCCCGCGGCGGGTGCGGCAATCGGGCGTCGCCCAGCGCCTTGAGCTTTACGTACTCGAGCGCCTGGCGGGCTTCGTCCCTGGATGCGAACCGCGCGAAGCGGGCATGCAGGCTTTCCCAGCGCACGTCGGCAGGCAGCGTGAAACGATCGAGATGAGCGCGGTGGTAGGCGTCGATTTCCTCGGCCGACACGCTTGGGTTCACGAAGTAGGCTGGCATGACGCCGCCGGCTGTTTCCGCCCCGGCAGCGCCCAGTTGTTGACGGCGCTGCGCGTCTTGTCGCAGCAATGCTTGCTGGATCGAGCGGTCCACTTCGCGGCGAATCAACGATTGCCGCAGTTGCGACCGGGCCGGCGCCGGCAGCTCGGTGGCCACCTGTTGGAGGTGACGATCGACGACGGCGACAATTTGCGTATCGCGGATTTCTTCGCCGTTGACCCGCGCCAGCACGGCGCCGCTTTTTTCTGCTTCGGACGCCGCGGCGGTTTGCTCGGCGGGCTGGCCGGCAGCCGCGTCCGGTTCGTCGGTGGGTCCTTCCGTGGGCACGTCTTCCGGCGGCGCCGCCGAGCCGCCGCATCCCTGCATGGCCAGCCGCGCCTGACGGCGCACGCGCGGCGAGGGTTCCTTGTAGCACCCCTGATCGTCGGTGTCGTTGGCGATCTTGTCCAGCGCTTCAAGCACCTTCGGACTGCAACACGCTTTCGCTTTGCAAACCTGGCAGGGATCTCCCGCCGTGCCGCGCAGCGCCTTGACGGCTTCGTAGCGGACCTCCTCGGTGCAGTCTTCCAGCTTGGCCAAGAGCGCAGCTTCGATGCCGGGATAGCAGCCGCCACAGCCGAGCGTGGCCAGATAGCGGATCGCCTTGATCTTCTGCGGCGCTTTGTCTTCTTCCTGCTTCGCCTCGGCCGCGGCGGCCACGGAGGGGTCCGGCGAATCGAGATTCGCCGGATCGGCGATGGCCGTCATTGGCGGGCCGGGCTCCAGACCGGGGAAACGAGAACCCAACCGGTTGACGACGCGGCGCCCCAATCCGGCGACGCCCTTCAGCGCGGCACTCACCCCCAGAAAATCCCAGAGCGTGGGCTTCGGGCAACATTTCGAGGCCGGCGCCACGGCCACGACCGTCGTGTCGCCGGCCACCGCCGACGTCGGATGCGTCGGCTCTTCCGGCGCGGTCGGCGCGGACGCGCAGCCGAGATACATCGACATCGTCAGCCAAACCAGCAGAGAACGCCTTCGCCGGCGCCGCATCATGTGTCCCCCCCCAAAGAAACTCTGGCCGCCAGATGAGACCGCCGTCACGACAGGCAAATCACGCGGACCTGCCAGGCAGCGATAACTACGCAGGCGCAAGTTTCGCATCGGCTAGATGAAGCCACGAATGCTATCGGCCGCCGGCGCGGCCCGGCTTGAGAATTTGGGCCGACGTTGCCGTTTACAGACAACGCTGCCGGTCAGCCAAAGCTGGCCAGCAGCGCGAGCGCGGCGGCTGAACCCGGAGCATTCGCGCGGAATTGCACCACGGCAAGGGAAAGATGTTAGAGGGCAGTACGGCAGTACGGCAGTAGGCAGAGGGCAGTAGGCAGAGGGCAGTAGGCAGTGACGCGCTGCCGCGAATACCTATGCGCTACACTCTGCCTAACCCCGAATTGCGCACAAAACGCCGTATACTCGGTGTTTCCAGTGTCACACAGAGTTGAAAAAACCAGTGTGTTTTGGGAAACTCGGTCACAACCACTTGCGTGCGTTGGGACTTACGACAAATCCGCAAATCACCGTGCACAAGTGAGGTCACTGCCCTCTGCCTTCTGCCGTTTGCTGATCGCGGCGGTCCATCCGGATGCGCAGCGGCGGCACGCGCTCTGGAGCCGGCGGGACGGTGACGGCCAATTCCTTGAAGCGGTTGACGCCGGCAGCCAACCCCTTCACGCTCAATCGGTACTCCCCGGGCGGGACGCCTGTGAACTCGAATTGGCCCTGGTCATCGGCGGTCGTTTCAGGCGTTTCGTCCACGTCGTCCGACGTCAACGTTAGCGTCGCGCCGCGCACCGGCCGCGTGCCGTAGTGCACGGCGCCGGCCACTGTATTGGTCATCGCGGCCCGGCGCAGGGCGGCGTCTTCGGGGGTCAACACTTCGACGGGCAGCGACTCGTAGCGTCCCGCGTTGCCGACCTTGTCGGTGGCCCGCAACAACACGCGATAGGCGCCTGAGGGCAGCGCCGCGGTGTCCAACTCGACCGACCAACGACCGTCGTCCGCTTGTTTGGCCGGCGCCGGCGCGGGTTCTTCGGCGAATTCGCCCGTGCCGACCACGTCGAAGGCGGCCTCGACGGTCGCCACACCGCTCAACTCGTCGTCGACGACCGGCACGGCAATGACCAGCGGCGCGCCGACCTCTACGACGCCGGCCGGTTGCCGCTCGACTTGTTCGATCAACACCCGGGGGGGCGTGGCATCGAGCACGACTTCCACCGGCCGGCTCCAGGCGGTGCGTCCGCCGGCCATCACCCGTCCCAGCACGCCGGCCCGCGCGTTCTGCACCGTCGGCGCAGACAAGTGCACGGCGAAATCGCCGACCGTCGTTTCGACGGCCACGCGTCCCTGCGGAGCGGCCCGCACGAACCGCGCGGCCACCTGGCGGTCGGTCGGCAAGCGCAGCGTGGTTTCGCCGCGGAAGTCGCGGTCGCCGTCCTCGTCGACGCCGACTTCCACCACGTCGCGGCCGCGCTGGAAACTACCCGGCGGCGCGTCGACTTGAAACTCGACCGGCACTGGACCGGCTGGCGACTGGTAGGAAGTGCCCGCCGGTGGAGAGACGATGCGTATCGCCAGACGGTCTTTCTGCTCCGGCACGTCGGTGTCGTGCCGGTCGCACGGCACGTTGAAGATGAATGCCCGGGGATAGTCGTCCACCCAGAGATGAACGGTGACCACGCGGCCGTTGCCGGCAGGAATGTCGGCGTACAGCCGCGCGGCGAAGTCGGGCGCTTCGATTTCGTCGTGCAGCCGGGCTTCGGACGCCGGCGGCAATCCGCCAACTATTTCGGCGCGGACCTTGACGCCGGTGGGTGGAATCAGGGCCTCGTCCTGCGGCGACACGTCAATGGTCAAGCGCTGCTGATCCAGGTTGTAACCGACGCGCGGCAACACGTACCTGCGCGGCCGCTGCGGCGCCACGTCCAGCCAGCGGATTGTCACGCGGTCCGACTGTTTGTCGGTAACCAGCAGCAGCAAACCGTAGTCGATCGGCTTCGCCGGGATCGTGGCGGCCGAGTCGGTCAAGTCTCCACTGGCGGGACTTTCCGCTTCGGCAGCCGCGTCCTCATCCGCCGGCGGCGGAAAAGGCACAGGCGCCAGGCGGCCGCCGACCGGGAGCGTGACGTCGTCGGCCACGGCCAAGATGGTCCGTGGAGAAAACCTGTCGAGGACCCGCAGGGCGTCCGGCGACGACAACGAATCCGGCGGCAGCGCTGCGCTCACCCGCCGGCCGGCCGCGGCCAACTCCACCCGTACGACCTTGTCTTGCCGGTCGTCATTGGCCAACAGCAGTTGATAGTCGGTACGTCGGTTGGGGAAAGGGTGCAGGACAGTGCCGTCGGCGGTTTGAGTCCAACTGCCTGGGGCGCCGACGACGGCATGGCGAATCTGGTGCGGGACCGGCAACATCACGTCCGTCTCGCACCGCGCCGAGCCGTCGGCCATGACAACTTTGACGATCAGCCGGCCCGGCTCGTGGAAAGCCTGTTTCCGCGTGATCGTGAACCGGACCTTTTCGTCGGCGCCGGCGCGCAGTTTTAACGACGGCGGCTGCTGGAGCAAACCCTCGTCGTAGGGATACGCCGGCTCCGTAACCGTCGGCCGCGGCGTGATTTGCCGGTAAACGGTCACCTCACGCGGGGCGACGACGTCGATCAATTGCGGATCGTACCGCACTTGCAGCCACGCGTCGGCCGCTGGGGTACCCAGCAGTGCCAGGGCAACCTCGATCTTGGCTTCCGTCTGCGACGTCAGCGAAATGGAAGTTGGTCCGCTGAGTTCAATGCGGGGGCGGTTCCACGTTTCGGCCGGCGGTTGCCGAGGGATTCGCCCCGCGCCAGTGCGACATGCCTGTGCGGCGTCGAAAAGATAACCCGCCTCCGCGGCCGGCGCGTCGGCGGCGGCCAGCCGGTAGCGGTCGGCCTGCCAGAGCAGTAAATCGTACATCTCGGCGTCGAATAACCGAGCGCCAGGATTCAGGCTCCGCGTCGCGGCGGCATCGCGGGCATCGACCATCCTGAGCGCGCGGTCGGCCGCGCGCAATCGGCGCTTATGTTCCTTCCGGCTGCTGGGTTGGGAAAGGTCGCCGCCAGTGCGGATCGCCGCCTCGATACGGGCCGGCAACGTGCCGTGAAACTCCGCCAGAGCCGCGCTGAATTCGTCCACCGTGGTCCACAAGGGCTGATCGTCCCGCTGGGCGGCGCCGCGATTTTCGATTTCGGACGAAAGCGCAGTCCATGCCTCCTCGATGGCGGCCAACTCGAAGGTGGTTTCACCCGCGTTCGGTTCGGCCAGATGCGCCAACTGCAACTCCAGTTCCGCTCGCCGCTGGATGAACTGCCAATCGGCCAACGACAAGGCGGTCGGCCGAGGCGCTTGTGGCGGGATCTTGGCCGGCTCGTAGGCGGCCGCCATCAGGCCGTCGACGCCATTGGAAACACCCAACAGTTTCAGCCGCACGGCCGCGTCGGGCAGCGGTGTGGCCAGCAACATTTGGACCCGCCACGAGTCCCCCGCGGCCGGCGGCGGCTTGGTGAGCCGGTCGATGGCGTCCGTCGCCAACCCGCGTTCGGCTCGTCGCCTCCATTGCGACAGGCCGTCATGCAATCGGCGGACCTGACTCAATTGGTCCGGGTCGGGCGACTCCAAGGCGACGCTTAGCTCGAACAGCGTTTGCAAGAGTTCGGCCAGGTCGCCGTGCTGCGGCGCGTAGGCATCGGGCGTCGGACCCGCGTTTGTGTGCCAAGCGACGTAGTGGGGCGCGCGCTGCAAGAGATCCCGCACGGCAAACGTGGCAGCCTGAACGAGCGCCACGTCGTCGGCCGATTGACGATACAGGTCATGTGCGGCCCGCAGCAGGCGCGCGGCGTTTTGCACGCGACCGGCGCCAACGCGGTCGGTCAACTCGCGCTGGCCTGCGAGTCGCAGCCTGTCGGCTGCGAGCAACCGGTCCGCGACCCACGGTCGGCACCACGGCTCGGACGCGGCGACGTCGGCCGCCAGCAGTTGGGTTTCGAGTGCGAATTGGATATCGCGCCAATCGACTTCGCCGAGATTCGCCAGTCGCCGCGCGAAGCGGATCTCTTCAAAGCGGTCATACTCATTGTCGAGTTGTTCCAGCCAGCGGTAAAGCTCCTCGCCCGATCCGGCGGTCATCAGTGCCGCGAACGTATCTGCCGTTGCCGCCCAGTCGTTCGTGCGAGGCGATGGCCAGTGACGGTCCAAGAGTCTTGCCATTGCCAACGAACACGGCCCGACGTCGCGGACGGCGTCACGGGAATAGGCCGCCGCCATTCGCTGCGCCGCGCCGGGGCGCCGGCCTTCCTCCACCGGCGGCGCTTGGGGCAGACTGGCCAGCGTCGGCAGTGCGGAACGCAGACGCGTGACGACGCGCCGCGGATCGCCGATTCCCCCAGCCAGATAAAGCTGTTCGGTTTGTTGCAGCCAGAGTTGGAATTCGCGCCATTGGGCCGGTGCGTAATCGACGGGACTCGCGCGGTAGCCGGCGCGGCTTTCCAGTCGGTCTCGCAGTTGCCACGCGCGTGCGATCCAGACCGGCGCCGAATCGCTCAGGCCGGCGGCCGGCGGCGTGGCGGCGGCTTTTGGTGACGGCGCCGGTTCGGCCGCTTGATCTACCTCGGCTTGGCCGTCGGCGCCGGAGACCGGTCCGGCTTCAGACGCTTCCGACCCGGCCGTGTCTTGATTGAGGTCGTCCCGTGGCACGTCGCCTTCCCGGCCGGCGCCGGCCGCGCCGCCTTGGGCGATGTCCTTGGCATCGTTGCGCGTGGCGCGCAACTCGGAGTTGATTAGATTGGACTGTTGCACTCTCAGTTGTCGCACCGAGTTGCCGCGTTGGTTCACGCGCAGCCAGCCCGGTCCTGACGTTGTTGCGCCGAAGTTCTGGGCCGATCCGTCAACGGCGCCGCCGTCCGGCGGGACGTTCAGGTTGCGAAAAGTCCGGCTGCGTGACGACCCGCGCTCCGCGCGGACCGCCGCGGCAAGATCCTCGTCGCGATGTTCGTCGCCCAGGCGGGAGACGCTCAGCAACACTGGATTGACGTCATCGGGCCGCCATGCGCCGCCCCCCCATGAAACCACCGGCGTTTGCCGACAGGCGCCGCCCGTGTAGCGCTCGGTCCATTGGCGCACGTTGGCCGCTACGTAGCGGTGCAACTCGTCCAGATCGATGATGGCGTCGCCGTTTTGATCGGCGTCTCCCTTCAGACCACGGGCCACGAAGTAGCCGAACACCGAACGTTCCAGAGAAACCGAAACGTGCGACGTCTCCAACAGCCAGTGGGACTGCAAGACCCAGAGCGTCGGATCGCGCGTCTCTCGAACCGAGTCTGCCAACAGCCGCGGAAACTGGTTGACGAATGCCCCCAACCGCCGGTCGGCCGCGGTGCGGCCGGTATCCAGAATCAGCAATTTCGTTTTCGCCGAGGTCGCGCTGATCTGCTGGAGCATGTCGTCCACTCGATACCGGCCGGCCTGCGTGCCGGAAGAATCAAAATCGCGGCACAGCAAATAGGCCGTGCCTTGATCGGAGATGCCGTGCGCCGTGACGTGGATCAGCAGGACTTCTTGATCGCCCATTAGCAGTTGTTCAAGGTCGATCCCCAACGCCTGCATGCGCGCTTGTTCGCGCAGATGCCCGAACACCAGGGGTCCGCTCCGCGTGGCGTCGGTGTACAACACCGCTTCCAGCGGCGCGAGGGCATCGATGTCTTCGGCCGCAAACGCGATCGGCGCGGCGTGCAGCAGGCGGTAATCGCCTCCGGACAGACATGCCAGATGCGTGTGCGGGTGTCGCAATGGTTGAAAGAGCAACAGACAGAGCCACGCGAACAGCAAGCCCAGCAGCAGGACAAATCCTCCTCGCCGTAGGCGACGCGCCAGCCGGCCGCCGGCAGTCGGACCGGCAGAGTTCCACGCCCGGCGACGCCAGTTGCGCCGCGGCGAAGTGGACGTATCCGGCAACGAAGACTGGCTGTGCATTCCGGAGGCTCCAGCGGCGAGGGTTTTTGGAACTGAACGATATACCGATCCGGTCGGATTCCAGCAACGGCGGATCACTGCCGGAGTTCCGTCCGCGGGGTCAGGTGTTCTAGTCTTCCTCCCAGCGATGGTTCCCGTCGGCAACTTCGATCCCCAAGGCGAGGGCAGCCGCGTAATTTGCGGCGATATCTGCCGGATCGCCGGCGGTCGCCGCCAATGTGACGCTGTTGGCCGCCGCTTGGGCGGTCAAGTGTTCGGCAGGCGGCACTTCCGGCAATTCAGGGCCGACGAGGCTGCCGCCGCTGTAGGCAGCCGCCAGGGCACACCATCCGGCGGCGGTTTCGTACCCGGTGGCTTCGCCGGCCGTCATGGCGCTGCGCCGGTTTTCTTCGTTCGTTTCAACGACCCATCGCTGAGCCGTCTGGACCGCCGTCGCGTCGCGATCTTCCGTGGCCGTTTCCTGGCACGCCGCACTGGCCCACCATACTGCCTCGCGCTTGGGCAGGGCGTGTGCCAGGAAACTCACGGCGTCTGCGTGCAGTTTCGCTTCCCTCAGTTGTTCTAAAAATTCTCGGACAGTCCATGTTGCCTGCAACAACTCCTGCGCGGCATCGCTCAGCAGTTGGTCTCCCGACTCGATGAACGCTACGACCGATTGTGCCAGCGGTGTTTCGACGTGCGCGAAACCGCTGGTGGCCGCTGGTTTCTCTGCCGCGTTGTCGGCTGTCGCCGCGCCCGCGACCGCCAAGCCGGTTGCCGCCGCGGTACCGGTGTTCTCGACGGCGACCGCGAAGGACGTTTCTCCGGCGCTGATGCGGTCACCATCCGCCAGGATCGAATCGGCAACTGCTTGACCGTTGACAAAGGTGCCGCTCTCGCTGTTCAGGTCGCGAACGCGGCAATCGCCGGCGGCCAACTCCAGCGCGAAATGCACGTTCGAGATGCCGGGGTCGTCCGGGACGGTGAAATCCGCCCAATGAGTCCTGCCGACTTGTAGCACTTGTCCCGGGCGGACATAGGCGCGGTGCCCGGCGAGCGGTCCGTTTTCGATGCGTATGGTTACCAACATGGTCAATTGATCCTGACGACGCCCCCGGCGACCTCCGTGGTCGCTCCGCCCTTGACTTGCACGACGTTGCCTTTGACCTGCGTCATCCCGGTCCCCTCGACCTTGATCATGGTGGCTTTGAGCGTAATGCCCGAAGGGGTGATCTTGATGCTCGAACCGCCGACTTTCAATTCGATCTGGGTGGCCGCCTCCAGGGTGCTTTGCCCGGCGTCCAGCGTGATCGTCTGGTCTCCCTGAGCGATGGTGAGCGTATCGTTTCCCTGGTCAATTTCGACGACACGATTGCCGGCCTTGATCTGGTGCGTGTCGTTCCCCTGGTCGACGATCACCGTGCGATCGCCTTCCTTCACCTGATGCAGGTCGTTGCCCTTGTCGACGGTGACGGTGCGGTTTCCTTTTTCGACGGTGATGGACTCGTTGCCTTCCTGGACGCGTTCGGTGCGATTGTTGTAGATCTCGATGGTCTGGTCCCCGGGGTCCATTTTCTCGAAGCCGACTTTGAGCGTGTCGCTGTTTTCCACGACGCGATTGAAGTCTTTCTCGGCATGGAAGTAGATTTCTTCTTCCCCGGTTTTATCCTCAAAGCGCAGTTCGTTGTATGTTTCGGCGTCGCCGCCGGTGGTGCTGCGGGTTTTGATGACGCTTTTGGTCATTTCGGTGGGCAGTTCGTAGGGGGGCATGTGGTCGGCGTTGTAGACGCTGCCGACGATGATCGGCCGGTCGGGGTCGCCGCCGATGAAGTCGACCACTACTTCGTCTCCCACCCGCGGCAGGAAGACCACTCCCCATCGCTTGCCGGCCCAAGGCTGCGCGACGCGCATCCAACAGGAACTGTCCGAATTGTTTTGACCGGCCCGGTCCCAGTGGAACTGGGCTTTTACGCGCCCGTATTTGTCGGTGAATATCTCGCTGCCAGCCGGGCCGACCACGAACGCCGTTTGGGTGCCTTGGATTGTCGGTTTGGCGGTGGTCCGCGGCGGGCGGTACGGTACGGCCACCGGCAGGCAGTGGAACCGGTTGCCATACCGCAACGCGACCGCTTCGTCGGTGGTATACGTGCCCTCCATGCCGGCGGAGTGCTCGACGTCGGTCAATATATATTGTCCGTTGCCCGAAAGATGTTGATCCAATTGGAATTTGTAACCGGGCGTGAAGCCGCGGACGTTGCTCTCGCCGGTCACGGTCAAGTCCGGCACGGTGGCCTGTTCCATGCGGACGCCGACGGTGCGTTCCCCGTCGGGGGTGATCTTCTCCAAGTCCGACGCCCGATCGGCGCCGCCGGGGTCGACGCCGTCGTAGCGCTGCGCGTAGCCGCCGGGATAATCGAATACCTCGTAGGCGTCGTTGCCCCCGACGGCCAGCGAATGCGTCACCGTTCCCGCCGCGGCCGAGCCGAGGATATCCTTGGTGGCTTCCAGATTCCGTTCGGGCATCTCGAAACAGAAGTCCCATGTCGTAAACTTGCCGGCGCCGATTTCCTGCGTCTTCAACCAGCGGTGGACGCGGTCCTCGTGCAGACTGCGGTCTCGCAGCCCGGAAAAATCGTTGTAGACCACCGTGGCGCCCTGTGGCAAATCCAAATGGCTGCTGGCGGCGTCCGCCACCACCATCTGGTGTCCGGAATCGGAGTGTTTGAAGAAAAAGTAGATGCCTTCTTCCTCCATCAACCGGCTGGCGAATCGAAAGTCCGATTCCTGATACTGCACACAGTAGTTTCGCGGTTCGTACGCGCCGTTCAGCTCGTATGCGACGTCCAATCCGGCGAGCACCTCTTGCAGGATTTCGGGCGCCGTTTTTTGTTGGAAGATGCGGCTGGTGACCCGTTTGTTCAACAGCCAGAATTGCGGGACGATCTCCAGCCAATAACGCAGGAAGACGTCGCCGCTGCTGGCGGAGCGCACGGTGGCCCCTTCCGACAGTTTATGCACGATGCCGTGGAAGTACCGCGCCGAGGGCGCCCGGCCGTCGACGCCGGCCGGCAAGTCGAGCCTTACGGCGGCCGCCTGCCCCAGCAATTCATCGAAGGCGATGGTCGTGCCGGGTTGCGCCAGCACCGTGAGGTTGAAACGGAACGGACGGGAAAGCCCTTCGCTGCCGGTGAGCTTTTCCAGCAGCAGTGCGTCCTCGCCCAGCGGCGTCGTCACGGCGATGGGGCGTTTTGCCTGCGTGTATTGCGCTTCGGCGGTCGCCATTCGATCCTCCTCGCTATGTAACCCGGTTGTCAGAGTCGTCCCCATGCCGCGTGTGCGTTTTGCGGCGCGTGCCTGTGGATTCGCTCAGTTTACGGCGCGGTTTCGATCGCCGGCGCGGCGGCGGGCGCATCGTCGATTCCGGCCGCGTTTTCGAATGCGGCGGCCTCGCGATTTAGTTCCCGCAGCCAGAACATCGCCTCGAAAAACACCGGAATGAACGCCAGCAGCACGCCGTTTTTGAGAAACACGATCGTGTTTTCCGTCTCGCTGAACACGCGCAGCAGAAAATAGACCTGATCGTCCGATTCGAACAGTTGGCCCAACGCGGCCACGACTAACAGCACGAAGACGGCGCCGGGCATGAAGTCAGCATAGTCCTGCGCATAGGGGTAGCGCATGTAGGCCATCACTCGCGCCGAAAACGGAATCGCCAGCGCCAAGGTCGGCATGAACAACAAATTCTTGGCGTTGATTTCCAGATCGACTCCCGCGCTCCAGGACACGAAGAACAGCGCCTCGCTGAACAGCACTACGTAGATCCAACTCATGACGTAAATAAACACGAACGAGAACAGCAGCGACCAGATCCGCGTGGGGCACAGCCCTTCAGGGCGCGGCAATTCCTGAAAGTTGAGCAGCTTTGAGAAAAACTCTCGCACGCGCCGCTCGGTCAGGCACTTCAAAATCAATTCCTCGATCATCCGAAACGAATGGACGTCGGCGATGATCTGCGTGTAGAGCTTGGTGATGGAAAACACGGCGACGATTCCCAGCCCGACGCCGATCGTGAGGATCGCACCCACCACGAAATCATCGCTGATAGTGTCCATGATGCCGAAGAAGGCCTTGATCGGCCCCTGTTCCTTTATCAACAAGTTGTAAAGATACGTCCAGGCCACCAACACCAGCACGATGGCCAGGCTGAGCCGGGTTTTCACCAGCCCACGCGACGGAGAAGCGGTTTGCTCTGCCACGGTGCGTTTCTCCTTAATTTCAGTAGTTCCAAATTTGCCGACAGTGAAGAACGAAACATTGACATGGGAACGCTAATTATCAAGTTTTCGTACTTCGGACTTCTTTTTCTCCGTGTCCTCGGTGCCTGTAGTGCACTTCGTCACGAACCATTCAGGGGAAGCAATGGCGTGTCGATTCGCCCAGCACCGTGGACGCATCATATCGGCGGCCGGAGCCCTGCCGGGAACGGCTTTTTCTTGTGACTCCGCGTCAATCGCCCCGGCCGACATCCAGCACGCTATTTTGGTAAAAGCCGGTGTGGCGCGGATTGGCAGGGTCCGACTTCCAGTCCTCGCCGTCGAGCACGAATTTGTACTCGTACGTGCCGGCCGCCAAGGGGACGCTCGTGGAGTAAAAACCGTCCGCGTTTGGGCCTTCCATGGCGTGCTCGCGCGGCTGCCAGTCGTTGAAGTTCCCGGCCAGGTAGACGGCATCGACCGGCGCCGGCGGTTTGTACTTGAAACGCACCTCGAAGCGGCCGTCGTCCGCCGGTCTCACTTCGGGCAGGCCCAACGACAGGTCCTGATCGGGCGCGGCGAATTCGAACGAACCAACCAGCATTTCGTTCCAGGTCTGATCGCCCCAGCCGACGGTCGCCGTCGGATCAGGATTGACCAGATTGTTT
>Ga0214472_10001581_pt1 | contig 25305 bp, 24 predicted proteins | sample RVTome_6_FD_207662 | JGI IMG/M metagenome (GOLD analysis project Ga0214472, IMG submission 207662) | Soil microbial communities from uranium-contaminated site in the Upper Colorado River Basin, Wyoming, United States - RVT140D175 | ecosystem: Environmental > Terrestrial > Soil > Contaminated >...
CGGTACGATGTCATGATCTACGCCTACTGCCTGATGCCCAATCACGTCCATTTGCTGATCGAATGCGCCAAGACGCCCCCGGGGAAATTCATGCAAGGGCTCCAGCAGAGCTACACCCAGTACTACAACCGCAAGTACAAAAAGGTCGGCCATCTATTTCAGGGACGCTACCAAGCGATACTTTGCCAGAAGGATGCCTATCTATTGGCATTGATTCGCTATATTCACCTCAACCCGGTCCGATCCAAGCTCGCCAAGACCGCGCAAGACTACGTTTATAGCGGCGATCAAGCCTACCGCTTGGGCAAGGGCACGCCGATCGTTGAGCCCCGGGCAATGTTAAAGATGCTCGGGGGTAGGTCCGGCTACAAGAAGTTTATCCGAGACGGGCACGATGACGGGCACCGGGAGGAGTATTACGAGGTGGCCGAGCAGAGATTTTTGGGCGATGAAAAGTTCGTCGAAGAGCTTAAGCGTAGCTATGAAGACGAAACGCCCAAGAAACGGCGCGGCCTCAGCGTGGCGGTAAAGGAATTGGCGGCGCGAATGAAACTCGAAGTTGAGCTGTTAAGAACACCAAGCCGAGGATGGAAAGTATCCGGTCAACGGATGATGATCGCGTATGTACTGGTGCGGCGAGCTGGGTACACGGTAAAAGAAGTAGCCGGGTATTTCGGGCGCGACGCTACAACGATCAGTTCCATACTGAGCCGCTACGAAAACCGGTTGGAGAAACAGCCCGAAGTGCGGCGCCAAGTGGAGAGACTGGCTCAGATTGTTTAGATTACAAGGCCTGTCCCCTATGGCAGTTGAAAGCAGATTGACAGTCGAGAGGCCTGGTTTAGATAGGCGTGGTTCTGGTTTACAATGTCATCCAAGACGACCCGATCCAATCGCGGCGAACTGGAACATATGCTCGCCGACGCGCGTCAACTGCGGGCTCGGCGTGGGAATCTTTACCGCGATCAAGCGCTCAAGATCTTGCCGTGGATCTGGGTCTGGGGCGGACGGGAATTTACCAGCGGGCAGTCATTCCGTCTTTCACGCGCGGGTCTTCGTCCCATTTCGCGTCGGATGGAAGCACCACGTCCGTCGGCCGCACATGGTAGACGTTGCCGTGAAGCGCCGCATGGGGGGCAACACCTTCCTGGACATCGGCTGCCGCTTTTAGCAGGCGCTTACGCATCGCGATGATGCCTACGTCGCTATTGCCCAAATGCTCGCGGGTGCGATCCGAAACGGCTCCCATCCCTTCCTGTACCGAAAAGTCCTGCTCTCCTGTCCCTTTGATCCCGGTAAAACTCAAAGTCTTTTGCACCTCCCGATCGATCAGATAGTCGTTGGACATGTTGCGGCGCGGATAATGGGTGCCCGCAACAAACTCAACGTGAACGCCAGAGCCCGCCTTCAACTCGGCGATCTCGCGTGCGGCTAGCGGGCGGTCGAGCATGCAGGTAAAAACCCAGCGCATGCTTGTCTCGTCATCCACGGGTACGAAGGCGTGGGCAATTTTTCTGTCTGGGGAGCCCGGAGGCATGGTGTAAAACGGCATCAGAAAGAGGTTGCAGCGCCAGTAGTCCTCGCTTTCCTTGCCTTGGTATTGTCCGCCGATCATCACACCGAAGTCCGTATCCTTGGTATAGAGCTTCGGGGGATTGGTACTCACCCGATGCAAAAGGCGGGGATTCCCCTGCCGTTTGCCTTCGTCTTTCCAGTGATCAAGCCGGCGGTGTGAATCCAGCGTGCTGTGCAAATAAACCGAGTGCACCGTGTCGATTCCACCCTCAATCGCCTGAACAAAGTTGTTCTGTTGAAAATTCCACGAGACAAAGCGGTGCTGCTCCGGCACCCGTGTCCATTCGAACTCCGGCAGCTCCGGGGTCTGTCCTGCCGGACCCATGTAGGTCCACAATACCCCCGCCCGCTCCCGAACCGGATAGGAGGCAAGCTTGAGGTTATCCTTGAACGCGCTCTCAGCGTCTTCGGTCGGCATATCCACGCACTTCCCGTCCACATCATACTTCCAACCGTGATAGGTACATCGCAGTCCGTCTTCCTCGTTGCGGCCAAAAAACAAATCCGCACAGCGGTGCGCGCACAATCGATCGATGAGCCCGATTCGCCCGCTGGTGTCGCGGAACGCCACCAACCGCTCCCCCAATAACGTCACCCGCACCGGTTCCCCGTCGGGCTCCGGTAGGTCGCTCACCAGCAGAAAAGGAATCCAGAATCTGCGCACCATCTCGCCCATCGGCGTCCCCCGCCCGACTCGGGTCAGTCGTTCATTATCTTCACGGCTAAGCATGGCTTGCTTCCTCCTAGGACTAACGTGCTTACCAAATCGTGGGTCCCTATCATCACACGAGTCTTACGCCCACGGCGTTATCGAGGCGTGAATCGTATCTTCTCTGCCCTCTCGCCCTACGGCGCGCAGTGCCTCGTTGACCTGGTCCAGGCGAAAAGTATGCGTGCGCAGCTCATGGAGCGGCAGCTTACGGGTAGCAATTCGCTTCAGCGCCAGCTCCACCGACGCGTAGCTGTGGCCCCGGGCACTCTTCACGGTAATGTATTTCCGCGTCAGCTTGCCGAGCGGAAAGTCGGGGAATTCCGGTGCGCTGTTTCCTTGCAAGACAATCGTTGCAGCTTTTCGTTTTACCGCCTCTATCGCCAGCAGCACAGGAGCCGTGCCGGCGCGCGCGGTCGCGTCAACGACGACATCGACACCCAGGCCGTTGGTGATCTCAGCGACGCGCTTGGCCGCGTCTTCTTTCTGTACGTCGATCGTGTGGTCCGCGCCGAGGCGGCGCGCAACTTCGAACCTGCTCGCGTCTTGAGATGTTCCTGAAACGATAATTAACTCCGCGCCCGCGCATTTGGCAGCGACGACGCAACCGAGCCCCTGCTGCCCTGGTCCCATGATCAACACGCTCTTTCCCGAACCAGCTCCGCCTTCCACGCAAGCCCACTGAATCCCGTTGCCCATTGGCAGTGCCACGGCGGCCTCTTCCGCACTGACGCCGGCGGGCACTTTGTGAATGACTGCGTTTGACGGCACGTAGAGATACTGGCTATAGCCGCCCCATAAGGTTGGCTCTACCGTGATCGGCACAGATCCGTAACGTTTGGCGTCTGGGTTGCCCTGAGGGTCGCCGGTATAACAGTGTCGGTACTCACCCAAATGGCACCACTCGCAATTCCAGCAAGGTAGGTACTCCTCCAGTGCGACCAGATCGCCTTCCTTAACGCCCCAGCGCGCAGCCGCAACGCGGCCGAGCTTGGCGATCCGTCCGACATTCTCATGACCCATAATATGGGGGCCGTGCTTGAGCTCGCGCCGGTATCCGCCCACGTCACTGCCACAAATCCCAGCCGCTTCTACTTTCAAAAGCGCTGCGTCCACTTCGACGTCGGGCATGGGAAATTCTCGCACTTCGGTTTGCTTGGCGCCGACTTTCACGGCCGCTAGTACTTTCTCCGCCATGGTTTTCTCCTCGATTAGTTTCGGTAAATATTACAAACCGTAAAGCGCCTTGGGGTTATCACCGAGAATCTTCTCGGCTGCCTTGGGCGGGATCTTGCCGTCTGCCTTGAGCTTGCGCAGGGCATCGATCTCGGATGATGTGTCGTGGTGCCCGTAGTCGGTACCGATGACGATTGAATCGTCGCCCGCGCACTCTAGGACATGGGTTAGATCATCGGTCGTCTGGCACGCTACATACATGCGGTATTCCCGCATGAGGTCTTTGCCCGCAAACGGCTGGCCGCGATTGCGAAACCTGACGCCGAGATCGTTCAATGCGTAGGGCACCCATTGGGAGCTGACCTCGACGAATCCCCAACGCAACTGCGGAAATTTTTTGGGAATCCCCTGTATGATCAGGCTGTGAAACGTGCTGATCACGGGAACCTTGAAACGCAGACCGCGCTCGAGCTGATCCCATAGAGCAAAGTTGCCGATCGAAGCGTGGACGCAGATCGGCAGGTTGAGCCTGCTCGCTTCTTCATAGAGGGGAAAGAAATAAGAGTTGGCCAGCCCCAAACCTCCTTCCGCGGCGCGGAGAAAAACGCCGCAGGCGCCGTTTTCCTTGCCGAAGTTGATCTCCTCGATCGCCTTGTCGATGCGATGGACCGACGGAATCACCGCCCAGCGCAGCCTGCCCTTGCCCATTTTCCAGATACTGGCGAGCCAGCGGTTGTAACTCCGGCAGAGCGCTTGGTCGATCTCGGGTTCTGCTGTCAGAGGGCGCAGAAACAGAGTCGGATAGAGAACCTGGACATCGACGTTCAAGTCGTCCATATGCGCAATGCGCTCCGTGACGTCTGCCATCTCACGGGAAGCGTCGGATGTGCCGGTGCCGACATTTTCGTTCTTGGGGAAAGCCCGGTTGCCGATCAACCAATACTCTCGACCGGGCGTGCCGCCATCCTTGGCGACCAGCGTCACAGGCTTGAATCCGCGCTCTCCCTCGTCCATGAAATCCCAGGTTCGTTCGGTCTCGACAACATGCGCGTCGGCATCTATCACTGCCATATATTTTGCCTCCGAGAGAGATTTTGCCAGATGTTTATTGCTCCATGGTGCTAGGGGCAAACACTTCTTCGAGTTTGATCAGGCGCGGGGTGAGGCCCTGTTCCGCTGAGTATTGTGCCGCGGTCTCGAGCACGCGGCGGTTAGCTGCAATGCCGTGTTGGACCAAGGGGGCGGCCAGGGTTTTTTTTGCATCCGCCGGCAGCACCCCGGCCTCGAAGTAGTAATCCAGATGCTCCATTCTTTGCGCGTTGGCAATCGAATTGGCGCGCTCAAATGCTTTGAACAGGTTGAGCACGGCCCAGGGATGTTTCTCGGCTACTTCGCGTTTGATCACGGCGCAATGGTTGATCGGATAGAGCCCGGTCTTCTTGTAAAAGCGCACGGCCTCCGCGTTTGGGTCCGGAAACAAGTATTTGATGTCCGGGTGGTTCCAGAGGTCGGCCGTGCTGCGGTCCACTAGGTTGGGGTTAACAATATAGAGCAAGGTTGCCTGCAGCTCGCCGGACAGCATCATCGAGCCAATGTCCTTGCCTAACGGGATCTGATGAATGGTCACGCCCTGAGGGGGTTGGAACTCGGTCGCGCCGCCATGGCTATGCTCCGGGTTTCGCTCCATCCAGAATTCCATGTCCTTGGGCTCGACCGCGAATTCGTGCTGCAGCACGCCGCGCGTCCATAGGGCCGCCGTCTGCTGGTACTCCGGCACCCCGACGCGCTTGCCTTTTAGATCCGCCGGCTTGTCGATTCCGGCATCGCGGCGCACGAGAATCCTCGTATGAAAGAAGCGCCGGGTTGTGAAGATCGGCAAACCGAGCCAATTTTTGTCGCCGTGGGCGAGGGCGATGATGAATGACGAGAAGGACATATCGGACAGGTCGAAGTCGCCAAACCGTAGCTGGCGCCAAAATAGCTCAGAGGGATGCACCGGAGACATAATGAGGTCTATCCCGTCGGGTTTGACGCTGCCATTGAAAAGCGGCCATGTTCGTGGGTTGGGTGCCATGCCGGCGCTGAGCTGGATGTTCATTTGTGCTCTCCTCTGTAAAATGTAGAATTATCTCCGGTTGGGCCTTCTTCAAGCGCTCCGGATCGTTCCCTGTATGAATTCCTAGTATGAGTCGTTGCTAGCGTCAATCGAAATCGCTCATTGTCTTCTAATCGTCGTTTTTTATGGCTAGTCTTGCTCTGTAGCGCGCACAGTCTTAAAATCGCAATGGAAGGCAGTTTGCATAGCGCCCGGCACGGGCAAGAGCGGCGTGGTTCAGATTCACAATGTCAGCAAAAACGACGCGATCGAATGACGGCGAACTGGAGCAGATTCTTGCCGAGGCGCGCCAGCTGCGGGTGCGGCGGGGAAATCTTTATCGCGATCGAGCGCTCAAGATCTTGCCGTGGATCTGCGCCTGGTGCGGACGGGAATTCACCAGCAAGAAGCTTCACGAGTTGACGGTGCACCATAAGGACCGCAACCACGATAATAACCCTCCGGACGGCAGCAACTGGGAACTGCTCTGCATGTACTGCCATGACAGTGAGCACTCACGGTCCTTGGATCGGCAGGCAAGCGGCGCGACCGCGGTGCATGATGACGAAGAGCGCCCGGCGACCTACAACCCTTTCGCCGTTCTAAAAAAACTCAAAACCAAAGAGTGACGCGGCCACATCCGCAGGCCTCGTCGGCCGAGTTTGATTCATTGTTTGGTTTGGCGCTGCGTGGTTTCCTCGTCCGCCGCCAGCGCCAGCGTTAAGCCCTGCCGACGGCACCATCATTCGCCCTCGCGCATCAACCTTGTTAATGACAATTTCTTCGTGGTAGACAGCAGTGAGTGAGTTTACAGCGCATAAACCATTTGCACAGCCGGTGGGATACTCATGCTCAGCCAAGACACGAATGATCTTTTGAGCCGAGTCGGGCCGCAGACTCCTTGTGGGGAATATTTGCGTCGTTACTGGCACCCGGTTGCCCTGGCGTCGGAACTGACCGATGCCAAGCCCAAGAAAAGGATTCGCGTCCTGAATGAGCAGCTGATCCTTTATCGCCTGCCGAACGGCAGTCACGGATTGATCGCAGAAGCCTGCCCCCACCGCCGGGCGTCACTTTACTACGGCTTTATCGACGATGACGGCCTGCGCTGCGCCTATCACGGCTGGAAGTTTGCCCTCGACGGCCATTGCCTGGAGCAACCTTTCGAAAAGGACGTTCATTTCAAAAATAAAGTTTGCCAGCGCGCCTATCCGGTGGAAAAGCTTGCCGGACTACTCTTTGCTTACTTAGGACCGCCGGACAAAATGCCCCTGCTGCCGCGCTGGGATTACTTGGTGCGCGCCGACTGGCCGCGCAAGATTGAAGTTCATCCGGTGCTCAACTGCAACTGGCTGCAGCCCATGGAAAACGCGGTCGACCCCAGCCATACCCGCTATCTGCATGGCGAGAGTTTCCGGCGCAAGGGGATTCGCCGGGACGTATCGTACATTCTAAAAAAAGTCGACCACTTCGAATACCAACCCAATGAATGGGGGATCATGAAGCGGCGGGTGTTTGAAGACGGCGACAAAGAGATCGGCCATTTGCTGGTCATGCCCAATATTTTGCGCCATCCCGGCTCACTGCACTTTCGCGTCCCCATCGACGACACCCACACGCAAATCTATCGCATTATCCGGCTGCTTAACGGAAGATCCAACAGCGGCGACGATCTCGACGCTGAATTCATCACTTACAAGAACGACGAAGATGAGTTTCACATGGAAAACTTCCCGAGCCAGGACGCCATGGCCTGGGAAACTCAAGGGCCGATCACCGATAGGACCAAAGAAACTCTCGGCGACTCCGATCGTGGCATTACTCTGCTGCGCAAGATGCTGCGTGAGCAGATCGAGCTGACCGCACACGGCGGTGAGCCAATGGCGCTGGTGCGCGAGGCGGCACAGAATCGGGTGATCAACTTTGTCACCACGGAGTGGAAGGGCACGGAAGATTAAGCGCGGGCCCCAGCCAACAACGAAGGGTAGCAATCAAGGGTGATATTCATCGACAATCAGACCGTTGCGAAAGTCCTCACCATGGAGGACACGCTGCGGGTGATCGAAGACGGCCATCAGGAACTGGCGCGCGGTGAGCTTGCTGGGCGTCCGCGGGTGGACGTCTACACCGAGACCCGCAGGCCGTCGACCTTTCACCGCTGGGGCACCATGGAGGGATCGAGCAAGAGCCTGCAAAGATTCGCAATTCGCATGAAGTCTGACGTGGTCACCTGGCCGGTTAAGCATGGCATCAAAGTCGAGGACAAATATTGCGTTACGCCGGGACTTTACTGCGGCCTGATCATGCTTTTCAGCACCGACAACGGCGAACCGCTGGCCGTCATCCACGACGGCTATTTGCAGCATCTCCGCGTCGGCGCGCTGTACGGCCTCGGCGCAAAGTATCTGGCGCGTCAAGATGCGTCGGTGGTTGGCATGTTGGGTTCGGGCGGCATGGCGCACAGCCATCTCTTGGCTTTCGCCGCCGTGCGCAAGATCGGCAAGGTCAAAGTTTTCAGCCCGAACTTGGAGCATCGCGAAACCTTTGCGCGCGACATGGCGCAGGCCCTCAGCATCGATGTGATTTCTTGCAAAAGCCCGGAGGAAGCCGCCAGAGATGTCGACATCCTCGCCACCTGCACCAACGCCAAGGAGCCCACGGTGCATGGGCGGATGTTGCAACCCGGAATGCATCTAACCCAGGTGTCGCGGGAATTTGCCCCTGACGTTTACCCTAAGCTCGATGTTTGCATCGGCGGCGGACCGGCGAGTCAAGTCGTCGAAGGCGCCGCCATCGACGACGCACAGGGATTTCCGACCTATCTTGCCGGTAACGCCGCCGCCCTCGAACAGGCCAAGGGGGAGGCGCGGCCGCGCGCGAGCAAGACCAAGGACTTTTCCGGCCGGCTGGTCTCGCTGGCGCATCTGATCACGGGTGAAATCCCGGGACGGTTGAAAGACCAGGAAATTTCCGCTTCGAGCGGTATGAAAGTTGGCGGCGAGGATAGCGTCAAGGGGTTGCAGTTTGTCACGATTGGCTCGCTGGTTTACGATCGCGCCAAAGCGGCGGGACTCGGGCGCGAGCTGCCAACTGAATGGTTCTTGCAGGATATAAGAGACTGAAAGGCAAAGCCGCAAAGTGATTTGGCTTCTCTGCGGCTAATTCTTGTTACCTCCAAGGCGCTAGGTGAAGGAAAAAGGGATGATCATTGATTGCGATACCCATTTCATGCCGACGGACGCATTTAGTCATGTTCCGGAGCGGCTGCGGAGTCTTGCGCCGCAGCTTGATTTCAACGGCGACGGCATTCTCACTGGGATCAAATTCCCGGGCGCGCCGGCGCCTGTTCCCGGCACCACGCCGCTGCCGGCACCTGGCTCGGGGGCGCACTATCGGGGCAACAGCGATATGGCCGCCAGGCTCATTGACTATCAAGCCCTCGGTATCCAGGTGCAGTTGGTGCTTCCTCAATTCACCGGCTGGTGGTCGTATTTGATCGAGCCAGAGCTGGCAAATGGGCTCGCCCACTCATGGAATCTTGCCATGTTGCGCTTGATGGAAGAGCATCCCCGGGTCATTTATGGGGTTGCGCTGGTGGCGCTGCAGGATGTGGCTGGCGCGATTCGCGAGATGCACTGGGCCAAGGACAACGGTCTCCCGGCCGTGGTGTTAGATCACACCTATGCCGTGCGCGAGCATCCCTACGGCACGACTCTCGGCAGCCATCGCGAAATTTGGTCGTTCTTTCGTAGTGCCGAAGAAATAAACATGCCGATCTTCCTTCACGCCGTTCAGCACGGGCACCGCATTGTCAACCTGCTCAACTTTCAATACGACGGATTGGATCTTTTCGCGCCGCGCGAGGCTCAGATGAACCTGGTGTCACTCATCACCAGCGGCCTGCTCGACGATTTTCCCGGCCTCAAGTTCATTCACGCGGAGATGGGCACCAAAACGATCGAGTCTTTAGCGCGGCGACTGGACGGGATTTTCGGACGGGCGACGCTCGACTACGAGGACGACGAAGGCGCCACCGCTGGCTCCCGCCGAAGGCTCAGCCCCAAAGCTCCCCAACTGGTTCCGCCCGGGGTCGCCAACGAAAAGAACCAGCTGCCGCCGAGCGACTATTTCAGAAAAAACTTCTTCTGGACCATCGAAACCGAGGAACCTGAGCTTGCAGAAGCGGTCCAGTTCCTGGGCGCCGAGCATTTTCTATTTGCGACCGACTACCCCCACGACGACCCAGGCGGACGGATGAAGCTCAAGGACGTGGCGCTGCTCGCCGCCCATCCGAAAATATCCGATAGTGATAAAGAGAAAATTCGTTGCCAGAACGCCAGGGATCTATTCAGACTGGGCTGACGCTCGTTAGACGCTATCTAGACCACGCTGATCTGATTGAGACCATTAGCGGACTTGGGAATGTTGTTGCGAACGGAAGCGTAAGCCAATTTGTCACGAGAAGAATGTCTTCTAGAAAACAAATCCGAAATTTGCGCCGCATTAGATGTTCAAGTTTTTCTGGCAACTTGTCGACCGTGCGCACGGAGCAGGCGAAAGCAAAGGGTTTACCAAGCTCGAAACTCTCCCTGATTGACGTAAGAAAATCGCCCATGGAGTTTGAAAACCTAGCCGGCTTTTGACAATCCGTAGCGTTCTAGCTCAAAGTGAAAAATTATGCAGCAAGCAGAGCCCCCAAAGCCTTACCTCAGCCTGTGGGAGTTGTTTGTCACATTCTCCCGGATTACCTTGTCCAGTTTTGGCGGTGCGCTGTTCTGGTCGCGGCGCGGCCTGGTGGAGCGCAAGCGCTGGTTGAGCGAGCGGGAGTTTGCCGAATTGTTAACCCTCGGCCAGCTCTTGCCTGGACCGAACGTGCTCAATCTCACGGTCTTGGTCGGTTATCGTTTCGCCGGCTGGAGCGGCGCCGCCGTATCGGTTGCGGGTTACTTAGGTTGGCCGTTCCTCGTCGTCATCGGCATGGGCCTGGCGTATCAGCACTACGGCGCCCTGCCAGAGGTACAGCAGGCACTCGCTGGCATGTCGAAGATTGCCGCCGGATTGCTGCTTGCCACCGTGATCAAGTTGGCCATGGTCTTGCCGCGAAGGGTGCGACCCTGGCTATTCGGGATACTCGCCTTTGTCGGCGTCGGTGTGCTGCGCTGGCCTTTACTGTGGGTCGTCGGCGCTCTCGCGCCTTGTGCTGTTTTCCTGGCCTGGAGAGCCAAGGATTGATGGACGACCGGCTCGACCTTGGCGCGCTGTTTCTGCATTTTCTCGCCCTCTGGTTTGTCGCGGTCGGCGGTCCGTCGGCGATCTTGCCGGACATCCACCGCTATGTGGTGGAGGCGCACCAGCTGTTGACCAACCGGGAGTTCGCCGAGATCTATACGTTGGCGCAAGTCGCGCCTGGACCCAACGTCATGTATGTCACCTTGATCGGCTGGCACTTGGCGGGGTGGGCCGGCGCAGCGGCAACCACGATTCCCCTATTAGTACCGGCGACCACGCTGACGCTGCTGGTCGGCCACTTGAACGAGCGCTATCCCAACGCGGCGATTTTTCGCGCCGTGCGTAGCGGCTTGATGCCGATCACGATCGGCCTGATGTTTGCCAGCGCGACCATACTCATGCGCGCGGTGAATCACGACTGGCGCGGCTATGTGGTCACGCTGCTCACGGCTGCGCTAGTGTTGCGCAAATCATGGAACCCACTGTGGCTGCTCGGCGCCGGCGCGCTGGCCGGCGTGGCCGGCCTGGTGTGAGCCAAAATTCGTACTAGCAAGGATTGACTCGATCATTGTTGCAGCGCGGTAGTTCACTTTAAAAAGCTCAGTTCCCTCGAGTGCCTACTTGTGGCAACGGCTGCCATAGTTTAATTTAACAGTCAGCTTCTTTTTTATCGGCTTGGGAATCGGCGAGGGTGCACGATGAAAGCAAAATTATTTTGGTTAACTGCCGCGCTGTTCTTTGTAGTTTCCGAGGCGCATGCCATCATGCAGGACGATGTCGACCAGGCGGTCTCCATTCTCGAACGCTTCGAGGCGATCCCGGAGAAGGCCATCCCGCCGGCGGTCATGCGCGACGCCAAGGGGGTGGCGATCCTGACCATCACCAAAATTGGCTTCGTGGTGAGCGGCCGGGGCGGCACCGGTATCGTCGTGGCGCGCACCGAAACAGGCTGGAGCGGACCGTCGGCGATCGGTACGGGAGGAATCGGAGTCGGCTTTCAAGCGGGGGCCCAGGTCGCCGAGCATGTGATCATTCTTAACACTCAGGAGGCCGTCAAGGCCTTCGCCCAAGGCGGCAATGTCACGCTCGGAGCCAATCTGAGTGCCGCGGTGGGTCCGGTGGGTCGCTCCGCCGAGGCGAATGTAGGGCCGAGCGCGGCGATCTACACATACAGCCGTAGCCAGGGTCTGTTCGCGGGAGTTTCGTTGGAGGGCACGGTGATCGCCACCCGCTATGCCGTCAACGAGAAATATTACGAAAAGCCGGTTTACCCGGCTGACATTCTCGAGGGCAAAGTAACGCCGCCGGCGGGTGCACGGAAATTGCTCGATTTTTTGTCGAAATACTAAGTGATTACTAACCGACAAACCGCGGCCCTAAGATTGAGGCTGAGTTTTTGATGTTTTGACTTCAATCGCGACGGGATTGGATGCCACACAGCGCGGGAATCTGACCCTCTTATTGTGGTTATTTGCGCTCTTTTGCTGCACACCCTCGGGGTTGGCGCTCAAACGACGGGTGCCAAATCCTGCCGCATGGCATCGGTACTCGACATCATCGCCGAGCATCTCGATAGTACGACGATCGTGTTCGGCATTAAAGGCGAGCTAGCAGGCTTAGTGCTTGGCGAGTTTTGTCAGAAAGGCGGCAATGACCATCCGCAACGGCGAGCCGAGCCGGCCGGGCGTGTGGCGTGCATGGCCTTGACCACTTTATCGTGTCCTGTGGCCTTATTCGATAGTGGCGATCTTCTTGATGCCGTCGCCCCAGTCTTCTACATTGAAGTCGTTAAATCGTACGACGATAGGGTCCTTCTCTTCGATCACAATCATCCGCGTCTTGTATTCGAGCAAGAATGAAATTTTCAGTAGAAAGGAATCGTCTCTGATCTCTAGGAGGTTAACCTTCTCTTCGAAATAGCTGTATTCCTTATTCCGGAAAATCTCTTTCACACGCTCTCTCGTGAGAACTTCTTTCTCGCCCAAGAAACCGCCCATAACACCTCCCTGCTCCTCGCTCGGCGAGGAAATTCCGCTGGCAAATGCCAGGTGCCCAACTCAAAAGATTGCTTTCAGGCCAGGCTTTCGACATAGCGAAGGATATCGGTGGTGGTGACCAACCCTACCAAGGCTCCGTCGCTAACTATGGGCACGCAGCCGATCTTTTTTTCCGCCATGGATGCGGGGTCAGGCATAACAATCACTACAGTCTAGTGATTTCTCTTCGTCTGTCGTACCGACAACCGCGATAGCATCGTGCTGATATTCGCTTGATCGCGCCCCAAGTACCTCGCCACCTCGCTCACCGCGTAACCGTGTTCCCGCACCAGTAATGCCACAGCATCGGTCCGCTTCGCCGAGATATTGCGTATGCGCCGGGTCGGCCGGCCAACCGTGGGTGACGAACCGAGAAAGCTCATCGCGATTCGTTTAGACGCAAAAGTCTTGGTTTGGTTGCGCAAGACCGCCGAGAAAAAGGGACTACCGTATCAGTCACTCGTCAACGACATATTGGCAGATGAGATGAAGAAGGCGAGCTAGCGAAGCCGCTTCGATCAAGGATAGTCAAGTCGTAAAAGTCTGATAATCATCTAGCCGGCCGCTCCGAGAGGCACTAAGGTTGGCGGTGAGCCAACCCCACAAGCCAAAGGAGGAGACAGAGATGACACTGTACGGAGCGATCGATTTGCACTCAACCAACAACGTCACGGTTCTGATCGACGAACAAGATAAGATCGTCTATGAGAAACGGCTGCCCAACGATCTGGAATTGATTCTCAAGGAACTAGCGGTCTATCAAAAGCGATTGGAAGGGATCGTGGTCGAATCGACATACAATTGGTACTGGCTAGTCGATGGATTGATGGCGGAAGCTTACCGAGTGCATTTGGCCAACACCGCGGCGGTCCAACAGTACGAGGGACTCAAGTACACCGACGATCATAGCGATGCGCGCTGGTTGGCGCACCTGTTGAGACTGGGAGTGTTGCCCGAGGGACATATTTATCCCAGAGCCGAACGGCCGGTGCGCGATCTATTGCGCAAGCGAAGCCAGCTGGTGCGCCACAGGACGACCAATCTGTTGAGCATCCAGAATCTATTGACCCGCAACACCGGCTCATCGATGAAGGCCAACCGGGTCAAAGGGCTCGATGTCCAACAGGTCGATGAGTTGTTGGCTGACCGCGATCTCGCCCTGGCGGTCAAGGCCAACGTAGCGGTGATGTCGAGCGGCGCTGAACAAATTAAGATCTTAGAGGACAGGATCCTAGAGCTGGTTGAACTCAGACCGCAGTTCAGCTTTCTCAAGACCGTACCCGGGATCGGCGAAATACTGGCGCTCACCATCATGTTGGAGACTGGAGACATCGGGAGATTTCCCAGTGTGGGAAACTACGCTTCGTACTGCCGCTGTGTCGGCAGCCAGAAGATCAGCAATGGCAAGAAGAAAGGCAAGGGCAACACCAAGAACGGGAATAAGTATCTGGCCTGGGCATTCATCGAAGCGGCCAACTTTGCGATCCGCCCTAATTCCTAGATTAAGAGTTACTATCAGCGAAAGAAGGCCAAGACCAAGGGTGTGGTAGCGATCAAAGCGGTGGCGCACAAGTTGTGTCGAGCTTGTTACTATATCATGAGAGATCGGGTGGCTTTTAATATCACCAAAGCCTTCGGTCCGAAGTAAGTTTACACGGTTGGGATGGGGCAGTGAGCTTGAAATGGGGTTGGCTCACAACCACAAAGTCTGATTAGCCGCTGTCCCGTCCCTCAAATACAACTCGCAGGAGTTGTGATCGGCTGGAACGCCCATGCCGTGAGCCAACAAGGGGTTGGACTCCTCGGAGGGAGAGCCAGAGGATCTGTGATCCGTTACCGTTGGACAGGGCGTGGTACCGACAGTTTTCTGGGGCAAGTTGACTTGCCAGGGGCGGGAGAGGATTCCCTTACCAGGATCGCTCCATTGCCTTGACCCTGATGGGTGACTGGTGCGGACCAGCGGTTCGACACCGCATGAAGAGAAAACAGGGGCGCGTTACCGAAAGAGCACGGAGCCGGCGAATTGAAGAAAAAGAAATAAAGAAATTTATTTCACGGGAACGTCTGTGCCTGCTTGACCTGCCGGCTAATGGGTGACCCCATTCCCAACACTCTGAAAAGAAAGTCGGGAACTAAAAGTCTGACCCCATTCCTAAAAGTCTGACCCCATTCCCATTCCCCCATTCCCTGACATTCCTACCCATTCCCATCCATTCCCAGGGCACAGGTAGCGGTCTGTCATAAGAGCCAGGCCTTGCTTTCTAAACAAATCAATTATTATGCAATGTTTCCAGGCCAAACCCCACGTTAAAATGGGGACGGGCAACCCTTTTTGCTATGTTGTTGTTTCGCGAATAGGTCAATAAGGTTTGCCTGAGACCGAATACTTAGGCGTCGCGGGCGTTGTATCCTAGCAAAGTGAAGAGAAGCGGCTATTGGACGCGATGCTTTTTGGCTATTCCAAGGTAAATCGCTACCTTTTTACAACCTCAATGGGGTGAAGTTCTCCGTCATCGTACAACTCAAAGAATTTTTCACTCCACTGTTTGGCAAAGAATTGCCTCACTGCGCTTAGCCAGATTTCGACGCGCGTATCAATTGCCATCGACTGTGAGACACGAGACCAGATTATACTGGCCTTGCAGTCGGGCGCGGTTTCGACAAAGTCTTCGTCTTGCGTCAGGAAAAGGATATCCTCCTGTTTTAGGCGAGCGATGATCTGCTTATCGTGAATGCCTCGGTCGGTTAGTAGGACATGTTGTGCTGGAAGGCCTTCTTGTTGAAGGGGGGTATAAAACCGCAGCGGGAAGTTTTCATCCAGCAAGATGATCATGCGGATTTGACTGCGGGCGGAAGATGCTCGGCTACATGTGTCGCGTATGCTAGAGCAGCCATGACTTGAGCGCGGGTGAGTTGATAATCTTCCTGGATGTCTTCGATCTTATCGCCTGCGGCAAATCTACCGAGTACGGTTGCGATATCGATTCTTGTACCCTTGATACAAGGTTTGCCAAAGCGAACTTCCGAGTCCATCGTTATGCCAGGGTAAACTTCCATTGAAGCCTCCATACGGGTTGATTATATCCAATAGCCATGGCGAAATTCCACCCCAATGATTTAGCGCAAAGGCTCTTGTCAGATCAGCAACCTTTCACATAGCATTCGCGGAAACAACTACTATGGATCTCTGGTACAAAGTCGCGTCGCCACGGAAAGAAGTACGCAAAGGAAGATCGTTCAATCCCGATGAGTTTGCCGTCGCGCTGGAGCAACTTATCGCCGGAACCGCGGCGCCGATCAGCCGCCGTTTTCGATGAGCTTGATGAGGTTGGTAAATTCCAGTTCGCTAAACAGGGTGCGGGTTTTTGCGAAATTGAAACCGGTAAATTTCAACTCTTCGAGTCCGGTGTCGAGTGGCACGTCGCGTTTGACCGTGGCCAACGCGCGGCTCAGAAAGGCTTGCTCTTTGCTAGCTTCGAGGATTTGCCGGATGCGCGCGGCGCCACGCAGTTTCATCAGCTCCATCTCATCGAGATGGTCGTAAAGATTCTCCAAGCTGTGAAACTGTTGGATCAAGGCACCGGCGGTTTTCTCGCCGATGCCTTTGACACCGGGAATGTTATCCACCGCATCGCCCATCAATCCCATCACGTCGATGACCTGCTCCGGCGTCACGCCGAATTTTTCTTTGACTTCGTCCTTGCCGATCCAGCGATTCTTGGCGCTGTCGAGCAGCTTCACGCCGTTAGTCACCAGCTGCATTAAATCTTTATCGCTCGATACCACCACCAGCTCGCAGCCTTGGCCCGACAGCCGCTCGCATAGCGTGGCGATGATGTCGTCGGCTTCGTAGCCGGGGATTTCGAGCAAGGGCAAGTTGAGGGCGTCGAGAACCTTGCGGAAATAGGGAAACTGCGGAATCAAATCGGCCGGCGCTTCCGGCCGGTTGCCTTTGTAACCGGCGAACATTTCATTTCTAAAAGTGACCCGGCCGGCGTCCAAGGCGACGGCGACGTATTCGGGCTTATACTGCTTTAGAAATTTCAGTAGAATATTGGTGAAGCCGAAGATCGCGTTGGTCGGCAGGCCCGCCGAATTGGTCAGCGACGGGATGGCGAAAAAAGCGCGGAAAATGTACGAACTGCCATCGACGAGAAACAAGCGGGGTATAAGTTCAGTCACGGGTTTCTTTTATAAAGTAATTAAAATTTACGAATTGCGCCGCGTAAGCGTGTGGGCTGCCGTGCCGTAAAAACTTTCCGCCGCTTCCATCAAGGTTTCGGAAAGCGTCGGGTGCGGATGGACCGAGTCGGCGATGTCGCGCGCCGTGGCGCCCATCTCGATGGCGAGCACGCCTTCGCCGATCAGTTCCCCGGCGCCCGCCCCGGCGATACCGACGCCGAGTATTCGTTCAGTCTCCGGTTCGATGATGAGCTTGGTCAGTCCGACGGGGCGGTCGAGGGTCAGGGCGCGGCCCGAGGCGACCCACGAGAATTTGGCGACCTTGATCGCGATGCCGTTCTGCTTGGCTGCAGTTTCGCTTAAGCCGCACCAGGCGACTTCGGGGTCGGTGTAGACCACCGCGGGGATGACGATGTTTTCAAACGCGCTGGTTTCACCTAGCATTGCTTCGACGGCGACCTTCGCTTCTTTCGCCGCCCGATGGGCGAGCAGGGCGCCACCGTTGGCGTCGCCGATGGCGTAGATGTTCGGATCGTCGGTGCGTTGCTGCGAGTTGATCTGGATGAAGCCCTTATCGTCCTTGACGACCTTGGTGTTGTTGAGACCCAGGTCGGTCAGGTTGGGTAAGCGGCCGACGCTAACCAGGACGCGGTCGTAAAGTTCTTCGCGCGCTTGCTTATCAATCTCCGTGGTGACTTGGATTTGTTTGCCGGCGGTGGCCATCTTCAACACTTTGGTATTGAGGCGAATCTCCTTGAACGCTTTCTGAGCTGCGCGGGCAACCAGCCGAACCAGATCCGCGTCGACGCCGGTCAAGATTGACGGCAAGGCTTCGAGCACGACGACATTGCTGCCGAGGGCGGCGTAGACGGTACCCAGTTCCATGCCGATGTAACCGCCGCCGACGACCAATAGATCTTGTGGTACGTCGGGCAGATCCAAAGCTTCGCTGGAGGTCATGATGCGCTGGTTGCCGAGATCGAAGGCGTGGGGCAGGGCGGGCTTGGAGCCCACGGCGATGATCGCCTTATCGTAGCGAATGAATTTCTGTCCCTCGGCAGTCTCCACCCGTAAGGTTTGCGAGTCTTCGAAATGGCCGCGGCCCAAAATGACCTGCACATTGCGGTGTTGGGCCAATGACATGATGCCTTGGCCGAGTTTTTCGAGGATTGATTCTTTCCAACTGCGCAGCTTGTCGAGATCGATCTTGGCGGGGCCAAAATCGATGCCGCGCAGCGCCGAATCTTTCGCTTCGCGCAGCGCTTCCGTGGCATGCAGCAGCGCTTTTGAAGGTATGCAGCCGACGTTCAAACAAGCGCCACCCAACCGCGGGTTTTGCTCGACCAGAGTAACCTTTTTGCCCTTGTCCGCCGCGTAAAACGCCGCCGTGTAGCCGCCGGGGCCGGCGCCCAGTACTAAGATTTCAGTGGTGATCGGACCCATGGGTTAATTTATTGCAATTTTACATCGCCTTCGTCGAAGGCTTCGAGAGCGCCGATGATGTCCTTTATAAAACGCACGGCGTCGCCGCCGTCAAGTACCCGATGATCGTAGGCGAGACAGAGGGGCAGGATTGTGCGAACGGCGATTTTGCCATCGACGGCCACCGGTCTCGCTTGGCCTTGGCCGACGCCTAGGATCGCTACCTGCGGCGCATAGATGATCGGTGTAAAGTGGCTGCCGCCGATGCTGCCTTGATTCGATATCGTAAAGGTTCCGCCTTGCAGTTCTTCGAGGGAAATTTTCCGCTGCCGGGTTTTCTCGGTGATGGCGTGCAACTCTTGGGAGAGTTGCAAGAGATCTTTTTTGCCAACATCGCGCAGCACCGGCACAATCAAGCCGCCTTCGGTGTCGACGGCAATGCCAATATGACAGTATTCTTTGTAAACAATCTCCAGCGCGGATTCGTCTAGGCTTGCGTTAGCGCGAGGGTGTTTCGTCAGCGTGCGGCCGAGAATCAGCAAGAAAAATGACGTTAATGTTAGATGCGCACCCCGTTTCTCGTAGGCTGGCGCATATTTTTTGCGAAGCGCCAAGAGGGCGGTGATGTCGGCGTCGGCGAATTGATTGATTTTCGGGATGGTGCTCCAAGATTCGACCATGCGCCGGCTGACCGTGCGCCGGAGCGGCGACATTTTTTCTCGGCGAATCGACCCCCACTTGGCGAAATCGATGGCTTCCGGCGCTCCGGTCGTTGCCGGCGCGCCCGCTGCCGAAGCCGGTGTGGTGGCGGGTTCGCCGCGAGCAGCTAGCTGCTGTAGCTTTTGGATGTAGGTGCGCAAATCGGCGAGAACGATTCTGCCGCCGGCCTCGCTGCCTCGTACTCGCGTGAGATCGATGTCGAGATCTTGGGCCAGTTTACGGATCGATGGTGCGGCCGGCGGGGGCATGCCGCTTTGGGATTGGTATCGGTAATCGTCGCTGCCCGCATCGATCCGTGTCGGCGTTTTGGTGGTGGCGGCAACGGCGATGGGCGCATTCCCGGTTGCCGCATTTGGCGCCGGCTGGTCAGCGCTTGGCGCTGAGCCAGCGGGTTTGGCGGTCTCAATGGAGATGAGGACCATGCCGACGGTTACTTCCATGCCTTGCTTGACATGAATTTTTGTCACGACGCCGGACTGCGGCGCCGGGATTGACCCCACGGCCTTTTGGGTCTCGAGTTCCATGAAGGGCTGATCCTTTTTGATCTCTTGGCCTTCGGATACTGAAATGCTGACGACTGTGCCGCCATCTACGCCTTCAGCGAGTTGGGGAAGTTTAACGTCCATGGGGAAGTTCTGCGATTATCTTTCTTGGCGTTCAGAGATGGAATGGGAATGGCTTTTCCGGATCGATGCCGAGCTTCTTGATCGCTTGGTCAACCGCTTGCGCTGGAAATGCTTGTTTTTGGTTTAGGGAGTAAAGCGTCGCGGCGACGGTTGACTCTGCGTCGACTTCAAAGAATCGCCGAAGATTGGCCCGGGTGTCGCTACGGCCAAACCCGTCGGTGCCCAAAGTCATAAGCCCGCCGGGAACCCAGGGCGCGATCTGGTCGGCGACGATTTTCATATAATCGGATACTGCGATGAAAACCCCTTCTTCGTTTTGCAGCACCGATTCGAGATAGGATTTTTGTGGCAAAGCGGTGGGATGAAGCATGTTCCAGCGTTTGGCTTGCAAGGCATCGCCGCGCAGCAGTTTATAACTAGTTACACTCCAAACGTCGGCGGCGACATCGAATTGCTCACCAAGAATATCCTGGGCGCGCAGCGCCTCGCGTAAGATCGGCCCGCTGCCGAAAATTTGCGCCCGGTATTTTTTGCCTTTGATTGCCGGCTTGAGCTTGTACAAGCCCTTGAGAATTCCCTGCTCGGCTCCCTCCGGCATGGCCGGCATCGCGTAGTTTTCGTTGTACAGGGTCAAATAATAAAAATATTCTTCACCCTCAGCGTATAAGCGGCGAAGCCCATCTTTGATGATGACCGCGATCTCATAGCCAAACGCGGCATCATAGGTTAACAAGGTCGGAATCGTGCTGGCTAACAGATGGCTGTGGCCATCCTGGTGCTGCAAGCCCTCACCGTTGAGCGTCGTGCGTCCGGCCGTGGCGCCAAGGAGAAACCCTTTGGCTTTGCTGTCGGCGGCTGCCCAGATGAGATCGCCGATGCGTTGGAAGCCGAACATGGAATAGTAAAAATAGAAGGGGATCAAGTTGATCGCCAGATTGGCATAGGCCGTGCCTGCCGCGATAAACGATGACATGGCGCCGGCTTCGGTGATACCCTCCTCAAGGATTTGGCCGTCTTTGGTTTCATTGTAATAGAGCAGGGTTTCACGGTCTACCGGTTCGTACAGCTGGCCTTTGGATGAGTAAATACCGATCTGGCGAAACAGCGAATCCATGCCGAAGGTTCTGGCTTCATCGGGAATAATCGGGATGATCTTGCTGCCAACCGCTTCGTGGCGCAGCAGCTTGGTTAAAAGCCGGACCGCCGCCATGGTCGTCGACATGGGGTGCGCCCCGGAGCCCTTGAGGAGTTCCTCATAAGTTTCGGTGTCGGGAACCTTGAGCGGTTTGGCCCGTACTTTTCTTTCCGGCAGAAATCCGCGCAGCTGTTTGCGCCGCTGCAGCAAGTACTGAGTTTCCGGACTGTCCAGCGGCGGCCGGTAAAAAGGGGTTTCAACCACTTCTTCATCGGGCAGCGGAATATCGAAGCGCCTGCGAAATTCGCGTAACTCGCGTTCGTTGAGTTTTTTCTGCTGATGCGTGATGTTTCTTCCTTCGCCGGCTTCGCCAAGGCCGTAGCCTTTGACCGTCTTCGCCAGGATGACCGTCGGCCCTCCCTTGTGTTCCACTGCGGCATGGTAGGCGGCGTAAACCTTTTTCGGGTCATGGCCGCCGCGCAGCAATCCGCGAATTTGCTCATCGGTCAAGTGATTGACCATTCCCACCAGCTCGGGGTACTTGCCGAAAAAATTCTTGCGCGTGTAGCTGCCAGGTTCGACGGAATATTTCTGATACTCGCCGTCGACCGCTTCTTCCATGCGTTTGAGCAGTAACCCGTCGTGGTCGCCGGCCAACAGCGGATCCCAGTCAGAGCCCCAGATCACTTTGATGACATTCCAGCCGGCGCCTCGAAATAGCGCTTCCAATTCCTGAATTATTTTGCCGTTGCCACGTACCGGACCGTCGAGGCGTTGAAGGTTGCAATTGACGATCCACACCAGATTGTCAAGATTCTCCCGGGCCGCGAGGGAAAGCGCGCCAGAGGATTCCGGTTCGTCCATCTCGCCGTCGCCGACAAAACACCAAACCCGCGGCTCTTCGCCGATCAGCAGGCCGCGGCTTTTGAGGTAGCGCAGGAAGCGCGCCTGATAAATCGACATGATCGGTGCCAGACCCATGGAGACCGATGGAAATTGCCAGAAGTCAGGCATCAAATACGGATGCGGATAAGACGATAAGCCGCCGACGCTGGCGAGGTCTTGGCGGAAATGATGCAATTGGGGCGCGTTGATGCGCCATTCGACATAGGCGCGTGCATAGGCGCCGGGCGATGCATGGCCCTGAAAGTAGACCATGTCAGCCGGATTGGTTCCATCACTGCCACGAAAGAAATGATTCTGACCGACCTCGTAAAGCGTCGCGGAAGAAGCGTAGGTAGAAATATGGCCGCCAATATCGGCATGCAGCCGGTTTGCCTTGACCACCATCGCCATGGCATTCCAGCGGACGTAGCTCTTGATGCGCCGCTCGATCTCACGGTTGCCCGGATAGGGCGGTTCCGCTGCGGGCGGAATCGTATTGAGGTAAGGGGTATTGACGGCATACGGGATCTTGATGCCGGATGCACGCAGCCGGGCGGCCAGTTCTTCCAGCAGTAGCGCGGCCTGTTCCGTATGCTCGTTCTTTAAAATATACTCCAGCAGAAATTCAAGCGAAGCGATCGATTGTTGGCGATCCTGCTTGGCGGTTACGCCAATAGTGCGCTCGCCATTGCCCGAGGTCGGCTCTCCGGCTTTTTTATTTTCGCTTTGATTCACAGTGATGCCTATTTTCAAAAGACAATAAATCCGCGTCAAAATCAACTGAATCTCATGAAATATCTTGAGCTGACCTTTGCCGATCCAGCGCATAATCTTGCTTGCGACGAAGCCCTGTTGGACTTGTTTGAGAGGGAGCACCTCGACGATGGCTTGCTAAGACTCTGGCGGCCGGAAAACTACTTTGTCGTGCTCGGTCACTCGAATCGTTTGCGCGCCGAGGCGAATATCCCGGCATGCGCCGCCGCCGGGATTCCGATCTTACGTCGGGTGAGCGGTGGTGGCGCGGTGTTGCAAGGGCCGGGTTGTCTTAATTACTCGCTAATCTTGGACAGTAAGACCCACGATGTCAGAAACATCGAAGCAGGGTTTGGCTATGTTTTGCAGCGCCATCGTCAATTATTGGATGAGTTAACCTCTGAGGACGTGGGCATCGATGGCATCAGCGATCTGACAGTCGCGGGGCGCAAAGTCTCCGGTAACGCGCAATATCGCAAATCACGTTATATCCTGATGCACGGCACCTTTCTTTTCAAATTCGATTTGTCGCTGATCGACGGTTGTTTGCGTGTGCCAGAAAAACAGCCGGCCTACCGGAAGAATCGGCCCCACTTGGACTTTATCGCCAATCTCGCTCTCGACCCCGATCGGATTCGCTCCGGATTGCGCGAAAGCTGGGCTGTCGCCGAGACCTTTGATGCAACCCCGATGGACCAGGTGGAGCGACTGGTGCACCTGCGCTACGGACGAGCGCAATGGTCGAGCAAGTTCTAACCGCGGGTTTCGATCAACAAGATTGTTGGCGGTGCTGGGGGTCGAACCTACGACGCCATGGCGGAATTTGATTTTGTCGCGCGGTTTGCCAACTGAGCGCTAAAATTAAGTATCATGCCGAATCTTCCGTCTGGTTATTGGGGAACCGGTAAACCAAGAGGAGCGAAATCGGCGGCAACAGGCGCCACTAAACCGCTCCTGGTCAATCTCGCTTTCCGACGAACGCCACCCCTCAGCAGTGTCTGTAGGTAGCAGCCCGCGCGCTCTCCAGGCAGCCAACCTCGGCCGCCGTCGGTGGGTGCGAAAAGACGCAACAATTTGATCGCATGGCGTTGCAGCCCTTTACCATACGCAATACAATTCAATGACAGAATGTACGAATTTATCGCAAAGTGAGGAGATTGAACTATGGCATTGACCGTCAAGAAAATCGCTCTTTGGCGAAAAGAGGTTGACAATAGTGCGGGAATTCTTGCTGGGGCTCTCGCGCCGCTTGCCCACGCTGGGACAAACATCCATGTGGTGCTCGCCTATCGCTTTCCGGGCCAGGAATCCAAGGGTGCGATAGAGCTTTATCCGATTACGGGGAGGAAGTCCGCGACTGCGGCCAAGGAAGCGGGATTCAGCGTATCCGATATCCCGGCTCTGCTGGTCGAGGGGGGTAACCGGGCGGGCCTTGGCTATGCAACCGCCCAGGCCATCGCCGGCGCCGGAATCAGCCTTGATTTTCTTGTCGCTCAGGTTGTCGGAAAAAAGTATTCAGCGGTCTTTGGCTTTGAGTCTGGCGCAGACGCAGCAAAGTGTGCTGCGATAATCCGCAAGTCAGCAGCCGCGAAGAAAAAATAAGTCTGCTAATTCTTGCGAGAGGCATATCTCCCCCTGGATTCTGCCGCAGCGGGTCTGCGCGACGGGGGTATTTGAAAAACCACCGGATTGCTGGGAGTGCTCGGGCACGAGCCGGTAGGATGCGCTCACCGTGATCTGAGCCGTTTGGTTCGAATCCCGGCTATGAGAAGTGGCAATCGCTAACCGGATGAAGAAATAAAAACACCAGCATGGTGAAATGCCACAGTCAGCAGCCTGGCGTGCACTGAATACAATCGGCCCCGCTTGCCGCAAGATACCACCACCGCTACCGCCTCTAGGGTCTGGTCGCGAAAGCCGAACACCTGCTCAACGGCCATAGCTTGTTCCGAGTAGAAGCTGATGCCAGTGAGCGAGAGATCCCGCATCTTGACGGCGATGCCGCGTGATTGTCCGGCCGGCACCACCTTGCCAAGGTGCGTCTTGGCGCTGCGTGAGCTCGCGCGCCGACCGAAGAGTTCGTGGCCATAGGCCCCCGGTTGTGGTGGCGGGGATAACGGGCTACGACAGCGTTCACAGCGCGTCTCAGGCCCGATCGACTGCGTCAGCGCAGCCCGGCACAACGGGCAGCATCGGTCGGCGCTCGCGTTCGCCGACCTCAATGCTGAGGCCGCCGTGGAGCCGGGCCGAGGGCTAGTGCCGTTGCTGGATCTAGGCTCCTTGGCGCGGGCGGCGCACTGGGCAGCCCGCAGTCGCTGCAGCAGATACCCGCGGGCGTAGGCGGTTCGCTTAACGTTATCGGTGAGTACCGCGTAAGCTTCGTTGATCTCTGCGGCTATTTCGTGATTGCCGCCGAGATCGGGGTGCATCTTCAGGGTAACCATCAGCCTGCGATAACTGGCCTTGATCACCTCTTGTGATGCGTCAGGCTGCACCTGGAGAATACTATAGTAGTCTGGAAGGTTTTTTTTCATTTGGGTCGCATGGTATCTAACGCCTTATCGGCATGCCCGCCGAATTTCTTTAGGGGAATGCCACTTAATTGGCAAGGAAAAATCGGCCAACCCCTTTATTTATTTGGCCATCAACTGGACCCTACTCCAGCTGGCCAAGTTGCCATCGTTCGCCGCTTCGCTCAGAAAACCACGGGGACCAACCTGATATTGGGCGGGTACGTTCCGTGAAGTCGGTCGTGCAAGAAG
>Ga0214472_10001582_pt1 | contig 25283 bp, 28 predicted proteins | sample RVTome_6_FD_207662 | JGI IMG/M metagenome (GOLD analysis project Ga0214472, IMG submission 207662) | Soil microbial communities from uranium-contaminated site in the Upper Colorado River Basin, Wyoming, United States - RVT140D175 | ecosystem: Environmental > Terrestrial > Soil > Contaminated >...
TCACCCACCCACCCCCCCCGGTGTCGAAAATCAGGCCGCGCCCCGCTGTGCAACTCGCTTCTTTGCTCCCCCGTGCAGCCGAGGCCGACGGGGCGAGCGGCGCACCGTCACAAACTCCCCTCGATCCTCTCGTTCCTTAAAGTCGCGATAAATCGCTTTGAGGTCGTAGTTAAACCGCGCCGCATACTCCTCGCGAATCCGGTGCAACTCGTCAAGAATTGGATCCTTTGTCATAGATTTATTCCTCCGTTAGTTCTTCAGGAGTACACATAACCGGGGGCTCGTAACCCATGTTTCTGCAAATGGACTCGATCTGACTTCGTGTGCGAGCGTTGGCGATGTGCCTGCAATTCCACGTCAACAAGTACTCAATACCATGAACTGCGGCGACTCCGATATGCAATGCATCCACCTCAGCCTTTGGCGGTAAAGGTCCGTTTTTCATAAACTGCTCAGCTACTGCTGTTGCCTCTGCGGTAAGTGCCAACACCGGCAACTCACGCACGATCCTTAACCGTCGTTGCGCCATGGTGGGATTGCCTACAGTCACCTCTCGCAAAACCAACTCGCGAATCGCTTGGGGCTCGACGATGAGATTGTTTTGCCATTTCATTGTCATCACGAATCTCGAGTGTTCGTCGAGCACACCGCTTTCGCGCGCGCAGGTCAGGAATGCTCTTTGGAACGGTTTTCAGGCGGGCATTTGGAACAGTTTAGGCGCCGGTCCCAGGCAGACTCGATTCCAATGCCCGCAGAATTTTCTCCTGCACGCCGTCGAAGCCGCCGTTGGACATCACCAGAACGATATCGCCGGAGGCGGCGTTGCTTGCGACGTATTCCGCAATGTCGTCGGCTTTTTCAATGACGCGCGCGCAGTTGTCTCGCGGTGATCGGTTTACTTCTTCGACAACTTTCGCAACCGACAAACGTTGCCCCTCGGGAATTTTATCAGGCTGATAAAGACCCGCCACCACGACTCGGTCCGCTATCGCCAGAGCTTGTGCGAATTCATGTTCATAAATATTTCGCCGGCTCGTGTTGCTGCGCGGCTCGAAAATCGCCCATAGGCGCCGGCCGGAATAGGCATCCTTGACAGCTTGGATGGTTTCCCGAACCGCCGTCGGATGGTGCGCGAAGTCATCGATGACCAACACGCCGCGCCTCTCCCCCTTCAGTTCTTGCCGCCGTTTGACCCCGGCAAATGTCGCAAAGCCATCCAATAACTTCTGCCGTTCGAACCCCATCGCGCGTCCCATGGCGTAAACCGCCAGGGCATTTTTCACATTATGTCTGCCGATCACCGCCGCGTCGACGCGGCCTTCGGCCCGGCCTTTGTAACAAGGTTCGAAGAAGCTTCGACCTTCGCGCATTTCAACACCGCTAACCGTCCAATCGGATCGTTCGTCGTCACCGTAGGTAAGCAGCGGACAGCGCGCGAGAGCCGCAACCTCCATCGCCGCGGCGTAATCGCTGCAAACCAGCAGTTGGCCCTCGGCCGGAATAATTTCCATCAAACGCCGAAACGCGCTTTTCAGATGATCGATATCCCGGTAGATGTCCGCATGGTCGAACTCGACGCTGGTGAGAATCACGTTGCGCGGGCGATAGTGGAGAAATTTTGGCCCCTTGTCGAAGAAGGCGCTATCGTATTCGTCGCCTTCGATAACGACATGTTCCCCGCTACCGGGGCTCCAGCCGCTGCCGAAATTAAGCGGCACGCCGCCGACGAAAAAACCGGGCTCGAGTCCGGCGCGCGTCAGCACCCATGCCGCCAGCGCGCTGGTCGTTGTCTTGCCGTGAGTTCCGGCAACGACCAAAGAAGAACCCGAGCCGATGAGAAATTCACCCAAAGCCTGTGGAAAAGAGATATAGGAAATTCCCTGGCTTAGAACGGCTTCGGCTTCGGGATTGCCTCGCGATATCGCGTTGCCGATAACCACGAGATCGGGACGCGGCGTGACATGCGCCGCGTGATAGCCGGACAAAACGTCGACGCCGATTTCCGCCAGATAGCCGCTCATGGGCGGGTAAATATTCTGATCCGAACCTGTCACATGATAGCCGCGCGATTTGAGCAGGCCGGCGAGGGACGCCATGCCGACTCCGCAAATCGCGATCAAATGAATATGACTCCCCGGCGCTGGATGGTTCATCACGGAAACATCACCTTCATGATCAGATCGTGAACATGAGGGCGAAAATCTTTGATTTTTTCGTTCTTGCGAGTGGGGTGGACTCGGTTCGAAAGCAAAATAATATGGCAGTTTTTTTCGATATCCCACCAGATGGAGGTTCCCGTGAAGCCGAGATGGCCGACGGACCGAGGCGAAAAATTGGCGCCGCTGGCAGATTTGTCCGGGCTCGGCGTATCCCAACCGAGCGCACAGGTTGAATTCGGCACCTTTTCGTCCTTGGCGAGAAACTCTTCGAGCAGAGTTTTTGGCAAGAAATCGTCTTTCCCGTGTAGACAACGGTTGAGACAGGCCAACAGAGCATGGATGTCCCGGGCGGATGAAAAAAGACCGGCATGACCCGCCACCCCGCCCATCGCGTAGGCATTGTCGTCATGGACTTCGCCGCAGAGAATCCTTTTCCGCCACGGGCAGTTTTCCGTGGGCGCAATCATCTCTTGAACCGGCTGAAGGCGTCGGGTTCTGAGTTGGCTCAGATCGACGAAGGCGGTGGAGCGCAAACCAAGAGGCTTAAAGATTCGGTCCTGGCAGAAACGCTCGAGCGTCGCGCCGCTCAGCACCTCCACGCTTTCACCGAGAATCATAAAACCGAGGTCGCTATAGAGACCTTGTGCGCCCGGGGCGCTCAACGGTTTTTCGCGATGGATTTGTTCATAGACGAAGCTCTTGGCCGCCCGGCTCGCGACGAAATTGATCCTGCCGGCCTTTTCCATCTTCACGATCTCTTCGTGAAACGGCTTCCAGGCGGGCAATCCGGAGGAATGGTTGAGCATTTGGCGAAACGTCGCGGTGCTTTTACCGAAGACGCCGAACATGGGGATAAAGCGCGTGATCTGGTCGTCGAGACGAATCTTTTTCTCGCGCACCAGGATCATGATCGCAACGGTCGTCGCCAGCGGCTTGGTCAACGATGCCAGATCGAAGATGGTATTCGGTTTCAAGGGCGTCTTTTCAGGAACGAGCGAGCGGCTTCCGAACGCCTGCTCGAAGACGATTTCTCCGTCCTTACTCACGAGCACCACCGCGCCGGGAAAGACTCCCTGCGCGACGGCCTCCTGAAGCGCGCTTTCAACGGGTTGAAAATCCATCGTCCACCGTCATGTTTGAATCACTGCATGAGTCAGCCACGGCCCTCAGTGGATGGCTGCGCGATTTTTCAATGTCGTCTTTGGATGCGCCCGGGAACGGCGTGAGACAAATATCGATCACGCCACCGGGGATTCGATCAGAGCCAGCGTTCCGTTATACCCGTCCAACGCCCATTTAACGCCGAATGGCAACGTGAGGTTTTCCTCGCCGTGCCCCGCGGACAATCCCATCGCTACGGGATAGGGCGCCGTCGCGAACATCTCACCGACCACTTGCCTGACATCGCGAGGCCCATCCCCTTCGCAGCCGGTCAAGTCACCGAAGAGGACACCCGCAAGCCCGTCCAGTTTTCCCGCCATCTTAAGATGCGTCAGCATACGCTCGATGCGGTAGGGCTTTTCACCGACGTCTTCCAGAAACAACAGCATTCCCTTCGTATCGATTTCGTAGGGCGTCGCCAGCGTCGTCACCAGCATCGACAAACAACCACCCATCATTTGGGCTTCCGACCTGCCGGGCCGGATGATTTCGCCGAGCTTCACTTCCCATGTCTTTCTTTTTCCGGTCAGAGTTTCCCAAAGTTGCGCTTCGCTCCGCGCCGTGAGTCCGCTCGCCAGGTCCATCGCTACCATCGGCGCGTGAAAAGTCACCATTCCGCACTTCTGCAAAAGCCAATTGAGCAGCACGGTGATATCGCTGTAGCCGGCGAATATCTTCGGATAGTTCCGAATCTCGTCGCTCAGGTAAGGAAGGACTTGAATCGAGCCGAAACCGCCGCGGGCGCAAAAAATCGCGTCGATGTCGCCGCGGCGGAAAAAGGAAACCAGGTCCCGCGCCCTCGCTACCGCGTCTCCCGCCAGGTACCCCGTGCGTTCCCGCGTCGCAGGCGAGAATTCGACCTCGAACCCCTTTCTTCGAATCGCCGCCGCGCCGGCTTCTAACGCCTCATCGTCAACGCAACCGGCGGGCGCCACCACACCGATCTTACTTCCCGGCCTCAGCACCGGTGGTTTATGCACAGCCACCCAACTTATCCCCAGGCGCCGTTATGGGTTCGGTCCGGTACTCTTCCACAGCCTGTGGATAACTCCTTTGCGGATCGCGCGTGTCGTTCGTGCCATGCATGTTCAAGTTGCCATATTGTCAAAAAAGCCTTGGATTTACAAGAAACTTTCCGCTGTGTCTCGATCGCCGTGAACATGAGAGGAGATTTACTCCGAGTTGACATCGGTGGATAACCCGTATAGATACCTCTACGAGCCAACAGCCTCTACCCGATTTTCACTGACTTTGCGCCACTTATTCACAAGTTTCTTCACACCGGATGAAGATCAAACGGGAACAACTCGAGAGCCTAGCGGCTCTGCTTCTCGCCCATTACCGGTCGAAAGAACTTATTACCGCCAAAGCAGGCGAAGCCGAGATTAAAGCCAAGATCGTGAAAATCGTCGGTCAAAATTTCGCTGAGGAGGAAGCCATCGAAGAGGAGGCGCGCAAAATGCTGGTCTCCCACGCGGGCGCGGCAAAGGAGATGGATTCCCATAAAATGTTTCTGCTGGCCAAACAAAAACTCGCCGCGAAGAAAGGTTTTATCCTTTGAACCGTCTCTCGGAGAGCCGGATCTCGCACCTGGCCCATTTGATCCTCGACGGACTCAAGAAAGACAACCTGGTAAGCTTCGCGAACGAGGGCCGCGCGCTCGCCGAGACCAAGCAGGCCGTCCATGAATTCTTCCAGCGCGACGATCACATCGACAGCGCGGTTCGTCAAAAAATTCTTTCGCTATCCCGTCACGTCCCGCCGGGGAGCCGGGAATGGGACATTTTGTACCGGAAGTACTTGGAGGAGGAACTTAGAAAACAGCGGCGCTAGCGCGCCGGACTTCGGCGGTCGATCGGGGTCATATTGCGGATTCGATCATCGCCAACAATTTTCAGCGCCAAAGCCTTGACATGAAGGATACGATGCTTACATTACCCCTGCCTTTGGTCCCAGTTAAACTCTTGGATTAGAGCCGGACCTTAGGCAAACCCCTTAAAATCGTTTAGTAAAACAGGAAACGGAAAGGAGCCAACCAGTGAAAATCAGGCCTTTACAGGACCGCGTTATCATCAAACGAATCGAAGAAGAGGAAAAGAGCAAAGGTGGAATTATTATTCCCGACACCGCCAAAGAGAAACCCCAGGAGGGCAAGGTTATTGCCGTGGGCAAAGGGAAAGTGAACGATGACGGCAAGCTCATCCCGCTCGACGTCAAAGTGAACGACCGCATTCTTTTCGGCAAATATTCCGGCACTGAGATCAACATCGACGGCGAAGAACACCTGATTATGCGCGAGGAGGACATCCTCGGCATCCTTGAAAAGTAACTTTTGAAAACAACAATGGAGGAGGAACACGATGGCAGCTAAAATGGTAAAATTTAGTCGCGACGCCCGCGACGCGATTCTTAAAGGCGTCAACATACTGGCGGACGCCGTAACCGTCACGCTCGGGCCCAAAGGGCGAAACGTAGTCCTGGACAAATCTTACGGCGCTCCCAATGTCACCAAGGACGGCGTCACCGTCGCCAAAGAGGTCGAGCTCGAAGACAAGTTCGAAAATATGGGCGCCCAAATGGTCAAGGAAGTCGCGAGCAAGACTTCCGACGTCGCCGGCGACGGCACCACCACCGCGACGGTGCTGGCGCGCCAGATTTTCGCCGAAGGCGTTAAACTCGTCGCCGCCGGCCATGACCCGATGACGTTAAAGCGGGGCATGGACAAGGCCGTCGAGGCCATCGTCGGCGAGCTCAAGCATCTCTCCAAACCGACCAAAGATCCCAAAGAGATCGCCCAAGTCGGCACCATCGCTGCGAATAACGACTCGACGATCGGCGACGTCATCGCCGAGGCGATGAACAAGGTCGGCAAAGAAGGCGTCATCACGGTCGAAGAGGCGAAGGGACTGGAAACCACCCTGGACGTCGTCGAGGGCATGCAGTTTGACCGCGGTTATCTCTCTCCCTACTTTGTCACCGATCCGGAGAGAATGGAGTGCGTCCTCGAGGATGTCTACCTGCTGATTCACGAAAAGAAAATTAGCGGCATGAAGGACATATTGCCAATTCTTGAGCAGATCGCCAAATCCGGCAAACCATTTATCATTATCGCCGAAGACCTCGAGGGTGAAGCGCTGGCGACGCTCGTCGTCAACAAGATTCGCGGCACGCTGCGGTGCACGGCAGTCAAAGCGCCAGGCTTCGGCGACCGGCGCAAGGCGATGCTCGAAGACATCGCGATCTTGACCGGCGGCAAGCTCATCGCCGAGGAACTGGGCATCAAGCTCGACAATATCGGGCTCCAGGATTTGGGCCGCGCCAAGAGAATCGTCGTCGACAAGGACAATACGACAATCATCGACGGCGCCGGCAAAAAGTCCGATCTCGAAGGCCGCATCAAGCAGATCCGCGCCCAGGTCGATGAGACCACCTCCGATTACGATCGGGAAAAACTACAGGAGCGCTTGGCCAAACTGATCGGTGGGGTCGCCGTGATCAACGTCGGCGCGGCCACCGAAATCGAGATGAAAGAAAAAAAGGCGCGCGTCGAAGATGCCCTTCATGCAACCAGAGCCGCCATCGAGGAAGGAATTGTCCCTGGCGGAGGCGTTGCCTTGCTCCGCTCTGCAGCAGTGCTGGATAAACTGAAAGTATCGGACGAAGAGAAGTGGGGCGTTAATATTATCAAACGCGTCGCCGAAGAGCCGCTTCGCCGCATTGCCATCAATGCCGGGGTCGAAGGCTCCATCGCTCTTCAGAAAGTCAAAGAGGGCAAAGGCGCTTTCGGATTTAACGCCGACTCTGAAGAATACGAAGATCTAATGAAGGCAGGCATTATCGATGCAACGAAGGTTGTTCGCACTGCGCTTCAAAACGCGGCGTCGGTCGCCAGCATGCTTCTCACCACAGAAGCGATGGTGGCGGAGAAACCGGAAGATAAATCAGCGATGCCGGCGATGCCTCCGGGCGGCGGCATGGGAGGAATGGGTGGTATGGGCGGGATGGGTGGCATGGGCGGCATGATGTAGCATCGAATCTTACTGCAAAGGCCCGTTGTGTGCGTCCATTGATGTGCACAACGGGCCTTTTTATTTCCCATTCCTTGACACTTCAGTGTTTTCATACTAGTCTTCTCTCTTACTTTTCCTTTAAATTATAGGGCCTTAGCTTTATTAGTTCATGTTCGAATCGCTAACCGAAAAACTTGATCTGACCTTCAAGAGATTGCGGGGTCAGGGAAAGATAACCGAGAAGAACATCGACGAGGCGATTCGCGACGTTCGCTTGGCTCTCCTTGAGGCCGATGTTCACATCAGGGTCGTCAAAAACTTTCTCGACTCGGTCAAAGCCAAGGCGATGGGCCAAGAGGTATTGCAAAGCCTCACCCCCGACCAACAATTCCTAAAGATCGTGCGCGACGAGCTGGTTGAACTGCTGGGCGGGGAGCACCAGGACCTCGATCTCAAAACCGCGCCTCCCGTGGTCATCATGCTCGTCGGCTTACAGGGTTCCGGTAAAACCACCACGCTCGCAAAGTTGGCGCGTCACCTCAACAAGGATAAGAAGCGCAGCCCTTACCTGGTCCCGGCCGACGTCTATCGCCCGGCGGCCATCGAGCAGCTTAAAGTTCTCGGCCGCGAGCTCGATCTGCCGGTGCACGACTCCGATCCCGAAACTTCGCCTGTCGCGCTCTGCCGCCAGGCGCTGAGCGCGGCGCAGAACCGGCTCTGCGATGTGTTGCTGATCGACACGGCGGGGCGATTGCACATCGACGATGAATTGATGCAGGAACTCGCGGCGATCAAAGACGCCGTCCGTCCGCATCACATCCTGTTTGTCGCCGACGCCATGACCGGCCAGGACGCCGTCAACCAGGCCTCGGGGTTCGACGGCAAGCTTGGGCTGAGCGGGATTATTCTGACGAAGTTAGATGGCGACGCGCGCGGCGGCGCGGCCCTTTCGATCCGCGAGATGGTCGGCAAACCGATTCTATTTTCCGGCGTGGGCGAAAAATTGGACGCCCTGGAACCCTTCTACCCGGACCGCCTGGCTTCGCGTATCTTGGGCATGGGCGACGTGCTCTCGCTAATCGACAAGGTGCAGCAAAACGTCGAAGAGAAAGAGGCCGCCAAACTGCAAAAGGCCTTTCTCAAGCAGCAATTCACGCTCGAGGAGTTTCAGCTGCAGCTCAAGCAAATCAAACGGATGGGCTCGCTTGGCAGTCTTCTCGAAATGGTTCCCGGCGCCAAGAAGCTGGCCGCTCAGGTTGACACGGACAAAGCGGAAACCGAACTCAAACGGGTTGACGCGATCATCAATTCGATGACGCTTGGCGAGCGGCGCAACCCGGCGATTCTCAACGGCAGCCGGCGCCGCCGCATCGCCCAGGGGAGCGGCACCACGGTGACCGACGTTAACCGCCTGATGAAGCAATTCATGGAAATGAAAAAAATGATGCAAAGGGTGAGCAAGCTGGGAGTGAAATCGCTTTTCAACCGGATGCCGCACTCTTATTCTTAAAGGAGAGGGACAGACAAACATGAGTGTAACTATTCGCATGAGCAGGCATGGAACCAAAAAGCGCCCGTTTTACCGCATCGTCGTGAGCGATCGGCGCTTCCCGCGCGATGGCCGCTATATCGAGCAGGTCGGCACCTACGATCCCAGCGCCGCCACCGGCGGGCTCAAACTCGATCGGGATAAGGTCGAGACCTGGATCAAGAAGGGCGCGAAGCCAAGCCAGACGGTTTCGGAATTGATCAAGAAGCAGACACGGCCCAGCTAAGTTCACGCGCGGAAGGCAACATTCCTAATGAAGGAATTGGTTCAATACCTGGCGAAATCCTTGGTCAACAATCCCGATGCCGTCGAGGTCAAGGAGACCGAAGGAGAAAACGCCTCGGTGTTCGAGCTGAAAGTGGCCAAGGAAGACCTAGGACGAATCATTGGCAAGCAAGGACGCACGGCGAAATCCATCCGGACGCTCCTCAACGCCGCTGCATCGCGGACCAACCGCAAGGTCGTTCTGGAAATCGTCGAGGAGCAATAGGCCGCTCCGACTAAGCCTGTGACCGAACAGCTTGTGCCCGTGGGGGGAATCGTCGCGACCCATGGTCTCTTGGGCTGGTTAAAAGTTAACCCTTTCAATCCGGAAACCACCGTTCTCGCTGCTGGCCGCCAGTTGATTGTCGAGAAAGAGGGCCAGAGGACGCCTCACGAGATCGAGTCGAGCAAACGGAATAAGCGCCAGATTCTCATCAAGCTGCGGGGCGTCGATGGGATTGACGATGCGCAGAAATGGGTCGGGGCCACCGTCTGCGTCGACGCAGACGTTCTCGGTCCGTTGGCGCCGGGGCAATATTATCACTATCAGGTCGTGGGTCTGGAAGTTTACGCTCTTTCGGGCGAGCATGTCGGCGTCATCACCCGGGTCTGGTCGACGCCCGGCGGCGAGCTTTATGTTGTCCGGGGGACGACCAAAGAATTTTTAATCCCCGCCGTCAAGGAAATCATAGAGAAAGTCGACTTCGCCGCGGGACGGGTGATCATCAACCCGCCTGAAGGGCTTTTAGACCTCTAACTGCCCGTTGAGGAAATTTCCGCTCTCCCCAGGCTGATTCAGGTGTTGGAGCTTCAAGCTTCGCGTTGAATCCGGAACTCCGGACGCGAACTCACAGCCCCTCTCTGACAGTCGCTTCAAAACCGCTCGGGAACAAAATAAGAGCCGCATCGTCCAATGGCTATCAGAGGCCCGTTCATGCTGTACGGCGTGTGCTTACCAAGCGTCGAATGAAGAGGAGATACTCATGGGATACCCCCGTAGGTTCCAAGACAATCGGACGGTCGCCGCTTCCGCTGCCATATTGTCCGAGGCTGAGTTTTCGTATCGACACGGCGCGTTGATCCTGCTCGGTGCGCTAACGGTTGCGCTGCTTATTCTGAATGGCTGCATGCCAACCGTAGAGCCGCCAGCGCCTGCGGAAAAAATCCCATCGCCTCTTCAAACAAGCTCGCCTTCGGCGGATTCACTGGAGGGGACGAGCGGCCAGCAAGTCGGAGACGCGCCCGCGGCGAGAGTCGAACAACCATCAGCAGCCAGTCCAAAGATAGAAAAGTTTCAGCAACTAAGCCGGGAAGCCACCGGGACAGGCGTAGCGGCGCGGCCTTATTATCCACCCTATCCATGGCCGCCGGTCATTCCGTCCGGCGCCGACCGTTTCCCGGACAAAGAACCAAACGGCGTGCTCAGCGCCGCCGAGCACCCAGTATCCACGTTCAGTATAGATGTCGACACGGCGTCCTATGCCTTCGTCCGCCGCGCGCTCAACGGCGGCCGGAAGCCGCCGCGCGAAGCGGTGCGGGTCGAGGAGATGGTCAACTACTTTCCCTACGCTTACCCCGCCCCCCAAGATCGCGCGCAGCCGTTCCGCGTCACGACAACGGTCATGCCGAGCCCGTGGAGTGCCGATAATCAACTCGTCCACATCGCGATTCGCGGCTACGACATTTCACGACGCGAGCGGCCGCGCGCCAACGTGGTGTTGCTGATCGATATCTCGGGTTCCATGCAGCCGAGCGATCGGCTGCCGCTGCTGCAACAGGGGTTTCGCCTGTTCGCTCAGCAGCTGCGCGACGACGATCGCGTGGCGATCGTGACCTACGCGGGCAACGCGCAGACCGTGATCGAGCCGACTTCGGGGCGGGACAAGCATAAGATCCTCGAGGTCATCGACAATCTGCGCGCCGGCGGCTCCACGGCCGGAGGCGAGGGGCTGCAGCGCGCCTACGCACTGGCCGAGCGCCATTTCGACAAGCAGGCGGTGAGCCGGGTGATTCTCGCCACCGACGGCGATTTCAACGTCGGCATTACCGACCCCAAGGAACTCGAACGCTTCATCGTCGCCAAGCGCAAGAGCGGCATCTATCTCTCGATCTTCGGCGTGGGCGCCGGCAATCTCAACGACGCGCTGATGCAGCGGCTCGCCCAGGCCGGCAACGGTAACGCGGCCCATATCGATTCGTTGCTCGAAGCGCGCAAGGCGATGAGCGAGGAGATTGCCTCGACTTTGTTCCCGATCGCTGACGACGTTAAGGTCCAGGTCGAATTCAACCCTGGGCGAGTCGCCGAGTATCGACTGATCGGTTACGAAACTCGGACGCTGCGCCGCGAGGACTTCAAGGACGACAAGGTGGATGCCGGCGACATCGGCGCGGGCCACACGGTGACAGCGGTCTACGAAATCACGCCGGTCGGAGCCAAAGAACGCCGCACCGATCCGCTTCGTTACCAGCCGGAAAGCGAGCGGGTTCCGCCTGCAAGAAACAGCGGAAGGGGGGATGAGCTTGCTTTCGTCAAACTGCGCTACAAGCTGCCGGGCGAAGCGGCGAGCCGGCTCATCGAGCGACCGCTGCGCGCCGCGGACGCGCTCGCCTCCCTTGACGGCGCCCCCGTCGAGCAGCGCTTCGCGGTTGCCGTCGCCACCTTCGCCCAGCGCCTGCGCGGCGAGAGCGCCGTCGACGGCTTCAGCTACAGCGCTATCGCCCAGTTCGCCAACGCCGCCCGCGGCGCCGACCCGGACGGCTACCGAGCCGAGTTCGTCCGCCTCGTGCGCATGGCCGAGACCTTGGACGCCGTCGCGCAGCGTTGAGAATTCTTTTCCCGCCAAGGCATGGCACGGGCGGAACTCCGAGTTCCGACGCGGCGCCATGTCTGCTGCCTCCAGTCAATCGCGCTTTTACTCCCCCCTACCTGTGCCACCGGCCGTTAGACTTCGCCCGACCTTGCAGCTAGACTAACTCCCCAAAACAAACATGTTGGCTTTTACCGTCATCACGATTTTCCCGGAGATGTTCGCCTCGCCGTTGGGCCACAGCATTCTGAAAAAGGCTCAGGATAAAGGGTTGATCTCCGTTCACTTGGTCGACCCGCGTAGTTATACCACCGACCGCCACCATGTCACCGATGATTATTCCTACGGCGGCGGCCAGGGCATGGTGATGAAGCCGGAGCCGTTGGTGGCGGCCATCGAGGACATCCGTACCAAGTCGCCCCATGCCCGGGTGATTCTGCTCTCACCGCAAGGAGCTGTTTTCAATCAGCGCCACGCCGCCCGCCTCGCGCAAGAGAAAGAACTGGTGCTCGTCTGCGGCCGCTACGAAGGAGTCGATGAAAGAGTCAAATCCTTTGTCGACGAAGAATTGTCGATCGGAGATTACACGCTGAGCGGCGGCGAGCCGGCCGCCAACGTCGTGATCGACGCGGTGGCGCGGCTGATTCCCGGAGTTCTCGGCAATGAAAGTTCCGCAGCGGAGGAATCGTTCGTCAACGGATTGTTGGAATATCCACAATACACCCGCCCCGAGGATTTCCGCAGGATGAAAGTCCCAGACGTTTTGCTCTCCGGCGATCATGAGCGCGTCAGGCGGTGGCGGCGCGAAATGAGCCTTAAGCTCACCCGGGAGCGACGCCCGGACCTCTTGGCAAAAGCTTCCCTGAGCCAAGAAGAAAGAACCGGGGCCTTGGCCGTTCAAGCCCCGCTGTACGTCGCCCTGCTGCACCATCCGGTTTACGACAAGAACGGCCAGGTCGTCACCACCGCGGTTACCAACATGGACATCCACGACATCGCCCGCTCGGGCAAGACCTACGGGATCAAAGGTTTTTATGTCGTGACACCGGTTATGGCATTACAGAAGCTCGCGCGCAAAATCATCGACCATTGGGAGGAAGGCTACGGCAGCCAGTACAACGTGACGCGCAAGGAGGCACTGGCGCTGGCCCGTATCTCCGACACCCTCGACGACGTATTGATCGACGTCGAGCGAGAGTCCGGCGAGAGGCCCCTGCTGGTCGCAACCTCCGCCCGAGCCGGTGATAAGCGCGCCTCTTTCGCTGCGATGCGAGACATGCTAAAAAGTAGCACCCACCCCTTCCTAATCCTATTCGGCACAGGCTGGGGGCTGACTGAAGCAATATTTTCACAAGCGGACTACGTCCTCGAAGCGGTCCAGGGAACGAGCGGATATAACCACTTGTCGGTCAGATCGGCCGCGGCCATCGTTTTGGATCGCCTGTTGGGACAGTCCTGATCTAAGGAGATAAGTATGGATATCGTAGCTAAACTTGAAGCGGAACAGTCAAAGAAGGAAATTCCGGCGCTGCGGCCCGGCGAGACCGTTAAGGTTCACGTCAAAGTGGTGGAAGGCGAAAAAGAACGGACGCAGATCTTCGAAGGGATCGTCATCGGCCTATCGGGCAGCGGTAGCCGCGCGATGTTTACCGTGCGCAAGATTTCCTACGGTGTGGGCGTAGAGCGCATCTTTCCGATTCACTCCCCCCGCATCGAGAAGGTCGAAGTAGTGTCGCGGGGAAAAGTGCGACGGGCCAAGCTCTATTATTTACGGGAGCGGTCGGGCAAGGCCGCACGGCTCTTTGGTGAAGAGGGTTCCAGGAACTGAGCCGTCCGGCTTGGCTTAGTCGCCGCCTAAAATCAGTCCCGTCCCTTCAAACACGGCGCCGGGGTGGATCGTCAACTCGCCGACTCTTGCTTCGCCCTGGAAGTGGCCACCCGGTAAGATTTCAAAACGGCCGATCACCTGCACATTGCCGGTCAGCTTTCCTTCCACTTTCAAATGCCGGGCGGAAATCTGAGCATCGACTACCGCGTTTCGCCCGATCACCAACAATTCCGTGGCTTTGATTTCACCGCTGAATCGACTGTCGATTTTTACCGGAAGGTTGTAACTGAGTTTTCCCGATATCGAAGAGTCCGGAAAAAGCACGGTCCTGGGCGCGTTGCCCTGGATAAACGATGGAGTTTCTTTGTCGGCTGCGTCGGTCACTCTGGCATTCCCCCAATAAATTAAACGATAGCATATCATCGAGGGGCCGCTAACAAAAGTGGCACGCTAACGAGCTACAATCCTGCGACATTGTTGTGCTAACATACCGGCATGGATCTTTTCGAATCCACACCGTCTCAGCCGCGCGGTTTTGCCCAGCCGCTGGCGGAAAGAATGCGTCCGAAAACTCTTGATGAGTTCATCGGCCAGGAGCATCTGCTGGGTCCCGGAAAACTCCTAACGGGCGTGACCGAGGCGGGCCGGCTACACTCCTTGATATTGTGGGGCCCGCCGGGTAGCGGCAAAACTACCTTGGCGTTGATCCTCGCAACCTCCGCGGGCGCCGCCTGCGTACATTTCTCGGCGGTGACTTCCGGCGTCAAAGACCTCAAGAAAATCATTCAAGAGGCGGAGGAGCTTCAACGGCTCGGCAAGCCCACCGTGCTCTTCGTCGATGAGATTCATCACTTCAATAAAGCGCAGCAGGATAATTTTCTGCCGCATGTCGAGCGCGGCACGCTGGTCCTCATCGGCGCCACCACCGAGAACCCGTCATTTGAGGTGATCTCTCCCCTGCTGTCGCGCTGCCAGGTTTTGGTTTTGCAGCCGCTCTCCGCCGACCATGTCGGAGCGATCATTGACCGCGCGCTCAGCGACTGCGAGCGTGGACTGGGAAAATCGGGGTTGAGTCTGACCGCGGACGCGCGCGACTTTCTGATTCAACAGTGTCAAGGGGACGGCCGCGTCGCTTTGAATGGGCTGGAAACCGCCGCGGCTCTCGCAACTCGCGACGACAGGAAGATCATCGAATTAGACCATCTGCAAGTTGCGGTGCAAAGAAAGCCCCTGCAATACGACAAGGCCGGCGAGGAGCACTACAACGTGATCTCCGCTTTCATCAAAAGCCTGCGCGGTAGCGATGCGGACGCCGCTCTCTACTGGATGATGAGGATGATCGAAGCCGGCGAAGACCCCCTTTTCATCGCCCGCCGTATGATCATCTTCGCCGCCGAGGACATCGGCAACGCCGATCCCCAGGCGCTCCAAGTCACGGTAGCGGCCAAGGATGCCGTCCATTTCGTCGGCTTGCCGGAAGGCCGCATACCGCTGGCCCAGGCCGTGACCTATTTGGCGACCGCGCCGAAATCCAACGCTTCATACAAGGCGATGCTCGCCGCGGCCAAAGATGTCGAGGAGAAAGGCGCCCTGCCGGTTCCCCTGCACCTGCGCAACGCGCCCACGGCGTTGATGGAAAAACTCGGCTATGGCAAAGACTACAAGTACGCGCACAACTACGCCGACTCCATCGTCACGCAGGAGCATCTACCGAAGGAACTGGCGGGAAAAAAGTATTACTCCCCGTCGGAATCGGGCTATGAGAAGCAGATTAAAGAGCGGCTCCAGTCGTGGGAGAAGAAGAAGAAAACCTTTCCTTAATCTTGGTCTTGAGGGTTCTGTGTGGCTAACTGCCCGTTTGATTATCGAGTTGAAAAGCGTAGATCTGCTGCTCAAGGTTCACGAGGCACAGATTCTAACCTACATGAAACTTGCAAGGTGAGAGTCGGGTTGTTGATTAACTTTAACGTTGACGTGCTGAAAAGGGGAATCAAGAGATTCGTATTTTAATTCTTTACCTTCGTGACCTTCGTGGTGAACAAGAATCAATGAGATAACCACCGATGGTGGGGTCAAAACTTGCGGTGCGAATGGAAACCTTTCACTCAAAGACACCCTGTTGCCAAGGTAGCCCACAACGAATTCCGAAAAACTTTAGGAAGGCGGAACGACGATGAGTATTCCAAACACCCCAATCGATCCCGACAAACAGCCCGCCCTCGTGCGCGTCGATATGTATCAAGAGTGGCGCAAACGCGAGGGCGCTCCGCTCGTAGGCGGCATCTATATTAAAGACATGAAGGCGGTGGAAGTAGGCCCTTGGCCGCGCAAGGGTGACGGCGTCAAGGGCGCCCTTTGTTATCTCGACGGCGACGACGAGGGCGACGAGCATATCGTCGAGCTGTCGCCGGGCGGCGCCACCGCGCCGCTGCGGCATATGTACACCGAGGCGATCTACGTCGTCTCGGGACATGGCTCCACTTCGGTGTGGCGCGACCAAGGCGCGAAGCAAACCTTCGAATGGGGACCGGGCAGTTACTTTGTCCTGCCGACCAACGCCTGGCACCAGTTCTTCAACGCCAGCCTCTCGCGCAGCGCGCGCTGGTTTTCCGTTACCGACCTCCCCGGGCTCTTGCGCCAGTGGGCCAGCGAGGATTTTATTTTCAACAACCGGTATGACTTCACCGACCGCTATCGCGGCGAGCCTGACCATTTCAGCGCCGAGGCGAAGCTCTACCGCGGCCGGGTGTGGGAGACCAACTTCATCCCCGACATCAAGAAGTTGCCGCTCTACGAGTGGAAGAGCCGTGGCGGCGGCGGCACCAACGCGTTCATGGTCATGGGCGCGGGCATGATGGAGTCCCATGTCTCCCGTTTCGAATCGGGCCACTACAAAAAAGGCCACCGGCACGGGCCCGGCGCGCACCTTTATATCACTGAGGGTGAAGGCTTCGTGCTTACGCAACGGGGCAACGAGCCGCGCATCCGCTGCGACTGGCAAGAGGGTAGCCTATATCTTTCCGGCGCCGGCGAAGGTCAGTGGCTGCATCAGCATTTCAACGTCGGCGCCACGCCGGCAACCTACCTAGTGCTCAACCAAGGCCTTTCAAGAAAATATGCGGTCAACCGCTGGCAAGCCAATCAATCCACCGTGCTGCGCGGTGGCGAAGTCAGCGGCAAAAAAGGCGGCTACCAGACCGAGTACGAAGACGAAGACCCGCAGATCCATCGCATCTTCGAAGACGAGCTGCGCAAGCGCGGCATCACGTGCAGGATGAAAAAGATGGTCCCCTGGTGCACCGGCGAGCCCGGCGCGGAAGCCATCAAGGCCACCTTCCTCGACGAGCATGGGGTGTACGAATAGACGGATGTGACCGTTCAAATTGTTCCAACCGTTCAAAACGTTCCAGCCCCCACCTCTTTCCTCCCCCGCGACGCGGGGGAGGACGGAGGAGGGGGATTTGAACGTAGCGAAGCGATTGAACGGCTTGAACAATTGGAACCTTAATCTGAAAGAAGTCATGCACGATCTACCCCACGGCCACGATCACAACGACCATCAGTTCGATGTCGAGGAAGACCATCCGCTCTGGAAGCTGGACACGATCACGCTCACCAGCGTCGGCATCGATATCGGCACGGCGACATCACAGATTATTTTCTCGCGCCTCGTGCTGCGCCGGCTTGGTCGCGAGCTGTCCAGCCGCTTCGTGGTAACGGATCGGAAAACCCTTTATCTGTCCCCTGTCCATTTCACGCCCTACCTTGCTGGCCGCGAACGGATCGACGACCAGGCCCTCGCGCGCCTCGTCGATGGCGCCTACCGGGAGGCGGGCCTTATTCCGGCGCAGGTGGACACCGGCGCGATCATTTTAACCGGCGAAGCGATCCGCCGGGACAATGCGCGCGCCATCGCCGATCTATTCGCCGCAGAGCGGGGAAATTTCGTCTGCGCCAGCGCCGGCCATAACTTCGAAGCGTTGCTCGCGGCTCACGGCTCCGGCGCTGTCGCTCTCTCGGCCGAGCGTGAATGGCGGGTGCTAAACGTCGATATCGGCGGCGGCACGACCAAACTTGCCGTGGCGGAATGCGGTGGGGTACTGAATACCGCAGCTTTTCACGTCGGCGGCCGGCTAATCGCCATAGACGGCAATCGCATCCTCACGGTTCTGGAGCCCGGCGGCCAAGCACTGGCGCGGCAGGCGGGATTCGAATGGCAAATCGGCGATCGCGTGACAATGGAGCAAATCCAGCAACTGGCGGATCACATGGTCAAGGCCGTGCTCGCTCTCACCCAGCAAGAAAAGCCCGCGCCCGAATTCGAGCAGCTCTGGTTGACGCCGCCGCTCGGCAGCGCCAAGAGCTATGACGCCGTTGTCTTTTCCGGCGGCGTCGGCGAATACGTCTACGGCAAAGAGTCCAAGTCCTTCGGCGACCTCGGCGCGCCGCTCGGGCAAGCCTTGCAGCGTCACATCAATAACGGCGCGCTCGCCTGGCCGCTTGCGCCGGCCCGCGAATGCATCCGCGCCACCGTCATGGGCGCCGCGCAACACACGATTCAGGTAAGCGGCAACACGATCTACCGTTCCAACGACGATCTGCTCCCGCGCAAAAACCTCCAAGCGCTACGCCCCGCCGTCGACTTGAGCGAGAACATTCATCCGCCCGCGCTCGCAGCGGCCATAGGAAATCATTTCAAAGCCTTCGATCTAAGAGAAGGAGAAGCGGAAGTTGCGCTGGTGTTTCGCTGGGGCGGGCCGCCTGCGGCTTTCCGCATCGCGGCGTTTTGCCGAGGCTTGATGGAAGGTCTGCCGCGCACTCTGAAGAGCGGGCGGCCCATCTATCTCGTTTTCGATCACGACCTCGCAGGATTGGTGGGCAACGTCCTCAAAAACGATTTCGATTTAAAAAACGACATCCTCGCCATCGACGGCGTCACCCTCCACGACTTCGACTTCATCGACCTCGGCAAAGTCCTGGAACCCTCCGGCACCGTCCCCGTCACTATCAAATCGTTGGTGTTTCAGTTTTAGCGGTGAAGCGAGTGGATCGTTGGTCGCATTCAGCAGACGGTGTAACGATTAGCGGGAGCGGCGTGGTCTTCCGGGCCTTGCCCCCCGCCGTGGGTTGGCCTTCAATTTCTCCCAGAACTGTCTGGGGTTGAGAATTGCCATTTTCTCGATCCGACCTATATCCAGGATTTCCTTGTCTCCCGTTACGAACACGTCGGCTCTGGCCGATACCGCAGCGGATAGAATAGGTAAGTCATCTTGATCTTGAATTTCCACTGTCGGAAGTTGGCCGGGCTGGGCGAGCACCGAATCTTGCGTAATGAGAGAGATAAACTCGTCGATCAACTCCGGAACCACACGGAACTTGGTTGCCAAGACGCGCTTCAGCTCGCCCAGCACTTGTGCGGAAATCAGAAGATCGTGCGAAGCAAGTACTTCGCGCAGAACGTCTGCGCAAAGGCCGCGAGTCGCCGCTGCGCTGGCTAGAACGTTGGTATCGAGGAAAACCCTCACGACACTTCGGCGAACACGTCGTCATCTGTAAGGTAACCGCGCGCCTCCGCAAAGGGCATGATCTTGCGCCGCAGCGCTTCGAACTGGCTGATGCGAAGCTGGCGACGAAGGGCCTCTCGTGCAACCTCGCTACGGTTCTTCCCGGACCGACGACTCGCCTTGGTCAGCAGGTCGTTTAGATCTTTGTCGAGTCTAATCGTGAGAGTGCTTGTCTTCATGTCAGACAACGTAATACCAGTCAGCGCTCCCGTCAACCACGGTTTTCGGCGCAACCAGGTTATAGAACTACGCTCCTAAAAGAGCGGTCACCCCATCTAGCTCGTCTTCGAACACGACCTTGCAGGATTGGTGGGCAACATCCTCAAAAACGATTTCGATTTAAAAAACGACATCCTCGCCATCGACGGCGTCACGCTCCACGATTTCGACTTCATCGACCTCGGCAAAGTCCTGGAATCCTCCGGCACCGTCCCCGTCACCATCAAGTCGTTGGTGTTTCAGTTTTAGGGGCGGGCGAAGCGGATCATTCGCCGCAGCTGAAAGAACGCAGACTTGTAGGGCCAGAAGAAATCGGTATTGTGTTCCTAGAATCTAAGGAGCGAGACGTCGCCGTCAAGCGAATGAAGGAGTTGTTGTCATGAAAACCAAAAGGAAGAGAGTCGCGCTCAAAGAGGCGCTGAGTCGCGAACTTAAGGACCCTGAATTTAGTTTCTACTTCCAAAGAGAACAAGCCATCAGCGAAATTGCAAGATTGGTTCGTGATGCGCGACTGAAGGCAGGCTTAACACAGGCTCAACTGGCGAAGAAGGCGCAAAGCAGCCAAGTCGTTATAGCAAGACTCGAATCGGGAACGGACCAGCGGATTCCGTCGCTTGATCTTCTCGAGCGAATCGCCAGCGCGTTAAAAGCAAAGCTATTGGTTCGCTTCGATTACAAGAATGTTGCCTAAAAGAGGGGGCGACGGCGTCACCCTCCACGATTTCGACTTCATCGACCTCGGCAAAGTCCTGAAGCCCTCCGGCACCGTCCCGGTCACCAACAAGTCGTTGGTGTTTCAGTTTTGGCGGCGGGCGGACCAGATCGATGTTTCCAATCTGCGGACGGCGTAACGTCGCGTTAACCTCCGCTTGACGGCGACAGAGCTTGCGGTAACAAGCGAACGGAGGGGTCAAACTTCAGGTTCAACGCAGGGTTAGATTGCGCTTTATGTTGTTGCACAGCGTTTTCAAGAGCAGCCAATCGCGCAACTTCCATCACTCTTCAGCCATATTCCGATACGACACCCAGAGAACAAGTTATTGCTCATCCGAATTCCGCGGACCTGTAGCGCTTCTCCAGTTGCGGCAATTACATCAGGCAAAGGCGCGTCATGACTTTTAACAAAACAACCGGTGGGCGTGTGCAATTCTGCGTGCGTTCTAAAGGCGTCACCAGCCTCGTGGAAGATTTCGAACACAGTCCTGCCATTCATTTCACAGACTGTCATGTTCTTCGGGTACCGCATTTCCAACCCGGCCGTTTTTCCAGCTTCCGTAGCAAATATTCGGGTGCCGTTGACCTTGGCCAAGTACGTTCCGTCAGCGTGGTATATAGGTATCTCGGTTGTGTAGCCGAGAGACTCCACACGTACGATAGAGATTAGGGGAGTATCATCAAATTGTAGGATGATGGGAACACTCACGAACTGGTTTGTCGCGAACGTCACCCGGGGTGAGCTCTGGTAAATCAATTCGGTCATGTCGGCGGTTCTCCTTTGCCTACAGTTCTGCGTAATCTAACTTGTGAGTATACAGGTCTGCGAAAACCTAATATACCTGACGGGGACGCGGAACGACTGTCACTCGGTCGAGCGACCTTTAGAATCCCCTGCCATCTCGATTCAAAAAACGGGTGTAGACTTTCGTCATGGTCGGGAAAATTGTGCAAATCCTAATTCACGCTACATTGCCGGGATATTAAGAATGGTGAGGGCCGGCGTCCCTCACGGTTTCTCCGCAACGACCTTGCCATTTTTCCAAATGTAAATCGGCGTTCCGTGCATGCGCGCGGTTTTGCGTGCGACCTTGGCGGCGCGGCGCAGGGCGCGACCGACGGCTGCTACGAACTCGTTAGTTTCCTTTTTCACTTTGTTTCGCTTCATGGTCCTTTTTCCAAGAGCCGGGGTTTCTCACCTGAGTTATCATACACGCCCCAGGCGTCGGCGAAAAGCTTGTAGGAGCTTTCAAAATTGATCCAACTGCGATCGAATCGGCGAAGGACGTCGGCGCGTGGGACATCGTGACCGCCCTGGCGCACGCGGGCCGCGACCCGGCGAAGAGCTAGCCGTGGAGAACGCAGGCGCAAGTAAACAATCTCAACGCGATACCCGGCGGCTTTCCAGCGCTTCAAGCGGCCCAGATATGTGAGGCCGCTCAACGTACTCTCGAAGGCAAAGTCCGAGCGTGTTCGGGCGAGGCGATCGAGTTCTTTGAGAAACAAGCGTCCCGCCGCAAGCGCGGCCAGTTCCGGCCTCAAAGGAGAAAGTCCGCTGGCGATCAAATCGGTGTTCACGAAGCGAACGACCCGAGTGTCTTTTGGCAGGAACTCCCGTGCGAAAGTGGTCTTACCCGCTCCATTCGGACCGGCGATGACGATGCAGAGCGGCGATTTTGGGCGTGGTTTGCTCATTTAAAAATCAGCCGTAAGTGTAATTGCTTGCGAAAAGATTTCTCCCTTCGGTCGAAATGACAACTGCTGTGGCCGCTGATCTGTAGCCGGGCGCGGCTTCCCGTGTCATTCCGAACGAAGTGAGGAATCATTCCCCGTCACTCAGATCCTTCCACTCTGGATTGACGCTAATCACCAAGTTGTTCTTCTTCTCTCGACGCCACTTCTTAATCTCTTTTTCCCTCGCCAAAGCGCTTTGCACGTCGGCAGTTTCTTCGAAGTAGACGAGTTTATCGACGTTATACTTCTCGGTGAATCCTTTCACCAGTTTATTCTTGTGTTCATAAAGGCGCCGTTGCAGGTCGTTTGTAACGCCGAGATACATGACCTTGTTGTTCCAATTGGTCAGAAGGTAGACGTAGAAGTGTTTTTCTTTGGGCATAAGATTTCTCATGGAGTCTGTCCTGAGTGTTAGCGAAGGATTCGAAACAAGGATTTCTCCCTGCGGTCGAAATGACAGATCCTCTTACCTCCCGTTCTCCTTGTCATTCCGATGGAGCGAAACGACGAGGAATCTGGATTACAGACGAAAAGATCTCTCACGGAGCCAGCCCTGAGTATCCCCGAACGGCTCGGAACAAGAATCTCTCACTGCGTTTTGAGCAAAGATCTCTCACTGCGTTTTGAGCAAGGATCTCTCACGGCGTTCGAGATGACTGCCGCTGTTTCCAGCGGCAGTCATTTGATCGCTTCGGCTTTCTTCAGTTCTTCGATTCTCTCTGGACTTAATCCCAGGATCTTTCCGAAAACGTAATCGTTGTGAGCGCCAATCCAGGGGGCGGGGCGGGCGGCGTTGGCGGCGGAGAGAGAGGGAATTCCCGGCAGGCCGTGGTGCGACATCTTGCCCCAAGGTTGACCATTAGTTTCGATGATATGACCGCGCTCGCGCAGGTGGATGTCGAAGTAGAGATCTTCGCCGGACATCGGAATGCCAGCGGCGATACCGGCCTCCTGAAACAAACGAAAAGCTTGTCGAGACGTATACTTAGCCGTCCACTGTGAAAGATTCCGATCAAGCTCGTCGCGATGCGCTTTACGGCCCGATTTGGTCGCGAACTTTGCGTCGGTGACCCATGATAACGATGTTGATTTGCCGATGAGACGAACCATGCTTTGCCAATCTTCATCGCTCGCGCAGGCGATGATGATCCATGAGTCGTCGCCGCGGCATGGATAGACGCCATAGGGCGCGTAGGGTTCGCCTAGAATTTCTTGATAGCCGAGCGCGTCCCATTCGTTGCCGTTTACCGTGAAATCGAGAATCGCCGGACCCATCATCGCGCCTTGTGCTTCGAGCATGCCAGCCTCGATGAACTGCCCCCGCCCTGTGCGCTGCTGGTATTCGAGGGCAGCGAGAACTCCGAGCGTCATCGTCACGGCGCCCACGCGGTCGGGCCAGGCGATCTTGCAGCGGCTTTCCATCGGCGAGTCGGAATAACCCCAGAGCCGCATGATTCCTGTGTAGGCGAGCAGTTGCCAACCCCAGGCGACCCATGACCTGAGCGGGCCGGTGAGCCCCCAGCCCGGCATGACGGCCTGGACGATGCGCGGATTGATTTCTTGCAGCGTGGCGAAACTGAAGCCGAGCCGATCCAGAACGCCCGAGCTGAAGTTATCCACGACGACGTCGGACTTCGCGACGAGCTGCTTGAATAACTCTTTCCCTTCGGCGTGGCGCAGATTGATCGTGCAGCCGAGCTTGGCGCGGTTCATGTCGGCATGGGCGGCCGATTCTCGCTCTTTGCTCGGAACAACGGCGGTCTCGATCTTGACGACTTCCATGCCGTAATAGGCGAGCAGCGTCGTTCCCAATGGACCGGCATACTGTTGCGTCAAATCGGCCATGCGCAGGCCGGCGAGCATGGGCTGGCACGCCTCGTCGCTATTCGTGGCGTATTTCGAATCCTTCGGCGAAAACTTTTGAAGTTCAGCGACAATCTCATTCTGATGCTGGCCGAGAAGCGGCGCGGGGCGGCGCACACGCATCGGTGTCAAAGACAACCTCATCGGAAATCCCGGCGCTTTGTAGCGGCCTATCACCGGATGCTCGATCTCCTGAAGCCACTCGCGCGACCGCAACTGTTCAGATGCGACGAACTCTCCGATGGTATTCAGCGGCGCGGCGGCGAGATGGCGCCGCTGCGCTTCGTTGGCAAACTCGGCAGCGGTGAATTGGCCGATGAATTCGGCAAATGCCTTTGCCACCTGCTCGGAGTGCGCGTCGCGATATCTGGGATTCTCCCATTCGGGGCCGGCGAGAATCGAATCAGTCATCCAGTTCTGCGCAAACTCCTTCCACATATGCGGCATGTTAGTGGTGAAGTGGACATAGCGCCCGTCCTTGCAGAGGTAGATGTTCGTGCCCGCGCCTCCGTAAGCTCTGGCGCCGGGCCTGCGCTCGAGACGATTCTCCAGCGTGTAGCGCGCCACCGAACTGCTGTTGGTGAAGGTCAGCGCTTCTTGCAACGACAGGTCAATGCGCTGCCCTACTCCGGTTTCCCGCGCATGGCGTACGCCGGCGAGCCCCAGCGTCGCCCCGACGCATGCTGCGACCTGATAGGCCAAATGACTCGGCGCCGTGCACTGGCCGCGCCTGTCGTCTCCCTGCCCGTACAAGAATCCCCCCGAAGCGTTGGCAATAGCGTCGTTGCCTTTGTAATTGCGGTAAGGACCGGTGCGGCCGAAGGGAGTCAGAGAAACGATGACCAGAGTGGAGAATTCTTTCTGCAAGCGCTCGTCGGTGAATCCCAATTTTTCCAGATAGCCGAGCGGCGTCGCCTCGACGAAGAGATGCGCGGAGCCGAGCAGTTGCCCGAAGCCTTGGCGATCGGCGGAACTGTCCTCCAGATCGAGCACGATGCTGCGCTTGTTGGTGTTGGCGTTGATGAACGTGAGGCTGCGCTCGGGATGCTCGATATTGCCGGAGAACGGCGGAAGCAGCCGGTTGGGATCGCCGCCGGGCGGCTCGACCTTGATCACATCGGCGCCCAAGTCAGCCAGCAACCGCGTCGCGTAGGACGCTGGGATATCGCCCAGCTCGATAACGCGGAGATGGCTGAGCGCACCGTCGCTGTTGCCGCGTACTTGATCTAACATTGTTCGCGCTTCGAGATTTCCAGTGAAGAGGTATTCACCACAGAGGCGCGAAGTTCATAGCGCGGCACAGCCGCAACCGAATTGGCAGCGCATGAGGCGGCGAAGCAGAGAATCGGCGAGTTGATACGCACGTCGAGCGATGAGCTGACAGAACGCGATTGGTGGAGTAGAAGGGTTT
>Ga0214472_10001583_pt1 | contig 25273 bp, 22 predicted proteins | sample RVTome_6_FD_207662 | JGI IMG/M metagenome (GOLD analysis project Ga0214472, IMG submission 207662) | Soil microbial communities from uranium-contaminated site in the Upper Colorado River Basin, Wyoming, United States - RVT140D175 | ecosystem: Environmental > Terrestrial > Soil > Contaminated >...
CGCTCACTTTCTCCGGCAAGGGCACTGTTTACGGCCTGCGTTATAACCAGCTGCTGGAGCGGCGAGGCGAGTATTCGCACCGGATCGTTTACGGCCTCGACTATCGCGCCTACAGGAACGTCTGCGCGCTCGGCGATTTCGGCGCCGCCGGCTGCGGACCGGCCGCGGTGGATATCACCGTCAGGCCCGTCAGCCTGGCATACAGCGGCAATTGGGCAAGGCCCGGGCGGATCTCCGACTTTTTTGTTGCCTTATCGCAAAATATCCCCGGGGCGGCCAAGGGGCAGGAAAGCGATTTCAACGCGGCGCGTCCGAGTCCGAATGGCGGGGATGGGGCGTCTTCCCGTTACACGATCCTTCGCTTCGGCGCCAGCGCGGTGAACGCCTTTGAGAGCAACTGGCAAGTCCGCGCCGCTTTCAATGCGCAGTACACCGAGGATGCCCTCGTAACAGGGGAGCAATTCGGCATTGCCGGCGCGACCGCCGTCCGCGGCTTCCTGGAGCGCGAAATTGTCCGCGATACCGGCTATATCGCCAACCTCGAACTGTATTCACCCAACCTGGCGGGCAGACTGGTCCCCGGCGAGGGTAACCTGCGCGGCCTGCTGTTCTACGACATCGCCAGGGCGGCCAACAATCCGTTGGCCGGGGAGACCAAACAAGACGCCTCGATCGCCAGCGTTGGCGCGGGTTTTCGCTGGAATCTCCAGAGGAACTTCAACATCCGCTTCGACTGGGCGCGGGTAATGGACGAAGGCGGAAGCAAGAAAACCGGTGACTCCCGCGGGCACATCTCGGTCTACCTGGGCTTTTAGTCTCAGAGCCCCGCGGGTCCGCCTCTGGCTAGCGCTTGCGCAGCCTGCGGATCGCGGCGAGCTGCGCGGCGAGCATGGCGAGCTCGCTCTCGACGGCGGCGATTTCCTGCTTGTCCTGCGCCTTGGCGCGCGCCTCCTCGGCCTTCTTGAGCGCCTCGTTCGCCTTCGCCTCGTCCAGGTCCGCGCCGCGGATGGCGGTGTCGGCGAGCACCGTAATCACGTTCGGCTGCACCTCCAGGATGCCGCCGGCGACGAAGATCAGCTGCTCCTCGCCGCCGCCTGCAGGGGTGATGCGCACGGTACCGGGCTTGATCCGAGTGATGAGCGGGGTGTGGCGCGGGTAGATTCCCAGCTCGCCTGCCTCGCCGGGAAGCACCACGAACTGCGCCTCGCCCGAGTAGATCGCCTCCTCGGCGCTCACCACATCGACATGGATCGTGTTGGCCATTACTGGAGCGTCTTCGCCTTCTCGAAGGCTTCCTCGATCGCGCCGACCATGTAGAACGCCTGCTCGGGGAGCGCGTCGCACTCGCCCTCGACGATCATCTTGAAGCCCTTGATCGTATCCTTGAGCGAGACGTACTTGCCCGGCGTGCCGGTGAAGTTCTGCGCCACGGTGAACGGCTGCGACAGGAAGCGCTGGATCTTGCGCGCGCGGGAAACCGCCAGCTTGTCCTCGGGCGAGAGCTCGTCCATGCCGAGGATCGCGATGATGTCGCGCAGCTCCTTGTAGCGCTGCAGCGTGGCCTGCACCGCCCGCGTGGTGTTGTAGTGCTCCTCGCCGATGGTGTTGGGATCGACCTGGCGTGAGGTGGAATCGAGCGGGTCCACCGCCGGGTAGATCCCTAGCGACGCGATGTCGCGCGAAAGCACCACGGTCGCGTCCAGGTGTCCGAAGGTGGTCGCGGGAGACGGGTCGGTCAGGTCGTCGGCCGGCACGTACACCGCCTGGATCGAGGTGATCGAGCCGGTCTTGGTGGAGGTGATGCGCTCCTGCAGCCTGCCCATCTCCTCGGCGAGCGTCGGCTGGTAGCCGACCGCCGAAGGCATGCGGCCGAGAAGCGCCGACACCTCGGTGCCGGCGAGCGTGAAGCGGTAGATGTTGTCCACGAAGAACAGGATGTCGCGGCCCTCGTCGCGGAACTTCTCCGCCATCGTGAGGCCGGTCAGCGCGACCCGCAGCCGGTTGCCCGGCGGCTCGTTCATCTGGCCGAACACCATCGCGACCTTGGACTCGGACAGGTTGTCGAGCTTGATCACCTGCGCCTCGGCCATCTCGTGGTAGAAGTCGTTGCCCTCGCGCGTGCGCTCGCCGACACCGGCAAACACCGACAGGCCCGAATGCTGGGTGGCGATGTTGTTGATCAGCTCGAGCATGTTGACGGTCTTGCCGACCCCGGCGCCGCCGAACAGGCCGATCTTGCCGCCCTTGGCGAACGGGCAGATGAGATCGATGACCTTGATGCCGGTTTCGAGCAGCTCCACCGAAGGCGAAAGCTCGTCGAACTTGGGCGCCATCTGGTGGATCGAGCGCCGCTCCTCGGTCTGGATCGGTCCGGCCTCGTCGATCGGCCGTCCGAGCACGTCCATGATCCGGCCGAGCGTGCCCTTGCCGACCGGCACAGAGATCGGCGCGCCGGTGTTGTTCACCTTCATGCCGCGGCGCAGGCCGTCGGAGGAGCCGAGCGCGATGCAGCGCACCACGCCGTCGCCGAGCTGCTGCTCGACCTCGAAGGTGAGGCCCTTCTCCGCGAGCCCCTGTTCGCCCGTGTCCTCGAGGATCAGGGCATCGTAGACCCTGGGCATGTCCTCGCGCGGGAACTCGATATCGATCACCGCGCCGATGGACTGGACAATGGTGCCTTGTGCATTTGCCATGTGCTCTTTCCTAGCTTAAACGGCGGCTGCGCCGCCGACGATCTCTGAAAGCTCCTTGGTGATCGCGGCCTGACGGCTCTTGTTGTAGATGAGCGTCAGCTCGTCGATCAGGGTGCCTGCGTTGTCGGAAGCCGCCTTCATCGCGACCATGCGCGCGGACTGCTCGGATGCCATGTTCTCCGCAATCGCCTGGAAGATGATCGCCTCGATGTAGCGGGTCATCACCTGGTCCAGGACGGCGCGCGCCTCCGGCTCGTAGATGTAGTCCCAGACCGTCTCGGGCGCGCCCAGGCGCTCGCCGGCGAGCGGAAGCAGCTGCTCGATCACCGGCTCCTGCTTCATGGTGTTGACGAAGCGGTTGTAGGCGAGCAGCAGCCGGTCGAAGCGATCCGAGGTGTAGCCGTCGAGCATCACCTTGAGCGCGCCGATCAGCTTGTCCATCTGCGGCCGGTCGCCGAGCTGCGTCACCTGCGACACAATGCTCGCTCCCAGGCGCTGCATGAAGCCCAGGCCCTTGTTGCCGATCGCGCAGACCTCGATCTCCTCGTCCTGCGCCTGCCACTCCTTGTACTGGTGGAGGACCAAGCGCAGCAGGTTGGTGTTGAGCGCCCCGCAAAGGCCCTTGTCGGTCGTGACCACGATGATGCCGACCCGGTTCACCGAGTCGCGATCGACCAGGAAGGGATGCCGGTACTCCGGGTTGGCGTGCGAGATGTGCGCGGCGACGTTGCGGATCTTCTCGCTGTAGGGCCGCGCATGGCGCATGCGCTCCTGCGCCTTGCGCATCTTCGAGGCCGCGACCATCTCCATCGCCTTGGTGATCTTCCGGGTGTTCTGCACACTCCGGATCTTGAGCCTGATTTCCTTGGTGCCGGGCATGTCTAGAACGCGCCGTTCTTCTTCCAGTCCTTGATCGCTTCGTGCAGCGCCTTCTCGTCCTCGGCGGAAAGATCCTTCTTTTCCTCCATGCGGCCGACGAGGCTGGCGTCCTTGCCCTTGATGTAGTCGCGCATCGATTTCTCGGCGGCGAGCGCCTTCTTCACGTCGATATCGTCGAAGTAGCCGTTGTTGACCGCGAACAGCGTGAGCGCCATTTCCCACACCTGCAGCGGCTGGTACTGCGGCTGCTTCATCAGCTCGGTCACCATGCGCCCGCGCTCGAGCTGCTTGCGGGTGGCTTCGTCCAGGTCGCTCGCGAACTGTGCGAAGGCGGCGAGCTCCCGGTACTGGGCGAGCGCGAGGCGCACGCCGCCGCCGGTATCGCGCCGCTTCATGATCTTGGTCTGGGCGGCGCCGCCGACGCGCGACACCGAGATGCCGGCGTTGATCGCCGGCCGGATCCCGGCGTTGAACAGATCGGTCTCCAGGAAGATCTGGCCGTCGGTGATCGAGATCACGTTGGTGGGAACGAACGCCGTCACGTCGCCTGCCTGGGTCTCGATGATCGGCAGGGCGGTGAGCGAGCCGGTCTTGCCCTTGACCTTGCCCTGGGTGAAGCGCTCGACATATTCCTCGTTCACCCGCGCGCCGCGCTCGAGCAGCCGCGAGTGGAGATAGAACACGTCGCCCGGATAGGCTTCGCGCCCCGGCGGCCGGCGCAGCAGCAGCGAGATCTGCCGGTACGCCCAGGCCTGCTTGGTCAGGTCGTCGTAAATGATGAGCGCGTCCTGCCCCCGGTCGCGGAAATACTCGCCCATGGTGCAGCCCGAGTAGGGCGCGATGTACTGCATCGCCGCCGATTCCGAGGCGGAGGCCGCTACCACGATGGTGTAGGCCATGGCGCCGTGCTCCTCGAGCTTGCGCACCACGTTGACGATGGTAGAAGCCTTCTGCCCGATCGCGACATACACGCAGAAGAGATCCTTGCCCTTCTGGTTGATGATGGTGTCGACGGCGACCGCGGTCTTGCCGGTCTGGCGGTCGCCGATGATCAGCTCGCGCTGGCCGCGGCCCACCGGCACCATCGAGTCGATCGCCTTCAGGCCGCTCTGCACGGGCTGCGACACCGACTTTCTCCAGATCACCCCCGGCGCCACCTTCTCGATGACGTCGGTCTCCTTGGCATTGACCGGCCCTTTGCCGTCGATCGGCTCGCCCAGCGAGTTCACTACCCGGCCGAGCAGCTCGGTTCCCACCGGCACCGACAGGATGCGGCCGGTGCACTTGACCACGTCGCCCTCGGTGATGTGCTGGTATTCGCCGAGCACCACCGCGCCGACCGAATCGCGCTCGAGGTTCAAGGCGAGGCCGAAGGTGTTCCCGGGAAACTCGAGCATTTCGCCCTGCATCACGTCGGACAGGCCGTGGACGCGCACGATGCCGTCGGTCACCGACACCACGGTTCCCTGGGTGCGCATCTCGGCGCCGGCATCCAGGTTCTTGATCCGGCTCTTGATCAGCTCCGAGATTTCGGACGGGTTCAATTGCATTAGGAACTCCTTAAGCTTTCAATGCGGTCTCGAGCGCGGCGAGCTGCGCTCGCGCGGAACCGTCGATCACCTTGTCGCCGAGCACGATCTTGACGCCGCCGATCAGCTCCTGGTCCAGGCGCACGCTCGCCCGCACCTTGCGCCCGGTCTTCTTCTCCAGGCGCGCCACCAGGTCGGCGACCTGGTCCTCGGTGAGCTCGAACGCCGAGAGCACTTCGGCCTCGACCACGCCCTCGCGCTCGTTCTTGAGGGATTCGTATTGGCGGCGGACTTCCGGGAGCAGCTCCAGCCGCTTGTTCTCGGCCAGCACGCGGACGAAATTCTCCGCGTCGCCGTCGAGCTTACCCGCGAGGACGGAAATGAAGACGCCCGCCGCCTGGGCATCAGACCTTGCGGGGTCGCCGACCACGCTCAGCACGCGCGGGTCCTGCGCCACCAGCGCGAGCGCGGCGAGCATCCCGGACCATTCGCGAAGCCGTCCGGCCTCGTCGGCGAGCCTGAATGCGGCCTCGGCGTAGGGTCGTGCGACGGTGGTGGGCTCGGCCACGGCTAGAGCTGGCGCCGGATTGCGTCGAGCAGCTCGGCGTGCGCCTTGGCGTCGACCTCGCGCCGCAGGATCTTCTCGGCGCCGGCCACGGCGAGCACCGCCACCTGGCTGCGAAGCTGCTCGCGGGCGCGCATCACTTCCTGCTCGATCTCCGCCTTGGCGGCCGCCTTCTCGCGCTCGGCCTCGCCCTTTGCCGCCGCCTTGGCTTCCTCGACCATCTGCGCGGCGCGCCTCTCGGCCTGCCCGACGATGTCCGCGGCGCGGCTGCGCGCGCCGCCGATTTCCTCGTCGGCCTGCCGGGCGGAGGCTTCGAGCGACCTGCGGCCCTGCTCGGCGGCCGCCAGGCCGTCGGCGATGGTCTTCTGGCGCGCCTCGATGGCGCGCAGCATGTAGGGCCACAACACCTTCACCGTAAACCAGATGAACAGCGCGAAGGTCAGCGCCTGGGCGATCAGCGTCAGATTGAAGCTCATAGCGGTCCCTGCGCCGGTCGCGGCTACTGAATCACCGCGAGCAGCGGATTGGCGAAGGCGAACATCATCGCGAGGCCGACGCCGATGATGAACGACGCATCGATCAGGCCGAGCAGCAGGAACACCTTGACCTGCAGCGAGTTGGTGAGCTCGGGCTGGCGCGCGGCCGCCTCGAGGAACTTGCTCGACATGATGCCGATGCCGATGCAGGCGCCGGCGGCGCCTACGCCGATCATCAGGCCGATGCCGATGCCGGTGTAGGCCTGGATCATCGCCAGCATCTGAAGCTTTTCCATGGAGCTTTCCTTTCTGAGCGGGAAGTCGAATTGAACGAAATTCAGTGGTGATCGTGGGCCATGGCGATGTAGACCACGGTCAACATCATGAATATGTAGGCCTGCAGTACCACGATCAGGATGTGGAAGATCGCCCAGCCCAGGCCGAAGACCACGGCAACCAGCGTGCCGAACACGCCGGTAGCGGCGAGCAGCCAGAGCAGCAGGAAGATGATCTCGCCCGCGTACATGTTGCCGAACAGACGCAGCGCATGCGAAAGCGGCTTCGACACGTACTCGATGGCGTTGAGCAGCAGGTTCGCGGGCCACAGCAGGGGATTTGAGCCGAACGGCGCGCAGAACAGCTCGTGGATCCAGCCACCCAGGCCCTTGGCGGCGATCGAGAACCAGATCATCAGCAACCAGACCGAGAGCGCGAGCGCGAAGGTGGTGTTGACGTCGGCGGTGGGCACCGGACGCCAGGCGTGCAGCCCCGCCCACTCGAGCGGCGCGACGATGATGTCGATCGGCAGGAAGTCCATGGCGTTCATCACCAGCACCCACACGAACACCGTGAGCGCCGCCGGCGCCACGAACCGGTTGCGCTCGCCGTGGTGAAAGATGCCCTTCACCTGATCGTCGATGAACTCGACCAGCATCTCGACGAAGGCCTGCCGCTTGCCGGGCACGCCGGAAGTCGCGCCGCGCACCACCCACCAGATCGCGCCCATCGCCAGCCCGCCCACCAGGAGGGAGGTGACCAGCGTGTCCACGTTCAGCGCCCAGAAGCCGCCGTCGCCCACCGGCTTGGTGAGAAAGGTCAGGTGATGCTGGATGTAATCCGTGGCGTTGAAGTCTTTGCCGGCTGCCATTGCTTATTCGTAGTCGCGCACAAAAAAAGCCATCGCAAAAAACAGGGCGGTGAAGACGAACGAGCCGATGAAAGCCGGCACGACGACGCCCCGGTACGTCGCCATTACCAGCCACAGCAGGAGCACGATGAGGCCGATCCTGACGCCCTCGGCCGCCAGCGCGCCGACCAGAAGCTCCCCTGCAGACTGCGCCTTCCACTTCGACGCCACCACCGCGGATACCGCGCCGGCGCAGATGCTGACCGCGCCGCCGAGCGTCGCGGAGAGCGCTCCATCGACGCCGGCCAGGACGCCCGCTGCCAACGCAAGCGCGACGGTCGCAGCGAGCTGCCACCGAAGTGCGGCGCGGATCGGCTTGCGCAGGACCCCGAGAAGGGCATTCATCGTCTTGGCGTCCTGCAAAGCCGCGAGATTTTAGCGGTTTGCACCAGCCAAGGTCAACGCATTGCGCTGCAGCATCGGCACGGTTTCACCGCAGCCTCTTCAACAACTGCTCCAGATGATCGAGGCTCGCGTAGTGCAGCACGAGCTTGCCGGTGCCCTTGCGCGCCGGCCGGATCTGCACGGTCGTACCCAGGCGCTCCGAGGCCTCCTCCTCCAGCCGCGCGAGGTCGCGGTCGGCTCGCGGGCGGCGGCGCGCCACCGGCCCGCGCAGCAGCGCCTGCACCAGCGCTTCGGTTTCGCGCACCGAAAGTCCTTTCGCGGCGACGCGATGCCCGGCCTCGATCTGGCGCGCCGCGTCGAGCGCGAGCAGCGCTCTGGCGTGCCCCATCTCGAGCGCTCCTTCCATGACCATCTCCTGCACCGGCCGCGCGAGCTTCAGCAACCGCAACAGGTTGGTCGTCGCGCTGCGCGAGCGCCCGATGGCGTCGGCGGCCTGCTCGTGCGTCATCTTGAACTCGTCCACCAGGCGCTGCACGCCCGCGGCCTCCTCCAGCGGGTTGAGGTCCTCGCGCTGGATGTTCTCGATGAGCGACATGGCGAGGGCGGCGTCGTCCGGTATGTCGCGCACCACGGCGGGGACTTCCTCGAGGCCCGCCATCTGCGCGGCGCGCCAGCGCCGTTCGCCCGCGATCAGCTCGTAGCGATCGCGATCCACCGGCCGCACCAGCACCGGTTGCATCAGCCCCTGCGCGCGGATCGATGCCGCCAGCTCGGCGAGCGCCTGCTGGTCCATCCGGGTACGCGGCTGATAGCGGCCTGGACGGATGCGCGCGACCGGAAGCGTCATCAGCGTTTCGCGAGGCGCCTCGCTCGCACCGAGCAGCGCATCCAGGCCTCGACCCAGTCCCTTCGCTTTCATGCAGGTTGCCCCTGAGCAAGAATTTCGTCGGCAAGCGCAAGGTAGGCCTGCGCGCCTTTGGAGGCCGCGTCCCAAAGCACTGCGGGCACGCCATAGCTCGGCGCTTCGGCGAGGCGCACGTTTCGCGGCACGAGCGTTCGGTACACCTTCTCCCCGAAGTGCGCCTCGAGCTGCTGCGAGACCTGCTGCGACAGAGCATTTCTCGCGTCGTACATCGTGCGCAGGAGTCCCGCGATCTCGAGGCCGGGATTGAGGTGGGCGCGAACCCGCTTGATGGTGCCTACCAGGTCGGACAGGCCTTCCAGCGCGTAGTACTCGCATTGCATCGGAATGAGCACGCGCTGGGCCGCCGTGAGCGCATTGACCGTCAGCAGGCTGAGGGAGGGCGGGCAGTCGATGAGAATGAAGTCGTACTCGTCCTCCACTCGCGCGAGCGCGCTTTTGAGGCGCGTCTCGCGCGCCTGCAAGTCGACCAGCTCGACTTCGGCTCCCGCGAGCTCGCGGTTCGCGGGCAGGAGATCGTAGCCGCCGCGCTCCACGCGCACGCGCACGGTGGCGAGCTCGCCCAGGCCGAGCAGGACGTGATACACGGTTCGCGACGCCGCCCGCTTGTCGACGCCGCTGCCCATGGTCGCATTGCCCTGGGGGTCGAGATCGACGAGCAGCACCCGGCGGCCGGCCTGGGCAAGCGCGGCGGCAAGGTTGACGCTCGTCGTGGTCTTGCCGACACCGCCCTTCTGGTTCACGACCGCGAAGATCCGTGCCCCCACCTCAGCCCCTCGCACGGCACAGCACCAGGTGCCGTTCGGCATCGAGCAGGGGAACCTTGAGCGCTATCACTTCGGTGCACTCGTATCCGTCCGGCAGCCGCTCCAGTTCCGCACGCGGGAAGGCTCCCTTCATTGCCGCCAGCACGCCGCCGGGCAGCAACAGATGGCGGCAGCTGGCGACGAACGCGGCGAGCTCGGAAAAGGCGCGCGAGATGACTACCGAAAAGCCGGCCGCGGGCCGCCACGCTTCGACGCGTCCCTCGTGGACGTCCACATTCCGCAGCCGCAGCTCGATTGCCGCCTGGCGCAGAAAAGCCGCCTTTTTCTGATTCGACTCTGCGAGCACGACGCGCCAGCCGGGGCGGGCGATGGCGAGCGCGATCCCGGGCAGCCCGGCTCCGGCGCCGGCGTCCGCAAGCGAGGAATGTTCGCCCGCCATCGGGAGGTGCGGCGTCACGGCGAGCGAATCGAGCAGGTGGTGGTTCACCATCTCGAGCGGGTCACGAATTGCGGTCAGGTTGTACGTCTTGTTCCATTTCGCGAGCAGCTCCAGGTACTGCAGGAACCGATCGCTCGCGCCCGCGGGCAACTCCAGCGCAAGTTCCCCCAATCCGCGCTCTAGCGCGGCGCGAGGTGTCATGCCGTCTTCTTTTGCGGCGGCTGAAAGCCTCGCTTCAGATGCACCAGCAGCAGGGAAATCGCGGCCGGAGTGACGCCGGAAATGCGCGCCGCCTGCCCAACCGTCTCCGGACGATGTCGATTCAGCTTCTGCTGGACCTCGATGGATAGGCCGCGCACGCTCTGATAGTCGATGTCCTCCGGAAGGCGCAGCGACTCGAACTCCTCGCGTCTCGCTACCTCGGCGCGCTGGCGTTCTATGTAGCCCTCATATTTGGCCTGTGTTTCCACCTGCTCGGTGACCCCTGCATCGAGGTCTGACCGGCCGATCAGGCTCAGATACGTAGCCTCTGGTCTACGCAATAGCTCATATAATGAATGCTTTTGCTGAAAGCCAGTGCTCACATATGTACTGCGAAGGCGCTCCGTTTCCCGGGCTATCGCGTCGCGCTTGCGATCGAATGTGCTCCACCGTGCATCGTCTACCAGGCCCAACTCCCGTCCCTTGTCGGTCAAACGCAGGTCCGCGTTGTCCTCCCGCAGCATGAGGCGGTACTCGGCGCGACTCGTGAACATTCGGTACGGCTCCGATACGCCCCGGGTCACCAGGTCGTCGACCAGGACCCCGAGGTATGCCTCATCGCGCCGGGGGCACCAAGGGGCCTCGCCCTTGGAAGACCGGGCGGCATTGAGCCCGGCAAGAAGGCCCTGCGCGGCAGCTTCCTCGTACCCTGTCGTGCCGTTGATTTGACCTGCGAAGAACAGCCCGGTGATGTCCTTCGTTTCCAGCGACGCACGCAGGCTACGAGGGTCGAAGTAATCGTATTCGATCGCATAGCCGGGCCGCACGACGTGCGCCTGCTCGAGTCCACGGATCGAGTGCACCAGATCGAGCTGCACGTCGAACGGCAGGCTGGTGGAGATTCCGTTGGGATAGATCTCGTTGGTCGTCAACCCCTCCGGCTCGAGAAAGATCTGGTGCCCCGACTTGCCCGCGAACCGATGGACCTTGTCCTCGATCGACGGACAGTAGCGCGGCCCGACACCCTGGATAACCCCGGTGAACATCGGTGAGCGGTCGAGCCCGCGACGGATGATGTCGTGAGTGGCCTCGTTGGTATGCGTGATCCAGCAGGCTACCTGGCGCGGATGCATGTCGCGCCTACCCAGAAAGGAAAACACCGGCTCCGGTGAGTCCCCGGGCTGCTCCTGCATCGTCGCGAAGGCGATGCTCCGGGCGTCCAGCCTGGGAGGCGTGCCGGTCTTGAGTCGCCCGACAGGCAGCTTCAGCTCGCGCAGCCGGGCTGCAAGGGTTGTCGAGGCCGGGTCGCCGGCCCGGCCAGCCTGATAGCTTTGCAGGCCGACATGGATCAGCCCTCCGAGGAAAGTACCGGTGGTCAGCACTATCGCGCGCGCTCGAAAACGGATGCCAGCCTGCGTCATGACGCCCACTGCACGCCCACCCTCGACGACGACATCATCCACGGCCTGCTGGAAGAGGATGAGATTGGGTTGGTTCTCGAGCCGCCGGCGAATCGCCTGCCGGTATAGCGCGCGATCGGCTTGAGCTCGCGTGGCGCGTACCGCAGCGCCCTTCGAAGAGTTCAGGATCCGGAACTGGATACCCGCCTCGTCGGTAGCGATGGCCATGGCACCGCCCAGAGTGTCGACTTCCTTCACCAGGTGACCCTTTCCGATGCCACCGATCGAGGGGTTGCACGACATCTGCCCGAGCGTTTCGATGCTATGCGTCAGAAGCAGGGTCCGGCCTCCAGTCCGAGCCGAAGCCAAGGCCGCCTCAGTGCCGGCATGACCACCACCTACGACGATGACGTCGAACTCGCTGGGAAACAGCATGGGAGCGCGGATTCTAAACGACGGTTTCACGTGAAACCAGCGCCCCGCAGGTTTCACGTGGAACATAATCGGCTTTGCTGCATCGCAGCATCACCTGACCTGCATGAGAGAATCGCCCCCCTTCACATGCTGCCTGGCTCTTACCGACGTCTGCTTGCGCAACCGGACGTGCGCGAGGCGTTCGCGGTGTCACTCCTCGCGAGACTGCCGGATCGGAATGGGCGGACTAGCGCTGCTGCTCCTGGTCCAGCTCAACGAAGATTCCTATGCCTCAGCCGGGTTCGTCACGAGCGCCTATATAGCCGGCCTTGCCGGCGCTGCCCCCGTGTTGGGGCGCCTTATCGATCGACTCGGGCCGGATGCGATCCTCGCTGCGTGCGCTGGCGCAAGCTTCCCGCCGGTCACCGTGTGCCAGCGCGCGTTACTCCGACAGCGATTCGAACACGACGCGCTCCTCGTGGTCGCCCTGTCCCTCGACTCGGTGCTGATCGAGCTGGTGTTCATTCTCGGCCCGCTTCTCGTCGCGCTGCTCGTCGCCTGGGCGTCGCCTTCGGCCGCAGTTCTCGCCGCGGCGGCGTTCGGGCTTGTCGGGTCTCTCTTGTTCCTGCGCACTCGCGCGCTGTCCCGCTGGGACCGCGTTGCACACCCCGCCGGGTCGGTGCTCGGGCCGCTGGCCGAGAAGGGATTCCCGGCGCTGCTCGGCATAGGCGCCGCCTACGCGGTGGTCTTCGGCCTGGTCGAGATCACCGCCTTCGCTGCGGAAGCCGGACGGCCTGCACTCGCCGGAGTACTGCTGGGTGTGATGAGCCTCGGAAGCGCGGCGGGCGGCCTTGCCTACGGCAGCCGCCATTGGCACATGCCCCTCGCGACCCAATGCGCGATATGGCTGGCGCTGCTCGCCGCCACGCTGGCGCCGCTTGCCGCGCTAACTCGACCGTGGGCCTTCGCCGCAGCCTGCGCGGTAGCCGGCCTTGCAATGGCACCGCCGCTCATCATCCAGTCGACCCTGGTGGCAAAGATGGTAAGCGCGCGTTACGCCACCGAAGGATTCACCTGGTCGATGACCGCTTTGCTCTGTGGCGTCGGCGCGGGCCTTGCCGCCGGCGGACTGTTACTCGAAACAGGCAGCGTTGCGCGGCTTTTCGGGGTAGCGGCAGTAATCGCTCTCGCAACCGCCGCGCTCGCTCTGAAGGCGCTACGGCAGCAAGGCGAGCGAAAGCAACGCTAGACGGCGAGGCGCTCGTGCATCCGGCCGCGCCGCGCCTCGAGCGCGGCGGGAAGATGCGATCCCAGCTTGCTGAACAGCTCGTCGTGGGAATGCAGCTCTTCCTTCCAGCCCGAGGTATCGATGCGCGCCAGCTCCGCGTATTGCGTCTCCGAGAGCTTCTCGAGACCCGTCCAGTTCAGGTCGCCGAAGCGCGGCATGGTGCCCAGCGCAGTGTCGACGCCACCCGCGCGCCCTTCGCAGCGCTCCACGATCCACTGCAGCACCCGCAGGTTCTCGCCGAATCCCGGCCAGATGAACTTGCCGCTGGCATCGCGACGGAACCAGTTCACGCGGAAAATCTTCGGGGGCTGCTGCACGGCTTTGCCCATCTTGAGCCAGTGCGCGAAGTAATCGCCGATGTTGTAGCCGCAGAACGCGAGCATCGCCATCGGGTCGCGCCTCACCACGCCGATCTTTCCGGTAATTGCGGCGGTGGTCTCCGAACCCAGCGTCGCCGCCATGTAGACGCCCTCTTCCCAGCTCGGAGCCTCGACCACCAGCGGCACGGTGGAGGAACGGCGTCCGCCGAATACGAATGCCGAGATCGGCACCCCCTCGGGGTCCTCCCATTTCGGGTCCATGGAAGGACACTGCGAGGCGGGAACCGTGAAGCGCGCATTAGCGTGCGCGGCGAGCCGCCCGCTCTTCCGGGCATCCTCCGGCGTCCACTCCTTCCCCTGCCAGTCGATGAGCCGCGCGGGTGGCTGATCCGTCATGCCTTCCCACCATACGTCGCCTTCCGGGGTCATGGCGACATTGGTGAAGATCACGTTCTCACGCAGCATCTTCATCGCGTTCGCGTTGGTGTGCTCGGAGGTCCCCGGGGCAACGCCGAACAGCCCGGACTCCGGGTTGATGGCGCGGAAACGGCCATCCTTCCCGGGCTTGATCCACGCGATGTCCTCGCCGATGGTGGTCACCTTCCAGCCCTTGAACGCACGCGGAGGAATCAGCATCGCGAGGTTGGTCTTGCCGCATGCCGACGGAAAGGCAGCGGAAATATAGGTCTTGCGCCCCGAGGGGGCTTCGACGCCCACGATGAGCATGTGCTCCGCGAGCCAGCCTTCGTCGCGCGCCATCACCGAGGCGATGCGCAAAGCGAGGCACTTTTTGCCGAGCAGCGCGTTGCCACCGTAGCCGGAGCCGTAGGACCAGATCTCCCGGCTTTCGGGAAAATGGACGATCCACTTCTCTTTCTCGTTGCAAGGCCAGGCCACATCCTTGTCACCGGGACCGAGCGGAGCGCCGACCGAGTGCACGCAGGGCACGAACGCGCCGTCTTCGCCCAGCCAGTCGGCGACCTCGCGTCCCATGCGCGTCATGATGCGCATGTTCACCGCCACGTACGCCGAGTCCGAAATCTCCACGCCGATCTGGGAGATGTGCGACCCGATCGGACCCATCGAGAACGGCATCACGTACATCGTGCGCCCGCGCATGCAGCCGTCGTAGAGCCGCTTCAAGGTCGCGCGCATCTCGCGCGGGTCGATCCAGTTGTTGGTCGGACCTGCGTCCTCCCGGCTCTTGCTGCAGATGAATGTCCGGTCCTCCATGCGGGCGACGTCGCTCGGATGCGAGCGCGCGAGGTATGAGTTCGGCCGCAGCCTGTCGCTGAGCTTCACAAAGGTGCCCGCCTGCACCAGTTCGTCGCACAGGCGGTCGTACTCGGCCTTCGAGCCGTCGCACCACACGACGCGCTCGGGCTTCGCGAGCCGCGCAATCTCCGAGACCCACTGCCGTAGGGCGCGGTGGCGTACCCAGGCGGGAGCGTTGGAATAATCACCGGGTGCGGAAGCGGGAGCACTCATCACTCAGACTCCAAAAAGGCAAACGCCCCAGCAAAAGCCGGGCCGGTAAAAGGGAAAACCGGTAGCGCGGAAATTCTAGCACCGCGAACTGACCGAGCCATACGAGGTGACCGCCCTTGCAGACAGAAAGTTCCATAGTTACAGCGGCTTATCAGCGTCGAACTCGCTCCCGAAGCATTTTCGCCAAGCGATAGCTCGGGCCGGTAGTGGCGATCAGGACAAGATGCGGTCGCGCACAGCACAAGCGCGAGCGCGGGATTGATCCATCGGTTTCGGGCCGGCCTCATGGACGCTACTTGCCGATGCAGAAGCGGGCGAAGATCTCTCCCAGCAAGTCATCGGCGGTGAACTCTCCGGTAATGCTACTTAGCGCCGCGTGGGCAAGGCGCAGCTCTTCTGCAAACAGTTCCCAGCGTCCTTGCTCCCCGGCAGCGGCCACGAGATGCGCGCCGGCCTGCTCGAGGGCGCGAAGGTGGCGTTCGCGCGCCAGAAACACCGATTCGCCGCTCGAGTGCCATCCCGCAGACTCCAGGATCAGCCGTCGAAGCCGGTCCAGCCCCGCGCCGGTTTTCGCAGACACCGCCACGGTGGGCCAGGCGCGGGGTTCCGGCACGAAATGCGGAACCAGGTCGAGCTTGTTGTGCACATCGATGCGAGGCGCCCCGGCCGGCAGGTCTTCCAGCTGCGGCTCGGGCTTGCCCGCCTCGAATACCGCCAGCACGAGGTCGGCGCTCGCCAGCTCGCGCTGCGTGCGCTCGACCCCCAAGCGCTCCACCAGGTCCGAGGCCTGCCTCAGCCCGGCGGTATCGACGACGATCACCGGCACGCCCTCGATCTGGATCGGCTCGCGCAGCGCGTCGCGGGTCGTCCCGGGCACGGCGGTCACGATCGCGCGCTCCTCGCCCGCGAGCCGGTTGAGCAGGCTTGACTTGCCGACGTTCGGCCGCCCCGCCAGCACCACGTGAATGCCGGTACGCAGCAAGCTGCCCGCCCGGCTCTTTGCGCTCACCTGCTCGAGGGCGGCGCGGATCCGCGCCAGGCGCGAGGCCCCGTCTGCGCGGTGCAGGGAGCCCACTTCCTCCTCGGGGAAATCCAGCATCGCCTCGGTGAGCGCCCGCAGCTCGACGAGCTCGGCTGACAGCGCCGCGATGACTGCGGAAAACTCTCCCGACAGGGAGCGTAGCGCCGAGCGCGCCGCCTCCCGGCTTGCCGCATCGATCAGATCGGCGACCGCCTCCGCCTGCGCGAGGTCAAGCTTGCCTTCAAGGAATGCGCGCCGCGTAAACTCGCCGGGCTCCGCAAGGCGGGCGCCTGCATCCAGACAGGCTGCGAGCACCGAGTGCATCACGACCGGGCCGCCGTGGCCCTGCAACTCGAGCACAGACTCTCCGGTGTAGGAATGCGGCGCAGGAAAGTAAAGCACGATCCCCTCGTCGAGCCGCTCGCCGCGGGCATCCCGAAACGTCGCGAGCCGAGCACGGCGCGCCTCGGGCAAAACACCCAGCAGCGCTTCGGCGATCCTCGGCACCCGAGCGCCTGAGATCCTGACGATTCCTATTCCGCCGCGCCCCGCGGGCGTGGCGATCGCTGCGATCGTATCGCGAGCTACCTCATCGCTTGGCATGGGCAGGCTTGTCGCGATTGAACATGCGCTGGATCTGCCATTGCTGAGCGATGGAAAGGATGTTGTTGACCAGCCAGTAGAGCACCAGGCCGGCCGGAAAGAAGAAGAAAAAGATGCTGAATACGTAGGGCATGAACTGCATGATCTTCGCCTGCACCGGATCGGGCGGCGTCGGATTCATGCGGGTTTGCAGCACCATCGTCGCCGCCATCAGCACCGGAAGGACGTAATAGGGGTCCAGCGCCGACAGGTCCTCGATCCACAGGATGAACGGCGCATGACGCAACTCGATCGCGGCGAGCAGCACCCAGTAAAGCGCGATGAACACCGGGATCTGGACCAGGATCGGAAAGCAGCCGCCGAGCGGATTGATCTTTTCCGTCTTGTACAGCTCCATCATGGCCTGGTTCATCTTCTGCCGGTCATTACCGTACATCTCGCGTATCTTGGTGAGGCGCGGCGTGACCAGCTTCATCTTCGCCATCGACTTGTAGCTCGCCGCAGACAGCGGGAAGAAGATCAGCTTGATCAGGATCGTGAGCAGGATGATGGCGACGCCCCAGTTCCCGCTCAACGCGTGGAATTTCTCGAGCAGCCAGAAAAGCGGCCACGCGATGATCGCGAGAAAGCCGTAATCGACCACCAGATCGAGCCCCGGTGCCGCCGCCTCCAGGCGTCGCTGCTCCTGCGGTCCGGCGTAGAGCTCGGCGCGGACCGTCGTGGCCGACCCGGCGGCGGCGGCCGCGGGAACCAGCACGCGACCGGCATAGAGGCCGTCCTGTCGCTTCTCGACCACGTTGTCTCGGTTGACGCCCTTGGGCACGAGCCATGCCGACACGAAGTAGTGCTGCACGAACGTGAGCCAGCCGTTGTCCGCCTGTCTCGCGTATCGCGCGTCGCCCTCATCCACGTCGGACAAATGGACCTTCTCGAACTTTCGCTCGTCGGTATACACGGCGAAGCCGGTGAAGCTCTGGGCCCCGAAGGACTGCGCCACCGAGGTACCGGTGGACTCGGGCTTGCCGTCGTGCGTAAGCTGAAAATATGCGTACGTGGCGGTCGGCTCCGGTCCTGGATTGCGGATCTGCAGCGCCACATCGACGACGTAGCTGCCTCTTCTGAACGTGTAGATCTTGTCCACTTCCAGGCCGTCGTCCCTGCGGGCGCTGAGCCTGACCTCGACGCCGTCGCGGCCCGGGGCGAGCACGCGCTCGCCCGGCTCTGCCCGCCACAGGCTGCGATGGTTCGGGCCCGCGTCTCCAGTGAGCCCGCTTTGCGCCTCGTAGCGGTGCTCGGCGCCGAGAAGCACGAAGTTCTTGCTCAAGTCGCTCGAATGCTTGTGTCGCGTCAGTTCGACGCGCTTCAGCGTTCCGCCCAGGGTGTCGATTTCCGCCACGAGAAGATCCGTGGTTACGCGCACCGTCTCCCCTTTCGCGAGCGGCTCCTCCGCCGCGGGGACCACCCCGGCGGCAGGCACCTGCGGAGCGGCCGCAGCAGGCGTGGCGGGCGCAGGGACGCCTTCCTGCGTCGCGGGTTCCGTGACCGCCGGCGGCTTAGGACGCTGCTCCCGCTCCCAGGCTTCCCAGAGCATCAGCAACGAGAAGCTGAAAATGAACAGCAGAATGAGTCTTTGCGTGTCCATGCTCAGGGCACCGGGTCGTGGCCGCCGGGATGCCATGGACCGCAACGGCAGATCCGCCGCGCGGCGAGCCAGCCGCCCTGCCAGGCGCCGTGCCGGAACAGCGCCTGCTCGGCGTACTCGGAACAGCTGGGATGAAAGCGGCATGAAGGCGGCAGAACCGGGCTGATGAAGTACCGGTAGCCACGTACGGCGAGCCGAAGCGCTTTGGCGATCATTTCTCGAGGGAACGGAGCAACTCGCGCAGCTGCTTGATCATGTCGGCAGAGCCTTTGATGCCGTACGGCGGGCGCACCAGCAAGTCGAGCGCCCCGAGATACTCCTGCTCCATGCGGAACGCCTCGCGGATGCTCCGCTTGAGCCGGTTTCGCTCCGTCGCGGCCGCAGCGTGCTTTCGCGATACCAGCATGCCGAGGCGGGGTCCCCCGGCGTCGCGCCGCCCGAGATAGAAAGTGTATCCAGCGAGGCTGCGCCGCGCGCCCCGGCGAAGCAGCCGCTCGAAATCCGACTTTCGCCTCAGCCGGCGCCCGGCATCCAGTCCGAAGCGCTTGCCGCCCGCGGCTACAGCCCGAGGCGCCGCCGGCCCCCGGCGCGGCGCCTGCGCAGAACCGCGCGTCCCCCGCTAGTACGACTGCGCACCAGAAAGCCATGGCGCCGCGCGCGCCGCGTCTTGGAAGGTTGATACGTCCGCTTCGTTGCCATCGCCGAGGGTCCGAAAAAGGGCGGTATTAGAGCGTGCACATGAAGGCGTTGTCAAATAAATCGAATTCAGAATCGGCGCTTACGGCGCCCGTGCGCTCTGTGGATAACCCTCGGCGAAGGGGGTAAAATTCGGCCTCGTTTAGGCCAATCACAAGATGCAGAATCTCTGGGACGCATGCCTGCGTCGGCTCGAGCAGGAACTCCCCGCGCAACAGTTTAATACCTGGATTCGTCCGCTTGCGCCCGAGGCGGGCGCGGACGTCGACACGCTGGTTCTCGCCGCGCCGAACCGTTTCGTCCTGGAGCTGGTGCGGGAGCGATTTGCCGCGCGCATCGAGCGCCTCGCCGCGGAGGCGGGCGGGCGGGACCTCGGGCTGAAGCTGGTGCTGGCGCGCGGCGCCGACGCAGCCGGACGATCGACCCCGGTGGCGGTGCGCAGCGCGACGGAGGCTCCATCGCTGCTGGAGCGCGCCCGGCTCAACCGTGCCTTCTCGTTCGACAGCCTGGTCACGGGCAAGGCGAACCAGCTTGCGCGCGCGGCGGCCGTCCAGGTGGCTGAGAACCCCGGCACCTCCTACAACCCGCTTTTCGTCTACGGCGGCGTCGGACTGGGCAAGACCCACCTGGTTCAGGCGATCGGAAACCAGGTCGCCGATCACCGGCCGCAGGCGCGCATTCGCTATATCCACGCCGAGCAGTACGTTACCGACGTGGTGCGCGCCTACCAGCAGAAGTCGTTCGACGAGTTCAAGCGCTACTATCATTCGCTCGACCTGCTGTTGATCGACGACATCCAGTTCTTCTCCAACAAGGGACGCACCCAGGAGGAGTTCTTCTATGCTTTCAACGCGCTGGTCGAGGCGCGCAAGCAGATCGTCATCACCTGCGATACCTATCCCAAGGAGATCGCCGGGATGGAGGAGCGCCTGATCTCGCGCTTCGGTTGGGGCCTTACGGTCGCCATCGAGCCGCCCGAGCTCGAGATGCGCGTGGCGATCGTCCTGAAGAAGGCCGAGGCGGAGGCGGCCGAGCTCTCCGAGGAGATCGCGTTCTTCATCGCCAAGCACATCCGGTCCAACGTACGCGAGCTCGAGGGCGCGCTCAAGAAAGTGCTCGCCTTCGCGCGCTTCAGCGGACGGGAGCTTTCGCTCGATCTCGCCAAGGAGGCGTTGCGGGACATTCTGAACCTGAACAGCCGCCAGGTGAGCGTCGAGGGGATTCAGAAGACGGTCGCCGAGTATTTCAAGATCAAGATCTCCGACATGCACTCCAAACGGCGCAACCGCAACGTCGCGCGCCCAAGGCAGGTCGCCATGGCGCTTGCCAAAGACCTGACCCAGATGAGTCTCCCCGAAATCGGCGAGGCGTTCGGCAACCGCGACCACACCACGGTGCTGCACGCGTGCCGCACGATCGCCAGCCTGCGAAAGCACGACAGTAGCCTGAACCGGGACTATCTGGTGCTCGAGCAGGTGCTCAAAGGTTGATGAATGTACAAGCTGTGCGCAGAAGCGAAACAAGCTGTGGGTAAGAACCTTCGCGGCCGGCCGAGCGACAACTGTCCACATCGTTGCACAGGCGCTCCACAGCTTTCCCCGGGTCGCTTTTCCCGGCAAGCGCCCGCCGCCAAAGGCATTTCCGGCTTTTCCCGGAATCGCGGCCGCTCTATTAGTTATTACTAGGTTACTAAGGTAAATAACAATGATTAAAGCGAAGCGAGACGAGATCCTGAGTCCGCTCTCGACAGTGAGCGGCATCATCGAGCGGCGTCATACCCTGCCGATCCTGTCCAATGTCCTGATCGATCGCTCGGTCGATGCGCTGTCCTTTCTGGCAACCGACATCGAGATCCAGATCAAGGCGCGCAGCGATCTGAAAGCGGAGGGCGAGGCCCGCGCCCTCACCGTCGGAGCGAGAAAGCTGCTCGACATCCTGCGTGCCCTCCCCGAGGACGCCGAGGTCTCGCTGCAGCCCCAGGACAAGCGACTGCTCGTCAGGGCGGGCAAGAGCCGGTTCACGCTGCAGACGCTGCCGGCGGAGGACTTTCCGCGGCTCGCGCCTCCCACCGGCGAAATGGCGCGCTTTGCGCTCGGCCAGAAAGCCTTGCGCCGACTGCTCGCGCTCGTGCAGTACGCCATGGCGCAACAGGACATACGCTATTACCTGAACGGGCTGCTGATGGTGGTCGAGGAAGGGCAGCTCAAGCTTGTCGCGACCGACGGCCACCGTCTTGCCTTCGCCTCCCTCAAGCTCGATGCCGAGCTGCCGCGCCAGGAGGTCATCGTTCCGAGAAAGACGGTGCTCGAGCTCTCCAAGCTTCTCGCCGATACCGAGGACGAAGTGCGCATCGAGCTGTCCTCGACGCAGGCCGCATTCAGCTTTGGCGCGGTCGAGCTTGTATCCAAGCTGATCGACGGCAAGTTCCCGGATTACACCCGCGTTATCCCGACCCAGCACAAGAATCTCCTGCGCGTCGACCGCGAGCCGCTGCGCCTCGCGTTGCTGCGCGCGGCGATCCTGTCCAACGAGAAGTTCAGGGGTGTGCGCTGGGTGATCGGCGATGGCAGCCTGAAGATCGTTTCTTCCAACGCCGAGCAGGAAGAAGCGCAGGAAGAGGTGGATGTGAAGTACGCCGGCGCCCCGCTCGACATCGGGTTCAACGTGAACTACCTGCTCGACGTGCTCAACAATGTCGGCGGCACCGAGATCGAGTGTGCGTTCGGCGACTCGTCATCGAGCGCTCTGATCAGCTACGCCACGGAGAAAGACTTCAAGTACGTCGTCATGCCGATGAGGATCTGAGCGGCCGCGATGAATCGACTTTCAGAAGGGATGTGAGAACTTGGGCGAATCGGAAAAGCAACTGCCAGACGCCAACGACTACGGCTCGGACGCGATCAAGGTCCTGAAGGGCCTGGAAGCGGTGCGCAAGCGCCCCGGGATGTACATCGGCGACACGTCCGACGGCACCGGTCTGCACCACATGGTGTTCGAGGTCGTGGACAACGCGGTCGACGAAGCGCTCGCCGGCTTCTGCGACGAGATCGTCGTGACCATTCATACCGACAACTCGATCTCCGTGATCGACAACGGACGCGGGATCCCCACGGGCATCAAGCAGGACGACGAGCTCAGGCGTTCGGCGGCGCAGATCGTCATGACCGAGCTGCACGCCGGCGGCAAGTTCGATTCCAATACCTACAAGGTGTCCGGCGGACTGCACGGGGTCGGCGTATCCGTGGTGAACGCCCTTTCCGAGTGGCTGCGGCTCACCGTCTGGCGCGACGGCCATGTGCACCAGATCGAGTTCCGTGATGGCGTGGCGGTCGAGCCGCTGAAGGTCACCGGGGCCACCGAGCGGCGCGGCACGGAGGTGCACTTCCTGGCCTCCAAGGCAGTCTTCGGCAACATCGATTACCACTACGACATCCTGGCGCGGCGGCTGCGGGAGCTCTCGTTCCTGAACAACGGCGTGAAGATCGTCATGATCGACCAGCGCGCCGGCAAGGAGGAGAACTTCGCCTTCTCCGGCGGCGTCAGGGGCTTCGTGGAGTACATGAACCGGGCCAAGAACGTGCTGCATCCCAACGTTTTCGTCGGGCAGGGCATCAAGGATGGCATCACGGTGGATGTGGCGATGCAGTGGAACGACTCCTACCAGGAGAGCGTGCTCTGCTTCACGAACAACATTCCGCAGAAGGACGGCGGCACGCACCTGACCGGGTTGCGCGCCGCCATGACCCGGGTGCTCAACAAGTACATCGAGGAAGTCGAGCTGGCGAAGCGCGCCAAGGTCGAGACGACGGGGGACGACATGCGAGAGGGTCTCGCCTGCGTGCTGTCGGTCAAGGTCCCCGAACCCAAATTCTCGTCGCAGACCAAGGAGAAGCTGGTTTCCTCCGAGGTACGCCCGGTGGTCGAGGAGATCGTCGCCGAGCGGCTGCGTGAGTACCTTGCCGAGCGGCCGGCCGATGCTCGTCTGCTCACCTCCAAGATCATCGAGGCGGCGCGCGCTCGGGAGGCGGCCCGCAAGGCGCGCGAGATGACGCGCAGGAAGGGCGTGCTCGACTCGATGGGATTGCCCGGGAAGCTTGCCGATTGCCAGGAACGCGACCCGGCGAAGTGCGAGCTCTACCTGGTCGAGGGAGACTCCGCGGGGGGCTCGGCGAAGCAGGGGCGCGACCGCAAGTTCCAGGCGATACTGCCTTTGAAAGGAAAGATCCTGAACGTCGAGCGGGCCCGCTTCGACAAGCTGCTTTCGTCGGCCGAGATCGCCACGCTCATCACCGCGCTCGGATGCGGCATCGGCAAGGAGGAGTACAACGCCGACAAGCTGCGCTACCACCGCATCATCGTCATGACCGACGCCGACGTCGACGGCTCGCATATCCGCACCCTGTTGCTCACGTTCTTCTACCGGCAGATGCCGGAGCTGGTGGAGCGGGGACACATCTACATCGCTCAGCCGCCGCTTTACAAGGCGAAGCTCGGCAAGGAGGAGCGCTACCTGAAAGACGAACACGAGCTCAACGAGTTCATGCTCAGGCAGGCGCTGGTCGACGCAGCGCTCTATCCGGCGTCCGGACGCGAGCCGATCGCCGGCGATGCGCTGGCGGAGCTCGCCAAGTCCTATCTTCTCTCCGAGGCGGTGATCGACCGGGTCTCCCGACTCATCGACCGCGAGGTGCTGCAGGCGATCCTGCGTGGCGTGCATGTCGATCTCGCCCGCCGCGAGACGGCCGAGTCGTCGGCCGAGGCGCTCGAAGCGGCGATCGGCGGCAACGGCATCGCCGTCGCGCCGCACTTCGACGCCAAGACGGAGCGCTACCAGGTGCGCATCGAACGCACCCGTCATGGCAACGCCCGCATGAGTACCATCGACACCGAGTTCGTGCACTCGGGCGACTACCTGCAGATCCGACAGACCGCGGAGATGCTGCGCGGACTGCTAGGCGAGGGGGCCTACGTGCAACGCGGCGACAAGAAGCAGCCGGTACGCGAATTCCCCGAGGCGATGAGGTGGCTCCTCGGCGAGGTGGAAAAATCGATGACGCTGCAGCGCTACAAGGGACTGGGAGAGATGAACCCGGCGCAGCTGTGGGAAACGACGATGGATCCCGCCAGCCGCCGGCTGCTCAGGGTCCAGATCGACGACGGCATCGCGGCCGACGAGATTTTCACGAAGCTGATGGGCGACGAGGTCGAGCCGCGCCGCGCCTTCATCGAGTTGAACGCTCTCGGCGTAAGAAACCTGGACGTCTGATCAGGCGACGCGGCGCTTCTTCTTGGCCGGTTCTTCGGCCTTTCCCTTGGCGGCGCGCGCCTGGAATTCGAAGCCGATCTTGCCGTCCGGCGTCTTGACGAGGTAGGCCTTGAAGCGCCGCCCCTTCTTCGACACGAATCCGGTAAGGAGATCGGTACGTCCGGTCGCGAGAAGCTTTTTCATCTGCTCGCGCTCGACGCTTTGCTGCAGGATCATCCGCCCGGAGCGGAAGTCGCAGCTGCGTGCGGCGCCGAACGCTTTCTCGCAGCTATAGGTGACGCCGTGCTCGTATACCCGTGAGCCGCACTTGGGACAGGGTCCGAGCGGCTCCTGTGCGCTGAAGTCGGGGGGCGCCTCGCCTTCGGCGCCGCTCGCTTGGCCGAAGTCGAACTCGGGGCGCAGATCGTCGGTCAGCCGCACCCCCGCCGCGAAGGGTCGCCCCTGCTTGCTGCGGAAGCCGGTCAGCGGGCCGACGAATCGCCGGGTGATGAGCTCGGCGATCTCCTCGGGCGACCATTCGCGTCCCGAGACCACCTTCCAGAGCGAAAAGTCGCATTTCTGGCACTGGAACTTGCGGTAGTTTTCCTGCACCACGCCGCCGCACTTCGGGCATGGCGCGGGGACCGTGGCGTAGACGACGTCCGGAATCTCGCCGTGCTTGATGACCTGCACCACGTTCTTCACCAGCGACCAGATCTGCTTCATGAATTCGTCGCGTGTCATCTTGCCGAGCTCGATGAGCTTGAGCTTGTGCTCCCACTCGCCGGTCAGCTCCGGCGAAGCGAGCTCCACCGTGCCGAGCATGTGCAGCGCGAAGAGCAGCGAGAACGCCTTCGGCGTCGGCACCAGCTCGCGACCGTCACGGTGGATGTACTCCTCACGGATCAGCCCCTCGATGATGGCGGCGCGCGTGGCAGGCGTTCCGAGGCCCTTCGCCTCCATTGCTGCACGCAGCTCGTCGTCCTCGACCAGCTTGCCCGCGCCTTCCATGGCGGAGAGCAGCGTCGCCTCGGTGAACCGCGCGGGCGGCTTGGTCTGATGGGCCTGCGTCGCCACCTCCAGCACCTTGACGTTCTCTCCCGGCGCAATCGCCGCCAGCGTTTCGCTCTCGCCGCCCGTGCGCCCGTAGACCG
>Ga0214472_10001584_pt1 | contig 25268 bp, 25 predicted proteins | sample RVTome_6_FD_207662 | JGI IMG/M metagenome (GOLD analysis project Ga0214472, IMG submission 207662) | Soil microbial communities from uranium-contaminated site in the Upper Colorado River Basin, Wyoming, United States - RVT140D175 | ecosystem: Environmental > Terrestrial > Soil > Contaminated >...
GCCATCCAGAGGTCGGCGCGAGCGAGTGCCGCCAGTGATGCGAGGAGTCCATCGGCGCGGGCCTCGACCTCGCGTGACAGCTCGTCGAGGATCCGCTCCTCCTCGCGCGCCGCGTCGAGCGTCGCCTGGGTCCAGGTGTTGTTCAGCTCCACGACCGTCAGCGGCTCGACGAAGAGGGTCGCCCCGGAGGCGCTCTGGTCGTGGACGATCCCCTTCAGCTTCCCCTTCGCCTCGGCGCGGATCGGGATGACGTAGCGTCCCGCCCGCATCGTGACGATCGCCTCGCCGATGACACCGGCCAGCGTGCTGGAGCGAAGCATCGTATTCAGTCGCTCGCGGACCCGGTCCTGCGCGGTCCGGAGGCGCTTGCGGATGGCGGCCAGCTCGGCGGACGCGGAATCGAGGATCTCGCCGGCATCGTCGACCGTGCGCTCGATGCGCGCTCGCAGCTGCGGTGCGTCGTCGAGCTCCTCGCGCACCGAGGCGAGATGCGTGCCACGCCACTCGCTGAGCCGAGCGCGGAAGGTCGCCGTGGCGCGGAGGGTCTCCGCGACCTCGAGCAGGTCGGCTGGCGTCAGCCGGCCGCCGCGCCGGGCACGCTCGAGCGCCTGACGCACGTCCCTCGCTCCGCCGATCGTGGCCTGCGACTGCTCGGTCAGGAGGCGGCTGGCCTCGTCGGTCTGGTCCTGGAGCAGCCCCGCGTGGACCGGATCGGCCAGGGGCAGGGTCGCCTGCGCCAGTTCGCGCGACGGCCCGAATGCCGTCAGGTCGGCGAGCTGCTCGACGATGGCCCCGAATTCGAGCGCGCGCAGCGTCCCCGCATCGGCTGCGGCACCCGCGGCCGGGTCAGCGTCGCGATCGGTGGGGGTCATCGTGTACGAGGTAGCGGAGGGGACGATCGGCCCAGTCGCCCGCATAGTCCACGCCCACCCGCGGGCCGCAGTCAATGGCCACTGGTCGCCCGCCAGGCTCCAGGCGGACCGGCCCGGCGAGCAGGTCGGCGCCGTTGAGCCGGAGATCGATTGCGAAGGCAGCGGCGAGGTTCCCCGGCCCGGAGGCAAGCCGCGCATGCGGCGCCCCGCCACGGCGCGCCCGAGCAAGCGGCTCGCCCTCGGTCAGCTCGGCGGCGCGCAACAGCACCGCCTCCGGCTTCGACCCGGGTCCGCAGACCACGTTGGCGCAGTGGTGCAGGCCGTAGACCAGGTACACGTAGAGGTGCCCTGGCGGGCCGAACATCACGCCGTTGCGCGGCGTCCTCCCGCGCGAGGAGTGCGCCGCAAGGTCCTCCGGCCCGAGGTAGGCCTCGACCTCGACGATCCGTCCGGAGATGCGTCCATCCGGCGTGTCATGGACCAGGGTGGTGCCAAGCAGGTCCGGCGCAACCTCGGCGGCGGAACGGTCGAACCAGGAACGATCCGCTGTGTACGAGTGCCGCGCGGTCGTGTCCAGCGCGCTGACGGCGACCCCGGCCGCCCGGCTCACGGCGCCGTCAGGAACTCGGCGATCTCCGATGGCACGAGCGGGCGCGCCGCCTGCCCCAGGGTGGGGATCAGCGTGGCGCGGAAGAAGTCGACCAGGACCGATGAGTCCATCGCGTCGTAGAAGCCCTTGAGCGGCCCAGCTGCGCCCACAGCGGCATCGGGCGCGGACCTGAAGAAGGTGTCCATCACCACCAGCGTCATGACGATCGAGAGGGCCGCGAAGACAAGCCCCAGCACCGCCCCGCCGATCTCATCGAGCTGTTTCGCGATCGGCAGCCGCGTCCCCTTCCAGAAGACGCGCACGAGGAACCAGCCGCCGATCGTCAGTCCGACGAACAGGATGAGGAAGACGAGCTGCTCGCGAAGCTCGGGCCCGAAGACGTTCCATCCCTGGAGGATGCCGTCGAACGGACCGCGCAGCTGGCCCGCGATGATGAACGCCACGATCACCACGACGATGTTCAGCGCCTGTCGGACCAAGCCCTGCATGAACCCGGCGAAGACGCCGGCGGCCAGGATCGCCACGATAAAGAGGTCGATCGGCCCAAGCTTCTGCAGGAATTCCATCGATGCCTCCCTGGAGGATGCGGGCGTGTCCCGCCCGGCCGACGGCAAGCCTAGCAGCCCGCATCACTGCGGGGAAGGCGGTCAGCGGATCCTGGCCCCCAGGTGGTGCTGGAGCGCGCCCGCGATGCGCTTCACGGCCCGCTCGACGGCCCGATCGTCACCGGACGCCTCGGGCTGGAAGCGAAGCGCGATCGCGTACGACACCTTGCCATCGCCGACCTGCGGGCCGCGGTACTCGTCGAAGAGGCGCGAGCTCGCAAGGAGCGGGCCCGCGGTAGTGCGCAGGATGCGCAGCACCTCGCCGACGGGCGTTGCGCTGTCCACGACCACCGCCAGGTCGCGATCGAGTGGCTGTGCCGCCGGCACCTCGCGCGCACGCACGTCGAGGGAGGAGAGTGCGAGCAGCTGCGGAAGGTTGATGACGGCCAGCACCGGCCTCCCGGGGAGGTCCCATGCCGCGGCCACCGATGGGTGCACCTCGCCGAGGTTGCCGTACGCGTGCCCTGATGGGTCGAACAGCCGTGCCGCGCGTCCTGGATGCAGATGCGGGTGGAGCTCCTCCGCCGTCTCGGCGCGGAAGGCGGGCTCCGGAGCCCCGATGGCGGCGTGCATCGCAGCCACGATCCCCTTCAGGTCAGCCACGTCCGCCTCACGCGGAGCGACTCCGGGCGATCGCTGCGGGACTGAGCCGAGCAGTGCGATGCCGACGTGCCACGCCTCGAACCTGCCGGTCCCGGCGCTCTCCGCCCAGGCCGGTCCCTTCCCGTTCGCGCTCCAGTACGTCTTCCCCACCTCGAAGATCCAGGCGTCGGTCCGGCGCTGGCGCACGTTCTCGGCCAGCGATGCCAGCATCGAGGGCGCCATGGATGGGCGGAGGATGCTGTGCGCCTCGGACAGCGGGTTGGCGACCCGGACGAGCCCCGGTTCAGCTGGATCGAGGCCGACGCGCTCGACGTCCACGGGACTGATCAAGGAATGGGTGAGCACCTCGTCGAGGCCAAGCCCGGCCAGGACCCGCCGCAGACGGTGCCGAGGCTCGCTTGGATCGGGTCGGAACGGGGGCAGGGCAGGTTGGGGCTGGCGTCCAGGGATGCGGCCGTAGCCATGGCTGCGGGCGATCTCCTCCGCGACGTCCTCCGCGGCCACGACGTCCAGCCGATGTTCGGGGACCGTCACCTCCAGCACTCCTTCGCCTCCCGGCGAGACGCTGAAGTCGAGTGGCGCCAGCAGCTCAGAGACCCGCGCCGCGTCGAGCTCGAGCCCGAGCAGTCGCTCCGTGCGCGCGATCTCCACCGCCACGACGCGCCGTGGCCGCGGTTTCGGGTCGTTGTCGACGATCCCGGTCGCAACCCGCGCGCCGGTGATCTCGGCGATCAGGCGCGCAGCGCGGTCAACCGCCAGCCGCGGCAGGTGGTGCGCGATCCCCTTCTCGTGTCGAAGGCTTGCCTCCGAGCGCAGGCCGAGCCTCCTGGCCGTGTTCCGGATGATTGGCCCATGGAAGATGGCCGACTCGAGGATGACTCGCGTTGTGGCCTCCCCAACCTCGGTGGTCGCCCCACCCATGATCCCCGCCAGGCCGATCGCGCGAGCCTCGTCGGCGATGACCAGCATCCGGCTGTCCAGAGCTCGCTGCTCGTGATCGATCGTCTCGAGCCCCTCGCCATCGCGTCCGCGCCGCACGACGATTCGTCCGCTCGGCACCGCGTCGGCGTCGTATGCATGCATCGGCTGGCCCAGCTCGTGCATGACGTAGTTCGTGACGTCCACCACCGCGCTGATCGGGCGCATCCCGGCTGCCAGCAGGCGGCGCTGCATCCATCCCGGCGAGCTGCCGTTCGCAACACCCTCGAACCAGCGTGCCGTGAACCGGGGACAGCCCTCTGGATCCTGGATCTCGACGCTGACCAGGTCCGCAGCCCGCAGCGCGGGATCCTCATTGACCGATGCGTCCGGCAAGCGCACGCCGCCGCCCGCGAAGGCGGCAACCTCGCGGGCCAGGCCGACCATCGAGAGGGCGTCGCCACGGTTCGGCTTGACGTCCACGTCGAGGACGACCTCGCCGAGCAGTGGACGGAGATCGGCCCCCAGCGGCAGCTCGTCGCCGGACCCCAGGATATGGATCCCCGCCGCGTCCTCGCCCAGCCCCAGCTCGATCGCCGAGCAGAGCATCCCCTGCGACTCCACTCCGCGGAACTTGCCGCGCTCGATGCGCCTTCCACCGGCCAGGGTCGAGCCGACCAGCGCCACCGGGACGAGCTGGCCGACCGCAACGTTGTCGGCGCCGCAGACGACCTGGAGTGGTTCGCCCGAGCCGACATCGACGCTCGTGAGCCAGAGCTTGTCCGCGTTCGGATGCCGCTCCACGGTGAGGAGCCGCCCGACGACGACATCGGTCCAGTCGGCGCCGGAGACCTCGATGGCGCTCACCTCGAGACCGCGCAGCGTCAGCTCCCCGGCGAGCGCCTCAGGAGTGAGATCGAACGACACGTAGTCGCGGAGCCAGGAGAGGGGGACGCGCATGGCTTCAGCGCCCCGCCGTGAACTGCTCGAGGAAGCGCAGGTCGGCGCTCATCAGGAGTCGCAGGTCAGGGATCCCGTGGCGCAGCAGGGTGATGCGGTCGAGGCCCATCCCGAACGCATAGCCCTGGAACTCGTCGGGGTCGATCCCGCCGGCGCGCAGCACGGTTGGGTGCACCATGCCGGCGCCGAGGATCGTCATCCAGCCCGATCGGCCACAGGCGGCGCAGCCCGGCCCACCGCAGACCAGGCAGCTCACGTCGAAGGCGACGCTCGGCTCGGTGAAGGGGTAGTAGCCGGGGCGGAACCTCGTCGTGGTTGCCTCCCCGTACAGGGCGCGCGCGAACTCCTCGAGCATCCCCTTCAGGTCCGCCAGGCTCGTGTCGCGGTCCACCACCAGGCCCTCGACCTGGAAGAACTCGAAGCCGTGCGAGGCGTCGACCGCCTCGTACCGGAAGCAGCGGCCCGGGGTGATCACCCGGATCGGCGGAGTCAGCGCCCGCATGGCGCGGATCTGGACAGGGCTGGTGTGGGTGCGCAGGATCGTGCCGTCCGCCGCGGGCTGAGGCGGCGCCACTCCCTCCTCGGCGACGTACAGCGTGTCCCACAGGTCGCGCGAAGGATGGTCGGGCGGGATGTTGAGCGCCTCGAAGTTCATCGCGTCGGTCTCGATCTCCGGCCCCTCGAAAACCTCGAAGCCGAAGGCGTGGAAGATCTCGCGCAGGTCGCGCTCGACGGTCATGGTCGGGTGCAGGTGCCCCACCCGCAACGGTCGGCCGGGCGCGCTCATGTCGAGCATGTCGGCAGCAAGCCGCGCGTCTGAGTCCGCCCCAGCCAGTGCGTTCAGGCGTTCGCCGATGGCCGCCTCCACGCCCTCGCGGACCGCGTTGGCGAGCATTCCGCTGGCCGGCCGCTCGGCGGGGTCCACTTCCCCGAGACCGCGCAGCAGCGCCGTGAGGCGCCCGGATCGGCCGAGCAACGAGGCGCGCAGCCCTTCGACCGTAGCGACATCGGTAGCCGCGGCCAGCTCGGCCAGGGCTTCGGTCTGCAGCTGCTGGAGGTGGTCGGCGAGGTCGCTCATGAGTGCTCTCGAATCATCGGGGAAAACAAACGACCCCGCTCCTCTTTCGGAGCAGGGCCGGGAGCCGGCGTCGAACGAGACGCCGGTTAGCCGCTAAACGATGCCTTGGCCATCTCGACCATCTTGCCGAAAGCGCCGGCGTCGCGGATCGCCAGGTCGGCGAGCATCTTGCGATCGACCTCCACCCCGGCGGACTTCAGCCCGGCGATGAACCGGCCGTACGGCATCCCGTGCTGGCGGGAGGCGGCATTGATGCGCTCGATCCACAGCCGGCGCATGTCGCGCTTCCGGTCGCGGCGGTCGCGGTAGGCATAGACGAGGGCGTGGAAGAGCGCCTCGCGGGCCGGTCGGATGAGCTTCGAGCGGGTGCCGCGACGCCCCACCGCCTGGGCGAGGAGCCGCTTGTGACGCTTGTGCGCGGCGACGCCGCGCTTGACTCGGGCCATGAACGCGTATCTCTAGCTGTACGGGAGCAGCCGGGCCAGCTGCTTGGCGTGGACGGGATCGACGCTGGTCTTGCCGGCGTAGCGCCGCTTGCGGCTGCTCGACTTGATTTCGAGGTGGTGGCCGCTGCCCGCCTTGGGGCGCACCCACTTGCCGGAGCCGGTCTTCTTATACCGCTTGGCTGTTCCCTTGTGGCTCTTCATTTTCGGCATGTGGGGCCTGCTCCGTAGCTTCGGGCTCGACCGTGAGCCCCTTCGCGGCGATCGCATCGCCGATCGTTTCACCATTGGAGGCCGATGCGGGTGGCGCCCCATCGGTCGCGTCGCTCTTCTTCTCGGCCCGCTTCTCCGGCGGTGCCATCACGATGAACATGTTGCGCCCCTCGAGGAGCGGTGGCCGTTCCACCACGCCCTTCTCCTCGAGCATCGCCGACGCCCGATCGAGGAGGTCACGCCCCAGGTTGGCGTGGCTCATCTCGCGTCCCCGGAACTGCACGGTGACCTTCACCCGGTCGCCCTCGTCCAGGAACTCCCCCGCTCGTCGCAGCTTGGTTCGCAGGTCGTTGACGTCGATCTTGACCCGAAGCCGGATCTCCTTGAACGTCTGTGACTTCTGCTTTCGCTTCGCCTCGCGCTCGCGCTTCTGCAGCTCGTACTTGTACTGGCCGTAGTCGAGGATTCGGCACACCGGCGGTACGGCGGCGGGAGCGACCTCCACGAGGTCGAGTCCCTTCTCCTGGGCCAGCGCCAGAGCTTCCGTGGTTGGCAGAACGCCGAGTTGCTGACCCTCATCGTCGATGACCCGCACCTCCCGGACGCGGATCATGTCGTTGATTCGGAGATCCTTGGCTATGAGTGCTGCCGCTCCTTCAACAAATGAGCCACCGTCCGATCCGGACGCGTGGCCCTAACCGATGCGCAAACGCCGGCCGACTATACACCGGCACGCTCGAACGGGTCAACGCGGCCAAGCTCACGCGGGGTAGTGGTAGAAGATGGCCACCTGGCGGCCATCGGGATCGGCCACACGGAACGACCGTGTTCCTTCGTATCGGTCTCCCGAGGGCGGACCGACCAGGGCGAACCCCCGCAAAGCGAGGTCCTGCGCCCAGCCGTCGACCTCCGAGGCGGTATCGACCCGGAAGCCGATCTGCATCCCATCCCGCGCCGCACGCTCGGCGCGACGGAAGCTGAGCTCGAAGCCACCGAGCTCCAGGTCCACCCCGCCGTCGTCCGCCGCCCGGCGCCGGAAGCCGAAGGCGGACTCGTAGAACTCGGCAGTCCGGCCCGGATCGGTCGAGTGCAGTGCCAGCTGGCCGACCCCGCGCATCTTCCTCAGGGCTGCTCCTCCTCTGGAGCGTATGGCCACAGCTCGCGGCGTTCGACACGTCCGGTGAGGTCGGCGATGAAGGTCGCCATCCCGATCCCCTGGGTCGACTCACCGGTCCGCAGGCGCGGGCTGACAGCGCCGGCCTCCTGGTCTCGATCGCCGAGCACCAGCATCACCGGCACCTTCTGCTCCTGCGCGTCGCGCAGCTTGGCCTGCATCCGCTCCGACCGATCATCCACCTCGGCCCGCATCCCGACCTCGCGAAGCGCGGCGTACACCTTCTGGGCGTATGCCGCGTGGCGGTCCGCGATCGGGATGATCATCACCTGCACCGGCGCCAGCCAGGCGGGAAACGCCCCGGCGAAATGCTCTGTGATGACGCCGATGAAGCGCTCGAAGCTGCCGTAGATCGCGTAGTGGACGACCACGGGCCGCGCCGTGCCGCCATCGGCCGCGCGGTACTCCATCTCGAAGCGCTGCGGCAGCTGGTAGTCGATCTGGACCGTGGCCATCTGCCACTCGCGGCCAAGCGCATCGTCGATGAAGACGTCGATCTTCGGTGCGTAGAAGGCCCCGCCCCCGGGATCGATTGTGTAGGTGATCCCGGCGCTAGTGGCCGCCTCTGCCAGCTGCCCCTCGGCCATGTCCCAGAACTCGTCGGTCCCCAGCTTCTTGGCCGGTCGCGTGGCCAGCTTGAAGCGTGGCTCGAAGCCGAACGGCTCGTACTGGCGGCGCACCAGGTCGAGGGCGAGCTTCACCTCGTCGATCACCTGGTCCTCGCGACAGATGACATGCGAGTCGTCCTGGGTCAGCTGTCGCACCCTGAACATGCCGGCCAGTGCGCCGGTGCGCTCGTTGCGGAAGAGCCATGAGTAGTCCGCCAGGCGCATCGGCAGATCGCGATACGAACGTAACGACGTCTTGAAGATGAGCATCGATTCAGGGCAGTTCATCGGCTTCAGGCCGGCCACGTGGTCCGAATCGTCGAAGACGAACATGTTGTCCTGGTAGAGGGCCCAGTGGCCGGAGGTCTCCCACAGCTCCTTGCGGACCAGCGCGGGGGTCCGGACCTCGACGAAGCCTCCCTGGCGACGAACCTCAAGTGACCAATCCTCGAGGGCGCGCCACAGGGCCATGCCGCGTGGATGCCAGAACGGGGCGGCCGGCGACTCGGGATGGAAGCTGAAGAGGTCGAGGTCGCGCCCCAGCTTGCGGTGGTCGCGCTTCCTGGCCTCCTCGAGGCGCCACAGATATTGACCGAGGTCCTCCTGGGACTCCCACACGGTGCCGTAGATGCGCTGCAGCATCGGCCGCTTCTCGTCCCCGCGCCAGTAGGCCGCGGCCGAGTTGAGGAGCTTGAACGGGCCGATCCCACCCGTCGACTCGAGATGGGGCCCGCGGCAGAGGTCGCTGAATGAGCCGTGGCGATAGAAGCTGATCACTTCGCCGGGAGGCAGCTCACCGATGATCTCCGCCTTGTAGTCCTGGCCCGCAGCCTGCTCCCGGGCGATCGCATCGTCGCGTCCGAGCTCGCTGCGCTCGAACAGCAGGTTGGCCGTCACCTGCGCCCGCATCCGCTCCTCGATGGCCGTCAGGTCGGCGGGGGTCAGGGCGCGGGGGAGGTCGAAGTCGTAGTAGAAGCCGTCGTGGATGGCCGGCCCGATCCCCAGCTTCGCCTCCGGGAAAAGCTCGAGGACGGCGGAGGCCATGACGTGCGCGGTCGAATGGCGCATGGTGTCGAGGCGGTCATGGGCGCTGGCGTCCAGCAGCTCCTCGGGCCTGGATCTGACCTCGCCCTCGTCGATTGCCATGCGGCGAAGGGTAGCGTTTCGCCCAGCCTCTCGCGACGACTAGACCGGCTTGAAGGCCTCGAACGGCTGACGGCAGTCGGCGCAGTGATAGATCGCCCGGCACAGGGTCGGCCCGAACGGGTTCTCGAGGGTCGTGTTGCGGGATCCGCAGTACGGGCAGGTTGCGATCGGGAGGACGGTCAGCGAATCGCCGCCGAAAGTGGAGCCGATGTGGACCGGTGGCGCGAAGCCGCTCAGCCGCAGCGCCTCGCGACCCGCCGGCGAGATCCGGTCCGAGGTCCACGGCTCGGCAAAGGTGAGCTCCACCGCCACCTCGTCCGCGACGGCGAGCTCCGTGAGCCGCTCTCCGATCTGCCGGCGCATCACCTCGATCGCGGGACAGCCGACGAAGGTCGGCATCAGCTCGACCGTCAGCCGCTCGCCACCGCCGGGGAGCGCCGCGAAGGCGAAGGCGTGGATCACCCCGAGGTCGACGAGGCTGATGGCCGGGATCTCGGGATCCGGGATCTCAGCCAGCGCAGCCCAGATCGCCGCCTCACGGGCGGGAACGGCGGCTACCACGTCGCATCGGCCTCCGACCCGGAGACCATCGTGAACTCACCGTGCAGCCAGGCGAACTCGTCGGTGCGTCTGGTGCGACCGTCGGCCGCTGGCCGCGCGCCATCGGACGGGATCGGGAGATGAGCGGCCTCCAGCGGAGCGGCAACCCGCTCCAGCCAGCGGGCGCGGAGGCTCTCCAGCGACTCCGGCAGGATGCCGGCAGCCACCAGGCGTGCCTCGCCTTCGAGCGGCGCGAATACCGCCTGCGCGTCGGGCCACAGCCGCTCGATCGAAGCCGCGAGTCGGGCGTGGGAGTCCCCACCGCCCTCCGCCAGGCGTCGCAGCCAGAGGTCGAAATGGAGGAGATGGTAGGTCTCCTCGCGCCGCATCTTGACCGCCAGGTCGGCCAGCGGCTGGTAGGTGGAGCCTGCCAGCGACTCGAGTCGCACCGCATCGGCGTTCTCGTACAGGAAGCGACGGGCGATGCTGAACGCCCAGTCGGTGCGGGCGTGGTTCATCAGCGCGGCGTGGCGATATCCCTCCGCCGGTCGCCCGAAGGCGATCTGGTCCGCATCCTCTCCGGTCAGCTCCGCCAGCAGCTCGTAGAGCGCCTTGGCATGGCCGATCTCGTCCTGGCTGACGGAGCTCATCGCAACGTCCTCCTCCAGAATCGGCGCGATGCCGGTCCACTCGGAGTCCCAGAAGCCGAGCACGAACTCGTCGTCGGCCATCGACAGCAGCAGCTCGACGAGCGCGTCGCGCGTTTCGCGATCGAGGTCGCTCACTCCCCCACCTCGTCGACCTGTGGGCTGCCGGCCCGCTCGCGGGCCGCCTCCAGCTTGTGCTTGAGCAGGAAGCCGCCGGGACGCTTGAAGGACCGATCGAACGGCGGCTTCAGCAGGTCGGGATCGTCCAGCTCGGTGATCGCGTCGCGCGGCACGATCCAGAGCCGCTCCGACTCCTGGCGTCGCCCGTAGAACTCGCGGGCGTAGTGGGTCGCGAGCTCCTCGTCGGGCGCCTTGACGCTGCCGCCATGGACCATCGGGTCGCCCTCGGCCTCCTGGCGGAAGACCTCCCAGACGCGATCCTTGGCTGGAGGGATGCTGCTCACCGCTGAAGCGTACCCCGAGCTCATGATCGACGCAGCATGCCACCCGACCGGCGGGGGTCAGATGCAGATGGTGTGGTACTCGGTAATGCGACGTAGGGAGTGGACGACCCCACCAGTCGTGAACGTGGCCTCATCAGTCGATACCCGTCGAAGAACGCCACGCACCACGATCGAGTCGCTGGGCTCCTCCTCCCCCACGAACAGCCAAAACTCGGAGCCGAGCTGGGTAGGAGCGACTTCATCGTACCCGCAGTGAAGATTCAGCTCGACGTCGTAGTCACGGCCCACCTCGAACGTCGTAGGCAAGGGCGCCGGCCCCAACAGGCCACAGCCAGCCAGTAGAAGAGCCACGAGAAGCAGAGAAATGCGTCTCATGAACGCACTGTAGAACCACAACGGCGGGATGGCATCCCAAGACAATCGTCCTGCGCGCGGACGCGATCGTCAGGCGGCGACGACCTCCACCGGACCGATGATCGCGTCGCGGACCCACTGGGTGGTGGCACGGGCGTCGCGTCGGAACTCGAGCCGCTCCTGCGACTTCGGGCCGTGGCCGGTGACGACGAAACGCAGCTCGTCCCAGTCGGGCTCGGTGTAGACCCAGTGGCCCGCCGCCTCGTCATACGCCAGCGCCGGATCCGGGATCACGAGGCCGAGCTCGCGGATGCGCGGCACGTAGATCGACAGGAACTCCTGCCGGAGCTGCTCGTTGCCCTTGGCCTTGATCTTCCAGATCAAGTCGCGGTCCGTCTCGGGGTTGGTGGGCGGGCCGTGCATCTGCATTAGGGGCCCCCACCATCGGTCGAGAGCGTCCTGCACCGTGCCGCGCTGCGCATCGGTCCCGTTCATGAGGGTGAGGACCACGTCCCGGCCGTGCATGATGTGGACCGATTCCTCCCAGCAGATCTTCTTCATGGTCCGCGCGTACGGCGCGTAGGAGGAGTCGCGCAGCGCCTGCTGGCTCACGATCGCCGCGGCGTCCACCAGCCAGGCGATGATCCCGACGTCCGCCCAGCTGCGGGTCGGGTAGTGAAAGACGTTGTGGAACTTGGTCTTGCCGGCGATCAGGTCCGTCAGCATCTGCTCGCGGCTCTTGCCGAGGTCCTCGGCGACGCGGTACAGCAGCTGCGCGTGGCCGACCTCGTCCTGGACCTTGCTGGTCAGCGCCAGCTTCCGTCGGAGCGTCGGTGCGCGGAGGATCCATTCGCGCTCGGGCAGCACCCCCATCAGCTCGCTGTTGGCGTGCATCTCCACGAACTTGAGAACCGCGGCGCGGTAGTCGTCGGGCATCCAGTCGTCCGGCTCAACCTTTCCGCCGCCCGAAACGTGCGCGTAGAAGGCCTCCGCGCGTGCTGAGTCGTCCATGCCGCCTAGGGTAGCGCACAACCGATGGAGTGGCAGCCCGAGGGACGAGGCGGTACAGTTGCACCGTCAACTAGTTCGCAGCAGATTGGAAGTCCAACCGCAATGTCCACCGCCATCGATCAAGTCCCCGCCGAGCTGGTCGACCTGCTCACCGGCAGCACCCTGGGCCACGTCGCGGTGGTGACCCCCGGGGGCGTGCTGGCGAGCCATGTCATGTGGGTCGACTACGAGGACGGCAACGTCCTGACCAGCTCACGCGTCGGCTCCGCCAAGGGGAAGGCGCTCCGCGCGGACCCTCGGGTGGCGATCTCGGTGGTGGATCGGTCCAATCCGTGGCGCTGGGTCTCGATCAGCGGCCGCGTGGTCGAGATCCGGCCGGATACCGGGCTGGCCTTCATCGACAGGATGTCGCGCCGCTACACCGGGCGTGACTACATGATGCGCGACATGGAGCGCGAGATATTCGTGATCGAGCCCCAGCGGGTCCGTTCATCGACCGGCCGCGGCTGAGGGTCAGCGCGGAATCAGCTCGAGGGTCGTCTCAACGTATTTCGTGACCATGCTCCGAACGGAATGGTGGCCAGCGTACTTGCGGCCGAGTTCCTCTGAGCAGGCCGCGACCCGATCGGCATCCGTGGCAGGGACGGCGCGTACCGCAAGGGCCTGCGCGCGAACGTGCAGCCGCGTCTCCGGCCGCGCCATGATCTCGCGAAACCAGCGCGCGCCGGCGCCACGGTAGCTTCGAATCAGCACCCTCCCCTCGCCATCCACGACCACCCAGATGACGGTCCGATGCGATGGTCCGTCCTCCCCGGCCGAGGTCTCGATCTCGACCTCTTCCTCCGCGCGGAGTGCGTCGAGGACTGCTTGGTCGAAGCTCACACTCATCGCTCGTCGTGGGGGGCGCGCTTGAGGGGCCGATGCCACGCCTCGTAGGCGGCGCGGCGATCCAGCTCGATGCGGAGGCGGCCGTCACCGACGGTGATCGCGTCGCGCGGGACGTAGAGGTCAACCGGCAGGATCAGGCCGCTGCGAACCAGCAGGTAGTCCGCGAAGACGGCATCCACCCGACCGATGCGACGGCCGCGCGGCCCGTGCAGGCGGTCGCCCGGCTTAATGTCCGGTCCGTCCTGCGCCCCGTTCATGCAGCCGAGACCTCCGCGGCGACCGCCACGCCGATGGCCCCCGGCAGCAGGCTGATCTCCACCGGCACGCTGCCGAACGGCTCACCGTCGAGGTGCACGCGGGTGCTGGTGTCACCCTCGATGCGCACCGTCCGGGCGTGGACGATCTCGACCATCGGGTTGCGCAGGTGCTTCGCCTGGTAGATGCCGGGCAGCTCGCGCAGCGCGGCGAAGCGCGACAGGTCGCCGACCAGGCAGACGTCGAGCCAGCCGTCATCGGTCTCGGCATTCGGGCAGATCTGCATGCCGCCACCGTAGTACGGCCCGTTGGCGAAGGCGACGAAGAGGAAGCGCTGGCTGACGACGCGATCCTCGCCGTCGCCGATCAGGGTCACGCGCAGCTCGGAGTTGCGGTAGCGGCGCAGCTCGTTGAGGGTCCCCAGGAAGTAACCGGCTTCGCCACGCATCCAGAACCGCCGATGGACGGCCATCGTGTATGCCACCGCAGCATCGAAGCCGACCCCGCCGGCCGCCCCGAAGTGACGCAGCTGGCCGTCCTCGCTGCGCGCGCTCCCCACGTCGAACGGGCGCGTCGTCTCGCCCAGCGCGATGGGCAGGCAGGCCATCGGGTCGATCGGCAGGTCGACGCTGCGGGCCAGGTCGTTGCCGCGACCGGACGGGATGATGCCGAGGGCCGGCGGGCCGCCGTCGGTCCCGACTCCCGAGGCCAGCAGGCCATTGATGACCTCCTGGATGGTGCCGTCGCCGCCGACCGCGATGACCCGGTCGTGACCCAGGTCGGTAACAGCCGCAGCGAGCCGTTCCGCATGCCCCGCCTCGCGCGTCTCGAGCAGCCGCGCCTCGATTCCCCGCTCTGCCAGCCAGGCCTCGATTCGGGGGACGAGTCCGTGCGCGCGGCCGCTGCCGGCGATCGGGTTGACGATGAAAAGCGGGGTCGTCGGGGCGGGCACGCCCCCGATTCTGCGCTGCCCGTCAAGGCGCGTCCGGCTCGTTTACCCGTCGACCTGCACGCTGATCCTGTGGTGGCCTCGAGCCCCGTCGGGGGCGGGACGGCTGAGCGACGCGGTCTGCACCTCGCCGGTCCCGTCGGTGGCGCGCACGCTGAGACGGTGCTCTCCCGGCGCAGCCGTCCACCGATAGAGCCACTGCACCCAGGTCGCATCCGAGATCGGCGCGGAGAGCTCAGCCGGCGCCCACGGATCGTCGTCGACCTGCACCTCGACGGCGGAGATACCTCGGTCAGGTGCCCAGGCCACGCCGGCTACCGCGACCTGGCCGGCCGCCAATGAGCCGCCGCGCCTCGGCACGTCGATCCGCGACTGGGTCAGGATCGGCGCCTCCTTGGCCCAGCCGAGCGGGACCCAGTAGCCGTTGAACGCCTCGAGCGTGGTGAGGCCGATCCTGGTGAGCCACTTCGTAGCGGAGACGTAGCCATACAGGCCCGGCACGATCAGCCGCGCCGGGAAGCCGTGCTCGGCCGGCAGTGGCTCACCGTTCATCGCGACCGCCACCAATGCCTCGCGATCGGGGTCGTCGAGCCAGGCAGTCGGAAAGCCGGCCGTCCAGCCATCGAAGGCATGACCGACGATCTGGGATGCGCCAGCCTGAACGCCCGCGCGATCGAGCAGCTCGCGCAGCCGGACGCCCTTCCAGAGGGCGTTCCCCACAAGGTCGCCACCCACCTCGTTGCTGACGCAGGCGATGGTCACGTACTGCTCGTGCATCTCCATCCCCAGCAGCTCGTCGTAGGTGAGGCTGAAGGGTCGGTCGACGATGCCGTCCACGGAGAGCGTCCAGGTGGCGGCATCGACGCGCGGGGTGAGCAGGCTGGTGTCGATCCGGTAGAAGTCTCGATTGGCCACCACCAGGGGGGTGATGCCCGCGACGGCGAGCTCCGCTCCAGCGGGAAGGCTCTCGACCGGGTCGACCGCCGGCGGGATGCTGGTCGCGGTTGGCGACGCCTCGGCGCGGCTGTTGAGCAGCAGGCGACCGACTCCCCCGCCGGCCACCGCCAGCGCCGCCACCCCGACCGACGAGCCGACGAACCGGCGCCGTCCCCAATCCGGCATCTCGGCCTCGCCCGAGGGCGTCGCCAGGCGAAGCAGCCAGCCGATCACGACGTAGGCGACCGCCACGCCCAGGACCGCCGCGACCAGCGCCAGCAGCCCGTCGACCAGGGGATCCCGGAGCGAGGCGAGGAGACCGAGCGCGGCGATCGCGGTGAAGCCGGCGGTGGTCCACGAGCGGTGATACCGCGCCAGGATCCCCAGACCGGCCGCCAGCACGAGCGCGCCCAGGACGATGGCGATGTTCAGGACCAGCTTGTCGTTCGTCCCGAACAGGTCCACCACGATCTGCTTCGCGCCCGGTGGCTGGAGGGAGATCAGGAACGAGCCGATCTCGAGCACCACCGACGGCGCTCCAGCCAGGATCCCGGCCAGCAGCTCAGTGGCGCCCAGAGCCGCCCCACCCGCCACGATCCCGGCGGTCGCGGCCGCGCCACGCGATGGGATCCGAGGAGTGCTGGGAATGGCCATGCGAGCGTCATGTGTACCACGCTCTGGCGTCGGCCGCTTTACGCTTGCCGGCATGCTGCACCTCTACCTCTCGCACGGCGCATCCGGAAGCGCTGCCAGCCTCGCGCCGCAGGTGGCGGCCCTCCGGCGACGCGGCGTCGAGACGACCGCCGTCCAGCTCCCAAAGGGCCGTGCCGAGCGCGCCATGCCTGTCTTCCTGGCCGCGGCGCCTCCGTCGGCCGAGGCGGCGATCGGTGGCCACTCCTTCGGCGGGCGCGTGGCATCGCTGATCGCGGCCGAGCACGACTACGGTGCGCTCGTACTGCTCTCCTATCCCCTGCACCCGCCGGGCGGCGCCGAGCGGTGGGACGAGCGAACGGCGCACTGGCCGCGCATCACCTGCCCCGTGCTGCTGCTCTCCGGCGACCGCGATCCCTTCGCCAGGGTTGCCCTGCTGCGGGACGCGGTCCGGCGACTCCCGGCCGCCGAGCTCGTGGTCTTCACGGGAGTCGGCCACGGCATCGGTCCGGTCTTCGACGACGCATTCGACCGGGTGGCGGCCTTCCTGAAGGCGACCATCGCCTGACGGCTCGTACACTCACCACGATGGTCACCTGCCCGAACTGCCAGGAGGAGAACCCGGCCAAGTTCCGCCTGTGCGGCTTCTGCGGCACGCCGCTGGCTGCCCCCGCTCCCGCCCAGGAGGAGCGGAAGGTGGTCACCGTCTTCTTCTCGGACCTGAAGGGCTCGACCAACCTCGGCGAGCAGCTCGACCCGGAGTCCCTGCGCGAGGTGATGACGCGCTACTTCGACTCCATGACCGAGGTGCTGATCCGACACGGCGCCACGATCGAGAAGTTCATCGGCGACGCGATCATGGCCGTCTTCGGGCTGCCGAAGCTGCACGAGGACGATGCCCTGCGCGCCGTACGTGCGGCGAACGAGACGCGTGCCGCCCTCGTCACGCTCAACGAGAACCTCCAGCGCACCTTCGGCGTGCAGCTCACCAACCGCACCGGGGTGAACACCGGTGAGGTGGTCGCCGGCGATCCGACCGGCGGACAGCGCCTCGTCACCGGCGACGTGGTCAACGTGGCGGCGCGGCTCGAGCAGGCGGCGCCGGAGAACGAGGTGCTGATCGGCGACCTCACCTACCGGCTGGTGCGGGACGCCGTCACGGTCGAGGCGGTCGAGCCGCTCGAGCTGAAGGGCAAGGCCGAACGCGTGCCGGCGTTCCGGCTGCTCGACGTCTCCGATGCCGTGGCCGGCTACCAGCGTCGCCAGGACGCCCCGCTGGTCGGCCGCGAGCTGGAGCTGACCCAGCTGCAGGACATCTACCGCAGCGCGATCGCGGAGGGCGGCTGCCGGATGGCGACGGTCATAGCCGATGCCGGGGTCGGCAAGTCACGGCTGATCCAGGAATTCACTGCGCCGATGCAGGTTGGGGCCACCGTCCTCCACGGCCGTTGCCTTCCCTATGGCCAGGGCATCACCTTCTGGCCGCTTGTCGAGGCGGCTCGGGAGGCGGGCGCGATCGAGCCGGACGACTCACCCGCCGACGCGATCGCCAAGCTCGGCGCGGTGACCGGTGACCCGAAGATCACCGCGCGGCTTGCCGCGGCAATCGGCCTCAGCAGCGACTCGTTCCCGGTCGAGGAGATCTTCTGGGCTGCCCGCCGCTTCCTGGAGGTTATGGGGCGAGACCGGCCGGTGGTGGTCGTGATCGACGACATCCACTGGGCCGAGGCGACGTTCCTGGAGCTGATCCTGAACCTGCTCGAGACGGTCGAGGGGGCCTCGGTCCTGCTGCTCTGCACTGCGCGCCACGACATCCTCGAGACGCACCCCGACTGGGCGACCGATGCGCGCAGCGAACGGATCATCCTCCAGCCCCTGACCGATGCCGACGCGGGTCGCGTGGTGCAGGGCCTCCTCGGCGACGCCGGGATTGCCGGGGCGGCGCAGGAACGGATCGTCCAGGCGTCCGAGGGCAATCCCCTCTTCGTCGAGCAGATGCTGTCGATGCTGATCGACAACGGCGTGCTCCACCTGACCGAGGGCCGCTGGGAGGCTGCGGGCGACCTCGCGGAGCTGCAGGTGCCGCCGACGATCCAGGCCCTCCTCTCCGCCCGGCTGGACCTGTTGGGGCGCGATGAGCGCGCGGTCATCGAGCCGGCTAGCGTCATCGGCGTCGCGTTCGCAAGGGCGGCCGTGGTCGAGCTTGCACCGGAGCCGATCCGACCCGCCGTGCCGACCCACCTGGAATCAATGACCCGGAAGCAGCTCATTCGGCCCGGTCCGGCCACGACGCCGGAGGACATCGGGTACCGGTTCGGCCACATCCTCATCCGCGACGCCGCCTACGGCGGTCTCCTCAAGCGCGCCAGGGCCACCTTCCACGAGCGGTTCGTGGACTGGGCGGATGAGGCGAACCGCCGGCAGGGGCGCGAGCAGGAGTACGAGGAGATCCTCGGCTACCACCTCGAGCAGGCCTACCACTATCTCGCGGAGCTGGGCACAGTCGACGATCACGCCCGGGCGTTGGGGGAACGGGCCTCCGCCAAACTGGCCTCGGCCGGCCGCCGCGCCTTCGCGCGAGGCGACACGCACGCGGCGGTGAACCTCCTGCGCCGCGCCGCCGGAACACTGCCGACCGACCAGCTGCCGCACCTGCGGCTACTGCCAGACCTCGGCGAGGCGCTGATGGAGACCGGCGAGTTCGACGAGGCGGAGCTCGTCCTGAACACGGCGATGACCGCTGCGCAGGCGATAGGCGATGCGTCACTCGCTGCCGAAGCTCAGTTGCTGAGGCTCCTCGTCGAGCAATACTCATTCGAGGGTACGGACTGGAGCGGCCGCGTCACCGCTGCAGTCGAAGGCGCCACACCCATCTTCGAGCGCGACGGATACCATCCGGGGTTGGCGCTCGCCGCCCGACTCCAGGTCGGGCTGCATGGCACCGCCAATCGGTACGGCAAGGCGGCGGCTGCCTCTGAGCAGGTCATCTACCATGCTCGCAAAGCCGGCGACGCACGTCTCGAGCGCCGAGGCGCCGTGGGTTATGCGATCTCCGCGCTTTATGGCCCAACGCCGGTCGCCGAGGCGATCGAGCGCTCCGAACAGTTGGTCTCGGAGGTCACTGGCGATCGCCGCACGGAGGGGCAGCTGTGCCGAACCCTCGCCGTCCTGTACGCGATGCGCGGTGACTTCGACAAGGCGCGGGTGACGTATTCGCACGCCGAGGCCCTCCTCCGCGAGCTGGGCGGGTTTGTCGCCGCCTCGGGCTCGCTCGAATCTGCCCAGATCGAGATCCTGGCCGGCGATCTCGAGGCTGCCGAGGCGGCGCTGCGGCATGATTACGAGGCGCTCGAGACGATGGGTGAGCGCTACCTGCTGTCGTCCATCGCCGGCCTGCTCGGCCGCGTCCTGTACCAGCAGGGCCGCTTCGACGAAGCAGACGAGCTCAGCCGGACGGTCGAGAACTTCTCTAGCGCCGAGGACATCGACGCCCAGGCGCTGTGGCGCGGTGTGCGGGGGAAGGTCCTCGCCCAGCGCGGCGAGTCGGGGCAGGCAACACGGCTGGTTGAAGAGATGCTGGCGCTCCGGCGTCAGGCGGAATCCCCCGACCTGGAGGCGGAGGCGCTGGCCGACCTCGCCGAGGTACAGCGACTGGGCGGCGACGCGGGTTGGCAGGCGACCCTCGCGGCGGCGGTCGCGGGCTATCAACGCAAGGGAGACCAGGCCTCGATCCGACGTATTACGGAGCGCGAAGACGCCGGGGCCTGAGCCCCGGCGTCGTTACGCGTTCGGAACCGTCCGGGAAGCTAGGCCATCGGTCTAGTAGCCACCCAGCCGCCCGTTCCCGGTGATCCAGATGTGGGCGAGCGTGTCGCCGCCATTCGACGTGAAGTACCGGCACGGCATGTTGCCAGGCGCAACGCCCGGCGTCGTCGTGTCGCACAGGTTCTTGATGAGCTCCACAGTCCCGTCGTCCTTGACGTGGACGAACTTGATCGCGTTGACCTGACCCGATGCGAGGGTGCTGTCGAGGCCGATGATGACCTCGAAGCCACCCGCGTATTCCGTGGCCTCGTCGACGTCGATGACCGACCACAGTGTGAAGCAGTCCCCGCCGTCAGCGGCGACCTGCGACGGGCATTCGAAGTCCGATAGCGGCACCTCCTCCGCGGTCAGTGGGCCACCGTTGAACGCGGCAAAGTCCGGGATCGTCGTGCTCTGCTGGTTGCGACGAGTCAGCGAGGGGTTCGTCCCGATGGCTGCCGGTGTCGCGAAGTACCCACCGTCGAAGTCATCGTCGGCGTTGATAGTGATCGAGCCCGTGTCTTTGAAGTCGTCACCGTGGCTGCGACCAGGCCCGTCCGAAGGCGTGCCGGTGCTCGTGAAGATGAACTCGACGGGATAGCTGCCCGACGCATCGTCCTCGGTGTCGTACAGCGGTCGGACATAGATCGTGTACCCCGCGTTCAGAGCGCCGAACGCGCAGTCCAGATCGCCCAGGTTGTTGACGCAGCTGGACTCTGGCAGGTCGGTCTCAACGTTGGTGGGTGAGATCAGGGTCGGCCCGTCCACGAGCCCCTGGTAGGTGAGTCCGTCCGGGGTGTCCGCGTCCAGGAAGAACTGGGCGTAGTTGCTCGGGCCCTCGTTCTCGAAGCTCACATCGAACGCGCCGGCGTTGCCGGCAGCGATTTCCGCTGGGACCGGGGTCACCGACGGCGCGGGCCTTGGACCAGGAGGAGCTGCGCTGACCGACGCGGCCAGGGCGGTGATCGTCAGTGAGAGGGTGAGCCCCAGGGACGCCAGGGCGCGCGTGGATCGGTGCCGGAACATGGATTACCTCGGTGTCGAATCGCTCGGTCGCCGTGCCCGGGCAGAGGGCACCACCACGGCTGAGTCGGCACAGTGTAGGCGGCGGGCCCCCCGTTTGCCAGTACTTTCGAACTGCATCCCTCCGCACCGGACCCACGCAGACGGCACCAGAATCGGACCGGCGCGAACGGAACGCGTGGAAGTGTTGACGCCCGTCAACTCGATGTCGGCCCCGGCTCGACCAGGCGGAACCGCTCGCACACGATCTTGGTGTCGTCGCTCGGTTGCCAGCCGGGATCCTTCAGCCAGGCGCGCGTCACATCGGCGTAGGACAGCCAGAAGGCAACGTGCGCCTCACGCCATTCCGCCACCGATGCGAACCCCTCACCCTCCTCGAGCGCGAAGGCGAGGTCTACCTCGCCGATGGTGGTCACCCGCACCTCCGTCGTCTCGATGACACCAACCGCCTGGTTGTGCTCATCGATCAGGCGAAAGCGCTGCCCGACCTCGGGGAGCGGTTCGCCATCCTGTTCGTACTCGCTCAGCAGGCTCGAGGTCGACGTCTTCTCGCCGCGCAGGATCGCCGCGACCAGGCGACGGCGCAGGTCGGTGCGCGGGAACCCGAACTCGGCGTCGGGAAGCGCCTCGCTCAGGCGTTCACCGCGTCGAGGAATCCCCACCAGGCGTCGAGGGCGGCGCGGGTGGCGGCCAGCACCGCCTCCTCGTCGGCGGCGGTCGGCGCCAGGTCTGAGATCATCGAGCGCTCGGCACCGGAGTGCTCCACGTCGAGGGTCGAGTGCACGGTGAAGAAGGCGAGGGTGCGCGGGTCATCGACGCCGTACTGCTCAACCAGACCACGTATCTTCTCGGCCGCGACATCGGGAACCTGCCCCTCATACGCGTAGAGGGCGGCGATCCCGGCTGCGATCGGGCCGTCCGAGACGGCCGACCAGTAGGTGTCGAGCAATGCCCTGGTGCCATCGTTGGCAGAAGCCGAGCGCACGGAGCTCCGCTCGACGCCGATCCCCTCGCCGAAGCGCAGCCACATCTCCGCGTGGTTGACCTCGCCGTGCTCCTCGTCCCACAGGTTGTCGAGGAGGGACTGGCGCACCTCCGGCTTCTCCGAACGGGTGTGCAGCGCGGAGAGGAGGCGCGGGAAGGTCGACTCGAAGGCGTAGTACTGGCGAGCGTATTCCTGGAGCTCGTCACGGGAGAGCTCTCCGGCCCGCCACTTGGTATAGAACGGGTGCTTCAGCAGGTGACGCTCGGCGATGAGCGCGTCGATTCGCTCGAGAAGATCCATGCGCGAGGTGCCTCCATCCGGTTGCTGCGACTGCTCGGGGAGCCGCCTGTCGCGAAGAATAGCCCGATGCGCTCCTCGTCGCCCGCGGTCGTTCGCCTTATGATCAGCCGCCAAACCAGCGAGACAGCCGATCCATCTCGAAACGCTCCTTGGCGGCGCGCTCCCCGCTGCTGGGCGGCGACAGCGCCACCTCCGGCGGATCGGCGAAGAAGTCGCCGGACACGGTGCTCGCCTCGCCGCCCCCCATCTCCAGGAAGCAGGTGCCCTGGCCGTCGAACGTTGCGGTGGCAGCCTCGCCTCGGAACGTGGCAGCGATGCGTGCCGCCACCGCCTCGCCCTCCTTTTCCGCGAAGAGGCCCGCCTTCGGCAGCGGCATCCCATTGGCAAGCGGGATGGCGGTGGCGTCACCGATGGCGTAGACGCCGGGGTATCCAGTCTCCAGCGTCGCACGGTCGACCTTGACCCAGCCTCCGGCCGGCGCCAGGCCAGCCTCGACCATCACCGATGGGCACCGGTGCGGCGGCACCGCCAGCAGCAGGTCGAAGGGCACGTCCTCGGCACCGCTGAATGTCACGGCGTGCTCTGTCACCGATGTCGCCGCCCGACTGGCAAGGAAGGTGATGCCCCGCTCCTCGAGGCGTCCGTCGAGCGGCACGCATGCCGCAGCGCCCAGGATCGGCAGCACGATCGGCATGGGCGCGAAGACCGTCAGCTGCGCATCGATGCCGCGCGCGTCAAATCGGTCGCTGAGAAGCAGCGCCAGCTCGTAGGGAGCCGGCGGACACGGGTACGGCGTCCCGAAGATCCCGACCACCGCCCGCCCGCCGCGAAACGCATCCACCGATCCGTGGACCTGGTCGAGGTGCGCCCGATCCCAGGCGTTGTGGCCGTGCGCCGCCAGGCCCGGGATGGCATCCATCGCGTGCTCGGCGCCGAGCGCCAATACCAGCGCATCGGCCTCCATGGCATTCCCGTCTACCGTCGCCGTCCGGTTGGCGGGATCGAGGTGCGTGACCGTCGCCTGCATCACCGTGATGCCACGGGCGCTCAGGCTCCCCAGCGAGCGGGTGCCGTAGGCGATCGGCGAGATGCCCAGGATCGCCCACGTCTTGCGCAGGCCCATCGCGAAGTCGTCGCGGCGATCCACGAGGATGACCTCGTCCTGCTCGTTCAGCTGATCGCGCAGTGCAACGGCGGTCGCGATCCCGCCGAAGCCGGCACCCAGGATCAGCACGCGTGCCATGGCTCGCAGACTAGCACCGAGCGGCTCGCAGAGGCAGTCCGCCAGCCCTAGCGTGTGGCCAGACGCTCCTCGACAACCGCGTCCGCGGCACGACGGCTGAGGTGATCACCAGTGACCGCGGCGAGGAAATGCTCACGGTCGAGGGCATAAGCCTCCACGTCAGTCACCGCAGTGATGGTGGCGGTCCTCGGCACGGCCCGCAGCAATGCGATCTCTCCGAACGCGTCACCGGGCCCCATCCGTCGCACCTCGTGCCCGTCAATGACGACAACCGTCTCCCCCAGCGTGACGATATAGAACCGATCTCCGACCTGCCCCTGCGTGATGATTGGCTCGCCGGCCGCGAATTTCAGTGGCACAAGGTCGCCGGCCACCTGCTCAAGGACGGTCATCGGCAGGGAAGCCAGCAGCGGCACCCCTCGCAAGAACCGCAGTTCGCGCGCGGGGATCACGCCCGCGGCATCTGCCCGCGCAACCCAGCGCCACGTCAGCAGCGCCAGCGATGGGAGCAGTGCTCCGGTGGCGACCAGCGCTCCGCTTGGACCAAGCCAACGGACCAGGATCGGGGCGAGGATCGAGCCGACCCCAAGGCCGAGCATCACGAGCGCCTCGAGCACGCCGAACACACGACCCCGCACCGCATTTGGCACAGATCGCTGCACGATCGTGTAGCCGGCCACGTCGAGGACGGCATTCCCGAGTCCCAGCACGGCCAGCAGCACGGCCGCGACGATTGGCTGCGGCAGCAGCCCAATCATCAGGATCGGCGACCCCCAGAGTACGAGCCCAGCGGCGAACGCAGGAGCCATCCGACGGCTGCCAATAAGGGTCATGGCCGTCAGGGCGCCGATCAGCCCGCCGACGCCGATCGACGAATTCAGCCAACCGACCCCGGCCTCGCCGACTCCCAGCAGCTCCACCGCCGCGACTACCAGCAGCACGTTGAGGAGGCCTCGAACGAAAATCTGTGCGAAGAAGAGCCCGACGATCAGGCCGGCAGCTGGATGCCGCACCAGCGCGCGGGCGCCACCAAGCAGGATGTCGACCATTCCCTCACGGGCGCTGCGTCGCAGGACTTGCGCAGGGCGAACGCCGGAGATGGCAATGGCCGCAAGGATCGCGGCAGCGGCCGGAGCCACGAATGTCCAGGCAGGCCCGGCGATGGCGAGCAGCACCCCGGCGAACGCCGGTCCGGCGAGGCTGCCAAGCCCCTCGAATATCCCCGACGCCGCGTTCGACGCGACCAGGTCCTCAGGCGATCGGGCCAGCGACGGCAGCAGCGAGGCGTGGCTTGGTCGATGCAGGACGCTGAACAGTCCCTCGATCGGGGCGAGGGAGTACACGATGAGAGCAGGCCAGCCCAGCGCCACGGACAAGGTGGCGGTCGCCATGATTGTCGCTCGACCCAGGTGGACTGCCGCCAGGATCCAGTGGCGCGGCAGCCGATCGGCCAGGGTGGAGAGGGAGGACGCCAGCAGTGCTGCCGGCAGGGTGCGCGCGAGGCCAACGGCACCGACGGCCACCACGCCGCCCTCTTCGTAGGCATACACCCAGAGGGCGACCAGCCATGCCCACTCGGCCGCGTAGCCAAGCATCCACGCCAGGAGCGCACGACGCATGTCCGGATTGGCGAGGACCCGCCGCAGCGCGTCGACGGCCGTGGCCAGGCGTCGGGTCATGGTGCCGCGAGGATACGCCCTCGGCTCAGCTAGGCATTTGTGAGGATCGGCAGGGCTGCCAGCGACGCGAGGTCGCCGTCGATCACCTCGCGGTCCTCCGGATCGGCAATCGCGGCGGTCGCCGTCTGCGCTCGAGCAAGCCAGGCCCGCGCGCCTGCCGCGTCACCCGCGACGGCCGAGGCCCGGGTCAGGGCCTCGTAGGCCGCGGCCACCACCCAGTCACCCAGGCCGGTCTCCTCGCAGATCGCAAGACAGGCCCTGGCGTGGTGGAGCGCCGGCTCGCCGCGTCCCAGCACGGCGTAGACGCGC
>Ga0214472_10001585_pt1 | contig 25260 bp, 25 predicted proteins | sample RVTome_6_FD_207662 | JGI IMG/M metagenome (GOLD analysis project Ga0214472, IMG submission 207662) | Soil microbial communities from uranium-contaminated site in the Upper Colorado River Basin, Wyoming, United States - RVT140D175 | ecosystem: Environmental > Terrestrial > Soil > Contaminated >...
GGCGAGAAGCAGCTCGAAGGAAGGCAAGACAGGAGCCTCTCCCTTTCAGCTGATCGACAACCGCGGCGCTGAGTAGTCGGCACCGGAGGCGCTCGCACTGGTCCAGTTTCCCAATCCCCACCCCCCTCCTTGACCCGGCGCGGTTTCTGAATAGTGTGCGCGCGGTTTTGCCGGGTGGGCCGCGTGTCTGCCCGGCATTTTGGTATCGGCGGCCTTAAAACGATTGAAAGGCACAGCAAATCCAGGAAAAGTGGGTCCACTTTTCCGTTCAGATTTGCAACGAAACGAAATCGTCAGCGCGGTTCATCGAGAAGCGATGCACCGGTCTGACCGTCCACTTAAAAGGGGATTAGGGGAAAATGAATGCTCTGACAGTCGCAATCCTGTGCGGATTGGTGTCGGTGGCGTACGCGGTCGTGACCACTCGCTCGGTCATGAGCGCGGATGCCGGCAACGACAAGATGCAGGCCATCGCCGGCGCGATCCGCGAGGGCGCCACGGCCTATCTCAACCGCCAGTACACCACCATCGCCGGCGTCGGCGTGGTCGTCTTCATACTGGCCTGGCTGCTGCTGTCTTCGGCCGCCGCATTCGGCTTCCTGATCGGCGCGGTGCTTTCGGGCGCGGCCGGCTTCATCGGCATGAACGTTTCGGTGCGCGCCAATGTGCGCACCGCGCAGGCGGCGTCGAAATCGCTCGCCGGCGGCCTCGACATCGCCTTCAAGTCGGGCGCCATCACCGGCATGCTGGTCGCCGGCCTCGCGCTCCTCGGCGTCTCGGTCTACTACTGGGTCCTGACCGGCCCGATGGGCTTCGACATCGCCGGCCGCGAGGTCATGGACGCGCTGGTGGCGCTCGGCTTCGGCGCCTCGCTGATCTCGATCTTTGCCCGTCTCGGCGGCGGCATCTTCACCAAGGGCGCCGACGTCGGCGCCGATCTCGTCGGCAAGGTCGAAGCCGGCATTCCCGAGGACGATCCGCGCAACCCGGCGACGATCGCCGACAATGTCGGCGACAATGTCGGCGACTGCGCCGGCATGGCCGCCGACCTGTTCGAGACCTATGCGGTCACCGTCGTCGCCACCATGGTGCTCGGCGCGATCTTCTTTGCCGGCGCGCCGGTGCTGGGTTCCGTCATGGTCTATCCGCTGGCGATCTGCGCCGCCTGCATCCTGACCTCGATCGTCGGCACCTATTTCGTGCGCCTCGGCGCAACCGGCTCGATCATGGGCGCGCTCTACAAAGGCCTGATCGCCACCGGCATATTGTCGATCGCGGGCCTCGCGCTCGCCAACCAGTTCACCATCGGCTGGAGCGAGATCGGCATCGTCCAGGGCAAGTCGATCACCGGCGCCAACCTGTTCTGGTGCGGCGTCATCGGCCTGATCGTCACCACGCTTATCGTCGTCATCACCGAATATTATACCGGCACGGGCAAGCGCCCGGTCAATTCGATCGCGCAGGCCTCGGTCACCGGTCACGGCACCAATGTCATCCAGGGCCTGGCGGTGTCGCTCGAATCGACGGCGCTGCCGGCACTCGTCATCGTCGCCGGCATCATCGCCACGCATCAGCTCGCCGGCCTTTACGGCACGGCCATCGCGGTCACCTCGATGCTCGGCCTGGCCGGCATGATCGTCGCGCTCGACGCCTTCGGCCCGGTCACCGACAATGCCGGCGGCATCGCCGAGATGAGCGGCCTGCCCAAGTCGGTGCGCAAGAACACCGACGCGCTCGACGCCGTCGGCAACACCACCAAGGCGGTCACCAAGGGCTATGCCATCGGCTCGGCCGGCCTCGGCGCGCTGGTGCTGTTTGCGGCCTATTCCAACGATTTGCAGTTCTTTGCCGCCAACGGCGACAAGTACCCGTATTTTAAGGATCTCGGCACGATCTCGTTCGACCTGTCGAACCCCTATGTCGTTGCCGGCCTGATCTTCGGCGGCCTGATTCCGTATCTGTTCGGCGGCATCGCCATGACCGCGGTCGGCCGCGCCGCCGGATCGATCGTCATGGAAGTGCGGCGCCAGTTCAAGGAAAAGCCCGGCATCCTGAAGGGCAAGGAGCGCCCCGATTATGCCCGCGCCGTCGACCTGCTGACCAAGGCGGCGATCCGCGAGATGATCGTCCCGTCGCTGCTGCCGGTGCTGGCGCCGCTCGTCGTCTATTTCGGCGTGCTGCTGATCTCCGGATCGAAGGCATCCGCGTTTGCCGCCCTCGGCGCTTCGCTGCTCGGCGTCATCGTCAACGGGTTGTTCGTCGCCATCTCGATGACTTCCGGCGGCGGCGCCTGGGACAACGCCAAGAAAAGCTTCGAGGACGGCTTCACCGACAGGGACGGCGTCAAGCACATGAAGGGTTCGGAGGCGCACAAGGCCTCGGTCACCGGCGACACCGTTGGCGATCCCTACAAGGACACCGCCGGCCCGGCGGTCAACCCGGCGATCAAGATCACCAACATCATGGCGCTATTGCTGATCGCGGTTCTGGCGCACATCGCCTGATCGGCCTGCGAGCCAAGGCACGAAAGACAAAACCCCGCGGAGCGCTTCCCGCGGGGTTTTTCAACCGACCAGCGGATTGCGCACCTTCAGCGCCGGAAACCGTGAAAAATCGCGGTCGGCCGTCCAGAATTCGCTGACGCCGTGCTGCAGGCAGATGGCGGCGATGCGGCCGTCATGGACTTGCGCCGCAAGGGCAGCACCTCCAAGAAGAACAGACCCGAGCACTTCCCAGTGGCGTTCAGTTTCGCCGATAAATACGATTCGCCCGCTTTCGAGCCAGGCATCGACCTGGTCGAGGGCAAGGCGCATCGGCGTCGGCGGCCTGTGAATCTTCGGGTTCGTCACCACCGTAAGAAATTCGTGGATGCAAGGCCAGGGAATGGCCCAGACGGCGACTTCCTCAACCAGCGCGCGAATGACGGATTTCGCCGATTCATGCCAAGGCGATTCGTTGCGGTGGGCATAGACCAGAATGTTCGTGTCGACGGCTATCAACCGCCGCGACCTTCATAGACCAGGTGCACGATATCTTCCCATTTTCGATCCTTCAGGGTCGGATCGACCTTTCCAGGACCGAATGATGCGTCGCGCAGTTTGAACGGCCTGGCTCTGCGCCGATTTGCGATGGCTTCCCGCAAACCTTCCTGAATCAGCGTTTTCAGCGTTGTCTTTTGTTCGCGAGCAAGCTTCTGCGCTTCCGAAAGCAGCGTCTCTGGAATATCTACGGTCGTCTTCATATTGCTGGCAATATCACAGGCACGGCGTAGCTCGTCAAGATGGCGAAGGATGCCAAGGATTACGGGATCGCGCTCAACGAGCCCCGCGGAGGGCCTTCCGCGGGGTTTTTTGCGGCGCTGGCAGGATGCCGACGCTTTCGTTGTCGTTGCGGGTACACTGCTTCCCGGCATATGATGCGGCCATGATACAGGCAATCATTTGCCGCGATCCTGAGATCATTGGCGGGGCCCCGGTTTTTTGCGGGACCCGAGTCCCCGTGCAGACGCTGCTCGACTATTTGGAGGCCGGCGAATCGATCGACGAGTTTCTCGAAGGCTTTCCTGCGGTGACGCGCGAACAGGTCATCGCCTTCCTGGAACAGGCGAAGGATCGGCTGGTCGAATCCGTTTCGTGAAGGTCCTGATCGACGAATGCGTCGACTGGCGCCTGTCGCGCCACCTCGGTAAGCGGCGGCTACCCTCCAAGAATTCGCGCGGTGCCGAATTCCGCTACAGCTTGCCGCTGCTGCCCGGCAGGATCGGATTGATGGGCGCGGCGCCCTTGCCGGGTCCGGCGAGCAACTGGCCAAGGAATGTCAGGTCGCGGCCGCCGGTCGGCGTCGTGCGGGTGATGAAGTCGAAGACGAGCCCGTCCTTCAAGCCATAATCGGCAACACGCGAAACCGTCACATTCTCGTCGAAATAGATCGCCAGCACGCGCTGGTCGACGACCTGCGCCTTGGCGTAGGCGTATTTGCGCTGCGCTTTCTGGCTGATGTAGTAGTAAATCTCGTTGCCGAAATTGCCGGTTGTCGACGGCGTGCCCAAGGCCAGCAGCACCTGGTCGCGGCTCGATCCGACCGGCACGAGATCGATTTGGTCCTGGCTGATTACGGCGCCGTGTGTCAGGACGGATTCGGTTTTGCAGCCGGCGAGGGCAAGCGCGCCAAACAGGGTCGCCGCCGCTAGAAATCGACGTTTTTTTCTCGCTTCGACGCCGCACAAGGCCGAAATCATGAGTTTTCCTGACCGAAATGCGCCGAAAACGGCGCCCGCCCCTGTGAACCGACACGAGTCCGGTATATCAACCGGCCATGCGTTTCAACCATGGCGCGGCGTGATCGACCGCGCGGAGGGCGGCATGTTGCAACGTCTATTGGGCCGTCTTGTGGCAAGGCCGAAAGCCGATCTGGCGCCGGTGCTGCTTTACCAGGCGACCGTCGCGCAAGCGCGCAATCCGGCGTTCTTTGGCGAGTTCGGATTTCCCGATACGGTTCTCGGGCGGCTGGACGTGCTCCACCTGCACATGTTCCTGCTGGCAAGGCGTCTCGGCGTCCGGCGCGACGAGGCGCTGGCGATGCTTTCCCAGCACGTGTTCGACCGCCATGTCGAGGCGCTGGACACCGCCCTTCGCCAGCTTGGCGTCGGGGATATCTCGGTGCCGAAGCGAAAGAAGCGGATGGTTCGCGAATTCTACGGACTCATTGCCGCGCTTGATCGTCCCTTCGAGAATCCGGATGTCGAAACGGTCGCCGACGCCGTCGGCCAGCGTTTCCATGGCGGCACGAGACCGGATGTCGCCCATGCGCTTGCGCGCTATCTCGTTTCGGCGGCGAAGGCGCTATCGGCCGAATCGGACGAAGCCTTTCTTGCGGGCGCAGTATCCTGGCCGGCGCCGGCTGCGGGAATCAAATGACCGCCATTGGCGAACTTCCCGAATATCGCGTGCATGTTCGCGTGCTGCCGCAGGCCGGTTTTGCGGCGTCGATCGACGCCACGGAAGACGAATTGGCCGTGCTCGCGGCGTACTGCGGGATTCCGAAGGTCGAACGGCTTCACGCCGATCTCGTGTTGCGCAAGTGGCGCAGCGACGGCGTATCGGTCAACGGCCGTCTTCACGCTGCCGTCGAGCAGCAATGCGTGGTTTCGCTCGAACCGGTCGCCCAGGAGATCGACGTGGCGATCGACCGCACATTCCTGCCGCCGGGGTCGCGGTTGGCAAAACCCGATGCCGGCGGGGAGTTGGTCCTCGATCCGCTCGGCGACGACGCACCCGACCTGTTCGAAGGTAGCGAAATCGACCTGTGGCCGGTTGTTGCCGAAACGCTGCTGCTTTCTCTCGACCCATTCCCGCGTGCGCCTGGCGCCAGCCTCAACCCCGCCTATGCGCCGCCTGGCGAGGCTGGTGAGCCTGGCGAAGCGCAGACTGCGTCGCCGTTCGCCGTCCTTGCCGAAAAAAAGCCCGAAGGATAGGGACGGGCACATTGCGTCGTCGTCCAAAACCAGTTTCCCCTGCGCGCGCAGTTGCAGTATGGTCGGTGCTTCGTCCGACATGCCCGGTTGCACCTTCCCAACCGATCAGACCAGCCAAGACAACCGAAACCAAAGCTGACTGGCCGCCATGTCTTCCACAGTGACCGTTGCGATTGACGTCATGGGTGGCGATCACGGGCCTGCGGTGACGCTGGAAGGCGCGGAGATTGCATTGCTTCGCCGGCCGAAGACACGCTTCGTGCTGTTTGGCGACGAGGCCGCGATCAGCGAGCATCTCGAAAGACATCCGCGCCTGAAGGAAGCTTCGCGCATCGTGCACTGCGACGTGGCCATCGCCATGGACGAAAAGCCGAGCCAGGCGCTACGCCGAGGCCGATGGAAATCCGGAATGTGGCGCGCGGTCGAAGCGGTCAAGAACGGCGAAGCCAACTTTTGCGTGTCGGCCGGCAATACCGGCGCACTGATGGCGATGGCGAAATTCTGCCTGCGCACGATAGCCGGCATCGAGCGCCCGGCGATGGCTGCGCTCTGGCCGACAGTAAAGGGCGAAAGCATCGTGCTCGATGTCGGCGCCAATGTCGGCGCCGACGCCGGCCAACTAGTCGATTTCGCGTTGATGGGCGCGGCCATGGCGCGCGCCCTGTTCGATCTCGACAAGCCGACGGTCGGCCTGCTCAATATCGGCGTCGAGGAGGTAAAGGGTGTCGAGGAAGTCCGCGACGCCGGCCAGATCCTGCGCGACAGCGACTTGCCGAACCTGGCCTATCACGGTTTCGTCGAGGGCGACGATCTCGGCAGGGGAACCGTGGACGTCGTCGTGACCGAAGGCTTTGCCGGAAACATCGCGCTGAAAACCGCCGAGGGTACCGCCCGCCAGCTTGCCGAATATCTGCGCGCCGCCATGAGCCGCACCCTGCTGGCGCGCGCCGGCTATTTTCTCGCGCGGTCGGCCTTCGACCACCTGCGCGAAAAGATGGACCCGCGCAAGGTCAACGGCGCGGTTTTTCTCGGTCTCAACGGGGTCGTCATCAAGAGCCACGGCGGCACCGATGCAATAGGCTTTGCAGCCGCGATCGAGGTCGGCCACGACATCGCATCCGACAGCATCATTGCGAAGATAGAAAACGATCTGCGCTATTTCGGAGGCCTTCGGGAACGCAGGAACATGGGATCGCAAGCTTGAGCGACTGTCCGGTATTCCGCTCGGTGATCCGCGGCTGCGGCTGCTGCCTGCCGGCGCGCATCATGCGCAACGCCGATTTCGCCGGCATGGTCGAAACCAGCGACGAGTGGATCGTCCAGAGGACCGGTATTCGCGAACGTCGGATTGCCGCCGACGGCGAAACCACCGCCGATCTCGGCGAGCACGCGGCGCGCGCCGCCCTTGAACAGGCCGGAATCGCGGTCGCCGATATCGACATGATCATCGTCGCGACCTCGACGCCGAACCACACCTTTCCGGCGACCGCGGTGGAAATCCAGGAACGCCTTGGCATGCGCCACGGTTTCGCCTTCGATTCACAGGCGGTTTGTTCCGGGTTCATCTACGCGCTGACGACGGCGGATCAATACGTGCGCACCGGCTTTGCAAAGCGGATTGTCGTCATCGGCGCAGAGACCTTTTCGCGCATCATCGACTGGACCGACCGCACCACCTGCGTGCTGTTCGGCGACGGCGCCGGCGCCGTCGTGATCGAGGCGGTTGCGGGAACAGGAAAGAACTCCGATCGTGGAATCCTGACTTCGCATCTGCGTTCGGACGGCACGCATCGCGACAAGCTCTATGTCGACGGCGGGCCATCGACGACAGGTACGGTCGGGCATCTGCGCATGGAGGGCAGGGAGGTGTTCCGCCATGCGGTCGGCATGATCACCGATGTGATCGAGGCGGCCTACGCGGCGACCGGTCTGAATTCGCAGGACATCGACTGGTTCGTGCCGCATCAGGCGAACCGGCGCATTATCGACGCCTCGGCAAAAAAACTCGGGATCCCCGAGGAAAAGGTGATCGTCACCGTCGACCGCCACGGCAACACTTCGGCCGCTTCGATTCCGCTGGCGCTGTGCGAGGCGGTCGCCGATGGCCGCATCAAGCCCGGCGACCTCGTCCTGCTCGAGGCGATGGGCGGCGGTTTCACCTGGGGGTCGGTACTAGTGCGCTGGTAGCTTGCGGCCGTAGCCGCGGCGGGGCGCAAACACGTTGCCGGCGCGTTTCGGTCAAATCTTTCCAACCGATTGATCTTGGGGCAGTTTTTTCCTCTTCGGCGTTTCGCCGGCGAAAAATTTGCGCTATCGTTAGCCTATCGAACGGATAGGCTGGGGCAACAAGCTCGCGGGCTTGGCAATCACCGCAAGCGGTTGTCGCAGTTTCGCAGGAAGTCAGGGCAGTCGAAGGGGCTGTTATCTGGGGCCGCGAACCGGCGGGAGTAGCAAGGCGGGATTGACGGGGGAAACCGTTGCCATTCCGCCGAAGGGCGCAGGAGGACAGGAATGGCGGGAAGGACACTGACGCGCGCCGATCTGTGCGAGGCGGTGTACCAGAAGGTGGGATTGTCGCGTACCGAATCGGCGGAACTGGTCGAGCAGATCCTCGACTCGATCCGCGAGGCGGCCGTGGCCGGCCAGACGGTGAAGCTTTCGTCGTTCGGATCGTTCGTCGTTCGCTCCAAGAACGAGCGGATCGGCAGAAATCCGAAGACCGGGCAGGAAGTGCCGATTTCGCCGCGGCGCGTAATGGTCTTCAAGGCCTCCAACGTTCTCAAGCAGGCCGTTCTGGACGGAAATCGCAAGCCAACCGAGTCCTGAAAGTCGCGCGACATCGCTGCGGGAATCGTGGTATGCGGCATCTGGCTTGAGAGGGGGTATGGGCATGGCTGCCGGTCATTGCACGGCAGTTGAGGGAGCGGAAGAATGTCGAAAAGCCCGGATGCGTTCCGTACCATTTCCGAGGTCGCCGAGGAACTCGGCCTGCCGCAGCATGTGCTGCGCTTCTGGGAAACCCGTTTCAACCAGATCAAGCCGCTGAAGCGCGGCGGCGGACGGCGCTACTACCGTCCCGAGGATGTCGATCTCCTGCGCGGCATCAGGCACCTGCTCTATGACGAGGGCTATACCATTCGCGGCCTGCAGCGAATCCTGCGCGAGCAGGGCAACCGTTTCGTGATTGCATCTGTCAATGGCGAATCCATGGCCGAGGTCCGCGCGCAGGTCATGTCGCATCAGCAGACCGAAAGCGACGCCGAGACGCTCGACGAACTGGCCGACGATTTTCCGGGCGCGCCGGCCCCGGGCCAGAAAGCGGTGCCGGTCCAGAGCTATTACGATCCCGATGCGCTTCGCCCGGCCGGGCTGCTGGCGCGCTTGCGCGGGGAGACCGGCGGCCCGCCGCGATTGAGCCCTGTCAAGTTTACGCCCGACGACCGTCGCGCCTTGCAGGAAACACTCTACGAATTGCTCGAATGCAAGCGCCTGCTCGACCAGGTGCGGGGCAGTTGATCCGAATTGGGCGATCCCGCAACGATTTGACATTGAAACCACGCCGGCACGCCGATATGTTCCGCGCCGGTCCGGAGCGTAGCGCAGCCTGGTAGCGCACCTGAATGGGGTTCAGGGGGTCGGAGGTTCAAATCCTCTCGCTCCGACCAGCTTTCACACTGGTCACGTCGCAATAGCAGGCGACGCAATGGCTGATTGGCGCCGGGAAGCCGTTCTTTCGCGCTGCCAGGCCAGTTCGAGCCCGAAGCAGCCCCAGACGATTCCGATCATCAGGTAGAAGTGGCGCCAGTGGTCGATGTCGATCACATAGCCGATCACGATGTGACCGACGAAGACGACATAGGCGATCTGGTAGTAGGGCTGCCACGGCCGCGGCCGGAACAGCATGCGAAAGCCGGCGACGAGCGTGATGCCGGTCAGCGTCAAGAAGGCGAAGAAGCCGATCCAGCCGTAATCCATCAGCGCCTTCAGAATGATATTGTGCGTATCCTCGGTAAAGATGTAGCCGAATTCGAGCGGCCCGATCCCCCAGGGTCTTTCAATCGCGAGCAGATACCCGGCCAAATGGCGCCCGAAACGGCCCTCGCGTCCGCTGTCATAGCTCTGCACCAATTGGACACGCTCGGTGAAAAGCTCCGAGACCGCATCGAACTGCAGCATAACGGCGATCACGATGATCATTGCAGCGATGAAGGCGGCGGCGAATGCGATGTATTTCAGGCGCATGCGCGGCGAGCGCTCATTGACGGTCAACAGGAAATAGAACATCGCCACGCAAATCAGCGACAGTCCCCAGGCGGCCCGGGAAAATGCCAGCAACAGGCCGACCGCGATGACGGAGAGCGCGCTAATCCGAAAAATCGAAAAGCTTGCCGAGCGGTTCAGGACGCCGTGAACGAGATAAAGCGCCGGCGCGACCAGAAACGGACCGAACACGTTCGGGTCCTGGAACGCGCCCATCGCGCGCGAGTAACGCGTGAAGAGCTCGAAGCCGGGCACCACGCCGAAATATCCGATGATGCCGAGCAGCGCGGTCACGACCGCCGCTACCGTATAGGCACGAAAAATCAGCCGGATGCGCGACATGTCCTGCTGGATGAGAATGGCGAAGAAAACCGAACTGAGCGCCAGGAACAGCGACACGGAGACATAGATCATGCCTCGATCCCATTCCTCGATCTGGAACGACGAAATCACGCCTCCGGCATTGAACAGGACGAACAGGAGCAATAGCGGCATCACGTTTGCCGGAATCCGCAATCCGAACAACAGCCAGATGCCGAGCAGCGCCGCCAGGAACAATTCGTAAGGCGCCGGCTCGAAAATGACGAAGCCGCCGAGAAACGCGGCTAGCGCGATCGCACCGTCCTGCAGGCGGCGGATGGCCGTCGTCGGTCGATGGAAATGCAGCGAAGGATGAATCGCGGTCGCGCTCAATATGCATTTTCCGTGTTGATCAAACGGATCGGCGTCAGCATGCAGATGTAGAAGTCGAACAGCAGCGACCAGTTCTCGATGTAGTAGAGGTCGAAATTGACGCGCTGGCGGATCTTCTCCTCATCGTCGACTTCGCCGCGCCAGCCATTGATCTGCGCCCATCCGGTAACGCCAGGCTTCACCTTGTGGCGGGCGAAATAGCCGTCAACGACCTCGTCCCAGAGCCGGTCCTGGGTATGGGCATTGACCGCATGCGGCCGCGGGCCGACGAGCGACAATTGCCCGCGCAACACGTTGATCAGCTGCGGCAACTCGTCGATCGAGGTCTTGCGGATGATGCGTCCGACGCGGGTCACCCGCGGATCGCCGCGGCTGACGACCTTCCTGGCGTCCGGATCCGCCATCATGTGGTGCATCGAGCGGAATTTCAGCACCTCGATGACCTCGTTGTTGAAGCCATATCGGCGCTGGCGGAAAATGACCGGGCCGCGACTCTCGAGGCGGATGGCAACGGCCGTTGCCAGCATCAGCGGCGACAGCAACGTCAGGGCGAGAAGCGAAAGCATGACATCGAAGGCGCGCTTCGAGATCGCGTCCCAATTGGCGATCGGCTTGTCGAAAATGTCGAGGAACGGCACACCGCTTTCGTGCGAATAGGCGCGCGGGCGAAAGCGCAATTGCGCGGTGTGCGCGGATAGCCGGATGTCGACGGGAAGCACCCACAGTCTCTTCAAGAGCTGGAGGACGCGGCGCTCGGCCGCCAGCGGCAGCGTGACGATCAGCATGTCGATTCGGGCGGTCCGGGCGAACTCGACCAGTGCCGGCACGGTGCCGAGCTTGGGATAGCCCGCGACAATCGACGGCGAGCGGTCGCTGTTGCGGTCGTCGAAGATGCCGCAAATCCGCACATCGCTCTCGCTATCGGCTTCGAGCGCGCGGATCAGCTCCGCTGCCGGCTGGCCGCCGCCGACGATGACGGCGCGCCGTTCGATGCGGCCCCTGCGAATCGCCTTGAGCACATAGGCAGTTACGGCTGCGCGAAACACCAGCAGGAAAACCAGGCCGAACGAGAGCCAGCTTACGAACCAGATGCGCGAAAATTCGATGGAGGTCTTGGTCAGGAAGCCAACGACGACCAGCGCTACCAGCGCCAGCGCGAACGAGGTGCCGGCACGGGCGAACTGCGCCGGAAAACTGCGCAGCGTTCCAATCTGGTAGGCGTCGGCGACTTGCGCGATCAGGATGGCCAGCAAGGCGCCGACAAGACTGGCCGCATGGTAGATGATCGCCGGGCCGTCGTCGCCGTGCTCGGCCCGAAAATAGTAGGCAAGATAGGACGCGGCCAATAGACCCAGGAATTCGAGGAGCCGGACGGTGCCGGTGACCAGCGTTGGCGCGACCGAGCCGGCCGCGTAAAGTTCCGCGACCTGGCTGGCGATTTGCGCCAACCGCTTGTCGCCGTCGGCCGTGGCCGGCGCAGCGGTTTGCGGCTTCGCATCCTGCGCGGTTGCAGCAATCGTCATCGCAATCCCGAAACTCGCTTTCGCGTAACCACAAAAGGCCGGTGTCCCGACGGGACGTAGTAGGTGCGAAAGGCTAAGAAACCTTGGAGATTTTACCATGTCAGCCGGCGCCAAACCGCCGGTCGACGCGCGAATGAGCGACAAAGTGAATCGCTGGTTAACGCGCCTTGCGATAGGCAGCTTCGATTTCGCGCGCCATGCGCTCCACCGAAAACCGCGCGCGGACTGCTTCGCGCAATCGCCGGGCCGCTTCGCCGCTATCCGCCAGCGTCCGGTCCATGGCTGCGGCGAGCGCTTCCGCGTTGCCGGGCTCGACCAGGGCATCGGCGTCCTGCCCGAATATTTCGGGAATGCCGCCGACGCGTGTCGCCACCAGAGGCTTGCCGGCGGCGGCTGCCTCAAGGACGAGGTAGGGCATCGATTCGGCGCGGGAAGGCACGACCACAACCCTGGCCAATGCGAAAGCCTTGCGCGCCGGCATGGCGTCGTGGACGGTCACGGCCTTTTCCAGGCCGAGCCGGGCGATCTGCCGGAGATAGACGGGTTTGTCCGGACCGTCGCCGACAAAATGCGCGGTGATCGGCCCTCGATGTCTTTCCTGCAATCGGGCGAGTGCTTCGAGGAACACGTCCGGCCCCTTCAGGTCGCGCATCATGCCGATATAGAGGAAATCGGCGGCATCGGGCGCGGCGGGTACGTCCTCGAATTCCTCGGGGCGCAAGCCGTTATGGACGATGTCATAGGGGCAATTCGGCACGCCGACCTTTTGGCAATAGCCGTCGGCCTCGTACCGGCTGACGAAAATCAGCCGGTCGGTCATCCGCTCGAGGACACGCTCGAACAGGAAGTAGAGCCGTCCCGACAATTTCGTCGCGTCGTAGTGCATGCTGCCGCCGTGCGGGCAATAGAGGCGCGACGGCCGCGATCCGAACAGGCGCAGGGCGGTTCCGATGATCCGGGCATAGGCGCCGCCCTTGGCACCATGCGCGTGGAGGATGTCCGGGTTCCATTTGCGAATGATCGTTGCGCACCGGGCGAGCGCGATCAGGTCGGCTGGCGAGACTGACCGGTCCATCCGGATGCGGACCAGCCCCAGTTTGAGCTTGCTGCGCATTTGCTCGAAGAGCCGGTCCTCGTATTCGCCGCCGGTGGAAGAATCGCACACGATGCCGACCGAATGGCCGGCCGCTTCCTGCGCATCGACTAGATCGCGGACATGGCGGAAGATTCCGCCAACCGGGGAGCGGAAACAGTGGACGATCTTCATTCGCTTCGGCGTCCGTGCAGCGCGCTAGAATAAGCGCTCGCGCACATAGATGGTGTCGCCGGGCAGGATCGCATCGCTGGTCGGCACGCGGCCGGTAACGATCCTGCCATCGACGTGGCGCGTGATGTCGGCGTCGATCTGCTGGGCGCGCGCGGTGAAGCCGCCGGCAATCGCGATCGCGTTTTGCACCGTCATGCCCGGCACATAGACATATTGGCCCGGCGCGCCGACCTCGCCCATGATGAAGAACGGCCGGTAGCGGTCGATTTCCACGGAGACATCCGGATTGCGGATGAAGCCGTTGGCGAGCATCGAGGCGATGCGGCCTTCCATCAGCTTCGGGGTTTGGCCGCGGGCAAGTACCGAGCCGATCAAGGGGAAAGCAAGATAGCCGGCCTTGTCGACCGCATAGGTGTTGGTCAGATCGGTCTGGCCGAAAACGGTGACCCGCAGCCGGTCGCCGGAATCGAGCCGATAGGGTTGGTTGACCGCCGCCTGAAACGCCTCGTCCACCGGACGGTAGGTCGAGCAGGCCGACAACCCGATGATCAGCGCGGCGAATATGCCGACGATACGCAATGACAGTCCGTGCACAAACATGACCCGATCCGGCGATGACCATTGGCGGCCGCGATACCGCGGCGTTCATCGAGCCCATATATTGAGGAACATGGTTAATGCCGCGTAAAGCGCGCCGCGGACACCGTTCCTTTTCCGGCGCTCGTTAACGAGCCGGTTACCATATCGATTTACGTTCGGTTGACGTTTGCAATCGCGTTCCCGGAGTGCGCAATGACTGGCGGCAACTCGCTGACGAGCGATGTGGACCTCGATATTGCCGGCCTGCTGGCGGAGGTCTGGCGCAAGAAATGGATCGTCGCGATCATGACGGTTCTCGTCGGCGGCCTGCTGTTCGCTGGGCTATCGTTGACGTCACCGCGCTACAAGGCAAGCGCGCGCGTTCTGATCGAAAAGGGCGAATCGGTCTTTACGCGCCAATCCGAGGTAGATCCGAACCTGGCGTCGAGCCAGTTCGACGAACAGGCGGTAGGCAGCCAGGTGCAGGTGTTGACGTCCGACGACATCGCGTTGCGGGTGATCGGCAAGCTGGGTCTGACCCAATCCTCCGAGTTTTCCGAAAAGGCCGCGCCGGGCATGCTCGAATCGGTCTTCGGCATGTTTTCGACAGGCAGACAGGCAGCATCGGGAACCGCCGGAGAGCGCATGCTCAAGGCTTTTCACGCGCGGCTCGTCGTCTATGCCGCCGAGAAATCGCGCGTTGTCGTGGTTGAATTCTGGGCGCACGACGCGAAACTCGCCCAGGACATTACCAACGCGCTTGTCGACGAGTATCTGGCGATCACCAAACAGGCCAAGCTCGAGGCCGAGTCGAAGGCGACCGGCTGGCTCGGGCCGGAAATCGAGGACCTTCGTGCGAAGGTGAAGGCGGCAGAGGGGAGGGCAGCCGAATTCCGCGCCAGTTCGGACATCCTGATCGGCAACAACAACGCGTTGCTGGCGACACAGCAATTGTCCGAAGTGTCCTCCGAGCTTTCGCGTTTGCGTGCCCAAAAATCGGAAGCCGAAGCCAGGGTATCCTCGATCCGATCGGCGCTTGCGAGCGGCGTGTCGCTCGATACGGTGTCCGAAGTGATCTCGTCGCCGCTGATCCAGCGGCTGCGCGAACGCCAGGTTTCTCTGCGCGGCGAGATATCGCAGCTCGAAACGACATTGTTGCCGAACCATCCGCGGCTGAAGGCGCTGAAATCGCAAATCGGCGATTTCGATCGCCAGATCCAGTCCGCCGCCAACAACATCCTGAAGAGCTTCGAAAACAATGTCGCGCTGGCGCGCAAGCAGGAAACGGCGCTGCTTGCCGAAGTGGAGCGTCTCAAGGCCGAGGCCGCCCGGGTCGGTGAGGCGGAGGTGGAACTGCGCGCGCTGGAGCGCGAAGCCAATGCGCAACGCGAATTGCTGGAAAGCTATCTGGGCCGGTTTCGCGAAGCGGCAAGCCGGCAACAGGGCGAATACCAGCCGGTCGATGCGCGGATCATTTCGAGAGCCATCCTGCCGACCGAACCCTATTTCCCGAAAGTGGTTCCGTTCACTCTGGCCGGTGCCACGGTCGCCATGATCCTGGCGATCGTAGGCATCCTTTCCTGGGCGCTGCTGACCGGCAAGGCGCTGCTTCCAGTCGCCCCGGCAATGCGGGAGCCCAGCTTCGCGGCTTTTGGCAGCGAAGCGACGGCGGCGGTGCCGGAGCTGGAGCGTGAATTGGCCGAAGTCGAAGCCCCGGCATTGCAGTTCGAATTGCCGGCCGAGCCGTTGATGGAGGTCGACGATCCGGCGCAAGCGGCATTGCAATTCGAGAAGTTCCAGCCAGGCGATGCGGTGACCGCCATCCGTTCGTTCGGCAAGGCGATCATTGCGGTGATTTCTCCGGAAGGTAGCTCCGGGTTCACCCAGCGCATCGCCCGCGAGCTGTCGGATGTCGGCAAACAGGTGGCGGTGATCGACCTGTCGGCCGATGGCGAGGTGGCGCGCGCGTTTCTTGGCGAAGGGGAAAGGCCGGGGCTGTTCGATTTGGCGGCCGGGAAATGCGGCCTGCCGCAGGCGCTGTTTCCCGATCTGCAATCGACGGTGCAGGTCATGCCCGCCGGCAATCCCGCTGCGACCGACGACATCGCGGAAGTGCGCAAGATCGTCGACGCGATGGCGGAGTCTTTCGACTACTTGGTCCTGGATTGCGGCGACGCCGCAGGCGAATCATTGACGGCACTGCTGCCGGCGGACGCGGTGATCCTCGTCGATTCAGATACACTGGCGGCCGCAGAGGCCGCAGCGAGGGTATCCGAATTCGAGGACAGAGGCTTCCGCGAGACGATCGCGGTCGCAGCCTGAGCAAAACTGCACCAGTACGTTTGCGGTGCGCTATGCGCTCAATTTGCGGCGCAGGCTGCGCGCCTTGCCGACGGCGTTCCACAAGAACGGCGATTCGCGAACGATGCGCTTGATCGCATAGACCGCGCGCGCACCGGCGGCAAATGGCAGACCAGGCAGGCTGGTTGCGATGATTACGTCGAACCTCTCAAGAGTCTCGTCGCACCAGGAACGCTTGTAGCGCTCTTCGCCGGCGCCAAGGTCGATATGCGTCATGCCTTCTCCGGCGCATTCGCGCACGACGAGGTAGAGCAGCATTTCGCCGGGACTGATTCGGTCAGTTCGTCGAGGGCGATCGAACTGAAATAGCCGGACAGGCGGTTCCTGTGCACGCCGCCGCCGAGAACGGCGCGGATATTACCGCCGATCTCGAGCGCAAACAGACGCAGCAGCGGTTCGTCGAGGCCGGACGACCGACGGATCAATTCGCACAGGAATTCGCGTGCGTGGCCCGAGGAAAAAACGTCGCGCAGGCCTTGGCTGCGCAACCGCACGGATTTCTGCTTCAGGAACGCGCCTAGAATGGCTACTGCTTCCGTCTCGTCGGCCGGCATCACGAGGCGGTATCCGCCGGCGGCATTGGCCATCTTTTCCTGAAGGCGGAACTTCTTTCGCTTGCGTCTCGCATTCCGCTTTTTGAGGAACGCGTCGAAACCGCCGCGCAGATCCATGACGAAGGCGCGGTTGACGGCGGGCTGTCTGCGCAGTTCCAGCATCGGATTGCGCATGCCGTTCCAATCCACCGGCTGACAGCACATATGGATGACGCCGATGCCCGGCACCAGCGTCCGGATGCGATCCATGATCCGGGAGACATCGCCGGGTTGCAGCAGGTTCAGGAATTCCGGCGAAAAAAGCCCGCAGCTGTAATTGGCGTGGTTGCCGCCGGCCCAACGCAACGTCCGCACGATCGATCCGCCAATGCATAGCGGCAACAGGAATGCCGGCTCGCCATTGAGCGTCGCCGTTACGATGAAGGCGCTGCGCCGTTCGCCGCGATCGAGTGTGGCAACACTGGCGTCGACCCAGTCGTAGCGCTGGTAGACGGTGGCGTCCGCCACCGATTCCAGCTGTCGCCACATCGCTTCGACCCCAGCCGGACGGTCGCTGACGCTGATATCGAGGCGCGAAGGCAAGTCGCTGGCCGGTACAGCGGCAACCGAGCGCTTTTCTCCGGACATTGCGCCGATCGCCGTCGCAGTCATCGCGTTCTCCCTTTGCCGGGCTAGCAAGAAAGTCTAAAAAAAGGATGGCTGCGTTGTCCGGCTGTCCGAGAACTCATTGTTCCGAAATGGGAAAAGTGTTGCCTGCGGGCGCCTGCCGCTCGAAAACCTTCCTGCGAAGCGGTTCCATTTGGGGATGAAGGCCTCTAAAGGATGCGGCCCATGACTGGACACTGGCTGAACAAGGCTGCGCTCGGCAGCATCTATTTCTTCGGGCTGTCGACGCTCGCCCGGCCGATTTTCGGCGGCATGGGCGCGATCCTGATGTTGCACCGCGTTCGTCCGACCGAGGTAGATGACGGCTTTGCGCCAAATGCGCATCTTCAGGTGACGCCGAAATTTCTGGAGCGCATCGTCGTTTCGCTCGCGCGCGCGGGCTTCGCGTTCGTCAGCATGGATGAAGTCGCCGCGCGACTTTCGGGCGAATCGGCCGGGCGTTCGGATTTCATCGCGGTGACGCTGGACGACGGATATCGTGACAATCTGGAATACGCGGTGCCGATCTTCCAGACGCACAAGGTGCCTTACACGATCTATGTCGCGCCAGGCCTGATCGACGGCAAGGCCGAGTTGTGGTGGGAAGACCTGGAGGCGGTGATCCGCCGGCGCAGCAGCTTTCTCCTGGAATCGCCCAAGGGCAATATCCGCTTCGAGGTCGGTTCGGCGTCCGAAAAGCGCCAGACCTACGCCGAGCTGCTCGCATTCCTGACGACCAAGGTCGACGAGGACGAGCAGCGCCGAATCGTGCGCCATCTGAATTGGCAGCGCGGTTTCGATCCTGTCGCCCGCTGCCGCGAGGAGATCATGGGCTGGGCGGAGATCGGCGGCCTGGCCGAAGACCCGCTGTGCACGATCGGCGCGCACACCATCCATCATTTCGCGCTTGCGCGGCTTGAAGCCGAGCGCGCCGCCGACGAAATCGAACAGAGCGCGCGCATCATCGAACTGGAAACCGGAAAGCGCCCGCGCCACTTCGCCTACCCTTACGGCTACCCCGCCGCGGCCGGTCCAAGGGAATTCGCAATGGCCAAGGCGGCAGGGTTCGCGACCGCGGTGACCACGCGCCATGGGGTGGTGACCGCGGCGCATGGCGAGCACATGCACGCGCTGCCGCGCATTTCGCTCAACGGCCACTTCCAGCAGCGGCCCTATCTCTACGCGATGCTTTCCGGCCTGCCGGCGCGACTGGCCAATCGCGGCCAGGCGCTGAATGTCGGCTAAGGTCGGGATCGCAAAGCCTGATTGGAGTTTGTGCACATGAACAAAGGCTCCTGTTTGTGCGGCGCCGTTCGCTTCACGGTCGCCGGCAATTTGCCTGCTCCATCCGCATGTCATTGCTCGAAATGCCGCAAGCACTCGGGTCATTTCGAAGCTTCGACGGACGTGCCGCGCGCCGCGCTGACAATTGAAGGAGCGGAAGATCTGACCTGGTACCACTCGTCGGAAAAGGTGCGGCGCGGGTTTTGTTCGACGTGCGGCTCATCACTGTTTTGGGATCCAATTCAGAAGGATTGGATCGCGGTTGCCATGGGGGCGTTCGACACGCCCACGAAGACGAAGCTCGCAATGCACATTTATGTGGCCGACAAGGGAGATTACTACGACATCGGCGACGGCCTGCCGCAGAATCGGCAGTGATGTGCCGAGGAGGGTCGCCCTCGTCAGGTCTGCTTTGGGCTGCGTCCTGCGCCTTGCGGCTTGTCAGGATTTCGGTCGCCGCCGATCATCCAGCGGATCAGGAACATGGCCGGGACCAGCCACAGCAGGCCGGTCACCATGAAATAGGCAAGGATCGTTTATTGCGAGGCGTCGGCAAGGCGCGCCGATGCGATCGTGACCGCGACCGATGCATAGATCGCAATCAGCGCCAGCAACAGGATGGTTCCGACAATCTTGCGCAACCGGCATGCCTCAGGTTCGCAGCGACGCCATGTCGCCCTGTTGCTGCCTTGTCACGATTTCAGCCGTGCGCCAAGGGTGGCGCATGAACCAGGACCCGAACCTGCTCATCACCGAAATCCGGCGCGAGCGCACCAACCGCGCCTGGGTCCGCGGCTGGCTCTATCTCGTCGCCTTGCTCATCCTTGCAATCGTCATGGTCGGCGGCATGACGCGGCTTACGGATTCGGGGCTGTCGATCACCGAGTGGAAACCGATCCACGGCGTCATTCCGCCGCTGAACGACACCGAATGGCTGGAAGAATTTGCCAAGTACCAGCAGATTCCGGAATACCAGCAGGTCAATCCCGGGATGACGCTGGCGGGTTTCAAGGTGATTTTCTGGTGGGAATGGGCGCATCGCCTGCTCGGGCGGCTGGTCGGCGTCGTGTTTGCTGTGCCGCTGGCGATCTTCTGGCTGCGCCGCATGCTGGAGCCGCATTTCAAGCCACGCCTGCTGTTGATGCTCGCGTTCGGCGGACTGCAGGGCGCGATCGGATGGTGGATGGTAACTTCCGGCCTAGTCGATCGCGTCGATGTCAGCCAGTACCGGCTGGCGATCCACTTGACGCTTGCCGCCGCGATTTTCGCCTATGCGCTGTGGCTGGCGCGGGGCCTTGCAAAGCACACCGCAGCGGAGGCGCCGGCCGGGCTGGCGATCTTCGCGGCAATGACGACGATGGCGATTTTGGCGCAGCTTTTTCTGGGCGCGCTGGTTGCGGGCCTCGACGCCGGCCTCGCATTCAATGACTGGCCAACCATGGATGGCGCGATCGTGCCGACCGGCCTCGATACGCTGGAGCCGCTGTGGCGCAACTGGTTCGAGAACCCCAAAGCCGTGCAGTTCAATCATCGGATCGGCGGTTATGTCGTCGCGCTGCTGGTTGCCGTCCAGTTCCTGAAGTCGATGTCGAGCGAAGTCGACGCCCCGCACCGGCGCAGAGCGGCAATCCTGCTGATCCTTGTGCTCTGCCAGCTCGCGCTCGGTGTGGCGACGCTGACGCGACAAGTGCCGCTCGATCTGGCGCTCGCCCATCAGTTGCTGGCATTCGGGTTGCTCGGCTTTTCCGTCGCCCATTGGCGCGGCCTGACTGGCGCGGTTCCGGTCCGTTCCGCCATCCGGCTGCGCACTTGACCGGCTCCGGACGCGCGGGCAGGAGTGCGCGGTCATGACGCGCAAGAAAATCATCATCGACACCGATCCCGGCCAGGACGATGCCGTCGCCATTCTGCTGGCGCTGGCGAGCGACGAACTGGACGTGCTCGGTATCTGCGCGGTGGCCGGCAACGTGCCGCTGGCGTTGACGCAATTGAACGCGCGCAAGGTCTGCGAACTGGCCGGCAAATCCGATACGCGCGTGTTTGCCGGGGCGATCCGGCCTCTGGTCCGCGAGCTTGTCACCGCCGAGGAAGTCCATGGCCGCACCGGGCTCGATGGGCCGGTCCTCCCGGAGCCGCAGATGCAATTGCAGCCCGGTCACGCCGCAGATTTTATCGCCGAAACGCTTCTGGCGGAACCCGCGGGATCGGTGACGCTGTGCACGCTGGGGCCGCTCACCAATGTCGCGCTGGCGCTCAACCGCGCGCCCCAGATCGCCTCGCGCATCGAACGTATCGTGATGATGGGCGGCGGCTATTTCGAGCAGGGCAACACCACGCCATCGGCCGAATTCAACATCTATGTCGACCCGCACGCAGCCGACGTCGTGTTCCGCTGTGGCGCGCCGATCGTGATGATGCCGCTCGACGTTACCCACAAGGCGCTGACGACCGGAAAGCGCATCGCCGCGATCCGCAAGATCGGCACGCCGGTGGCCGAAGCAACCGCCAAGATGCTCGAGTTCTTCGAGCGGTTCGACGAAAACAAATATGGCACCGATGGCGGGCCTTTGCATGATCCGTGCGTGATCGCCTTCCTCTTGAAGCCGGAACTGTTTTCCGGCTGCGACTGCCACGTCGCAATCGAAACATCTTCGGAATTGACCATGGGCGCGACCGTCGTCGACTGGTGGGGCATCACGCGCAAGCCGAAAAACGCGCTGGTGATGCGCGACATCGACGCCGACGGCTTTTTTACCCTGCTGACCGAAAGGCTGGCGCGGCTATAGCGCCGCCACCTCGCTGCGCATCGGGATTGCCGGCTGCGCGCCGGGCTTGAGGCACGCGAGCGAACCGGCCACGGCGGCAAGCCGCAGGCAATCCTGCAGGCCAAGGCCCTCGTCGAGCCCGGCGGCGAAATAGCCGCAGAAGGTATCGCCGGCGCCGACGGTGTCGACCGGAGTGATGTTCAGGGCAGGCGCTTCGAACGTGCCTTGCGGCGAAACCGCCACAGCGCCGGCCGACCCCAGCGTCACCACGATCGTGCGGCCGGTGCGTTCGGCGAAATGGCGCATCTTCGCGCGCCGGCTGTTGCCGTTCAGGCCGAGCGCCTCAACGTAGAAGGCGAATTCATGCTCGTTGGCGATGACGAAATCCGCCTTCGCCAACAAGTCGCCGGTTTCCGGCAAGGCCGGCGCGGTGTTCAGCACCGAGCGCGCGCCGGCGGCGCGGGCAGCGTCCAGTGTCGCGGCCACGGTTGCCACCGGGATTTCGAGTTGCAGCAAGGCGATTGCATCCGGAGTGAATGCCGGAACATGCGTCGCAGAAATCTCGCCATTGGCGCCGGCGATGACCGTGATCTGGTTCTGGCCGTTGGCGTCGACGAGGATGAGCGCAATGCCGGTCGTGGCATCGGATCGGCGGACGCCGGCAAGATCGACTCCGCCCTGCCGCAGCAGCTCCAGCGCCGGTTCGGCGAAATTGTCGCGACCGACCGCCCCGGTCATCGCCACGGAGGCGCCTGCGCGGCAGGCAGCCAGCGCCTGGTTGGCGCCCTTGCCGCCGGCCGCCGTCGCAAACGAACGGCCGGGCACGGTTTCGCCGGCCTGCGGCAGGCGTTCGACATTGGCGATCAGGTCGAGATTGATCGAGCCGACGACGCGGATCATATGGAACACCTTCCGTCACACCAGCGAAGGCTGGTGTCCAGCTTCGAGCGTGGGCGCGATCCTGACATGAGCTGGATGCCAGCATGCGCTGGCATGACGAAGTCGTGTTTCACGCTTCACTAGCCGCCGAGCATGATGTCCATGTTCTGGACCGCTGCGCCGGAAGCGCCCTTGCCGAGATTGTCGAGGCAGGCGACCAGATTCGCCTGGCCCTTGCCCGGCGTTCCAAACACATAGAGCTTCATGCGGTCGGTCTCGTTCAGCGACTCGATATTGACGCGTTCGATTCGCTGGCTCTCCTCAAGGCTTGCAACGGTGACCACCTCTTGCCCCGAATAGTGCTCGGCCAGTGCCGCGTGCAAATCGGCGAGGTCGGGTGCGCCGTTCAAAAGGTCGAGATGCAGCGGGACGTTGACCAGCATGCCCTGGGCGAAACGCCCGACGGCCGGCGTGAACAGCGGCCGGCGCTTCAGTTTCGAGCGAAGCTGGATTTCCGGCACGTGCTTGTGGGCAAGCGAAAGCGCGTAAGCGAAGTGATTGGCGGTCTCGCGGTCTTCGGCCTTGCCGTCTTCCATTTGCGCGATCAGCTTCTTGCCGCCGCCGGTATAGCCCGACACCGCGTTGATCGTGACCGGGTAGTCGGCCGGCAGGATGTTGCGTTCGACCAATGGCCGCAGCAGCGCGATCGCGCCGGTCGAATAGCAGCCGGGATTAGCGACACGCGCCGAACTGGCGATTTCAGCGCGCTGGCTATTGGTCAATTCGGCAAAGCCGAACGCCCAGCCCGGCGCAACCCGATGCGCCGTCGAGGTGTCGATGACCCGCGTCTTGTTGTTGCGACCGGCTTCGAGCATGGCAACGGCTTCGCGGCTGGCCTCGTCCGGCAGGCACAGGATGGCAATGTCGGCCTCGTTCAATAGCCGCGCCCGGAACAGCGGATTGCGCCGCTCGGAAGCCGGAATCGACATCAGATCGATATCGCGGCGCGCGGCAAGGCGTTCCCGGATCTTGAGGCCCGTGGTGCCGTGTTCGCCGTCGATGAAGACCTTCGGTGTCATCCTGCAATTCCAGAATATCGTTGTATTTCCGAACGCTGGCCCCTCGAATCGATTCGCCGGCTGAGGCCGGCAGCTAGCGCCCGCCGAGCCGCTCCGCCAGCAGGCCGAGCGTATACATGGCGATGGTCGAGGCGGCAATGGCGGTGATGTCGGCGTGGTCGTAGGGCGGCGAGACCTCGACGACGTCAGCGCCTTTCAGGTCGATTTCGCCGAGCTTACGGATCGCCGACAGGATTTTCGCCGTCGACGGACCGCCGGCGACCGGCGTGCCGGTGCCCGGCGCGAACGCCGGATCGAGGCAGTCGATGTCGAAGGTGAGGTAGCACGGCATGTCGCCGACGCGCGCCTTGATCGCATCGGCAAGCTCGGCCGGGGCCATCTCGTCGACATCGTCGCCGTAAAGGATCTCGATGCCGAAATCGTCGGGTGCGATGGAGCGCACGCCGACCTGGATCGACCGGGTCGGATCGATAATACCGTCGCGCACCGCCCGGGTTACGAAACTGCCATGGTCGATGCGCTCGCCGTCGTCTGGCCAGGTGTCCTGGTGCGCGTCGAACTGGATCAATGCCAAGGGGCCATGGCGTTCCGCATGCGCCTTCAATAATGGCCAGGTGACGTAATGATCGCCGCCAAGCGAAAGCAGGAACGCTTCGGTGTCGAGCAGTTGCCCGGCCTGGCGCTCGATCTCGCCGGTGATTTCCCACGGCCGGCCGAGATCGAAGGCGCAGTCGCCGAAATCGCAGACGGCAATTCGCTCGAACAGGTCGATGGAGAACGGATATTGCGGATCGTTGTCGAAGATCGCCGAGGCGCGGCGGATCGCCTGCGGTCCGAATCGCGCGCCCGGCCGGTTGGTCACGGCGGTGTCGAGCGGAATGCCCCATACGATCGCATCGGCGCCTTCGGGCGTCTTGGTGTATTTGCGGCGCATGAACGAGGTGACGCCGGCATAGGTCGGGTCGCTGGCGGCACCCGTCAGTTCGCCGGGCCGGATCGCGTGGTCGGTGCGCTTTGCCATGGCTGCCGCGTCAGGGAATGAGAACGGTCTGGCCGGTGGTCTTGCGGCCTTCCAATGCGCGGTGGGCGTTTGCCACGTCGGAAAGCGCAAATTTCTGGTGGATGGCGATCTTCACCTTGCCGGAGCGGATGACCGAGAACAATTGCCGCGCCCGCCTTTCCAATTCCGCGCGCTCGGCGATGAACGTGAACAGCGTCGGCCGCGTCGCAAACAGCGATCCGTTGGCGGCGAGATCGCTCAGCTTGAAGTCGGCGATCGTGCCGGAGGACTGGCCGAAGGAGACGAAGGTGCCGAACTTGCGCAGGCACTTCAGCGAACCCGGATAGGTATCCTTGCCGACCGAATCGTAGACGGCCGCCACGCCGGCGCCTTTCGTGATCCGTTTGACGCGCTCGACGAAATCTTCGCTGCGGTAGTCGATCACATGGGCATAGCCGTTCTTCCTGGCGAGCTTGCATTTTTCCGGGCCGCCAGCCGTGCCGATGGCGAATGCGCCCTTGGCCTTCAGCCACTGGCCGAGGATCAGGCCGACGCCGCCGGCCGCGGCTTGCACCAGCACGCGATCACCGGCTTTTGCCCTGTAGCTGTCATGGAGCAAGTATTGCGCGGTCAGGCCTTTCAGCATCGCGCCGGCGGCTGTGGCATCGTCGATGCCGGCGGGCACCTTGACGAGGCGGTCTGCCGCGATCAGCCGGTGCGTCTGGTAGGCGCCGCCCTGGGTGACGTAAGCGACACGATCGCCCGCCTTGACGTGCTTGACGCCGGCTCCGACCGTTTCGACGATGCCGCAGCCTTCGCCGCCCAGCACCGCCGGAAAGCCGGAGGCAAACGGGTAAAGCCCGGTCCGGAAATAGACATCGATGAAATTGACCCCGAT
>Ga0214472_10001586_pt1 | contig 25253 bp, 27 predicted proteins | sample RVTome_6_FD_207662 | JGI IMG/M metagenome (GOLD analysis project Ga0214472, IMG submission 207662) | Soil microbial communities from uranium-contaminated site in the Upper Colorado River Basin, Wyoming, United States - RVT140D175 | ecosystem: Environmental > Terrestrial > Soil > Contaminated >...
GGGTGGGTCGCATAGACGGATCCCACCTCATTCCGGGCTGCGGAACTGCCCAAGCCCACATGAGTACATCCGGAAGGAGAGCGCCAGTCCCGAATCCTGGTGCTCTCCCGGAGTTCCTGCGGGGATACAATCACTACCCTGCCGCACGGAGGGCTCGGCGACGCTCGACCGATCGGCTGGGTCCATCGATGGTGTCGGTGGGAGTTCACCGGCACGCGCCGGGAGGGTATCGTGGCCACACCAGGCATCCCGGATCGGGGGGAACCCTGGCAGCGCGGGCTCTGGATCGGGCTATCTGCCTACCGGTTGATCGCCTTCGGGTGGATGGTGGTTCTGGCGGCGATCTCGGACGCGTTCGAGGCGAAAGCGGCTGGGTGGGCTGCGATCGTGGTGACCGGGGTGTGGACCGCATGGTTCATCGTCCGGAGGGGGTGGGAGCTCCCCTGGGCGAGGTGGGCCGACCTCGCGCTCGCCCTTGGTCTGCTCCTGCTGTCCGGCGTCGTGATGCGCGAAAGGACCGTCGTCGGAGGCTTTCCATTCTTCGCCACCGGCTACCCCGCGTCGGCCGCGATGACCATCGGAGCCACGGGCGGGGTAGGCCATGGTCTGTTCGCCGGCGTGCTCCTCAGCGTGGCGCTGGTGCTGTCCCGTCCGATCAACGGCGTCCCGCTCACCTTGTTGACGAACGACCAGGTCGCAGGCCTCGCGAACGGGGTCGTGTACTTCTTCGCCGCCGGCCTTGCCGCCGGGCTCGTGTCGAGAGTCCTTACGCGGTCCGCGGCCGAGCTGCGGGAAGCCGAGGAAGAGACGGTCCGCCAGCGGGAACGCGCCGCACGGCTGGCCGAGCGCGAGTCGCTGGGCCGTCAGATCCACGACTCGGTGCTTCAAGCCCTCGCGATGGTCCACAAGCGGGGCAGGGAGCTGGCCACACGAGGCAGCGTGGCCCCGGAGGACGTGCGCCAGCTCGTCGAGCTCGCCCACGAGCAGGAGCGCGCGCTGCGTGCGCTGATCCAGCGGGAGTCGGAGGAGGCACCACCTGGAACGGTGCCACTCCAGACGGTGCTTCGAGCCGCCGCCTACGGGGTGTCGGGTGTGCCGGTCACCGTGACGACGGTCGATCCGGTATGGCTCCCCTCTAATTGGGTCGAAGAGCTCTCGGCGGCGGTCCGGCAGGCGCTCGAGAACGTGGCACGACACGCCGACGCCTCGCAGGCGGCCGTCTTCGGGGAGCACGATGACCCGCAGATCGTCGTCGCGATCCGCGATGACGGGGTGGGGTTCGACTACGACGAAGCCCGGCTCGCCAGCGAAGGCAAGGTCGGGATGCTGAAGAGCATGAAGGGGCGCATCGAGGACCTGGGAGGCACCATGAGGGTCATCTCGGCGCCGGGTCGGGGGACCGAGGTCGAGTTCCGCCTCCCGATGAAGACGGAGGTGTCCGGGTGAACGGCGAGGAGACGGCCGAGAGGATCCGGGTCATGGTCGTCGATGACCATCCGATCTGGCGCGACGGGCTCCGCGCGGATCTGGAGGGATCCGGCGTGGCGGCGGTCGTCGCCGAGGCTTCCGACGGCGGCGAGGCGATCGATGTCGCGCGGGAGGCGATGCCCGAGGTGATCCTGATGGATCTCAGCATGCCCACGGTTCGCGGCGCGGACGCCATCCGGGTCATTGTGGACGAGACCCCTCACGTGACGATCGTCGTGCTCGCGGCCTCGGGTGAGGAGGCCGACGTCCTCGAGGCCGTGAAGAACGGCGCCAGCGGCTACCTGCTGAAGAGTTCCACCGCCGAGGAGATCGCGGACGCCGTGCGCCGGGCCCGGGGGGGCGAGCCGGTGTTCACCCCGTCCCTCGCGGGGCTCGTGCTCTCGGAGTTCCGTCGGGCCGCCGCCGGGAATGAACCCTCGACCGGGCAGCGCGGGCTCTCGCCTCGCGAGAACGAGGTGCTGACGCTCGTGGCGAAGGGCTACACATACCGCGAGATCGCCGAGAAGCTCTTCATCAGCGTGAAGACCGTCCAGAACCACGTGCAGAACATCCTGGCCAAGCTCCACATGCACCGGCGCTACGAACTGATGCGCTACGCGATCCAGAAGGGCCTCGATCGGGCTCCCGAACCCGAGTCTTGAGCCTTCCGGAAGTACCCAACCGCCGATAGGGCCTCCCACCCGCGTGTTTGAGCCGTTCCTCGTCTACCGGGGCGCCCCCGCCTCGTCGACGATCGGGCCGTGGGACACGGGAGGTGAGGACGATGAAGCTCTGGCTCTGGGTCTCCTGCGGACGGTGCGGCTTCCACGGCTGCGCGGCTCCCTACGACGAGACCAGGTGCCCGAAGTGCCTCGGCCCGATCGCGGCGCCGAGCGTCACCCCGGCGGCCGAGAAGGGCCGGTGATCGCCGTGGCGGCAAAGGCCCGGACCCGGACGGCGGCCATCATCGTGGCGGGCACGGTGCTGATCGGGCTGTGGTGGCTCCTCGTGTCACTGGTCATCCATTCCGCGGTCGCCGCGTTCCTGACGGCGCCGGGCAGCGCGATCGCGTTCGCCGCGATCCGCTGCCACCGGTCGGCTGCATACGCCCAGCCATCCGAGAGTGTTGCGTATGACCGCTCCTCACCTGGCGTCCTCCTGCTGCGGCATCGAACTCGCCCGAGGGCGCGGGGGAGGACACCATGAGGCCACTGATAACTCCCAGCGCGATCCGGCTCATGTCCATCAGGACCGGACCGATCAAGCACAGAGTTCTCCCGCACCACCCCTCAACGCGCCGGTTCCTGTGGTTGGCCATCGTCCTGCTGCCCGTGTTTCTCTCGGCCTGCCAGATCCGGCAGGAGATCCGCTTCAACGCGGACGGCTCGGGAACCGCGAGCGTTACGGTCGGCATCGACAAGGATTGCCGACCTCTCGGCACCGTGGACTGCGATGAGAAGGCCCAGCGGCTTCTCGGCGGCGAGGGTCCGGTCGCCCAGGCCAAGGCGGACGCCGAGCGCCTGCCGTTCGACGTCCGCGTCGAGCCGTTCGAGAGCCCAACCGAGACCGGCTACACGCTGTCGTTCGACTTCGCGAGCCTGGAAGACCTGGAGCGGAAGCTGGCGCCTGACCCGACCACCGGCCGGTCCCAGACGTCCCCGTTCGAGTTCAGCGGCATGGCGTTCCAGACGAATGGCGACGGTGGGTTCACGTTCACCGCCGAATCCGTACTCTCGGTGAGCTACGGCGCGGAAATGTGGTTGGCCATTGTGCTACCGGGCGGAGAGGGTGAGCACAACGCCGACGTCGCGGAGGGCGCCGAGGGCGGTACGCGGTTCCAGTGGCTCTTCCATGGTGAGGAAAATGAACAGTATTCGACGAAGCAGTTCCAGGCATCGACCTGCTCGAGGGGCTCCTGCCCGAGAAGCTCGACGCCGATCCTGGTCGTGGTAGCGGTCGCGGTCATGGCCGCGGCGGTCTTCGCGTTCGTGCTTAGGCGCAGGCAGAGGGATGAGCGCAGTCGACGGGGCTCCGGGCAGGTCGTCTGAGGAGGCCCGGCCTCGTGGAGGGGGAGGCAGGAGAGATGCTAAGAACGAACTTGGTCTTCGCCCCTCCACGTCCCGTCGAGTAGATGCACGTGGTCAGGCTCGGGACGCGGTCGAGCCGCGACTGGACTGCCGGATGTACCCAGGAGGAAATGGGGGACCTTCGGAACCGCGGATGGGCATATCTCCATCTGTTCGCGCCAGCCGCCACCGACGACGATGGAGCCGTACCCGTCCATGGGAGGTGCGCCATGCATCAGACCGCTGGTACCGACACCGGCCCGCGCTGGGGACTCCGCGCACGCGTCGCATCTGGCGTCCTCTTCGGGGGCGCCGTCGTGGGGCTGTTCGTGATGTGGGACCGCTCGGAGGCCAGGCTCCAACTCGACCCCGACGGCTGGCGCGGCAGCTGGCCCGACTTGTTTGGGCTCGTGGTCTTGCTGTCCATGCTCGCCGGCCTCGCCCTGAGCGTCCGAGGGACGTGGGGGGCGGCCGTCGTCCGGGCAATCCTCGCCGCCGTGGGAACGGCATGGTTGGGCCTCGGGATCTTCCTTGCCTCCGCATTCGAAGGGCGTCCGCCGGACTGGATGGGCGGGTGGGTCACCTTCTGGGCCCTGATCAGCGCCTTCGTCACCAACGTGCTCGCCGGCTTCGCCGGGCGCCCCCCGAGCACGGGGAGGGAGGGACCGAACGCTCAAACCTCCCCGGGCGTCCAAGGGCCGTGATGTCCCAGTCGGCCAGGTTGCACGCCGAGGGGCCGTCAGCGGAAGCACGCTGGGGCCGGTGCCGAGGGCGGGCGCGGGTGCCAACGACGCGAAACCGACTGGTGGCGCTCGTCGTCGCCGGACCTCTCCTGGCTGCCTGTGGCGGGGGCGGCTCGCCCTCCGCAGGGGGCGCCGATGCCCCGCCCTGGGGGCTGGATTCGGTGGCGATCCCCGGCGACAAGGCCTCTATCATCGCCGCCTTCGAGGCGTTGCCCGCCGAGGTGGCGGGGTTGCAGCGAACCCGGGTCGAGCCGTTGCAGGTGAGCTACGGGCCGGGCGACGAGCTGTTTGTTCGAGCGTTCCGGGCGGACGGCCTCGATCCGTCGGTGCGAACGGCTGCGCGCTTTCTCGACGGCCTGGCTCACCCCCCCGGCGAGCTGCAGATCGAGGAGACGGCTCTCGACCCGGAGGGCGAGCTCGTCTACGTGGTCGCCACGGGAACTGAGGACAGTGCCCCTGCGTACCTCGCGGCCTGGGGTGCGCCCGACTCCGTTTGGGTGTTCGCCGTGAACGCCGACTCGCCCCGCTGGCGGGCGGCTCTCGCCGAGGCGTTCGTCGAAGCGGTCAACGCCTCGGCCCCCCGGCCTGCCACTCCTTCGCCGTCCCTCCCGCCGGGGTGGACCCTGTGTACGAACGACTCTCTCGGCTACGCAATCGGGTACCCCATGGGCTGGTACACCACCGACCGTGTCACTCGGCTCGAAGGGAAGGAGCCCGTGGTGGACCCCGTCCCGGAGCTTGCCTGCAGCTTCTTCGATCCGAACCCAGTGACGATCCCGGTTCCCGGCGAGTTCCCCGCCACCGCGCTCGAGGTGCACCTGGTCGAGGAGCCCATCGAGGAGGTCCTGGAGGCGTACGCCGACACCCGCTTCTACCGGATCCTCTTCCGGGAGGACACCGCGGTGGCGGGCCTCCCCGCGGTCCGGCTGGAGCTCGAGCTCGTGGATGGGCTGTACACGGGCGACCGATACGAATGCGTCATCGATCTGGGCGATCAGGGGACGTTCCAGGTGCTGACCACGAGGGTGGCCGGGTTCACGGGGCACCGTAGGACGTACTTCGAGGCCAACAAGGCCATCGTCGACCAGGCGGTGGAAACGCTCCTGTTCCTGTAGTCGGGTCGTGCCGGCAATCGGCGCGTCTCGCAAACGACCGGGGAGCAGAGCCCAGCGGCACCCCAACCCCGTGATCGAAGTCTCCGAATCCTACGTGTCAACGCGGGGATGGGGAGCAGCTCAGCGGGCGACACCTCCTCGTCGCCGGGGAGCCCCTATGCGTCTTCGAGGTGGGCGAGTGAGGTGTGGGGATGCGCTCCTGGCCCGAACCGCTAGGTCGAAGCACCCAGGCCAACTTGGGTAGTTCGTCTCCGCCAGATGAGGGCTTCCTCGTCTGTTCGCCGATCTCCCGGGGCCACACCATGGTTCCGTCGGCAGAAGGAGGTGCGTCATGCGGCAGGTGCGGGTGCAGAGGCGGGCCCGCGTGGAGACGGCGGTCGAGCGGCGCGACCGCGTTGCGCCGATCCTCGACCTGGACCCGCGGGACCAGGACATCCTCCGCGCGAAGGCGCTGCGCGCCGCCGGGGCGCACGGCGATCAAGAAGGAGGGCGGCCGTGACTTCTCGGGTGAGCGCGAACCAGGTCACCCGCATGGAGCTGCGACCGGCCTCCGGCGCGGGGGAAATGACGGCGGCCTCCCCGGTCGGAGCAGCGGCCCGCCCCCGCGGTCGATTCCTGAGGGCGATCGATCCGAGGACGACACTGGGCCGGCAACGGATAGTGGGGATCGTCCTGTTCCTCTCGTTGGCCGGGCCCTTCTTCGTCCTGAACCGGTTCCCCAAGCTGGACACCATCCGCGACGACATCGACGCGGCAGTCCGTGCCGCTGGCGATGGTGGGGCAGGCTGCGTCGGCCAGGGCTTCTGCTTCGGGGGAACCCTGGTGGGACGGTGGTGGGAGTTCTCGATCACCTACATGCAGGTGGTCACGGTTGGCATGGTCTTCGCCTTCCTGGTGGCGGGGCTCGCCACCACCTTCCTCTTCCCCACCACCGACATCGGCAGGTTCGGTCGGCGGGGGCTCCGTGGGTCCCTCCAGGGGCTCACCGTCGGCCCGGCGATGACGCTGTGTTCGGCGTGCATCGTCCCCGTCGCCGGCTCGTTCCGGGAGCGCGGGGCCAGCGTCGAGTCCACGATCGCCATCGCCCAGGGCTCCTCGACGCTCAACGCCCCGGCCATCCTGATGACCATCGGCGTCTTCGGCCCGATGCTGGCCGCCTCACGCATCGGCCTCAGCGTGCTCGGGGCGTTCCTTATCGGTCCAGTAGTCGCGTACGCGGTTCACAGACACCGACGGCCCGCGCCGGCCGTCGGCGACACCCTGGGCGTAGCTTGCTCCGCAGCGCCGCTCCAGAGTTGGGGGACCGTCCTCCGGGAGGGCATCTCCGCCTGGCTACGGAGCTCAGCGCGGCTCATCCGCAGGCTAGCCCCCGTGATGATCATCGCCGGGTTCGTGAGCGGCCTGGTCATCCAGTGGCTGACTCCCGAGACCGTGTCGCGGTTCCTTGGGAACCACGTCCTCGGCGTCGCCATCGCCGCGACGCTAGGCGTGCTGATCAACGTCCCGCTCATGTTCGAGATCCCGTTGGTCGTCGGCCTCATGGCGCTCGGCATGGAGGCCGCTCCGGCGGCGGCCTTGCTCTTCACAGCGGCCGCCGGCGGCCCGATCACCTTCTGGGGCCTGGCCAAGCACATCTCCATCCGCGGCGTGGCCGCCTATGCGGCCATGGTCTGGTTGCTCGGCGCGGGCGGCGGACTGGCGCTCCTCGGTCTGGACGCTGTGCTCCAGGTGTAGGCAGGGGGTCTCCGAGATGACGGACCGCGGATGCGACCCCGCATCCGGAAGTACCCAGGACAAGATGGGCAGATCCGCTCCGACGGATGAACGGCCTTCCGGATGTTCCGACCGTGATTCGCGTTGCATGCTCGGATGGCCTTACGAGGCAGTGATCAGCGGGGCACAGAAGTCAAGTTCATCGAAAGATGTTGGGTCTGACCGAAAAGGGGAGCGCATGACCCCTCGTTGTGGCCTCCCCAGGCCGCGGCCTCCGCCGCCCCGGCGGATCGGGAATCCTTCGCTCGCAGCAAGTCCCATGCGCTCCACGGCCTGCTCCGAGGCGAACTAGGTCGCTTCGTCCCGTGCTCCACCCTCGGAGACCGGGCCCAAATTGCATGAGAGGAGAAGAGCGATGAAAAGACTTTCTGCATCCAGGGCCTCGACGGCTGTCGCCGTCGTGGCGGCGATCGTCGCGGTAATCGCGGTGATGGCGTTTCCCGGCCTCAGCTTCGGCCAGACCACCAGCGTCCAGGGCGGGTCGCCGAGCGCCGTGTACATGCAAAAGAACCCTGGCTCTTGTTCGACCGTGGTCCCCAGCGGCGTAAACGCCATGGAACAAGAAATCACCCTCGATGCGCAGTCCCACGTCCTGATCTACTTCAAGTCACGTGGTTAGAACTAGATATCAGTGAGAGGGGTCTGTTCGGGATCTCCTTGGATGGAACGGGTACCAACTTCAATTGGGGTTTCTTGGGCAATACCAACAAGAGCACGAGTGGGACGGTGATGTGGCCGTTTGAAAATGTCCCTGCTGGACAGCACACCGTTATTGTCGACGCATTCGTTGACCCGACCCCGCCAGGTGAGCTACGACCGGAACGCGAGCACTCCGCAGTCCTGGCGAGCTGTGCGTTGACGGTGTTTGTGATTCCAGCGTAGGGGGCACAGCAAAGAAGAGCACGGATCCGCAGAATGCGCTGGGCGCCCGAGCACGATCCTCGCTCGCGCGTCCAGCGTGCAACCTGCCCAACTAAATGAAGCGGTCCGTTCGCGGACATCCCGAGGTGGGTCGTCTGACGAGATCGAGCTGACGTCGGTGGAACGCCGCCTCGCCACGCTCGCAGCGGTCGGACGCACTAATCGCGAGATCGCCGATGCGCTGTTCACGAGCGTGCGGACCGTGGAGGGTCATCTCTCCCACGTCTACGCCAAGCTCGGCATCCGTTCCCGTGCCGAGCTTCGCGCGTTCGGGGACCTGTTCGACGAACGCCCCAATCTATAGGTAGTCGACCCTTTAGAAACAGGTGGTCCCCCGGGTTTCACCCAACCGCCGGCAACCTAGCGTCCTCCTCAGCGGGACCGAACCAATACGAGGCCGCGAAGGGGGACACGATGAGGCCACTGATAATTCCCAGCGCGATCTGGCTCATGTCCCTCAGGACCGAGTCCATCGAGCGTCGAGTTCGCCCACACCACTCCAGCACGACCAGCCATGACTTGCCGGACCACGGGTCCGACCGGTTTCCGGAAGTACCCAGGCCAAGATGGGCCGGTCTTCCCCGACGGATGGGCGGCCTTCCGGATGTTCCGTCCCCGGTTCGCGTGCATGCTGTGATGGCCCTACGAGCAATGATCAGAGAGGAGGAACAAGTGATGAGACGCGGGTCGGCAAGGATGAGCTTGGTGGTCGCGCTTGTCGGTCTTCTCGTCTTCGGCGCTACGCCCGCAGCCGCTTCTCCCCCCGGTAGCGGCGACCTGGCCACCGACGTGGACCAGGCAGTAGCCTGGTTCCGGAAGACCGTCGAACCGTGCATCGATCACGAGCTGTTCGTTCAGTTCACGGCCGGTACCGTTCGCAACCCACTGGGAACCCGACCTTCAGCCTTTTCCGACGTGGTCGTCGAGCTGCGCGTCCTCGACACCTGTGTCGGTGGGGAGCTGGACGTTCTGAGTGGCGTAACGACGGGCATCGATCCGAATTTCACGCGGCTTGAGCAAGCGACCCTCGACCATGTTGCCGTCGAGCTGTCCGGCGGCGGAGTCAGCATCACGCTGGTCTTGGACCTCGTGTGGCGCGGCAACGATGATGCCACCGTGCTGATCACGAGGGACGGAGACTACCTCCGGGAAGAGCAGCTTGAGACCGCGGAAGTGAGGGGCCGGGTGAAGAACGATGGCGCTGCGGCGTTCACCGTGAACGATCTCACCTCGGCATCGATCTCCTTCCTCCGGGAACGCCATCTTCCTCGCTCTTGACGATGGGCCCCACGGGGAGGTGCGGTGAGGCGCGGATATCGACGGAGGTCTTGTCGAATGCGGATGATCGGCAGTGGTTCGCGTAAGTCTCGGCCAGTCAGGTGTCCGCCCAAGATGGGAGGAGCTCACGATGAGGTGGAGAGTGCGATGCGCGGCATTGGCCGTCGCCGCGGTGATGCTCATGGCATCACCGGTCCCGGCGACCGCGGGAGCCGGTGCCCGGGTCGTCAACGGCGACTTCGAAACCGGCACTTTGGTCGGGTTCACTTCGGATGGCGTCAAGGGTGGATCCGCAAACATCGTCGAAGAGGGCACGTGCTTCTCCTACTATGACACCACTGGGATCACCCTCTCAGGGAGCTTTGCCGCGAACGTGAGATCGAGTGCGCCAGCCCCCATTGACTCCGTCGGCATCCTTACCTCCGAGCCGTTCGTCGCTGGCCCGTCTGTCTCCTTCGAGGCGCTGTCCGAGAGCGCGGACGGGATTCCCGATCCCGTCACCTTCAAGGTGAGGATTCTCGCCGCGGAAGGTAGTGTGCTCTCGACCGAACGGGTGAAGACCAACATCATCCAGATGTCCAACGAATGCGGCACGGGACCCCAAGACGCCGCGTTCAGCCAACATGTGATCGACACATCAATGCTCCTGGGCCGATCGACAAGGATTCAGTTCCGCCAGCACACGAACGTCGCGGGCTCGGGCTTCTTCACGTTGGTGGACAACATCAGGGTTCCCACCAGGCTGTTCGCGGAGCTCTCCGGCGGGGTGACCGAGGTGCCCAACCCGGGCGACCCGGACGGCTCGGGCGCGGCCCAGGTCACGGTCAACCTGCGAAAGCAGCGCGTGTGCTTCGCGGTCGCGGTCATCAACATCTCGCTGCCGGCCGAGGCGATCCACATCCACGAAGGAGCAGCGGGCGTGGCCGGCGACATCGTGGTCGACCTGAAGAAGTCGCCGGTGGAGGTTGGGGCCACGGGGATCGGCCTCTCCATGGGGTGTGTGCGGAATCAGTCAAAGCCCGTGCTCAGGGCCATCATGACCAACCCGGACCAGTTCTACGTGAACGTGCACACCTCCGACTTCCCGGGCGGGGCCGTGCGCGGCCAGCTCGAGGCTGCCTGACGGGGGGCAACGGCGACCAGCGTTCGCGTCGAAAGGAGGCGTTCCGTGCAGTCCACTTCCGCCAATGCAAGTCGACCCGCCACGCTCGCTGTTCGCGCGCTCCGGACGATGCTCCCTGCCGTCGTTCTCGTGCTCGCGGTCGGGTTCACGGCGTGCGGGTCGAACGGCGACCGGTCGCCCGGGGCTCCGGTGGATGAGCCACCTTGGGGCCTCGACACGATCGATCTGCCGGACGACGCGGCGTCGATTGAGACGGTCCTCGAGGCGATGCCGGAACGGGTCGCGGGGCTGGCCCGCTTGGAGGTAAGAGCGAACGAGGTCCACTACGAGGGCGACACCGCGATCCGCGTCATCAACCTCCGCGACACGGATCTGCAGGCCGCAAGTGTCCTGGAGTACGCGCGGGGCCTCTCCGAGAGCGGCGAGGTCGAGGTGGAGCAGGAGGAGCTCGACGAGGACGCGCGACTCGTCTACGTGGTCTGCAACAGCACTGGGGACGGCAGGCGAGCGTACTGTGTGTTGTGGGGCGCTCCTGACTCGGAGTGGGTGTTCGTCGCCAAGGCGGACTCACCCGAAGCGCGGAAGGCGCTGGTTCAAGCGTTCGTCGAGGCTTCCTCCCGGGCCTGATCGCCCCTACAGACTCCGGGCCGTATGAGCTCTTTGCGGCGGGCAGGTATTGTCCGTCGTCGGTTTCGGCCCGGCTGTGAGGGGCCATACAATCATCCCGGATCCGCCGGGCGGGTCTTGCGCCGCAACGTGAGAATTGAGGGGGTCGGGCATGCAAGTGGCGGAGTACGTGGCGGACGTCATTGCTCTTGAAGGACAGGTACAGGTGCTCCTGGCCGATCATGCCGACGATGTCGGGGACCACCCCGGCGCGGAAGCTGCCCTGCGGCGCTTCAGCGGGATGGTGGAAGAGCACCGCACGTCGCTGGCGGCTCGGCTCTCGGCCCTCGGCGGAACGGAGGTGAGCCATCCCATGCGGATGATGCCGATGTCGGTTGGCTCCGAGCCCGCGACCACGACGACGCGTCGCAACGCTGCCTCTGGCGCGCTGCAGGCCTGGTACTCGGCCTTCAATCATCTCGCCCTCGGATACGCGGTCCTCCACGCCGTCGCTCACCGCTTCTATGACAGTCAGGAGGAGGGGAACACGGCCGACATGGCCGAAGAGCATCTCCGCCGATATGCCGGGGCCGCCCAGGAGATCAACCAGCTCGTCTCGGACATCGTGGTGTGGGAGCTGGGATCAGCGGGGGAGGCGTGCCGCTGCCAGTGCCCCTCGTGCGGGCTGGGGATCTGCCTGTGCGCGCCCCACGGGACCAACACGCTCAACCAGGCTTGGCGCGAGACCACGCCCGCCCCGAGCAGTCCGGGCATCGAGGTCCGCCCACCGAGGACCGGGAGCGCGGCGGCCATGGCCGGACTGAGCGAGGGAGATCGGATCGTCGCCGTCGACGGCCACGAGGTCGCAACGGATCTCGACGCCACGACCCTCCAGAAGGCTATCGGCGCGCACGACTCCGGCCAGTCGGTCCGCCTGGACGTGCTGCGTGCGGGTTCGGAGAGGATTCAGGTCAACGTGACCCGGCCTTAAGTCCCATGGGGTTCGAATCCTCGCTCCGACAACCAGGCCAAGCCGGCCAAGACGGAGATCCCAAGGTTCGTGAGGACCTCGTCTCCCTGCCGAGATCGAACGGCTCCAACCGGTTTGGTAGGGTGTCCGGCTGCGCGGAGGCCTTGCTTCGGCACCGGGCCGGGTCGGGGCCCATGCACCTGTCGCCGACCCATGGTCGTGGATGCCAACCAAGGAGAGCCACGAGAGAGGCATTCGGTCAATCGGACGGGGACGTTCATGAACGCGATCGAGACGGAAGAGCTGAGAAGGATCTTCCCGAACGGGGTCGAGGCCGTGGCCGGTATCGATCTCGCCGTCCGGGAGGTGAGATCCTTGGGTTCCTCGGCCCCAACGGGGCGGGGAAGACCACGACCACCAGGATCCTGACCACCCTCCTCCGGCCCACCTCCGGGTCGGCCCGCGTGGCCGGCCACGACGTGCTGACGGAGCCACACGTCGTCCGGCGAGAGGTCGGGGCGGCCCTCCAGGATGCTGGGCTCGATGCGATGGCCACCGGCCGGGAGCTCCTTGTCCTCCAGGCCAGGTTGCACGGGTTCCACGGGTCGGAGCCCGCCAGGCGAGCGTCCGAGCTCCTCGAGCTCGTCGGGCTGACCGATGCAGCGGACCGGCGCATCAAGACGTATTCGGGAGGGATGAAACGGCGCCTCGATCTGGCCTCGGCCCTGATCCACGGAGCCCGGGTGCTGTTCCTGGACGAGCCCACTGCCGGTCTCGATCCCGCCAGCCGGCACGCCATCTGGGACGAGGTCCGCCGGCTCAATCGGGAGGACGGGATCACGGTGTTCCTCACGACCCAGTACCTTGAGGAGGCCGACCGGATGGCCGACCACCTGGCCATCATCGATCACGGCCACATCGTGGCCCGAGGGACGCCGGAGGAGCTGAAGGGCTCGATCGGATCCGACGTCGTGACCGTCGAGATCCCCTCGGAAGTTCGCGACCGGGCCCGCTCCGCCCTGTCGTCACTCCCGGGGCTACGAGAGATGCAAGTCGAGGAGAGCGCCATCACGCTCTTCGTCTCCGATGGGTCCGGGGCCGCCGCCAGCATCATCCGGTTGCTGGTCGAGGCAGCCGTACCGGTGGGGTCCGTGAAGCTCTCTTCTCCCACCCTGGATGAGGTGTTCCTGCGGGCGACCGGCTCCCGCCTGGAGGGTGCCTCCGGCGACGGCCAGACGGAGGCGCGATGAGCACCTCCGTGCGTACGGTCCGGACACCCTGGACGGCCGAATGGAACTCGGTACGGGAGACGGTTCGGGCGACCTTCCACCTCGGGCTGCGGGAGGTCCGGACCGTCATCAGGACGCCGGCCATGTTCATCCCGAACCTGATCGTTCCCATCTTCTTCTTCTACGTGATGGTGGGTCACTCGAGGAGTTCGCGAACCGCTCGGGCGTGCCGAACTGGGAAGCGTTCCAGCTGCCCGTGGCGATCATGTTCGCCGTCACGAGCGGCAGTGCCGGGCTGAACATGGTCGCCGACATCGAGAGCGGCTACTTCGACAAGCTCCTGCTGACCCCGGCCAGTCGTTTGTCGATCCTGCTCGGGGCCATGGGGGCCGACTTCCTCCGGATCGTGGCCCAGGGCCTGCTGGTGGTGGCCGTGGCCATGATCACCGGGACGGACTTCGCCACCGGCGTGGTCGGGGCGGTGGTGATGATGCTGATCGCAAGCGTGGCCGGGCTGGCCTACTCCGCGATCGGCTTCGGCATCGCTCTGAAGACGGGGAACGCCCAGACCACCCAAAGCATCTGGACGCTGTGGATCCCGCTCATGTTCCTGAGCACGACGTTCGCTCCGCTCGAGGCCCTGTCGGGGTGGCTTCGGGCCGCCGCCACCGTGAACCCGATGACCTACATCCTCCGGGGCCTTCGCGAGCTGTCTGCCCACGGCTGGGACACGGGCGAGATCGGCGTCGCCCTCATCACGGTGGCCGCCCTGGGGACGGTCACCCTCACGCTTGCCCTCCGAGCGCTGATGGGCCGGGTCCGGTAACGAGCCCGCGCTTCCTATAGGGACGCCGCGGGATCGGTCCACGGTACGAACCACACTGCCTTGACACGCCCCATGGCCGCAAGGTATGCCTGCTGGGTTTGGGGGCAGTTGGGGAGGCGGCGATCAGCGCCGGCCCACCGACACTCACAGGAGGGGGGAAGCCGTGAGCCAGCGTACAAGGCTGATCGCAGCGGCGGCCGTGCTCGTGCTCGTCATGGCCGCCTGCGGCGACGGCGACGGCGAGGGGGAGGGCGCGGATCGGCTCGTGATCGCCGCGGTCCAGGGCAACGAGTCCGAGGGCATCAAGGCTCTCGCCGATGACTACGAGGCAGAGACCGGCGTGGCGCTCCAGATCGAGGAGCTGCCGTACCCACAGCTGTTCGAGAAGCTCGTCACGACCTTCGAGGCCAACGATCCGAGCTATGACCTCGTGATGCTCGACGACCCGTGGATGCCGAAGTTCGGGACCGAGGGGTGGCTCCAGCCCCTGGACCAGAACTACGGCTTCGAGCGCGATCCCGACATCGCCGACGTGATCTACGACGTCGGCACGTGGCCGCCCCCGCGCGGGCCGGTCCCGCCGAGTGAGCAGGGCAAGGACCAGCACCTGCTCGGCATCACGGTGGTCGGCAACGTCGAGATGTTCATGTACCGCAACGACCTGACCGAGGAGCCTGCGTCGTGGGACGACGTTCTGGCCGCGGCGCAGGAGCACGACTCGAACGACCTGGCCGGCTACGTCATCCGCGGCGCGGCGACGAACCCCGTCGTGGCGGACTTCCTGCCGATCCTGTGGTCGTTCGGCGGGGACGTCTTCGATGAGAACTGGGAGGTCGTCTTCGACTCGCCGGAGTCGCTGGCCGCCGTTGAGTTCCTAGTCGAAGACCTCAAGGCGGTGGCCGAGGCGAGCCCCGAGAGCGTGGACGCAGCCGACCGGTCGCGGCTCATGGCCATCGGCGAAGCGCTCCAGTCGACCGTGTGGCCGGGCGAGGTGAACAGCATCGTGCTGGGCGAAGGGACCACGGTCGAAGGCGACGTGACGTTCATCCCGATGCCGGCGGGGCCCTCCGGGCAGGGGTTCGGCATGATGGGCAACTGGCTGCTCGGCATCCCCACGGCCGCGGAGAACGGCGAGGCTGCGGCCGACTTCATCCGGTGGATGACCGAGGAGGACACCCAGCGCCTGTACGCCCAGAACGGCGGGATCCCCAGCCGGACCAGCGTGCTGAACGACGCGGCGCTGAACGAGGCCAACCCGTACTTCGCCGCCCTGGCCGCCTCGCTCGCGGCCACGCCGAACTGGCGCCCGCGGACGGACCAGTGGAACGCGGTGGAGACGGTGATGGGAACGAACCTAAACGCGGCGCTCGCGGGGCAGGTCACCCCGAAGGAGGCGGTGCAGACCGCGTCCGAAGAGATCCGCACGATCATGGAGCAGGCTGGCTACTACGCGTAAGTTGGCTCTGCTGGCGATAGGGGACCGGCCCGCTCGATGAGCGGGCCGGTCCCCGCGCCTTCGGGCGGCCCCGCCACACGGCGGCGGCGCCTCGGAGCAACCCCCGAGGAGCGCCTGGCCTACCGGATGCTCCTTCCCGTTCTCGCCGTCATCTTCCTCATCGTCCTCACGCCGTTCCTGGTGGCCCTGATCTCCTCGCTCCGAGCCGACGGCGACGGGCCCTTCGTCGGCGCGCAGAACTACTCCCGTGCCCTGGGCAACCCGCGTCTGTACGAGGCGCTGCGCGCCACCGGGCTGTACGCGCTCATCGTCCTGCCGGCGGAGATCCTGCTCGGGACCGGGCTGGCCATGCTGGTGAACCGGTCGGTGCGGTCGCCGGGTGTTCGCGCCCTGATCTTCGTGTTCGCCATCATCCCCATCGTCATCCCGCCGGTCGGGGTGGGCGTCATCGCGCGCCTCATCTACGCGCCGGACTACGGCGCGCTCAACCATCTGCTCCAGCTGGCCGGCCTGATCCAGCAGGAGATCCCGTGGTTGTCCCGGTCCACCACGGCCATGCTGTCGGTCGCCTCCGTCGACATCTGGCAGTGGACGCCGTTCGTGTACCTCGTCATGTTCGCCGGCCTCCAGACCGTTCCCCGAGAATCCCTGGAGGCGGCGCAGGTCGATGGGGCCAACTGGTGGCAGCAGTTCCGCCTGATCGAGCTCTACTACCTTCGGCCGCTGCTGTTGCTCGTGCTGTTCCTCCGATTGGCGGACACGCTCCGCGTGTTCGACCACATCTTCGTGCTGACCGGAGGCGGACCGGGGACCTCGACGCAGCTGCTGAGCCTGTACCTGTACCGGGTCGGCTTCAAGTTCTTCAACTCCGGCGAGGCGGCGGCCCTGGCCATCCTGGTGCTGGTCGGCATGAGCCTCCTCTACACCGGCGTCGCCCGGCTGCTACCGGTGGAGCGGGACTGACCCATGAGCCGATCCCGCCGAGTGCTCAAGCCGCTCGCCTGGCTGGCATTCGCCGTGTTCGGGCTCGTGTACCTCTTTCCCTTGTACTGGCTGCTCAACACGAGCTTCAAGGGTCGTGCCGAGCTGTTCGCCTCGACCCCCACCCTGCTGGCCCAGAACCCCACGCTGGACCCGTACCGCAGCGTGCTGTTCGACCGGGGGTTCCTCGGGCTGCTGCGCAACAGCCTGCTGGTGTGCTCGCTGACCGTCCTTCTCACCCTCGCCATCAGCCTGGCCATCACGTATCCCCTCACCCGCCTCCCGATGTCGCGGCGGGTGCGCGTCGGGGTGCTGAACTGGGCCCTGTCGCTCCGGTTCCTGCCGCCGATCGCGGTGGTCGTGCCGTACTTCGTGATCGTCCGAACCGTCGGTCTGTACAACAATCCGCTGGCGCTGGTCTTCGTCTACACGCTGACCAACCTGCCGTTCGGCATCTGGATGCTGAAGGGGTTCCTGTCGGAGGTACCACAGGAGATCGAGGAGGCGGCGTACGTCGACGGTGCGACCAGGGCGGTGGCCTTTCGGCGCGTGTTGCTGCCGCTGCTTGCCCCGGGGCTGCTCGCGTCGGCGGTGATCATCTTCGCCTTCAGCTGGAGCGAGTTCCTGTTCGCGCTCATCCTCACCGCGACCCGTGACGCCCAGACGTTCCCGGTCGGGGTCCAGGGCCTGGTGACCCAGTTCGAGATCATCTGGAACGAGATGGCGGCGGCAGGCGTGATCGCCATCTCCATACCGTTGGTGCTCATGTTGCTGGCCCGGCGGTACGTGCTCGCCGGGCTGACCTTCGGGGTCATCCGCGAGAAGTGAAGGCGGACGCAGACGCATGATCGGGCGGTACCTCAACGGCGCGACGATCATGACCACACCGACTCCGCTCCAGTTGGAGGTGGCGCGCGATGCCGGATTCGCCGGGATCGAGGCCCGCGCGGAGCGGCTGCTCGCCGACCCGGCCGAGGTGGCCGCCACCTCGCGCGCGGTGCGTCCGGGTGAGGTGTGGAGCCTGAACGGTGCGCGGATCGGTCTGGAGGCGGGCGGTCGCCTGGAGCGAGAGACCTTCCAGGCCGACCTCGGCGCGCGACTCGAGGTCTGCCGCGCGATCGGCGCCGCCTACCTGTTGGTGGTCCCGCCACGCGTCGCAGGTCTCGGGCAAGCCGCGGCTCTTCCGGGGATCCGGGAGGGGCTCGTGGTGGCCCGGGACCGCGCGGCCGCCTCCCGGGTGAGGGTCGCCTTCGAGTTCCTGGGGTTCTTCGACTGTCCGATCGGCACGCCACAGGCAGCGGCAGCGGCGGTGGACGACCTGGAGGACGTCGACCTGGTCCTGGACTCTTGCCACTGGCACGCGAGCGGCGCCGGATCGCTCGACGTCCTTCCGGTCGAGCGGCTGGCCATGGTCCACCTGAACGACGCCCCGGAGAAGCCGCCGCGCGAGATCGAGGATGCCGACCGGGTTCTCCCCGGCGAGGGGGTGATCGCCCTCGAGCTGCTGCTCGCCGCACTGCGCGGCCGTGGCTACGCGGGCCCGTGGAGCCTGGAGACGTTCAATCCGCGCTATTGGGCGGAGGACCCGGCTTCCGTCGCCCGGCGAGGGTGGGCGGCCCTGGACGGCCTGCTCCGGGGGAACTGAGCGGGCGGGCCCGTGATCATTCCGCTCGCCCTCAGACCCCCACGCGCTGGTGCTTGCGCTCCGCCTCGTGCTGAGCCTTGGCCACCCGGACCTCTTCCCGGTCGGAGACCTCCGGAACGCCCACGTCCCACCACGCGTCGCCCCCGGTCCACGTGTAGGGGTCGGTCTTCGTCACGATCACCGTGGTCCGGTCGGCCGCCCTGGCCCGGCCCAGCGCCCCTTCCAGCTCCTCGAGCGAAGCGACTTCCTCCGCCCTGGCCCCCATGGCCTCGGCGTGCTTCACGAAGTCCACGTACACGAGCTCCTTGCGCCGGGAATGCTCGAGGAGGTTGTTGAACGGCGCTCCACCCTTGAACTCCTGGAGTCGGTTGATCACCGCGTACCCGCCGTTGTCGCAGAGGACCAGGATGAACTTGTGGCCTGAAAGGACCGAGCTGTAGACGTCGGAGTTGGCCATGAGGTAGGAGCCGTCGCCACAGAACGAGATCACCGTTCGCTCCGGGAGCGCCATGGCAGCCCCCCACGCCCCGCCGATCTCGTACCCCATGCAGCTGAAGCCGTACTCGCAGTCGAAGCTTCCCACCCCCAGGGCCCGCCAGTGCTTGTTCAGCTCGCCGGGGAAGCCGCCCGCTGCGGCGAGCGCGTAGTCGTTCGGTCCGGCGTGCCGGTTCACGGTTCGGATGACCGCCGCATAGGAGGGGGCCTTGCCTCCCGCCGGCGGCGCGGCGGCTTCCTCCAGCTCGTCGTTCCAGGCCCGGTACTCGCCCCGGGCTCGGGACATCCACGCCCTCGTCGCGCTCCAGTTCCCCAGGGCCCGGCTCAAGTCCTCGATCCCGCGCCTCGCATCCGTCACGAGCGGGAAGGCCCGATGCTTGGTGGCGTCGTACCGACCCACGTTCAGGGAGATCAGCCGCATGCCCTCGTCCTGGAAGACGCTCCAGGACCCGGTGGTGAAGTCCTGGAGACGGGTCCCCACGGCCAGCACAACGTCCGCCTCGGCGGCGAGGGCATTGGCCGAGGTGCTTCCGGTGACCCCCAGGGGACCGGCATTGCACGGGTGGTCCCAGGTCAGGCAGGACTTTCCCGCCACGGTCTCCGCCACCGGGATCCCGTGCCGCTCGGCGAAGGAGGACAGCTCCGCCGTGGCGATCGAGTAATGCACCCCTCCTCCCGCGATCAGGAGCGGACGCCGGGCCGAGCGCAGGATGTCCGCCGCCGCGGCGACCTCGGCCGGGTCCGGGCCCGGACGCCTGATCCGGTGCACCCGGCGCTCGAAGAACGGCGCCGGGTAGTCGAACCCCCCGGCCTGCACGTCCTGCGGCAACCCGATGAACGCGGGCCCGCAGTCCGCCGGATCGAGCATGGTGGCCACGGCGTGCGGAAGCGAGTGCAGGACCTGTTCGGGATGCGTGATGCGGTCCCAGTACCGGGTCACCGGCCGGAACGCGTCGTTCACCGTGCTGGTCGGATCGTGGAACTGCTCCACCTGTTGCAGGACCGGATCGGGCAGGCGGTTGGCGAACGTATCCCCCGCGAACAGCAGGAGCGGGAGGCGGTCGGCATGGGCGATGGCGGCCGCGGTGACCATGTTCGTGGCGCCGGGGCCGATGGAACTGGTGGCGACCATGATCTGGCGTCGCCGCTTGGCCTTCGCGTACGCCACCGCGGCCATGGCCATGGTCTGTTCGTTCTGCCCTCGCCAGGTGGGAAGCTCGTCCTTTACCGCCTCGAGCGCCTCGCCCAGGCACGTGACGTTCCCGTGGCCGAAGATGGCGAACACGCCGGGAAAGAGCGGCGCGTCCTCACCGTCGATCTCGATCCGCTGGCCCATGAGGAACTTCACGATGGCCTGGGCCACGGTCAGGCGGACGGTCTCCATTCGCGGATGAGATTCTATCGGGGCGTCGCTCGGACCGTTCCAGCGGTCGAGCGCGCTTCGGTGATGAGTCTCGGAGGTTGACGCCGCATCGTGGAGCACCCTAGGGTTGCAACTTCACGCCTGAAGGTCCTGGAGGGTCTGAGGGGGCTCGGTTGAGGGTTGGCTTGATCGGGGCCGGCCGCATCGCCTCCATCCACGCGCAGACCCTTGCCGCTCACCGAGACGTCGATCGCTTGACCGTGTTCGACGTGGTCCCGGAGGCGGCCGGGCGGCTGGCCGAGCTCCACGGCGCGAACGTGGTGGACTCGGCCGAACGACTGCTCGGCAGCACTGACGCCGTCGTGATCGCCTCGTCGACCGACACGCACGTGGAGTACCTCGTCCAGGCGGCCGAGGCTCGGTTGCCCGTCTTCTGCGAGAAGCCCATCGCGCTAACCTTGGAGGAGACGGATCGGGCCATCGCGGCGCTCGACAAGGCGGAGATCCCCGTGCAGATCGGGTTCCAGCGGAGGTTCGATCCCGGCTACCGGGCGGCGCACGATCTGGTGGCCTCCGGCCGGCTTGGTGAGGTGCTGTTCGTGACGGCCCACACGCGCGACCCCGCCCCACCTCACGAGGAGTACATCTCGCGCTCGGGGGGGATCTTCAAGGACATGCTGATCCACGACATCGACGCCCTCCGGTTCGTCACCGGGAGCGAGGTGGTTTCGGCCTACGCCACCGGCTCCAACCTGACCATGCCGATGTTCGAGGCTCACGGCGACCTGGCCATGGCGGCCATGGTCGCCCACCTCGAGCAGGGTGGCCTGGCGATCCTGTCGGGGAGCCGGCGGGATCCCCTCGGATACGACGTCCGCATGGAGGTGTACGGAACCGAGGACAGCGTCGCGGTAGGCCTCGACGCGCACACGCCGATCCGTTCGCTGGAGGCCGGTGTGCCTCCCCCGGCGGAGCCCGTGACCAGGGGATGGCTCGACCGGTTCAAGGGGGCATACGTCGCCGAGATGCATGCCTTCATCGAGGTCGCAGCGGGGGCCCGGGCGACCCCGTGCACCCCGCAGGACGCCCGGGCCGCCATCGCCGTGGCGGAGGCGTTCGGGCGATCCGCCGAGACCGGAACGCCGGTCACGGTGGAGGCACCCGCGTGATCCGAGTGGCCAACGCCCCGGTGAGCTTCGGGGTCTTCGAGCTGACCGTGGGGAGGCTGCTCAACCTGCCGGGTCCGGACGAGATCCTCGACGCGGTGGCCGGAGCGGGCTACGAGGGGATCGACCTGGGGCCGTTCGGGTACCTCGGGCACGTGGACGAGCTGGCCGAACGCCTGGAGAGCCGCGGTCTCGGCCTCGCCGGCGGATGGGTGCAGATGCGGTTCTCGGAGCCGGATGGCCTGGAGGAGGATCTGGCCGTCCTGGACCAGACCCTCGACGTCTTCTCCGCGGTGGCGGATTCGGCGCCCGAGCCTCCGAAGCCGACCCTCGCCGATGCCGGCTCGCCGGCGCGGGTGGCCAACCCGGGCAGGGGCAAGGATCTGCCGGAGATCGGGCTCGACGCCTCGGGATGGTCACGCCTCGCCGACGGGGTGAAGCGAGCGGTCGACCGGTGCCGGGGCCGAGGTCTCGAGCCGACGTTCCACCATCACGCCTGCACGTACGTGGAGGCCCCCCACGAGGTCGACCGGCTTCTGGAGCTGACCGACGTCGGCCTGTGCCTCGACACCGGCCATCTGCTCCTCGGTGGGGGAGACCCGGTGCATGCCATCGGAGACTGGGGCGACCGCATCAACCACCTGCACGTGAAGGACGTTCGCATGGAGGTCCTCCACAAGGTGATCGCCGATCGGGCCGGGATGGAGGCGGTCTGGAGCCGGGGCACGTTCTGTGAGCTCGGAACCGGTGACGTCGACATCGATGGGTTCCTTTCCCTGGTGAAGGACCGGCGCTTCTCCGGGTGGCTGGTGGTGGAGCAGGATCGGATCCCCGGGCCGGACGAGCCGACCAGCGACGCGACCGCAGCGCAGGCTCGGAACCGGAAGTTCCTGGAGGCGAGGGGGTTCTGACGGGGCTCGAGCCGTACGACGTGCTCACCATGGGACGGATCAGCGTGGACCTGTACCCCGAGCAGATCGGAGTGCCTCTCGCCGAGGTCCGCACGTTCGCCAAGTCCCTCGGTGGGAGCCCGACGAACGTGGCGGTCGGGGCGGCCCGGTACGGACACCGGTCCGCGGTTATCACCAAGGTCGGCGACGACGGGTTCGGCGTGTACGCGCGACGCGCGTTGCGAGAGTTCGGCGTGGACGATCGGTACGTTGGGACCGACCCTGGTCTGCGTACCCCACTGGTGTTCTGCGAGATCTACCCACCGGACCGGTTTCCGCTCCTGTTCTACCGGGAGCCCAAGGCCCCGGACATGAACGTGGAACCGGGGGAGCTCGACCACGACGCGATCCGCAACGCTCGCATCTTCTGGACGACCGGCACCGGACTGTCCGACGAGCCGAGCCGGTCCGCGACCATGGCCGCTCTGGAAGCCAGGGGCCGGTCGGGGATCACCGTCCACGATCTCGACCACCGGCCGATGCTCTGGCCCGCCCCCGACGAAGCCCCGAACCAGCTGCGCGAGGCCCTTCGCCATGCCACGGTCGCCGTGGGGAACCACGAGGAGGCGTCGGTGGCCGTCGGAGAGGGCGAGCCGGAAGAGCTGGCCAAGCGCCTCCTCGACATCGGCGTGGAGCTGGCCATCGTGAAACTCGGACCGGCCGGGGTACTCGTTTCCTGGGACGGCCGGATGGAGCGGGTGCCCGCGGTCCCGGTGGAGGTGGTCTGCGGGCTGGGGGCGGGGGACGCCTTCGGAGCGGCCCTGTGCCACGGCCTCCTGGAGGGATGGGAAACCGTGCGCACGATCCGTTTCGCCAACGCCGCCGGGGCACACGTGGCTTCCCAGCTCGCGTGTGCGGATGCCATGCCCGACGAAGGGCAGGTCCTGGCCCTGATGGATCATGCCTGAGCCCCTCTCGGGGCGATCCTCGCCGGACCTGTTCCGCCCGGCCGGGACCTTGGCCGACGGGCCGGACCCGGTGGCCCTCACCCCCGAGGGGGCCGGGTGGGGGTTCGCAGCGTTGGGGGTGATGGCGCTCTCTCCGGGCGCACGCCGAACCATCGCCCTTGAGGGGTTCGAGGCGGCGGTGCTCCCGCTCTCGGGCTCCTGCCGGGTGGAGGTGGGATCGGATTCCTTCGAGCTCGATGGCCGGCGAGACGTGTTCTCCCGGGTCAGTGACTTCGCCTATCTGCCGGCCGGGAGCGAGGCTCGCATCACCAGCTCGACCGGCGGCGAGTTCGCCCTGCCCTCGGCCCGCGCCACTCGCCGGCTCAAGCCGGTGTACGTCCCGGCCGCTGCCGTGCGAGTGGAGGTTCGAGGTGGTGGCGTCGCCACTCGACAGGTCAACAACTTCATGTCGGCGGACGCCTTCGAGGCGGAGAAGCTCATCGCCGTGGAGGTGCTCACACCGGAGGGGAACTGGTCGTCGTTCCCTCCCCACAAGCACGACGAGCACAGCGAGCGCGAGGTGCCCCTGGAAGAGGTCTACTACTTCCGGATCCAGGGTGCCGCCGGGTTCGGATTCCACCGCACCTACACCCTCGACGGAGAGATCGACGCGACCGTTACCGTGCGCGATGGGGACGTGTTCCTCATCCCTCGCGGCTACCACGGGCCCTGCGTCGCCATGCCCGGCCACCCCATGTACTACCTGAACGTGATGGCCGGTCCGGCCGAGCGAGCATGGCGGGTGTGCCTGGACCCCGCCCACGAGTGGCTGGCCGAGTTCCTCGAAGCTGCCGGCCCGGACCCACGCTGCCCCATGACCACGGCCGACGGCCCCCGGCTTCTGGACGCCTAGTCCGCAGCGCAGGCCCGAGGAAGCCGACCTCTCATCTTCCTCTCAGCCGCTCCGTTCTAGGCTTCCACGGGAGGTGCCTGGTGCGGGTGCTGGTCGTGGAAGACGAGGCCAAGATGGCCGGCCTCCTCAAGCGCGGGCTGGAGGAGGAGGGCTACGCAGTCGACACGGCGGGCGACGGCCGGGAGGCGTTGTGGCTCGCCACCGAGAACCCCTACGACGCCATCGTCCTCGACGTCATGCTGCCCGACCTGGATGGGTTCGAGGTGTGCCGGAGGCTCCGCAACGAAGGGCGATGGAGCCCGGTGCTCATGCTGACCGCACGCGACGCCGTCCCCGACCGCGTCTCGGGCCTCGATGCGGGCGGCGACGACTACCTCACGAAGCCGTTCTCCTTCGCCGAGCTCCTGGCCCGGCTGCGGGCCCTGGTCCGGCGGGGGGCCCCGGAGCGTCCGCCGGTCCTTGCGGCCGGGAACCTCACCCTGGCCCCCGCGACCCGTCGGGTGGCCCGAGGCGACGCCTCCATCGAGCTCACCGCCAAGGAGTTCGCGCTGCTGGAGTTCCTCATGCGACACCCCGGCGAGGTCCTGTCCCGGACCCGGCTGATCGAGCACGTGTGGGACTTCGCCTACGAGGGCGACTCGAACGTGGTGGACGTCTACGTCCGATACCTGCGGGAGAAGGTCGATCGCCCCTTCGGAACAGACTCCATCGAGACCGTCCGCGGAGCCGGATACCGGCTCAGGGAGGAGCGGGAGGATGCGCCTGCCGATCCGGGCTAGGCTCACCCTCGTCTCCGCGGCCCTCATGGCCGTCGTCCTCGCCGCCTCCGGTGGCTTCCTGTACTTCCGGCTCCGGGCCGATCTCCTGGATGCCGTGGACGCCGGGCTCCGGTCGAGAGCGGAGGCCCTCCAGGCCAACCTGGAGCGATCGGATGCGGCACTCGAGGAAGGAGGCGGCCTCACCGAGCCCAGCGATGCGTTCGCCCAGGTCCTCGGGCCGGATGGGGAGGTGATCGAGTCCTCCCCGGGCCTCGAGGCGGGTCCCGTGCTCACGTCGGCCGACGTGGCCGGCCTCGCGGAGCCCCGGTTCTTCGAGAGGGACGTCGTGACGGTGGAAGAGCCGGTGCCGGCCCGGCTCCTGGCCGTCCCGGCCTCCGAGGGGCGGGTGCTGGTGGTCGGCGCGTCACTGGACGACCAGCGGGAGGCCCTGGCCCGCCTGGGGATCCTCCTCGCGGTGGGTGGCCCCCTGGCCCTGATCCTCGCGAGCGGGGTGGGATGGGT